>Ga0224505_10000083_pt1 | contig 70203 bp, 64 predicted proteins | sample SF_Jan12_sed_USG_FD_169102 | JGI IMG/M metagenome (GOLD analysis project Ga0224505, IMG submission 169102) | Sediment microbial communities from San Francisco Bay, California, United States - SF_Jan12_sed_USGS_4_1 | ecosystem: Environmental > Aquatic > Marine > Sediment | place: USA: California...
GCGGAGGGCGAGTCCGCGCATGACCACTGCCAAGGACTGCGCGCCGGTATTGCCGGATTGGCCGGCCACGACCGGCAGCAAGACGGCTAGGGCCGTGAATTGCGCGATGACGCTTTCGAACATGCCGACAACGGTTGCAGCCAGAAAGGCGGTGACCAGATTGACCTGTAGCCAGCCCAGTCGTTTCCTCACAGAAAACCACATGGAGGAGAGGGCCCGTTCATCTTTGCTCGCGCCGACCATCGTCTGAAGGTCCGCAGTGGCGTCTTCTTGGCTCGCTTTGACGATATCCTCGTTCTTGATCACACCCAGCAGTCGTCCGTCGAGATCCACGACCGGAATAGTCACCAACCGCCGCCCGGCGAAGAGATCGACGATTTCCTCGCGATTCTCCATAGGATGAATGGTCGGTACGTCACGTCGCATGACGGACTGCAATCGATCCAACGGTTTGAGCAGCAGCAGGTCCCGAACCGAGAATATGCCGACGAGGTGCCGGCTTCGGTCGATCACATAGATGTCATGGAGATCTTTGGGCGCCCTGACCCGTACCTGCGTGACGGCCTCTTCGACCGTGAGGTCCTCGGGCAGAGCGAACACTCCCGCATCCATCAGGCTGCCGACCGATTCGGCTGGATACTCCATGAACAGCCGAATCTCCTTGGCGAGTGGGCGGGCAAGACGCCGGAGGATCGCCTTCCGTCGGTCTCGTTCCAATCGCGCGAGCAGCCCCGCAGCGTCTCCGGGGGATGTTTCGCGCACCACCTGAATCCCCAGCTCATCGGGCAGCGCGCCCAGTGTCTCACCGGCGACGGCGGGGTTCATGGATGACAGGAGAACGGCGATGGCATTCGGCGGAACCGATTCGATCAGTCGGATGATCTCGCTGATCTCGAAGGACTCCAGAAGCTGTCCGGCTTCCGCGGGATGGTCGATGATGAACGTTTCATGGAGTTTCCGGTGAAATGACATCGGTTTCCTTGCCCTCCTTCGTGAGTGTCGGTATCTGTTCCGAGACACCCGTTCCGATCGCCTGGGCGAGATCGGTCATGATGTGGAGACCGATCAAGGCGTAACCCTCCCACATCTGCAACAGGGCTTGTGGCAGAGGCCCTGCCGTTGGTTTTACGTGAAATTGCGCTTCAACCCGGCGCAAGGTCCGGTAGCGGAGCGCGCCAAGAAAGTGACCTTGGCGATCGACGACCGGCAAAGTATGGTATAGCCGCCAATGGGGGGTTTGAAGTAATTCGTCCTCGGTCGCCTCTGCAGACACGGTCGCGATTTGGTCATTCATGATCGTTGCAATGCGCTGGTCTGGGGACGCGGCCAGAAGGTCTTTCGTCGTCACCAGGCCCACAAGGACTCCAGCCCGCTCCACAACGTAATGATAGTACATCGCATGGGTCAGATCCCGTTTGATTCGTTCTAAGGCAACCGACACTGGAATGTCAGGAGGAAGAATCACGACTCGCGGATCCGCCAGGCTTCCCGCCGTACCCTCAGGATAGGTCATGCTCAGTCGAAGACTTGGTCCGACGCGTTGATCCAGTCTGGCCAGCACGTTGTGCTGAACGGATGGCTCAAGTTGCCGCACGATGCCGATGGCCGATGAGGTCGGCAACAGGGTAATGATTTCGACCATCGTGTCCTGCGGCAGAAGCTCGAGGACCGCTGCCGCGTGCGCAAGAGAAAAGTGCTCCAGCACAGACGCCACGTCTTGTGGCGCGAAGGTCGCCATCACTACGGCCACGTCATCCGGGGACCACATCTCTAATTGTTTAGTGACTTCCAGCGGGTGAGATTTGAAGTAGGCAAGGGTCAGTCGCGGTTCCGCGTCCATCGCTCAGACCACGCTCTCGATCGTCGCACTGGACTCTTGAAAACGGGAGGCCGGCACGACGACCCGCCCCTGAGGCGTATCCACAACGATCGCAACGGGGGTCAAGGCGGCGATGGTCCCTTGGATGTCACCGACTCGGATCGTTTGCCCGACTCGAAATACCTGCTGGAGGTAGTGAGCGGCGATCAGGTTGGCCACTGTCACGCGTGCGCCGAGTCCGAAGGAAAGCGCGGCTCCCGCGATGAGTCCACCAAAGCCGATCATGATCGTGCTGTTTAAGAGGGTCGTGTCGATTCCCAGCTCGTTGACCGCCGTCACAAAGACCACGAGAATCGCGGCGACATAGAACGTCTGGGCCACGATCGTACCCTGAGAAATACCGGCCGACACGCAGGCCAAACCGATCAGCTCCTTGATATAGCTCGCAGCCAGCATCCCCAGCACGATGATCAGGACCGCGAGGCCCACTTTGGGAAGGTAGTGGGCTAGGTCGGTCAGTGTGGCCGAAACGGTTGGAAGGCCGAGCATATCCGTGGCCGTGACCCCGAAGAGGAGGAAGATCAGCCAGAAGACCAGCAGGCCGAGGACATCGGATCCGGTCTTAGTGGAGCCGGATCCATTGAAGAGGGTTTGTATGGGTGTCTTGGCGAGTAGACGATCCAGACCAATCAGTTTCAGTAGCCCAGCCGTGCCGGCACCGAGGATTCGAGCGAGGAAATAACCCGCCAGCACGAGCAGTATGGCGCCCAGGAGCTTGGGAAAGTACAAAACAGTCAGGGACAGGGCCGATTCTGCTGATTCTCGAAGCGCTCCCAGCCAATTGTCCAAGATCATACACGCTCCTTCCTAAACAGAGCTATCCACCCCTGTGAGCCTATGCCCGTAGGGCCCTGGCGCTATTGTTTCCCGTCGAGCCGTAGCACGGCGATCGATCGAGCCTCCATTTCGTACTGCTCGCCTCCTTTGAAGACACTGACCTGCTTTTCATTCTCCCCTGACAGTGAGGTGTCCAGCACCGGATGCCAACGGATCCCGCGTTTATGCGCCGGCAAGGTGAAGGCCAGTGGGGTATGGTGGGCATTCAGAAGAATCAACAACGTGTCGTCGACGATCGGGCGTCCCTTTTGATCCCGCTCGGCGATGGCGTCACCGGCGAGCCGAAGCACGAGCGATTTCGAGTAGCCGGCATTCCAGTCTTCATCAGTCATCTCTTTTCCGTCCGGTCGGAACCAGGAGAGGTCTTTGACCTCAGACCCTCTGATGTGTCGCCCTTGAAAGAATCGCCGCCTTCGAAGGACCGGGTGGCGTTTTCGAATGGCAATGAGGTTTTGGACGAACGCCAGTAAATCAGACTGTGCGCGTACCAAGTTCCAGTCGAACCAGCTGATCTCATTATCCTGACAATAGGCGTTATTGTTTCCATTTTGCGTCCGTCCGATCTCATCACCGCCGCAGAGCATGGGGACGCCCTGAGAGAGAAAGAGTAGGGTTAGAAAGTTCCGTTTCTGGCGCTCTCGCAACTCGAGAATCGCGGGATCGTTGGTGGGACCTTCCACGCCACAATTCCAGCTGTCATTGTCGTTCGTGCCGTCTTGGCTGTTTTCCCCGTTGGCTTTGTTGTGCTTGTCGTTGTAGGACACGAGGTCGTGGAGCGTGAATCCGTCGTGAGCCGTGATGAAGTTGATGCTGGCAAAGGGGCGACGTCCGCTCGTGCTGTAGAGGTCGCTGCTGCCGGTCATGCGATAAGCAAGCTCCGCCATCTGGCCTCCGTCTCCTTTGATGTATCGCCGGATCGTGTCCCGATACTTGCCGTTCCACTCGGCCCAGCCTACGGGAAAATTGCCGACTTGATACCCTCCTTCTCCGACATCCCACGGTTCCGCGATCAGTTTGGTCTGGGAGAGGATGGGGTCTTGATGCAAGATGTCGAAGAAGGCGCTCAGCCGGTCAACGGCGTGCAATTCCCTGGCGAGGGTGGAGGCAAGGTCGAACCGAAAGCCATCCACATGCATTTCCGTGACCCAATACCGCAAACTGTCCATGATGAGCTGAAGCGTCCGTGGATGCGTGACATTGAGCGTGTTTCCGCAACCGGTGTAGTCCATGTAATACCGCTTGTCGTCGTCGACCAATCGGTAGTAGGCGGCATTATCGATCCCTCTGAACGAGAGCGTCGGGCCGAGCTGGTTGCCCTCGGCCGTATGGTTGTAGACGACGTCGAGAATGACTTCGATGCCCGCGCTGTGGAGCGTCTTGACCATCGTCTTGAACTCGCGGACGCCCCGCCCGCGGACCGGCGAGACGGCATAACGGATATCCGGAGCGAAAAATCCGATGGTGTTGTAGCCCCAATAGTTGGAAAGGCCGCGATCGGCCAGATGCCTGTCGCGCACGAAGTGATGGACCGGCAGCAGTTCCACGGCGGTGACACCCAGATTCAAAAGGTGATCGATGACCTCGGGCGTCGTCAACGCGGAATACGAACCCCGCATGTGGTCTGGCACATCAGGATGTTGTGCCGTGAATCCCTTGACGTGAATTTCGTAGATGACCGTCTTGTCCCATGGGGTTTTCAGCAACCGATCGCCGCCCCAGGTGAAGGCCTGATCGATAACGACACACTTGGGAATATTTGATGCGTTATTGCGGGTATCAAGGGAAAGATCGGCTTTGGGGTCGCCCATCCGGTAGCCGAACATGGCGTCCGACCACTCGACCGTTCCCGCGATTGACTTGGCGTAAGGATCGATCAAGAGCTTGTGGTGATTGAAACGATGCCCCTCTTGGGGATTATAGGGTCCATGCACTCTATAACTATAGTGTTGGCCCGGCCAGAGACCGTGGATGTACGCGTGCCAGACTTGATCGGTCCGTTCTTCGAGGCGAATGCGATGGGATTCTTTGTCAGATTCGGGTCCATCGAACAGGCACAGCTCAACTGCGGTGGCATGTTCTGAAAAGAGGGCGAAGTTCACCCCTTCGCCGTCCCATGTGGCTCCGAGTGGATAGGGTTTCCCCGGCCAAACTCTCATGCGTGCTCCTTTTCTTCAATGGAATGCGTTCACAGGGCGTTGCCCCAGGGTACCATCTCATACTGGTATCAACGAGCTTATGCAAGAGGCCTGTGCATCTTGTTTATGGAGTAGTCCCTCGGTAAGGTTGGACTAACTGAGGGAGGAACGTGATGGATGAAACATGGGAGTTGGATCTCGGGGCTAGAACGATCGGAACCAATCAGGTTCATTTTAACGTCTGGGCGCCGTTCGCGCAACAGGTTGCGGTGGAGTTAGTCGGGCAGGATCGAACGGCCATTCCGATGCAGCCCGCTTCGCAGGGCTATTTCGAGGCCATCGTTGATGACGTCGATCCGCGCGCGCGCTACCGCTATCTGCTGGACGGACAGAAGGCGCGACCAGATCCTGCCTCCCGATTTCAGCCGGATGGGGTCCATGGTCCTTCGGCCGTCGTCGATTCCGATTCGTTTCGTTGGAACGATGGAGCGTGGCGCGGAATTCCACTGAAAGACTTCATCATTTATGAACTGCATGTCGGAACATTTACGCGGGAGGGGACCTTCGAGGCGATCATTCCGCAGTTACCTTATCTCAAAGAGGCCGTAGGGATTACCGCGATCGAACTCCTGCCGGTGGCGCAGTGTCCGGGAGGGCGCAACTGGGGCTATGACGGAGTCTATCCCTTCGCGCCGCAATCCACGTACGGAGGGCCTGACGGATTGAAACGACTGGTAGACGCCTGTCATGGGATGGGCATTGCCGTGATCATGGACGTCGTCTATAACCATCTCGGCCCGGAGGGGAATTATTTGGGCGAGTTCGGTCCGTATTTCACCGACAAGTATCGAACTCCGTGGGGATCGGCGATCAACTATGATGGGCCGGACAGTGACGCGGTCCGGCATTATGTCGTCAGCAATGCTCTCTATTGGGTGACGGAGTATCATATTGATGCGTTGCGACTGGATGCGATTCACGGCATCTTCGATTTCAGCGCCTTCCACATTTTGAAAGAACTGGCGTCATCGGTCCAAAAGCAGGCCGCCGCGCTCACGCGGCAGATCTTTGTCATCGCGGAGAGCGACTTGAACGACACAAAAATCATCGAATCACCTACGATCGGCGGCTATGGTCTTGACGGGCAATGGAGCGACGATTTCCATCATGCGCTGCGTGTGGTGTTGACCGGAGAATCGCGCGGCTATTACGAGGACTTTCATGGGCTACACGATCTTGGGAAAGCCATTCGCGAGGGATTTGTGTACAGCGGACAGTATTCCGCACATCGCAGGCGCCGGCATGGGAATACCTCACAACAGGTATCGCCCGGACAGCTCGTGGTCTTTTCGCAAAACCACGATCAGATCGGCAACCGCGCGGTTGGAGATCGCTTGAGCACCCAGCTGCCGTACGAGGCTCTGAGGGTTGCCCGCGCGCTCGTACTGCTCTCACCGAACATCCCGCTCTTGTTCATGGGAGAGGAATATGGCGAAACCGCGCCGTTCCAGTATTTCATTGAACATGGTGATCCCGACTTAGTCGAAGCGGTCAGACAAGGTCGTCGACAGGAATTCGCGCATTTCGGCTGGAATCCAGAGGACATTCCTGATCCTCAGGACTCGGCAACCTTCGAGCGAAGTCGGTTGCGTCGGGAAGATCTCAACGATCGGCAAGCCGCGTTATTGCGATGGACCAAGGCGTTGATCCAGTTGAGGAAAGACGAACCGTCGTTGGGCGCTGGAGACGGCACGACGCGGAGTCATCGTGTCTGGGTGTTCGAGGACGAGCAGGTGTTGGTGATGCATCGTTGGACGCAAGACCATGCCGCGTCGCTATTGATCCTTGGATTCAATCGGTCGCCGGTGACGGTGAGATTGATTGAGCCGCAGGGCACATGGCAGCGATGGCTCGATTCCATGGACAAAAAATTCGGCGGGATTGATCAAGGTTCGATGCCAACACAGCTCGCTGTCTCACCTCAAGGAATTTCGGTATCGATTCCAGCCTATGGTGCGGCAGTATTCCTGGCTTCGTAGCGGAGAACGACGCTTGGCATCGGGCGTGGAGTGGACTCGAGGTGGGAAGTCTTAACGTGAGGAGGGATGGCATGGCGGAATCGTATGTGACGCAATTCTTTGAACGATGGGTCGAATGGGCTACGACGTCGGGTTTGCGCGTCCTGATCATCGCCCTCATGATGGTTGTGGGACTCGCGATTGTCAGACGGGCGATGGATCGATTTCAGAAAGTGTACGAGGGGACGTTGCCGAGCGAGGCACAGGTTAAACGGGCCACCACCTTGACGCATGTCATTCGTGACGTGGCTCGTGTGGTGGTTCTTGCCATGGGCGGCATGATGATCTTGTCGGAGGTCGGAGTCGATCTGAAGCCGATCTTGGCGGCGGCCGGGCTCGGAGGATTGGCCGTCGGCTTCGGCGCCCAAAGTTTGGTGAAGGACGTGATCACGGGGTTCTTTATTCTTCTCGAAGATTCGATCCGAGTCGGTGATGTCGTAGAGATTGCCGGAGTCGGAGGGGTGGTCGAGGAGGTGAAGCTCAGGACGGTGACCCTTCGAGATCTGTCGGGGAACGTGCATGTGGTGCCGAATGGAGTCATCGACAAGGTGAAGAATATGACCAAGCTCTATGCCTTCTACCTCTTCGAAGTCGGCATTGCGTATCGAGAAGATGTCGACGAAGTGATGGCGGTTCTGCGCGACATCGCGGATGAACTCCGCCAAGACCCTCAGTTTTCAGAGGATATTCTGGAGCCGTTGGAAATGTTGGGAGTGGATCAATTCGCCGATTCAGCCGTCATCATCAAGTGCCGGATTAAGACTCGGCCGATCAAACAATGGCGGGTCGGGCGGGAGATGAATCGTCGGATCAAGAAGACCTTCGATGCCAAGGGGATCGAAATCCCGTTTCCGCATCAAACGATTTACTGGGGTGAGCCGAAACAGGGAACGCCACCTCCGTTGCATGTGGCCGGGTTGCAACCAGCCCAACCAGCCTCAAGATGAACAAGTTGCGCGTGACATCCACGGCGAGAGCAGACGCGCATCGCGAGCCACTCTCCGAGAAGAAAAGCCATCGGCATCTTTCTTCGGAGGAGTCGGCGTGGGCCAGGTGGCCCGATGAGAAGCTCCTCGACCTGCGGTTCTGCGACCTTAATCTTACCGTGGAGCGGAGTCAGATCACCGACCAAATTGCCCAGCTGAGCCGAGAATTGGGCGAGCGTGGCCTCCTCTTTCGTCCACATTTCTGGCTTTCTAATGAATGGTTCACGCCGGACGGGGTCCCCGGCATTGCCATTCCCTTCTATCTCGCCCACCCACGGCTGGCCCAACTGGAACTGGCGCAGATGCTGGAAGTGGAAGGTGGAACGCCGGAGTGGTGCATGCGTATTCTTCGGCACGAGGCCGGGCATGCCTTGGAAAATGCCTATGGTATCCGTCGTCGCCGGGATCGTCAGACGATATTCGGAAGGTCGACCCAACCCTATCCCAAGTTCTATAGGCCGAAGCCCTACAGTAAGAGCTATGTCCTCCACCTCGACATGTGGTACGCACAAAGCCATCCGGACGAAGATTTTGCGGAGACCTTTGCTGTGTGGCTGAATCCGCAGTCGCAGTGGCGGGAACGCTATGCAGATTGGCCGGCGCGTAAGAAACTGGAATACATGGATCAGTTGATGGCCTCGTTGGTCAACGCACGGCCGCTGGTGACGACCAAACAACATGTGGACTCGCTGCCCCGGCTTCGCCGGACTTTACGGAAACACTACGACCAGAAGCGTGGGCACTACGGGACTCCTCATCCGACGTTCTATGATCGCGACCTGCGTCGGATCTTTTCTTCCGCAACCGAGCATCGGGCCAATGTCTCGGCCGTACAGTTTTTGGCGCGTGTTCGTCGTGATGTCTGTCGGGAAGTGGCCGCTTGGACCGGAGAATATCAGTATACGATCGATCGCGTATTCGAAGATATCGTCACGCGTTGTCGTGAGCAACGTCTCAGGCTGGCCATTCCGGAGGGGAAGGCCACACTCGACATCACGATTCTGCTGACGGTTCAAACGATGAACTACTTGCACAGCGGCCATCATCGGGTGGCCTTATGAAGCCGCTACGCGTTCTCGTTCTGGTGCATGAAGACCTTGTTCCGCCGGATACGGTCGAGGGAGTCGATCTCACCACGGTCGAGTGGAGGACCGAATACGAAGTCGTCAACACGCTCCGCGAGATCGGACATGAGGTGCGTCCGCTTGGGGTTCAACACGAGCTCGCCGTGATTCGTCAGGCCGTGGATGAATGGAAACCGCACATTGCATTCAATCTACTGGAGGAATTCAGCGGAGTGGCCATCTATGATCAGAACGTGGTGTCCTACCTCGAATTGCTCAAGGTGCCGTACACAGGCTGTAACCCGAGGGGATTGATGTTGGCCCGCGATAAAGGGTTGGCCAAAAAAATTCTCTATTACCACCGCATTCCGATTCCGGAGTTCATCACCGTTCCGCTAGGTCGATCGATCAGGCGGCCCAAGGAGTTATCGTTTCCCTTAATCGTGAAATCCGTCTCAGAGGAAGCCTCCCTGGGCATTTCTCAGGCCTCGATCGTGGAGGATGACGACAAGTTGCAAGAACGAGTCAGGTTTATCCACCAAAGCGTCGGCACGGGCGCGCTGGTGGAACGGTATGTCGAAGGACGTGAACTGTATGTCGGTGTGATGGGCAATCAACGGCTGCAGGTCTTTCCTGTCTGGGAGCTCGATATGAGCCGATTGCCGGAAGAGGCCAGAAAGATCGCCACAGCTCGGGTGAAGTGGAGTCGAGCCTACCAGAAGAAATACGGCGTCCGCTCGATCGCAGCGGTCGATCTGACGGACTCGCAACGGCAGATTCTTCAAAACCTGGCCAAGCGGGTGTACCGCAGTTTGGGACTCAGCGGGTATGCGAGGATCGATTTTCGACTTGATCCGGCGGGACAGGTGAATGTGCTGGAGGCGAATCCGAATCCGCACATCGCGACGACTGAGGATTTTTCAAGTTCAGCGGCAGGTGGGGAACTGCCGTTTCCTGCCTTGCTACAACGGATTCTCGACCTGGGCTTGCGATGGCGTCCCCACGTGACCCCCTCCGACAGGACGACTCCGGTTCCGAGCCGGATCGGTGACTGACGATGTGTCGTCATCCCACTTTGAAGTACAAGACAGAGAGGGGAGGCAGGGTCAGGACGATCGAGTTCGGAAATCCATGAGCGGAAATCGGCTCGGCCATCACTCCGCCCCCGTTGCCCATGTTGCTTCCGCCATAGAGGTCAGCGTCGCTGTTTAAGAGCTCACGATAGTGGCCCAAGGAGGGCACGCCGATTCGGTATCCATGGCGTGGAACCGGCGTGAAGTTACAGGCGCCGACGACAAGGTCCTGTTGGTTTTTGGCTTTCCGGAGAAAGGCGATGACAGACTGTTCAGCGTCGTGGAAGTCGATCCACTGGAACCCGGTCCAATCATAATCGACCTCGTACAGCGCCGGCTCGTTTCGATACAGCCAATTGAGGTCGCGAACGTACCGTTGGAGACCGGCGTGCGATTCATGCTGGCAGAGGTGCCACTGCAAACTGTCGTCGTGGTTCCACTCCCACCACTGGCCGAATTCACCGCCCATGAAGAGCATCTTCTTGCCGGGATGGCCGTACATAAAGCCGTATAGGGCCCGAAGATTGGCACATCGCTGCCAATTGTCCCCCGGCATTTTATCGAGGAGTGCTTTCTTGCCGTGCACGATCTCGTCATGGGAGAGGACTAGGACGAAATTCTCATGGAAGGCGTAGACGAGCCCAAAGGTAATCTTGTTCTGGTGGTGCTTGCGGTACACAGAGTCCAGAGAAAAGTATTCCAAGGTGTCGTGCATCCACCCCATATTCCATTTGAAGGTGAACCCTAAACCTCCCGTATAGGTCGGTTTTGAAACGCCGGGCCAGGCGGTGGATTCTTCGGCGATCGTGACGGCGCCGGGATGTTCTTGGTGGACCAGCACGTTCAATTCCTTGAGGAAGGAGACGGCCGCCAAGTTTTCGTTCCCCCCATACTGGTTGGGAATCCACTCGCCGGCGTTTCTCCCATAGTCCAGGTATAACATCGAGGCCACCGCGTCCACACGAAGACCGTCGATGTGGTATTTGTCCAACCAGAAGAGCGCACTGTTCTGGAGAAAATTTTTCACTTCCACGCGGCCGTAGTTGAAGATGCGACTCTTCCATTCCGGATGATAGCCAAGCCGCGGATCCTCGTGATCATAGAGGTGTGTGCCGTCGAACCAAGCCAACCCAAACGCATCGTCAGGAAAGTGCGCCGGCGCCCAGTCCATGATGATGCCGATTCCCGCTTGATGCGCGGCATCGATGAACGCCATGAAGTCTTCCGGCGGGCCGAATCGACTCGTGGCGGCAAAGTAGCCGGTGGCTTGATAGCCCCATGATCCGTCGAACGGATGTTCGGTGACCGGCATCAGTTCAATGTGGGTGTAGCCCATGTGTTTGACGTAGTGAATGAGTTTGTCGGCCAGTTCTCGATAGGTCAGCCAGCGGTTCTCCTCTTCAGGTACCCGCATCCAGGATCCCAGATGCACCTCATAGATGGACATGGGTGCGGTAAGCGGATCACGCGTAGCGCGGGCGTCCATCCACGCCTGGTCGTTCCATCGGTAGCCGGAAAGATTGCGAACGATTGATGCCGTGCGAGGCCGCAGTTCCGCTGAGAAGGCGTACGGATCAGCCTTGGTGAAGGGTGCGTCGACATGGCGGGAGCGGATCTCGTATTTGTAAAACGTTCCATCGGGGATGTCCGGGATGAACAACTCCCAGAGGCCGGTCGATCCGCGACTGACCATCTGATGGCAACGGCCGTCCCACTGGTTGAAGCCGCCGATGACGCTGACTCGCATGGCGTTCGGGGCCCAGACGACGAAATGAACGCCGGCGATCCCGTCGACGGTTGTGAGATGAGCGCCCAGTATCTCGTAGCCTTTGAAAAGATTCCCCTCCGCAAACAGGTGCAGATCATGGTCGCTGATCAAAGGAGGGAAGGTGTAGGGATCGTGGCGTTCCGTGACGGTTCCTTGAGAATCGGTGACCCGGATTTGGTATTTCAGCGTTCCCTTCGGGGCGTCCATGATCGCCTCAAACAATCCTGATTCATGAACGCGGTTCATCGGTATCCGCTTGCGGCCGGGGGTATCGAGAATCACTTGTGCCTCGCTGGCGTCCGGCGCAAAGGTTCGGATCACGAGCGAGTCCGACCCATTCACGGAGGTGCGATGAGGGCCTAGCAGTTCACGAGGATTCCAATGCTCGGCGTTGAGGAGTCGTTCAATGTGTTCAGCCTGCACCATAAAGATAGTCCTCCTTACCTTCGATTCAGCCTATCCTAAGCAGATCGGTCGTGTTAAGAAAGGGGGGTGAGAAAAAAAACATATCCAAAACGGCAATCGCGGCGAGTTGCGCCGATGCCGCGAACCAGGCGACGAAAGAACGAAGAGTCTGGGATCGCCGTGTCCGATGGCCGGCTCCGCCAACTGGCGGCTCGGTATGGGGTCGTTCCTGCGTATGTTGATGAGGGAGGCGTCCGCCGCCTGGTCCACGACGAGAGTCTTCGCCGGGTTCTCTCGGTCATGGGAGTGGACGCGCAGAACTCGACGCAACTGACTGAGAGGATGCGAGAGGTTCGTTCGGGACCTTGGCGCGAGATGTTGGATCCTGCGATGGTCGTGCGGGTGGATCGACTGCCCCGTACATGCCCCGTCCGTTTACCTGTAGCAGTCGATCAATTGCGGCAGATCACACTCGTGTGGAGACTCACGAAGGAACAGGGGGGCGTCCTGACGGGGCGGAGCGTCGGAAGACGGCTGCAAGTTCGCGCCAGGACGATTCTGGATGGCCTTCGTCATTGCGAAGTGGCGCTGCCGTTTCCTCGAGCGTTGCCGCTCGGCTACCATTCGTTGACCGTGGACGCGTCAGGGCCCCGGATCAGCCAACGTGCCGCGATGACGGTCGTCGTCGTCCCAAGTCAGTGCTATCTGCATCCGGCGGTCATGGATTCCCGTCGAACCTGGGGCATCACGATTCAACTCTATGGCCTCCGCAGCGTCAAGAATTGGGGCGTCGGAGATTTCCGCGATCTCAAGGAGATGATTCACTGGGCCGGGAGTGAACTCGGAGCGGATCTTCTGGGAGTCAATCCGCTTCACGCGCTCCCCCCCGGGCAGGTCAGTCCCTATTCGCCGTCCAGCCGGCTGTTTCATCACTCGCTCTACCTGGATCTTGAAGGGATTCAGGAATTTCGAGACGCATCCTCAGTCCAGGAGAAAGTCAAGGCACCGGCCTTTCAAGCCAAACTGGCATCGCTACGCCGGAGTCCGACGGTACAGTATGAAGCCGTTGAACGGGTCAAACGGCTGATGCTGGAAGAGCTCTTTCGCCTGTTCCAACGCCACCATCTCGCGAGAAAAACGGCCAGAGCCAGGGCCTTTCACCGGTTTGTTCGGAGTCAAGGGGAGGCTCTGCAGCGGTTTGCGCTCTTTCGGACCTTGGAGGAACAGATGGCCCGTCGCGGGAAAGTTGTCGGAACCGGTTCACAAGGGTGGCGCTCCTGGCCGCTGGAGTACCGGCATCCCGATTCCCCCTCGGTCAAACAAGCCGCGATTCGTCATCAGGACCGTCTGCAATTTTTCCAATATGTCGAATGGCAGTGTCAGCAACAGCTCCAAGCCGTGCAATCGGCGGCGAACCGCTCAGGCATGGCCATCGGCCTCTATAAGGATATGGCGGTCGGGATCGACCCGGGCGGGGCGGATTCCTGGGCGTTTCAAGATCAATTGGTGGCGGCCGCGTCGGTTGGAACCCCGCCGGAACTGTTTTCTCCCAATGGGCAACGGTGGAATCTGTCCCCGTTTCATCCACGTCGGATTCGCAAGGACGGCTATCGCCTGTTCGCGGACTGTTATCGTCGGACCATGCGGGCCTGTGGACTAATCAGAATCGATCACGCCATGGGGCTGTTTCGTCTCTTCTGGATTCCGGATGGGCTGGTGTCGGCTCAGGGAACGTATGTGAGATACCCGGCAGAAGATCTTCTGGGTATCCTGGCTCTCGAAAGCCAAAGAGAGCGAGTTATGGTCATTGGGGAAGATCTGGGGACGGTGACCCCATCGATCCGGACTCAGTTGATGGCAGGCGGGTTGCTGTCCTACCGACTCTTGCTCTTTGAACAAACCGCCCGCGGACGGTTTGTAAAACCGTCTCGGTTTCCCACGGCCGCCGCCGCGTCCGTGACCACGCACGACCTCCCGACATTGCGAGGGTTTTGGATTGGTCGGGACATTGAGTTGAAGAGTCGACTCGGCCTCTATCGGGACTCGGAATGGCTCAGGCGTGACATGGTCACCCGTGCTCGGGACAAACAGGCGCTCTTGGACGCGTTATCCGAAGAAGGGCTTCTGCCGGCAGGCGCTTCGCGAGAAGCCGACACCATCCCACAATTGACCGACGAACTCTGTCGAGCCGTCTATGCCTATGTTGCTCGCACACCCAGCCGGCTGGTGCTGATCTCGTTGGAAGATCTGTTGGGGGATATTGAGACTCCGAATGTTCCGGGTGAGCACGCCTATCCGTCGTGGCGGATCAAAGCCGGTCCTCCCGGCACCACGTGGGAGGACTGGACGAAGCTCGTTCAGGTGCCTATGATGGCACAGACTATCAGCTCTCAGAGAAATCGAGGCTAAACGACTCTTCCCTTCCTGTCACCAGTGTCGCCGTACATGATCGGGAGTCATTCTCATGAATGAAGAGGGGAACAAGACTCTCGACTCGACTGCTCGTCTTGTCACGCTCATTTTTCTGGTCGGTTTGGGCTACCTCCTCTTCGCCACGTTTCGGCCCTATTTCTCTGCTCTTATCTGGTCCGCCGTCCTCTCGTACGGGCTCTATCCTCAGTATTGCAGGATCGTGAAGCTGACGGGTGAGCGACGATCGCTCAGCGCGTTGGTAATGAGCGTCGCGGTGACGATCGGCCTGATCCTCCCTCTCGGGTATCTGTCATTCATGATCGGAAAAGAAGTGGCAAAGACCTACCTGACGGTGGTGTCCGTCCTGGAACAAGGGCCGGGTGTGATCGAGCAATGGCGTGTGCATCCCTGGGTGACGGCGATCTTGGAGCAGCTCCAGGAGTTCCAAAGAATGACCGGCACCGACCTGCGCGCTGTCCTGGTGGACAATTTGGCCCAACTCGGTAGTGCGCTCGTGGAGCAATTGACCCAGGTGGCGAAGAATGTGCTGGTCGCCTTGTCGGAGCTCGGCATCATCCTACTCTGCACGTTTTACTTCTTCCGTGACGGCAAAGGGATGGTGGATTGGTTGACGGATGTCTCGCCTCTGGATGAAGCCTATCAGCAGTTGATTGTCCGTCGATTCGGCGAAGTCATGAAGGGAGCCGTCCTTGGGAACACACTCGTGGCTGCGCTCGAAGGCATCGTCGGCGGCTTTGCGTTTTGGTTCGCCGGGATGCCGGTTCCGCTGTTGTGGGGTGCGGTGATGGGGATCCTGGCCTACCTGCCCCTCGTTGGGGCCGGGATCGTATGGCTGCCCGCTGCCGTGTACTTGTTCATCCAGGGCGATTATGCGGCGGGAGGAATCCTTTGCGTCTCGGGATTCGTGATCGCAGTCCTCGATTATGTGGTTCGAACACTGGTGGTCGGCGAAGCCTCGAAGTTGAACACGCTGTTGACGTTCTTCGCGGTATTGGGTGGCATTCAGCTCTTTGGATTGGTGGGTATTGTGGCCGGTCCCCTCGTTGTCGCCGTCAGTTTTGCTCTCCTGGACAGCTATCGGCTCGAACGGTCAGGCCAGGCCCAGCGACGTCTCGAACCATGATCGCAACGTGCCGCCAATGGTTCGGTTATGCATGGGTATTTCTCCGATCCGTAACGGGGAAGTTCATAGCGGACAACGGGCTCTTTCTCACGAGCGCGCTGGCCTTCAACCTCCTGCTCTATTTCGTTCCGCTTTCGCTGTTGATGGTCTCGCTGCTTGGGTACACCGTGTTGGACTCTGAGCACGCCATGAAAGAAGTCCAATCCGTCTTGCGGGCGTTTCTTCCCCAGTCTCAGCAAGCGCTGGCGGAAAACTTGGGGGCGGTCGTGGCCGACCGTGGCCTTCTGGGTGTTGCCGGGATCGTCTCGTTTGTCGCGTTTAGCAGTTTTCTCTTTGGCTCTATCCGAATCGTGCTCAATCTGGTGTTCCAGGCACAGCAGGCGCGTACGTTCATCAGGGGGGTCGGAACGGATGTCCTCACGACGTTGCTCGTGACAGTGCTGCTGCTTGTGGTGGTGGCCAATACGTCGTTCTTGACGATCGCGTGGACGCTCGCGGAGCGATACCCATCATTGGCGGTGTTGTTCGAGCCGGCCTTGACAGTTCTGGACAGAGCCCTGGGGTTTGTGGCGACGATGGCTCTGTTCTATGTTCTCTATCGTGTGTCTCCGACGGTGACGCTGTCGCCCGTGGCGCTGGCAATCGGGGCGTTGACCGCGACACTGCTCTTCCAATTGGCGCGCTGGGGATTTGCCTGGTACGTATCCGTGGCGCAAGCCTCCCTTGTCTTGTATGGCACCTTGGGCGGCCTGATGTTCTTCTTTATGTGGCTGTATTACGCCTCCCTTGTGTTCATTCTTGGAGCCGAAGTCGCTTGGTTTTGCGCAACGAGATCGGATGCGCGAGACAAAGGCCGCCTGCATGACTTCCCGCGGTGAGGTGAGTCGTTCGGTACCAAAGCCCAGCCGTAAGCACGTGAGCACGAGAGGGTGAAACCTCGGATTCACGGCATGTCGCGGAACCGCCGTTCCAGCTCGGCAATCCGCTTTCGTGCCTCTTCCAAGGTCGTGGTTAGCAGACGGGTTTCTCGCCCATGGCGCCAGCGTACCCCTAATGCGGCGATGGCGCTGAGTGCGGCCCCAATGGCGGTCGAACCTAGAATCACCAGGACCAATGAAGTTTGGTACTCCCAGAAGAGAAACTGAATCGTCACGGGAAACGTGTTTTGCAGGGCGAAGAGGGCGATGAGAATCGCCAAGCCGAGTGCCACAAACAGAGAAGTCATCGTGTCCTATCCTCACGAATCACATTAGAGGCGGATCGCTATGAAGCGTTCCGCTTGTGGCGTATCGACTCCGGCATAGTGGCCGACCCTGAACTCGTCCAAGACTTCGGTGTCCCTCTGTCTGTGCAGGCGGATCTCTTTCTCTTCTTTAGTCCGGAACACATCAGTGCATGACGGTGGCTTCACCGACCGCCTATCTGCCGACCAATTCGTTGTCCGTTTGAAGACACTGTTAGCTGGAGTCCGGCCAATATTGCCCGAGTGGTGGACGGTACGCAAGTTGTATTTCCTGAACCATAAGTCATGAATGGCAACAATAATGCAGCATGTGTCGACAGTGTCAGAGGAATGTCGTGCCCCCAAAAGCCACAAGACTGCCGAGGGGTCTCAATCGAGCAAGACCTCCGGAACATCACGAACTCCAGTGCCCACCGTTCTGAATAGGTCGTGACGGTGATCCAGGTCGCGGGCTAGAGACAGCAACGGTCCGATCAATGTGTACGGCAGACGTAGCCAACTTGAAAAATTATAGTGCATAGCGGCTTGAGGTGCTATATAGGATTACGTATGGTATTGAATACTTGCAAATGACTGATTGGCCATCAATGGCTGGATGGTCAATGACGTTCCAGGAGGCCATTGAATGAGGCCAAAACATTTGTTCGCACCTCAGTGAGGATACAGAGAGGGGGTGTATGCTGGGATGATCGGATAGTATCTGTCGGGCAACGTGGATTGGGAGGAGAGGACCGGCAAGTGTGGTTTCAAGGGAAGGAATCCCACAAGACGAAAAGGAGTTCTGTATGAGAAATGTGATTGGGCTGACCCTGGGTATTGCCATTTCGTGCAGTGCCATCGGCTGTGCGTCGAAAGTCGTCCCCGTAACCCCGGCGCAACTGGCGGAAACTGAAGCCACGGTCCGGGGCGCTGAGTCGGCGGGCGCGTTCGAACGCGCGCCTGATCTGTTACGGAAATCCAGACAGGCGCTGAGTGCCGCCCAGCAGGCTACCGGGAAGGGCGATCATACGGTGGCCCGCAAGCGTCTTCTTGAGACGACGACCTATGCCGAAGCGGCGCGGGCCCGAGCGGAAGCGGAACAGAAAAAGGGCGAGGCGGCCACGGTGCGGCAGCAAGCCGATGAGATTGAGGCCAAAGCCAAAGCGATGCAGCAACAATTGCAGGTTCCATAACGCGGGCGTGTGATGGAGTCTGAGGAGCAAGAAGCTGGAGCCATGAAGAACCAAGCGGACAAAGGAGATCCTATGCGAAACAGAAGGGTGAGTCTCAGTTCCATTCTCTTGGGCGTCTTGACCGTCGCGGCTTGTGCGGCTCCCGGGCCACCGCCGAAAGAGCTTGTCGAGGCACGCCTTGCCGTCGAAGATGCCAAGTCGGCGAAGGCAGACAAACGCGCAACGCGGACCTACGACTCGGCTGTCGCGAACTTAGAGGCTGCCAATAAGTCTTGGGAAAAGGACCACGACGCGTCGGCCATTCTCCACCGAGCACGGCTGGCGGAGGCTGAGGCCCGGAAAGCGCAGTACGCCGCAGAAACGCAGGCGGCAGACGAAGCCCTCCGCCGTGAAACAGATCGAAAGACTCGTCAGGATATTGCCCTGCGTGATGCTGAGCTGATCCTGCTCCGAAAGAGAGGGCAGGAAGCAGAACTGGGACGGATGAAGGCGCTGGCCAACGAGCAGGAGCAGGCGCTGCTTGCCGCCAAAGAAAAGCTAGCAGCTGAGCGGGCCCGCGCTGAGCAGGAGGCCGCCCGGCTTCGCGAGGAGCAGGGAAAACTTGAGCTGGCGGCCGAGCAACAGGAGAAACGTGCGCTGGCAGCCGAGCAGGCCCGTGCCGAGGCGGAGGGTGTCCGGCTTCGGGAGGAGCAAGAAAAGCTCGCGGCGCTGGCGGCTGGGCAGGCCCGTGCAGAACAGGCAGAACATGAGCTCGCGCGACTTCGTGCTGAGCACGAAAAATCACGCGCGGAGCTGACCGGCACGTTGTCACGCCTGGCGAAGGTGCGGGAGGAATCCCGGGGGGTCATCGTCACGTTGCCCGGGAATATCTATTTCAACTTTAACAAAGCGGACGTCAAGCCGGCGATGCAGATGCAGCTGACGAAAATCGCGAAGGCGCTGGCGGCGGTGCCGGATCAAAACCTTCTCATCGAGGGCCATACCGATTCGGTCGGGTCGAACGAGTACAATCAGTCCCTCTCTGAGTCGCGTGCCCAATCGGTTCAAAAGATTCTCCTTGACGGCGGAATCGCGGCAGAACGGATGGACATCCAAGGGTATGGGGAAAGCAAGCCGCTAGCGGACAATGCGACGCCGGCCGGTCAGGCCCAAAATCGCCGGGTTGAGATCGTGCTGGTGCCGATGAAACAGTGAGCGCTGGAACGTAGCTCAGCCTCGGCCTGAATCAATCGTGTAGGCACGTATGTCACCACCAGGGCGACGGCAGAATCGTCGCCCTGGTGGTGATTCAGGGAGATTGTTCTTTCGTACATGGCAAATAGTCTCCGTAGACCTCATCAAAGCCTCTCAAGCCTCGCCAGTCTGATCGGCAACTCGTTGCGATCGATAGGAAGAAGAAAGAGGAGAACCATGGAAAATCAACATTAAAGGGATAAGGGGGTACTGATTCGACATTCGTTCTGGTGAGTGTACTTCTCTTCTCTGGACAGGAAAATCTGCGTGCGTGACCGTGGTTTCCCCATTGCCTCCCTGCTGATGCGAATTTGGATCACGTCTGAGCACTTTCTAGCCAAATTCCGACCAATATTCTTCTGATCGATAGCCGGCACGGACGGTGTACTGTGCCAACAGTAAGTCATGGAGTATCACGAAAATGTGGCGTTTTCCCGCAATGTTCGATTGCGCCATGTCCTAAGAACCCGCAAGAGCGTCGAATCATCTACGATCAGGCGTGAAGGCCGGAACGAGACGATCCCGGAACTGCGGCTCCGTCACGCAATGGCTTTGTGACGATGATTCGCATCACGATCCAGAGGCATCCAGAACTCAGACATTGGCGTAGCGGGCGGGAGCGAAACAGGGCGATTTCGACAAATATGAGTGTGGCGGGTCGTGGGTCAGGCTGAATTCAGCGACGCCACTGCACGAAAATTTCGAAACTGATGGTATGGCGTCCTGGCTCCATGAAGTGATGTGCACTATTGACCATTCTTTGTTTGACGGAAATGCGACCATGTTCTTTCAAAATCACCCACGACCGATCGGTGGAAGGATTTGACAGGGCTACTGGGAAATGTTATAAAGTGACCAGTCAGTCACTTATGAGCAAAGAGTCGGTAGTGACTGTTATGACGGATCGGAGGTGGTTTCGGTGCTCATCGCGGTGGTCAGAGCAGGCAGTGGTCAGCAGGAAAGAAGACCCGCTGAACCTAGGAAACCAGAAGAGAGGGCAGTTGGTATGTCAGGCACCAACCTGGTCCTGACGGAGACCATGGATATGGACCAAGCTTCAGTGCGTGAGGAAGGTCTTCAAGAGGAAGGAAGGCGACATCCCAAGCTTTTGGTCTGGGATGAGGATGGAAGCTGCCACGAGGGGAGGACGCCGGGTATCGGGAACACAACGATGTTTGTTGAATCGACATGGATGGCACCTGTTGGTTCCGAAGTCACCATGAGCGTCGTTCCAAGAGAAGGGGATGCTGTAGGGCAAGAACTCGTCACGGGAACGGTCGTGTGGCACTGCCCGTTGGGCGACGAATTTAAGAACCAAGCGGGGTTCGGCGTTCTTCTCCAGCGGCACCGACCGCAAGGGCTTGGTCCGGACATCACGGACGGATCAAAGGAGGCAGCATGAGGACAATGCGCGGACTCGTCAGGCAGGCAGGACGCCATGAGGGGCGAATCGGCCGTGTGTGGCGCAGAATCTCTCAAGCCGCCGCCCCAATGTTGCCGAAGCGTGGAGTCTCGTCTCAATTGTATCTCACACGATGTGCTCCGGGAATGACGGACAAGATGGGGAAGAGGAATCACAGTAACACTTCATTACACAGAAAGGGAGGTGCAGCATGACAGAGGGACGTTGTGGATTGATGGAAGTAGGACTGTCATTTTTGGTGGGGTGCGTGGTCGGAGGAACGGCCGCATTGCTCTATGCCCCACAATCGGGGACTCGAACTCGCCGTCGAATTGCGGACTTTGCCGAAGATGTCCGTGACCGGGCAGGAGACGTCACAGAGCAAGCGACCGAGAAGTTCCAGAAGGCAACAGAACAGGCGACCGAAAAGATCCATAGTGCAAAAGAGCAGGCCTCCGAGAAGTTCCAGAAGGCCATTGAGCGAGGCCGTAACTTTGTCAACACCTGAGGTGAGCAGTGAATGACGACCTTCGGTCCGAATATGGAAGGCTTGAAGGAGGACGGTTATGAGGTGCGAACGTTGCCAAGGGTGCATGATTCGTGATTCTTTCGTTGATCTGAGAGATGACACAGGACGTGTCCTGTTCGAGGGCTGGCGCTGTATCAATTGCGGCGAAGTCGTCGACCCCGTGGTGCTGACGCATCGGATTGATGTGCCGGCGAAACCCTATCGAGGGCAAACGAGGGATCGCCGCATGTGGGAACGTTTGACGGCTGTGTGATGTGACGGGGAGGGAAACGCTCAAAGGAGGAGCGTGCGGTCTGTCCCGCTGATCCAACAGATCAAACGGCAGGACGCGAGTGCGGGAGTGAAAAAAGGGGGGGGGATCCATGACTCTACCAACGACTCTACTAACCACGAAAAAATCGACAGTACGAGACGAAGAGAATGTCATTCCTCACCTCTGGTCGATCGTTCTGGCCGGCGGAGAGGGAACGAGATTGGCTCCGATGATCAGAGAGTGGCTCGGAGAGGATCGCCCGAAACAATATTGCACCTTCACGGGCACCAGGTCCATGCTTCAACATACCGTGGACCGGGTTGATCGACTCGCTGCGCCCACCCAACGCGTGACTGTCGTCGGTGCGAGCCAGGAGGAGACGGCCCGCAATCAGTTGGATGACAGAGGAGGATTGCTCGTGGTGCAACCGGCGAACCGTGATACGGCCCCGGGAGTTTTTCTTCCCCTCTCCTATGTCCGTGCGGCGGATCCTGACGCCACCGTGGTGATCTACCCATCCGACCACTTTGTCCACCCCGAAACACAATTGGTTGAGGCGATCAGGCACGCCGTCCGTGCCATCGATTTGCTTGAAGATCGATTGATTCTCGTGGGTATCCAGCCGGATGGATTCGATCTGGATTATGGCTACATTCAGGTGGATCGATATGTCGGTGGGTACGGAGCCCACTCTCTGTGGCATATCGGACGGTTTGTTGAGAAACCGGAACGGCACATGGTGAGGACCTTCGCGGAAGGACAGGTGCTGTGGAACACCATGATCATTGTGGCGAAGGTCCAAACGCTCTGGAAACTGGGGACGAAAGTGCTGCCATCGATGATGCGCCTGTTTGAAGCGCTCGCGCCAGCCGTCGGCACGACGAAAGAAGAGCGAGCGCTGCACGGCATCTATCAGACGATGCCGACGAAAAATTTCTCCAGAGATTTTCTCGAGCACGTGTACCACAAGGTCTCGGCCTTAGATATGACAGACGTGCTCTGGAGTGATTGGGGAAGACCGAAACGGATCGCCCAGAGCCTACGAAGAATTGGGAAGGCCCCGGCGTTTCCAGTTGAGCTGGTGGGGGTTGCATAATGATTGCCGGATGAAAAGAATGAAGCCGGTCAGCATGTTGTCGCCAGGATCGCGCAGCGACTCGGCAGAGACATCATTCGCAATTCATGCCTATTAAGGAGGAAGGAATGAAAGAGCCAGTGAAGAAAAAGTCTTCTTCGCCCCGACCGACACGCTCACGGAAGGGACCCAAAAAAGAATCGGTCTTATTTGAATATTTTGATCCTTCGGCCCAAGTCGTGGCCTTGGTGGGAGAATTTAATCAGTGGAACTCGCAGGGCAAGCCGATGAAACGAGATGCCGGTGGCCTCTGGAAGATCAAGGTCTCGTTGGCCCCAGGCACCTACCACTACAAGTTCGTAGTCAACGGGGAGCGATGGGAAGAGGATCCGCTCAACCTCCACCGAGTCATGAACGAGCATGGCAGCTTCAATTCCATACGCAACGTTGGGATCAATGTCGACGGGAGTGAGAGGCCGACTACCTAGGGAGGTGAAGGGGACGACGATGAGTACACTAGCGGAAGGGTCGCTCTCTCGGGTTGAGCGGCGAAAGGCCAGGACTAACAGGCGGTTTTTGGAAGTCTCACGACGGCTGTTTTCCGAAAAGGGAATCTATTGGGCTAAGATCGAAGACATCACGGAGTTGGCCGACCAGGGTAAGGGGACCTTCTACAAGTATTTTGATTCCAAAGAAGCGATCATTTGCGCGTTGCTCAAAGAAGGCTTGGACGAATTGACGTTCCAGACGGAGCAGGCCGTTCAGAAGGTCCCGACAGGACCGAAGACTCTCTCTGCAGCCATTGAAGCGCGGGTGGACTTTTTCCTGAATTGCCCCGAGTATTTGCTTTTTTTTCACCAGGTCAGGGGCCTGATGCAGCTTCAGGTGGCTGTCGCAAATGACTTGCGGGCTATCTACGACGCCCACTTGGACCGGCTTGCAGAACTCATCAAACCAGCCATGAATGGTGTCGATCAGTCTGGGAGCGCACGGGACATCGCCAGAGCGATGGCAGCCTATACCTCGGGAGTGTTGACCTACGATGTGTTGTTCGAAGGCCAGGAATCCACTGAGCGCAGACGCAACTATTTTGTAGATATGCTCGATCGGAGCCTTCAACCGCTGCTGAAGCCCAACAAAGGATCTCGTTGAGGAACAGACGACCATACCTGTCATATGAAGGCAACGGCCACTTGCGGAAAGATCGCAGAATGGGCAGTATGTGCATCCGAGTAAGAAAGCCATGGACTGGCCGGTGGTCGACCTGCAATGTTAGATGTCGCGATGCGATCTCGGGGTACGTCAGGGCTGTTCGAAGATGTGCGTCATGAAAGAAGAGGGTCTCCGACGGATGGGCCATACGGAATGGTGAGGGAGGAAGTGACTTGAGCCGCGCAGGCAACCGGGTGCTGGCGATTATCATGGCCGGAGGAAAAGGCGAACGGCTCATGCCGCTGACGGAATTCCGCAGCAAGCCGGCGGTGCCATTCGGAGGGAAGTATCGTATCGTTGACTTTGTCCTCAGCAACTTCTTGAACTCCGACATCATGGCTATGTACGTGCTGGTGCAGTATCGTTCTCAATCGCTGATCGAACATTTGCGGCGCGCGTGGCGGATCGGTGGGCGGATCAAGCAACAATTTATTACAGTTGTCCCGCCGCAGATGAAGGCTGGTGGCGGCTGGTACGCAGGAACCGCCGATGCGGTCTTTCACAATCTGAATCTCATTGAGGATTTTTCGCCGGACCTTGTAGCGGTGTTCGGTGCCGACCATATTTACCGGATGGATATCGGGCAGATGGTGCAGTTCCATCAGGAACGACGAGCGGATGTGACGGTCGCAGCAAGGCCGGTCCCGCTCCATGCCGCGCGTGGCTTTGGGATCATCGAGACCGACACGAATGGTCGTATTGTGGGTTTCGCAGAAAAACCCAAACATCCGAAACCGATGCCCGATGATCGAGAGCATGCCTTCTCATCGATGGGCAATTATATTTTCGAGACGGATGTCTTGTTGAAAGTGCTGTCCGAAGATGCCAGAAAAGGTGGGTCTCACGACTTTGGTCGCGACGTGATTCCGGCCATCATGAAAAAGAACCACGTCGTGGCCTATAATTTCATGCAGAACGTGGTGCCGGGGCTCAAACCCTATGAGGAGCGCGGATATTGGCGGGATGTCGGTACGTTGGAGGCCTACTGGCAGGCGCATCTCGATATTCTCGGGGAATGTCCGATTTTCGACCTGCGGAATGGAGACTGGCCCATCCTGAGTGACACGTTCGACGGCCCAACCGCGAGCTTGGCGAAAGCCTATGTCGAGGATTCCATGATCGGGCAGGGGAGTCAGGTTCTCGATGCTGAAATTAGGCGATCGGTCATCGGTCGTAATGTGCGTATCGAATCCGGCAGCAAGATCGAAGAGTGTATCATTCTCGACGGTTCAATCGTTGGGTCAAAGTCGCATCTGCGACGAGTGGTTGCAGATCGGTTCAACGTGATCCCCGCCGGGTCCGAGATGGGATTGGATTCGACACCGAAGCGCAAACGATCTCACGTCTCACGGTCCAACCTGGTCGTGCTACCCAGACAGTTCCGTGGGATTCCCCGTGATCGACCAAGGGACACTCAGGTGCAGGAAGGAGCATCATGAAGAAGCATAGGCTGAGGTTGAACAAGCCCGTGAAGATGCTGACCCTGGTTGGTAATCTTGATCCGTCACTCAGGCCTGCCGGCTCGGACCTGGTCCCACTGGGAACTCGGGTGCATCTGTCATCCAGTCGTGCAGGGCATATCGCACGGGTCTGTTCTCAGCAGGCGGCTACCCTCGTCAGATGGATGTGGGGAACGTCCCGAAGGGTGGCAGACCTGGGTCGAGTGACAGTCAAAGGTCTGGGATACGGAGCCGCTTCTGCTTTCCAGGGAGCGAGAGCAACAGCCGAAATCATTCGAGATGGAACAACCAAGGTGATCGGTCTGGCTCTGCCTGGAAATCGGTCGTCTGAAGAGCGGCGCATGATTGCTGCAGCCCCTTCTCTGGAGACAGTGTCACACGATACCGATCTCATCCACGAGGTCCGAATGCTACGGGCGCAGGTACAGGCACAGAACAAGATCCTGGCGGAACTGACCTATGTATTGCTGGAGGACAGGAAACGAGTGCGCGAGTCGGATCGGCTGATAGGACACCACGACCGACAAACCGAAAGCCGGTTATTGCACGTCCTGCAGGCGAACGCAGGAGCCGAGGAGAACTGGGGGAACACCAAATCCACCAGCGCGCAGGTTATTGCCGACTAGCTGTACCATTCCATTCGAGTGCTCGACTGTTGACCAGGTTGCTCTAACGTGCTGTAGGACATGCTCTTGACACCACTCGCCATGCCACGAATCCCAGCCGCCACGTACCGCATTCAGCTGAATCACACATTCACGTTCCAAGACGCGACACAACTCATCCCATATTTGAATGACCTTGGCATCACGGATCTCTATTCCTCTCCCTATTTCAAGGCAGTCCCCGGGAGTCTCCATGGGTACGATGTAGTCGACCCGACGACGCTGAATCCGGAAATCGGAAGCGAAGACGACTATCGGGCGATGATCGAGGAGTTGCATCGACGTGGTATGGGGCATCTGCTGGATGTCGTGCCGAACCATATGGGGATCACCCAGCAACTCAACGAATGGTGGAGAGACGTGCTGGAGAACGGGCCTAGCTCGCGCTATGCGCCCTTTTTCGATATCGATTGGAATCCGCTGAAGTCGGAACTGCGGGAGAAGGTTCTCCTGCCGATCCTCGGCGATCAGTATGGGGCTGTCCTGGAGCGGCAGGAGCTACAACTCGTGTGCGAGGATGGGAAGTTTTTGATTCGTTACTTCGAGCATTGCTTGCCGCTTGCGCCGAAGTCGTCGTCGTGGATCCTCTCGCATCGCTTGCCGACTTTGATCGAGGAACTGGGTGGAGACAGTCTGCACGTGATGGAACTCCAGAGCATCATCACGGCCTTGAAACACCTACCATCGCGGCATGAGCTTGCGCCTGAGCTGGTTGCTGAACGGTACCGGGAAAAGGAAATCATCAGGCATCGCCTGGCGACGCTCGTGGCGGGCAGCACCGCGATCCGAACGTTTCTCCAGGACAATGTCGGATTGATCAACGGCGTGAAGGGGGAGCCACACAGTTTCGATATCTTGGACGGGATCCTGAACGATCAAGCCTATCGGTTGGCCTACTGGCGCGTTGCAGCCGAAGAAATCAACTATCGCCGGTTTTTTGATATCAACGAGTTGGCCGCCATTCGAATGGAAGATCCTACGGTCTTCGACGAAACCCATCGGTTTCTCTTCCGGCTGGTGAAGGATGGAGCGGTGACGGGACTCCGAATCGACCACGTGGATGGGCTATATGACCCGGCGGACTATACTGAGAAGCTGCGACACTGGGCAAGCCAGGAGCTGCCGGTTGATCCTCAGTCTGCAGCACTTCCACTGTATGTCGTCGTTGAAAAGATTTTAGGTGTCGGTGAAGAGCTTCCCAGGAATTGGCGGGTTTGTGGGACCACCGGCTACGATTTTCTGGTCTCGCTGAACGGGTTGTTTGTCAGTCGCGCTAATGAACGCGCGTTCGATGCCCTCTATGCTCAATTCATCGGGAAACACGAATCCTTTGAAGAGCTGATCTATCAATGCAAGCGATTGATCATGCAGGCTGCGATGGCCAGTGAGTTGAGCGTGCTCGGCCATCAACTGGATCGACTATCAGAGCGGGATCGCCGATCGCGTGATTTCACGATCAACAGCCTGACCTATGCCATTGAGGAAATCGTGGCCTGCTTCCCGGTCTATCGGACCTACATCACGGGAAGCGAGGACGGGGTTCCAGCAAAGGATCGGAGCTTTATTGGGCAGGCCGTGACGAAGGCCAAACGTCGGAATCCAGCGATGAGCGGCCTGGTCTTCGATTTTGTCCGCGATCTGCTGTTGAAAGAACCGGATCAAGCAGAAAGCATCCAGGAGCGGGAAGAGCGGTTGAGCTTCGTGACAAAATTTCAACAGACCACGAGTCCTGTGGCGGCGAAGGGGATCGAGGATACGGCCTTCTATCGATATCACCGGTTCGTGTCGCTGAATGAAGTCGGGTCCGATCCACAGCAATTCGGCATCACCCCGTCGCTCCTTCATGATCAGATGAAGGTCCGACAGCAGTACTGGCCCGCTTCGCTGTCCGCCACCTCGACGCACGATACCAAGCGAGGCGAAGACGTCCGGGCACGACTCAACGTGCTCTCGGAAATCCCGAAGCAATGGAAAGGCCATGTTACAGCCTGGCACAAGATGAACCGAAGCTGCAAAACCAAAGCGGCGGGAGAGCTGCTCCCCGGTCCCAACGAGGAATATCTCTTGTACCAGACGTTGATTGGGGCATGGCCGTTCGAGAAGATGGATGAGGAGGGCTATGGCGTCTTTGTCGAGCGCATTCAGGGCTACATGAATAAGGCGGTCAAGGAGGCGAAGGAACACACCAGCTGGGTCAGTCGGGATGAGGAGTATGAAGATTTGGTACGGCAATTTATCGCCCGGGTGCTGGACCGGTCCAGAGCAAACGTCTTTTGGGACGATTTTCTTCCGTTTCAGGATTGGGTGGCTCAGTACGGCATCTACAACTCCTTGTCGCAACTGCTGATCAAGATGACGGCGCCCGGCGTGCCGGATTTCTACCAAGGGACGGAACTCTGGGATCTCAACCTCGTTGACCCGGACAATCGACGGCCGATCGATTTCCCAAGACGAATCAGCCTGTTGGCTGAGTTGGACAAGGCCTCAACGACCGAGCCTGATCGCATGGCCTTAGTGCAGGAGTTAGTCAAGGAACGGGTCGACGGGCGAATCAAATTGTTTCTGACAGCAGAGATGCTGCGGTACCGGCGGGCTCATCCCTTGCTGTTTCAGCACGGCGACTATGTGAAACTCGAGGGGATGGGGACAAAGAGCGAGCATGTGTTTGCGTTTGCCCGTCTCCACACCGAGGGATCGATCGTATCCGTTGTTCCTCGCCTGCTGACAGGGATGACACAAGACCCCCACGAGCTCCCTCTTGGAGACGAGGCGTGGAACGATACCGAGCTTGTGCTACCGGCTTGGCGGGAGGGCACGATCTTTCGGAACATTTTCACCGGCGAGATACTCAGCTCGGTCACACGGGGTGAGCGGCAAGTGCTCCCCATGGGAAAGATTTTCATGCACTGCCCGGTAGCCTGCCTCGAAAAGACGACCTAGGATGCGGCGCATCGAAGAAATGGAAGAACGGCGAAAGTAGTGGAACGGTTGGGGTGATGAAACAAGCGGATTCGGAAATAGCACAGATGCGTCAGTAGCGGTATGGATCTCATATCGCACGAGAGGAGGTGGAATGATGGAGCGAGAATGGGCGAATGAAAGACTGAGGCATGATGGAGGAGTCGACGCGATAGGTATTGGAGCAATCTTGGCTGCGTTCGGATTGGGGCTGCTGGCGGGTACAGTGGCGACGCTATTGACCACACCGGAAGCGGGCTCATCGGTTCGCAATCGGTTGAAGAGGGGGGTGGAGACGGCCAAAAAGGAGATAGATGACGTGGTGGAAGAAGCCAAGCAAGATTGGACCACAGTGGGTGGTGATCTCAGTGACGCGGTGAAGCGAACGGCGTCACGGGTGAAGAAGGCTGCTGAGGTGACCAAAGGTGCGTTGGCTTCCGGGCATGATCCTGTTCAGAGGGTGCCATGAAACGGCGTGCCACCGGATCCGCTGACCAACAGACGAGCCGATCCAATGTAGAAACGAAGGAACATCGTACGAAGGCGCCGTCGATGCCATCGACCTCGTCGTCCATCGTCATTGAGCACGTACAGCCGGAGATCGATGGAGGCCGTTGGCCTGCCAAGCGCGAAGTTGGCGATCGCTTGGAGGTCTCCGCCGACATCTTCAAAGAAGGACATGACGTGTTGGTCTGTGTGCTCAGGTATCGAACGGTTGAGGAAACCGCATGGCATGAAACGGCCATGCAGCACGTCGATAACGATCGATGGGCCGGTAGCTTCGATCTCCAGGAGAACACCCGCTATCTCTACACTATCGGGGCGTTCACGAACACATTTGAATCCTGGCGCCAGGAAGTCACCAAGAAATCAGCGGCGGGCGAGCGCATCGAGAGCGAATTGCTGGAAGGGCGGGCGCTGGTCGAGCAGGCCGCAAAACGGGCGGATGAGCCGGGCAAAGGCAAGCTGGAAGAATTCCTGCGCCGCTGGCGATCATCGGATGCGCAGGAGGCACAGCTAAGTCTGGTGCTTAACGAAGAACTCTTGAAGCTTGTCGAACGTCATCAGGAGCGGACGGCTTGGACCCTGTACGATCGAGAGCTGGAGCTGGTGGTCGATCGTGTCCGGGCGCGATACGGAGCCTGGTATGAAATCTTTCCCCGTTCACAGGGGACGATCCCGGGGGAAGGCTCGACATTCAAGGAGTGCGAAAAGCGGTTGCCGGCGATCAAGGCGATGGGGTTCGATGTGCTGTATTTGACCCCGATCCATCCGATCGGGCGCACGAATCGCAAGGGCAAGAACAATTCGCTCACGCCGTTGCCGACCGACCCCGGTAGTCCCTATGCAATCGGGAACGAACTGGGCGGCCACGACGCGGTGGAGCCGAGCCTCGGTACGATCGAAGATTTCGGTCGATTGGAAAAGGCCGTGCGGAAGCATGGGATGGAAATCGCGCTGGATTTTGCGATCAATTGTTCGCCGGACCATCCCTATGTGAAAGAGCATCCGGAGTGGTTTGCGCACCGTCCGGACGGGACGATTAAGTATGCGGAGAACCCACCCAAGAAATATCAGGACATCTACAACGTAGATTTTTATTGTCAGGATTGGCGCGGGCTGTGGAACGAGATGAAACGCGTCATCCTTTTTTGGGCGAGTCACGGCGTGAGAATCTTCCGCGTCGACAATCCGCATACCAAGCCGGTGAGTTTTTGGGGCTGGCTGATCGGGGAGGTGCAGGCGCAGTATCCCGACGTGCTGTTCCTCTCCGAAGCGTTCACCAAGCCGAAGATGATGAAGGCGCTGGCCAAAGCCGGGTTTACCCAATCGTATACCTACTTCACCTGGCGGAACTTCAAGCAGGAACTGACGGAGTATATGACGGAGTTGTCCCAGACCGAGATGAAGGAGTATTTTCGGCCGAACTTTTTCACGAATACGCCGGACATTTTACCGGAGATTCTCCAGCAAGGCGGCCGACCTGCCTTCAAATTCCGACTGGTGCTGGCGGCGACGTTATCGCCTTCGTACGGCATCTACAGCGGGTACGAGCTGTGCGAAAACAGGGCTTTGCCGGGGAGAGAAGAATATCTTGATTCGGAGAAATATGAGATTACGGTGTGGGATTGGGATCGACCTGGCCATATCGTCGACTATGTCACGTTGATCAATCGAATCAGGCAGGACAATCCCGCGCTGCATGAACTAGAGAATCTTGAATTCTATGAGTCCAGTAACGACCAGGTAGTGTTCTATGGAAAAAGTACGGCCGATAAGCGGAACTCGGTGCTCGTGGCGGTCAATCTCAGTCCGTTCCACTATCAAGAAGCCCATCTCCAGATTCCGATCGAAGCGCTTGGTATCAAAGCGCAAGACACCTATCAACTGCACAATGTGATCACCGATCGGCGTGATCTCATGATAGGCGACCGCTATATCGTGCGATTGGATCCGCAGGTCGAGCCGGCGGCGATTTTTGTGGTACGGCGTTGGACGCATCGAGAACAGGAAGTCGATTTCTTTGCGTGAGGATGAAACCGATGGGGCACGCTGAACAACAGGCATGGATCCAACAGGCCTTGGTCGCCCTGGCTGGACAGGGGCGTCGTCCCCTGATCGACTTTCTTCAGCGGCAACGCTGGTTCGGTGGGAAGGGGAAGCCGATAACCGATATGCGCATTGCCGATGCGTTTGACCTGTCTCATGGGGCAGGCCGCCGCCTGTTGGTGATGGTGTCGGTCGAGTATCGGGGCGGCGCAAAGGAACAATATGTGATGCCGTTGACGATCAGGCCAAGGATGGGTCAGGACGATGCTGGGGTGATCGCCGAGCTGACAAGCGATTCAGCCAATGAGTGGGTCTGCGATGCTACCAGAGATTCAGAAACCTGGATCAGGCTGTACGAGATGGTGGCACAAGGCCGGGAGCTGGTAGGGCAGTTCGGATGTTTGATCGGTCGCGCCGTGTCGCAGGGGCGGGAGGAATTGGAAAAACCTGTGCGCGAGGCGAAGGTTCTGTCCGCTGAACAGAGCAATACGTCGGTGATCTTCGACCGGCGGGCGATCGTGAAGCTGATCCGAAAACTGGACGCAGGGATCCATCCCGACAGCGAGGTCTTGGAGTTCCTGACGACGCACACCACCTGTCGTGACGTACCGGCCCTGCTCGGCACCATCACGTATGACAACGAGGTGGCGGATGAGACGCAGCCGGCGACCGTTGCGGTACTCCAGCGATTTGTGCCGAACGTCGGTGATGGATGGTCCTATACGGTGTCCCATCTTGGGAAACTCTTGGATGAAGGTGGGAAGGCGGGTTCGGACCGCGGGGACACCCTTTCGGACACAGTCGCGGCGATGTCCGGTCCGCTCTTGGCCCAGTTTCGACGGCTCGGAGAGATTACGGCAGGCTTGCACGTGGCGCTGGCTTCTCGGCAAGAACCGGAGGCGTTCCGTCCGGAACCGATCACACTGCAGGATGTCGATCTGTGGAAGGCCGGAATGACGAAACAGCTTACAGACGTGTGTCATGATTTGCGTGCGCTTCAGCCGGAGCAGCAGTCGGCGGTCGGTTTGATGGGTGACGATGTGACTGGGATAGAAACGGCTTGCCGTGACCGGTTCGGCGACCTCCGACTCTTAGCTCAAGGAAAGGCGGCAAAGATTCGCCATCATGGAGATTATCATCTCGGTCAAGTGCTCAAGACGACCGATAGTTTTGTGGTGATCGATTTTGAAGGGGAGCCTGCCAGGCCGCTTGAAGAGCGGCGCGCCAAAGTGTGTCCCTTAAAAGATGTCGGGGGGATGCTGCGCTCATTCAATTATGCGACGCACGCCGTCTTGAAACAACGCCCGGAGATGTCTTCAACGGCTGTCGCGTTGATGAGGGAGTGGGAAGCCGCCGTTCGCGCCTCGTTTTTCGACGGCTACAGTTCGGTCGCTCGACCGGGGGAGGCCGCCTTTTTACCGGCGACCTGGGAAGAGGCGCTCCAGATCATTCGCGTGTACGAACTCGATAAGGCCCTCTACGAATTGCGGTATGAAATGAGGAATCGACCGGATTGGTTGTCGATCCCGCTCCAAGGAATCAGGAGCTTGGTTCAGAGTGTCTAGCGTGACGTCGGGGAAGGACGGGTATGGCCTATAAGCCGATCGGGGATTACGGAGTGATTGGAGACCTCCACACCGTGGCCCTGGTCGGGAAAGACGGATCGATCGACTGGTGCTGTTTCCCGAATTTCGATTCGCCCAGCATGTTCGGCGCGTTGCTGGATGATCAGCGAGGGGGATGGTTCCGCATCGCACCCTTGGAGGATGGGAAACGTCAGCAGCTCTATCTGCCTGAGACCAACGTGCTGCTGACCCGCTTTTTGCACCAGGACGGCGTCGCCGAGTTGACGGATTTTATGCCGGTCGAATGCGATGATCCGGAAACCCGTCCGAAACGGCATCAGATTGTTCGCATGTTGTCGGTGGTGCGGGGCAGAATCCGCTTTCGGCTGGAATGCCGTCCGGCGTTCAACTTTGGTCGGGATGGCCATGAGGTTACCCTGCGTCCGCAAGGCGCGTTGTTTCGATCCTCGTCAATGGCCCTCGGGTTGGTGAGTCCTATTCCGATCACGATTTCCGACGGGGCCATCGAGGCGGAATTCACGCTGGCTGCGGGACAGCAGATCTCGTTTTTCTTGGAGCATCTGGAATCCACCGGTGCGGAGGGTATTTTGGATACTCCGCAAACGGCCGAGACGGCCTTTCATGACACGATCCGTTTTTGGCGGAAATGGATCGGACAATGTCGTTATGTCGGTCGGTGGCGGGAGATGGTGCAACGTTCCGCTCTCACGCTCAAATTACTGACCTATGCGCCGAGCGGTGCGATCGTGGCGGCGCCGACGACGAGTCTGCCGGAGGCCGTGGGCGGAGTCAGAAATTGGGATTATCGGTATACGTGGATTCGGGACGCAGCCTTTACGCTCTATGCGCTGATGCGCCTCGGGTTTTCGAAGGAAGCGGGCCGATTCATGCAATGGTTGGATGCCCGCTGTCACGATTTGAACGTGGACGGTTCACTGCAAGTGTTGTATGGAATCGACGGACGTCGGATCGGGCCTGAAGAAGTTCTGCTCGATTGGAAGGGATATAAAGCGTCAACACCCGTCCGTATCGGGAATGGTGCGGCCCACCAACGGCAGCTGGATATGTACGGAGCGTTGATGGATGCAGCCTATCTGTACAACAAACATGGATCGCCGATCAGTTACGACACGTGGATTGGCCTCTCTCGGCTGGTGGAGTATGTCTGTGCCAACTGGGACCAACCGGATGAGGGCGTGTGGGAGGTGCGTGGTGGACCGCGCCAGTTCGTGTACTCGAAGGTCATGTGCTGGGTTGCCTTGGATCGGGGCATTCGCTTGGCGGACAAGCGGGGGTTCCCGGCGGATCGGGCCAAGTGGATGGATATGCGTGACCGGATTTACCTGGATGTGATGTGCCGCGGGTGGAATCATGAACTCAACTCGTTTGTTCAGGAATACGGCAGCTCGGCCTTGGATGCGAGTGCGCTGGTATTCCCATTGGTGTTCTTCCTCTCGCCGACAGACCCGCGTATGCAAACAACGCTGGAACGTCTTCGGACCAACCTGGCATCCGATGCGCTGGTCTTTCGGTATCTTCCCGAGAAGGCGGCTCCGGATGGGCTCCCAGGTCAGGAAGGGACCTTTACACTTTGCTCGTTCTGGATGGTCGAGGCTTTGACCAGAGCCGGCCGGTTGGAAGAGGCCCGTCTCTTGTTTGAAAAGATGTTGAGTTATGCCAACCATGTGGGTCTCTATGCGGAAGAATTGTCAGTGACAGGAGAGCACTTGGGCAATTTCCCTCAGGCGTTTGCCCATATCGGGCTGATCAGTGCCGCGTACAATCTGGATCGGGCGTTGAGTTCATCGCGGACTGTGGCGGTCTAGTTATGCTGCCGAATGAACAAGGAGGGATCGTGCCGACGACGGATGCCGACACAACATTCCGATTCCTGGGATGCAGCGAAATTCAAGAGATTCTTGGGAAACAGGCTGTGGACGAACGCCAGTTGGCGGAGTTGCTGGAAGAGGTCCCGCTCGACTCGGTGTATTACCATACACACAGCTATTTTCTTCGGAGCCGGTTCATCGAGCGCACCTATCCGAACGACTTTGCGCAATGGGTGGCCCAGCAGCTCCAGGATCATGTGCTCGCTGAACGACTGTCCGTGGTGGATCCATTCGATTTTCAGAGTTTGGAGGCGCTTCGGGAAGAATTGATCTCCCTGATCGACGACCATCTATCCGGTATGAGGACGGTCCCGCGCGCAACGTTCGGGACGCCGTTCTACTTCAACCGATCGCGCATCTTGGAAGTGCCCACCGGGATAGAAGTGCAGACGCTTCGCGAGTTTCGTGATGCGATTTCGGACGTTGATTCCAGCGCCATTTATTTTCACGTATTCGAGGCGCATCTGCGGTTGCAGCGCGAAGAGAACGACTTTTCTGCCTGGTTCAGAGGCAGCCTGAAGCTGCCGGATCTGGCCGATCGAATGAAAGCATTGAACCCCTATCTTGGCAGTTTGGAACGACTGCGGTCGAACATGCTCACCATGTGTGATGAGCAGTTGGCGAAATCAGGTCGGGGATAAGGAGTAGGTGATCGAAGTATGTTGAGAGCAGATCCCCTCTGGTACAAAGATGCGGTATTTTACGAGATCCACGTGAAAGCCTTTGCCGACGGTAATGGGGACGGCATCGGTGATTTCCAGGGCTTGATTGGGAAACTAGACTACCTCCAGTGGCTCGGTGTGGATTGCCTCTGGCTGCTCCCCTTTTATCCTTCGCCGTTGCGGGACGATGGGTATGATGTGGCCGATTTTCGCAGTGTGGCTGAACAATACGGCACGACAGAAGATGTACGCCGTTTCCTGGACGAAGCGCACCGGCGAGGGATGCGTGTCATCGTCGATTTGGTGTTGAATCACACCTCCGACCAGCATCCGTGGTTTCAGGAAGCACGGCAGTCGCCGCAATCGCTTAAGCGCCACTTCTATGTCTGGAGCGACAACGATCGTAAGTACGGCAAAGCTCGAATCATCTTTATCGATACCGAAAAATCAAATTGGACATGGGATTCGGAGGCGAAAGCGTTCTACTGGCACCGATTCTTCAGCCATCAGCCGGATTTGAATTATGACAATCCAGAAGTCCGGCAAGCCATGCTCGATACGATGGTGTTTTGGCTTGACCAGGGACTGGATGGATTCCGCTGCGATGCGGTGCCGTACTTATTTGAGCGTGAGAGCACGATTTGTGAGAATTTGCCCGAGACGCACGACTATTTGAAGGACATTCGTCGTCGTCTCGATGAGACGTATCAAGAGCGCATTCTGCTGGCCGAAGCAAATCAATGGCCGTCCGATGTGCGGCCCTATTTTGGAAACGGCGATGAATTTCATATGGCCTTTCACTTTCCGCTTATGCCGAGACTCTATATGGGCGTACGGAGTGAAACGCGCGATCCGATCGTCGACATGTTTACCCATACGCCGGAGATCCCACCGAATTGCCAGTGGTGCCTCTTTCTCCGCAATCACGACGAGCTGACGCTTGAGATGTGTTCCGGTGAAGAACGGGACTACATGTATTACACGTATGGTCGTGATCCGAAGATGAGGCGAAATATCGGCATTGCACGGCGGCTCGCCCCGCTCTTGGATAACGACCGGCGCAAGATCGAGCTGCTCAATAGTCTGGTCTTCACGATGCCGGGCAGCCCGATTATTTATTACGGGGACGAAATCGGCATGGGAGACAACATCCAACTGAAGGACCGTGACGGCGTGCGGACTCCGATGCAGTGGACAATGGATCGGAACGCGGGGTTTTCTCCTTGTGACCCGGCCCAACTCTATCTGCCGGTTGTGGCAGATGCCTTGTATGGGTATCAAGTGGTCAACGTCGAGTCGCAGAAGGAGGCGCCGCATTCGCTCCTCCATTGGATGAAACGGATGATCGCGGTCCGCAAGCGATTCCCGACGTTTGGACGAGGAACGATTACCTTTCTACGTCCGGCCAACGGGAAGGTGCTGGCCTATGTGAGACGGCACGAGAACATTGCGCTGCTGCTCGTCCATAATCTGGCCGGGTCTGCACAGTCGGCGGAGCTGGATCTCAAAGAATTCGCCGGCTCCATGCCGATTGAACTGTTGGGCGAGTCGCAGTTTCCTCAGGTGACCGATCGTCCTTATGCACTGACGCTGGCCCCTTACGGGTATTACTGGTTGAATCTCAAACCGGAACATGCGGGGATGGAACCCTATGGAATCGAACTGACGGCGCTGTAACAGGGTGTCTGAAAAGCGCATCGTTTGAGTGGCCAATAGGGTGTGGTCCCGGTGTGTCAGGAGTGACGTGCAGAGGGCTGCCGTGTTTACAGAGTTGTTCTGTAGCCGGGAGGACCATTGCGGACGTCGATGACGATGGATGCTGAATTGACGAGGGAGCACGGTTGATGATCAGAGAATTGGAACAATATCGCGAGGTGGCTCCAAAGGGGACCATCGACTTCTTATATCGATTGAGTGATCTCGTGCAGGATAAGAGATTTCTCCATATCAGCGCCGTACGCTACGGCGGTGGGATGGTCGAAATCTTGCGCCGGATCGTTCCCATCATGAAAGCCATGGGAATCGAGGCACGCTGGGAAGTCATCGCCGGCACGCAGGAGTTCACCGATGTTACGCGCCGGATCACCGACGGCCTACAAGGACGCGAGGAAACCATTACCAACGAGATGTACCAGACGTATCTGGACGTCAACGCCAGAAATGCCAAGGTCTTGAATCTTGATGCCGATCTCGTCTTTGTTCACGACCCGCAGCCTGCTGCGCTCGTCGACCATCGTAAAGGTGGCAAGTGGGTCTGGCGTTGCCACCTCGATGCCGGCCTGCCTCATCGACCGGTATGGAGTCTGTTTCGTCGGCATGTGTTGAAATATGACGCGGCTGTCTTTTCGCTGCCTGGATTTGCTCAGCGGTTGCCTATCCCGAAGTTTTTGCTCTATCCCTCAATCGATCCATTGACGGAAAAGAACCGGGAACTCTCCCGCGCCGAGATTACGCAGGTACTCGATCAATTCGGAATCGCCCGAGGGAAACCGATACTTCTGCAAGTGGCGAGTTTTGACCGGTTCAAGGACCAGATCGGCACGATTCGCGCCTATCGGATGGCCAAAAAACACCACCATTGTCAGCTCGTCTTGGCCGGCAGCGGTGTGGCGCATGATCCGGAAGGTGAGGCCGTGCTGGCTGAGGTGCAGCAGGCGGCGGAAAATGATCCGGACATCCATATTCTCCAGTTGCCGCCGGAGGCCGACCGGGAAATCAACGCGCTGCAGCGAGGCGCCACGATCGTGGTCCAAAAGGCGCTCAAGGAAGGGTTCGGTGTGTCTGTGTCTGAAGCGATGTGGAAGGGAAAGCCGGTGATCGGGGGAACCGCCGGCGGGGTGTCCACTCAGATCGTGGACGAGGCGACCGGATTCATCGTCCATTCCGTGGAGGGGGCGGCCTTCCGAATCCGCTATCTCCTGAGCAATCCCAGCGTGATGAGCCGGATGGGTGCGATGGCGAAGGAGCATGTCAGGAGAAACTTCCTGATTACGAGACATTTGAGCGACTATTTCACAATCCTGAAAATCCTCAGCTCCGAGTAGCTCTGCTCGTCGTCTGAGAACATTGTTTATGCTCTGTGGAGGGTGCATCGGTGGAAGACTCGTTTCTTCCGGAGTCGGCCCGCATATGGCTGGAAGGCGCGGAACCGGTCGATCTCGTTATCGGTCTGCTCACGTTCAACGATACGACGACGGCGCCGTCGCTTGTACGCGCGATGATTGAGGGCTGTGCCCGTTCCCTTCCGCAGCAACGCATCCTCGTGGTCAACTGTGATGCCGGCTCGCAGGATGGGACGACCCAGGCCATTGAGCAAAGTGTCGGCGACAAGGCACGCCTCTTGACCATCCCTCATGCTGTTCTGGGCTCGTCCTACAAGCTGGTATCGGAGTCCGGCGTGCCAGGACGTGAATCCGCCTTCCGCATTCTCGCCACTGTAACGGACAAGCTCAACGCGGCTGCCTGCGTGGTCGTGGACGGGAACGTGAAATCGGTGGACGAGCACTGGTCGCAGCTTCTTGTCGATCCGATTGTCGAGAAAGGGGTCGATTGTGTCCTGCCCTGGTTCCTGCGCAATCGGTACGAAGGGACACTGACGAATACCCTGCTCGCGCCGTTGACCACCGCCCTCTACGGGAAACGCATCCCCTATCACTTGGGGGGCGCGTATGCCTTTTCGGCCAACATGATTCGTTCGACGTTATTGCCGCAGCCGTGGGGCGAAGAGATCGCGCGCCATGGAATCGACGGATGGGTCATGACGCTGGCGGTTGCCGAATCGCTTCAGATATGCCGCGCTGCGCTTGGACCGCGTCTGCAGCAGGTCAAGCCGATGGGCGAGTTATCCGACCTGGTGGCTCAGTCTGTCGGCTGTCTTTTTTATCTGATGGAGCGTTACCAGGAGAAGTGGGAGACTGTAAAGGGCTCGGCGCCCATCCCTACGGTCGGCCCTCCAATGGGAATGGGAGCAGCGACCGGAGCCATCAACGTGGAGCGAATGGTCAACGGATTTCGCCAAGGGCTTCGTGATTTGCTTCCGGTGTGGCAGATCATTCTGCCCGCCGAGACATTTCAACAGGTTCTGGAGCTCGGTGTTGAAGACACGGACGGCTTTCGTTTTTCTCCCAGCCTATGGGTCCAAGTCGTCTACGACTTCGCTCTGGCCTATCATGAGCGTCTGTTGCACCGTGAACATCTCCTGAAGGCCTTGACGCCCCTATATCTTGGATATACGGCGTCGTTTGTGAGTGGAACGCGCGCGCAGGGTGTCGAGCAGGTCGAGCGTGAACTTGCGCGCCTGAACGATCACTTCGAGACGATGAAACCGTATCTGGTTCAGCGATGGAGGTGGCACGATGAATGACCTATGGGGCGATGCCATGATGGCGGCCTTCCAAGACATGATGAAACGGGTGGCCGTTTTCCTGCCGAAGCTGCTGGCCTTGTTCAGTTTCATTCTGCTCGGCATCATACTCGCGTGGGTGCTCAAGCTCGCTCTTCAGCGGCTGCTCCAGGCTGTGCGGGTCGATGTGTTGAGTGAGCGGTGGGGGGTCCAGGCAACGCTGGCCAAATCGGGGTTCAAACAACCGCTTTCACAGATCGTGGGCCGTCTAGCTTTTTGGATGGTGTTCGTCCTCTTTGTATTTATGGGAGTCGATGCGCTAGATCTCCCTGCGACGGCCGCCCTGATGGGCCACCTGTTGGGATTTTTCCCGAGTCTCGTGACGGCCAGTCTCTTGCTTTTGGTCGGCGTCCTGCTGGGGAACTTCCTTGGCGAGGCGACTTTGATCGCGATGGTGAACGCGCAGATCCATGAAGCGCGGCTTATCGCTAACTGCGTCCGGTGGGGGGTTTTCCTATTCACCATTTCAATGGTGCTGACCCAACTGGGGATCGCTAAGGAAGTTGTCGTGTCGGCCTTCTCCATCATCCTTGGGGGCGTCGTGCTGGCGCTGTCAATTGCCATCGGCCTGGGCGGGCGGAACATTGCGCGCGATGCGCTGGAGCGGCGGTGGCGGAAGGCGAAGGACAAGGAAGAGCGAGACGAAATGGCGCATTTATAGACCGGAGGCCGCGCTGGAGGTCAGACGTGACAACCGGTTCAACTCAGGACAACACGAAGCCATGCAGGGATGAAAGTGAAGGCTTAGCGTGGTGCGCCCGACAGGACTTGAACCTGTAACCTTCTGATCCGTAGTCAGATGCTCTATCCATTGAGCTACGGGCGCAAGCTGAAGAATGACTGAGGTTTGAGTGCTGGACTCCGAGCCGGAGGATGAACCTGGTGGTCGGCTCAAACCCGCACTCTCTCTCAGTACTGACCGGAAGCAGCTGTTATACAGTTCTCGAAGAGAGGGGGTCAAGTGAGGAATAATGGGGAAGTGCGGATTCGAGATGCGGCGGCGGTCAATCAGTTAGAGGATGCTCGTACTTGCCTCGTTGGAGAAGGGACTTTCGGTCCCATCCGAATTATATGCAGTGACGACGAAGAAATAGGTGGCGCCCGATTCCAGACCAGTAACGGCGTAACTCGTCACATCCATGGGTATGGCCGCAATCGGCGCACCATACACACCTGATGATGTTGCCTGATAGATCTTGTATCCGGCAACATCCAGTCCGGCACTCGCATTCCACGAAAGTGTGGCAGTTGTATTGGAAACCGTGTCCATTTCACCGGTTGGGGAGGAGTCGGGAGACGCGCAGGCCGTAGCGACGAGCAGAACAAAAGAGATCTGAAGCAAGTGGTAAGACCTGATCATCCATTTCGATGGCTCCATATCGAACTCCTGGGTTGTGTAGTTCGTATAGAGAGCTATTGGCAAAGCTTGTGCCGATGTCAGGACGCCTGGAAATTCGTGCAAAAGTCTGCGGAAACATGAAGAATCGGAGTGGAATGCAAACAGCGATCTCGGCTGTAGGCTTCAAGGTGCGCAGTCACAGAATCGTACGACTAGGTCAAAATTTGTCCATTGATTGTAGAGGTGCCCCCGATAGGACTTGAAGGATTTAATTGTACGGTTTTTGGGAAGAGGGGGTAGCGCGCTACGTTGAAACAGTTAAGAGTTCACGAGGTATCCGATTCAAGACTCACTGCGTGAGGAAGGCTAGAAGATGCTCTTGCTCACTTCGTTTGAGTAAGCACTTTCACTTCCTGCCACATCATATGCGGTGATGACAAAGACTACGTTGTGCGAGTCTCCAAGCCTTTGACGATGCAGTCTGTGGCGGTCTTAGGCACGGTGACAAGTGGTGCCCCGTAAGTCCCTGATGCACTAGCTCCTACGACATGGTGCGTAATTGTTCGGGCTCCCTGGTTTTATGAACCAGGTCCGCACAGTTCCGAGGTTGCGAGAGAAGAGTGTTTTTGCAGGGATATCGAACGACTTGGGGGCTCTCAATACAGAAAGCCCCCAAGCTGACTTGGTTTCGAAATCAGGCAAGGCTTAGAAGGCTCTTGCCTAGCGGCGTCCTTCAGTGGCCGCCCTTCTTCTCGTCCTTCTTATCATCGCCGTAGAGGACATATCCGCCCTTCTTGTCTTCCTTTTTGTCTTCGCCCGCGAAGGCTGGGGCGCTAAAACTTATTGCGACTGCTACTGCCATCACTGCCATCAACATGCGCCTCATTATGAAAACCCCCTGTAAGAAGTTTATAAAAAAGTATGGGCCACCCCTTTGGCACTTGATCGGTACAAGCAGCAAGGGTAGTGCCACGACTGTTCCAGTTGCAAGATGAAAAGCAGAGGTTTAGCAATCAGTGGGTGACAAAACGTGTCTCTTGAAAGCGCGAAAGATTTTTCCCACGTGACGCTTCGATTCCGCGGGCGGAGCGACTCTACTGAGTGCTGCCTTCTCAATCACGCTTCTTGCGGGTTGTGCGGGCCTTTTCTTGGAATTCTTTGCGCGGCAAACCCTTCTGTCCTACAGTGATCTCTATGCGAATCCAGGATCCGTTAGCCCGTCGCGAGAGTATTGTGGCTTGCCCAAAGTGTAGTTTTGAGCAGGAAGATGGACCGGAGTGTCATCGTTGCGGGATCATCTTTGCGAAGTTCAAACTGTCGACGAAGTCCGTTCCCGAGACAGGGAGCGGCCCCGTTCTTGATAAGTCTCAGCCAAAAACATCTGGATTATTGGCCAGGGTGCTTCAAGTTCTGCCGTGGCTCTCGCTCGCGACTACCGTGGGTGTGCTGCTCTTGATCCTTCAGCAAACCTCGCCAGTGCCGATCCAGGCTGATCCTCAGGCCGCACAACGACTGACTGACAAAATTGCTCACTTGCAGATGGCGATGCAGGCCAGCATGCCCCATACGCTGACGCTCGACGAATCAGAGCTCAATCAGTGGATGCGAGAGAATTTGGCCATCGCTTCTGCGCATCAAGCCCAGCAGGCCGGCATCCCATTCTCGGCCGGGCATGAGCCCACGGTCCAAGAGGTGCAGTCTGCACTGAAGGACGTGGTATGAACCTCATGGGAAATCAACTCAGAGCCTATGCGCTCTTTGTGTTGTACGGGAAGGACATTTCGTTGCAACTTGAGGGAACGATTGAAACCCGAGAGGGCTATGTCCGATTGATTCCTACCGCTGGGAGGCTGGGCTCACTTCCAATTCCGTCCTCAACACTGGAGCTTGTCGTGCAGCGAGTATTTGAGTCTCCACAGAATCGCGACAAGTTTCAGTTGCCTCCCCAAGTTGAGGCGATTCGCGTTGAGAATAGTACGTTGGTGATGTCTATTCGGTAATCCAGGATTATCCGCCAGAAATGACTGGTCTGATTTCAATTTGATCCTGGTCGGACAGCATCTCGTCTTCCGTCACCAACTCGTCGCCACGAATGACCAAGTGCGCTTCGACGACGAGATTTAATTCACGCAGCAGATCCTTGACCCGCTTTGGCCCTTTAACTTCGATTGAGCGCACAGGGTGATTGAGTTGCACTTGCATAAGAGAATGATAAACGGTACACAGCTCGAGGAGCAAGGGGCATCACGAATGAGAGAGAATTAGATTTTTGAGAGGGAAAGGAAGCCGCCTAGCACAACGTAGAGAGTTTGCTCTTCGCATAAATGACGCCTTCTTCTACCGTCGCAAATGCTCCATCGAGTTGGGCCTCGTAGCACTCCTCGAGCAGCTGGCCCATCTCAGGACCAGGCTGAACTCCCAATTCCAGCAAGTGCCGTCCCATTAGAATTGGAACTGGGGCCTGAGCCTCAACCTCCAGCTGTCTCGCTCGGTTCAGTAACCACTCGCCGGCTGGGAATCCATCAAAGGGTTTTGGTGGGCGGCCTGCATGGTCGGCCCGCGCCACGCGTACCAAACGATCGAGCCGTTGGACCTGTCTTGCGAGGCGACGGACGGCGCTGTCCGTCGCTTTTGCATCATAGAGTGCGCGGGGGCGGAGATGGCATAGGACTAAGGGCATCACCTCGTCCATGATATCTTGCTGGTTCGTCAGTCGTTCAAGAAAGCATCTCGTCGGATCCTCGCCTGTGGATTCATGCCCACGGGAGGTAATGCGCCCGTCATCCTCTCGAGTGGTGGCTGGTTTGCCGAAGTCGTGACAGAGTACACCAAGCCCAATGATCAGGTCGTCCTGTTCATGGCCGGTTCGCTCAGTAGCGAACCAGTCCAAACAGTGGAGCGTGTGAATCCAGACATCGCCTTCGGGGTGCCACACGGGATCCTGTCTACAGTTTTGTAGTGCTGCTAGTTCCGGATAGAAGCGCAGCCACCCACATTGATTCATGAAATACAAGCCCATCGACGGCTTGCGACCTTGCAGCAGAAGTTTTTTCCATTCTTCCCAAAGACGTTCACGAGGTTGACTGTCTTGTGAGAGGGTTTGGCACAACGTCACGGTTTCCGGCGCGGCGGTTAATTCAAAGCGGGCGGACAACTGCATCCCACGCAGGACACGCAGCGGATCTTCGGCAAGCTGCGGCGACACGTGCCGCAAGATGCGTGAGGTGAGGTCATCGCGCCCATTGAAAGGGTCACGAAGCTCTCTCGTGTCTGGATCCCAGGCCATGGCATTGATGCTGAAGTCCCGTCTGGCGAGGGCCTCGTCGATCGACATGCCAGGATCAGCCTGTCGCACCAGACTAGGGATCGAGGTGGTGCTGCTGGGGAGGATGCGGGAGGGGATGGAAATGTCGATGGGCAGACCTTGCAGCTTGAATACGGCGAAGGCCTTCCCAACAAATTGGACGGAGAACTGTTCAGACAGTAGAGCGTGGAGTTGCCCTGGCGGAAGACCGGCGACTTCAATATCCAAATCGCGGGGTTGTCGCCCGAGCATCAGGTCGCGGACACAGCCGCCGACCAGCCAGGTTCTTCCGCCATTGCGGCGAACCAGTTGCTCAATCTTGCGGAGTGTTCCTGCAAGCAAGGCGTCTTCGATGCGAAAGCGGACCGGCATCTAGAGTGTCACCTCATTCTTAAAAATGAGGATACAGCGAAGCTGTGTGTCTTTTCTGAGATCGAGCATGCGGTCGCGATAGGCCCAGAAGAGATCTTCAATGTTTTTGGGTAGGAGGTCGGCGAGACGGTCGACGTGATTGGGGGTCTCAATGATGACTTCGTGCGCTCCCACGCCGTTCATGCGATCATAGAGGCCGATTCCCTCGCGGCCCATATCTCCTTCAATTTGTAACGCAGGAAACTTATTCGGGATGACGCCGATGCTCCAGTTTGGAGAGTTAGGCTCGGCGAGTTGAGGTCTGTAAGCCATGATCTCCTTCGCGTGAGCCGCAATAAAAATTTCTGAGTCTCGGACCGTGAACGTTCAGTGTCCTAGAGTGGGAGAAATTTCACAACTCAAACCTGCATTCGATGCGCACATCGCTTTATCTTAGACCCTTCAAAGCCCTGCGTCGAATTCCGGTCCAGGCACGGTCAGAACGGCCAGCCGTGGACTGGGATAACGGGCCGCTTTCAAGCCATGCTCTTGCATGACGATCGACACCTGTACCGTCTGCCTCTGTTCGAGAGGGATCTCCGTTTAACCAGAATTCATGGTATCGTAGGTCGGGGCGACCCAATTGGCCGAAAAAGAATGACTGACCAGACAGTCCTTTTCCTCAAGAGTCAGGCTAGCCGATGGGCCTGTTCGAAGAAGAGATCGAGAACCATGCCGCTGTCGATTTCTTGTAACTGCAAGAGGAGCGATGGGGTAGAATCGAACGCTGCGTGCATCTCTGGGAATTGCTCCAAGAAAGAGGCCATATCATAATAGGCTTTGGTCGCATGCAAGTGGACTCAAGGCGTCCTGGCTGAGCCCGTCCGTGGGGGCGCTGTGGTAAGGTTGGTGCATGGGCCAGAGAAAGCATACGTGGACATGCTTCATTGACCGTGATTTCCCTTCGTTTCAGAAGTATGGCTAGAGGGATAGTGAGCATGCAATCTGTGGGCAATATCTGTAGCGTGTTGTCATATTGATTATCATATGGGGAGTGAGATGCTGAGCGTTCTTCGACTCTGGGGGCCGGTGTGTGCGTATGCTGTGCTCATTTTTTATATGTCATCTCAGTCCCATCCTGAGGAGAGTCTGCCGTCGTTTGTCTTCAATCTCAGCGACAAGGTTCTGCATGCCGCCGAATACGCGTTGTTGGGTGCGTTATGCTACCGTGCTCTCCGTGGTAGCTCAAACGACGTGTGGCGACAACAAGCGATTCCGGTGGCCATTCTGTTGGCCTCGGTGTACGGGATCAGTGACGAAGTTCACCAATCATTCGTTCCCTTTCGAGACTCGAGTTGGCTCGATTGGGTGGCGGATACGATTGGGTCTATGCTCGGTGCCTTCGTCATGCATCGAGTGGGCCATTTCAGGGCGACGAACTCAATTCCCGCCGCGTGACTGTAGCTTGACCGAATAAGGTGTCTGCGTGACAAGCCGTAAGGGGCTCGATATAATTTCTTGCCTATGGTGACAGCGAACCCAGCACATCCTAAATTTCCCTTGCCTCCTCCCGATCACGCGCTGGTCGCACAGACCATCAAGGCCTACCTTCCGGCTGACTTGGTTTTCAGGGAATTGGTTCCGTTGGCAGGCGATGCATCGAATCGGCGGTACTACCGCGCCATGGTGACGGGTGGACCACCGCATTCTGTGATCGTGATGCAACTGGCCGAACCAGAAGCATTTAAGCAGTCTGAAGAGGCAGTCAGCGGCGCGGCGCATCAAATTTTAGAGCTACCGTTCATCAACATCATGGCGCATCTCGCCAAGGTGAATGTTCCGGTTCCGGCGCTGCATCACTATGATCGATCTGCCGGATTGCTCTATCTCGAGGATTTCGGAGATGTGACCTTGGCGGAAGCCGTCACTCGCGTGGATGCCCCGATCCTAGAATCTCGATACAAACAAGCCATCAATGTGTTGGTGCAGATGCAATTTAACGCGACAACTCCGGCAGATCGTGGTTGCTTGGCGTTTCACCGCAGTTTCGATGTGCCATTGCTGATGTGGGAATTCGATCATTTCTTAGAGTACGGGATCGAGGCGCGCAATGGTCAACCGTTGCCTGACGAGGATAAAACGGCAATTCGGCGTGAGTTTGAAAGCATCGCCGACCTGTTGGCCGACCAGCCCCGCGTTTTCACGCATCGCGATTATCACTCGCGCAACTTGATGGTCGACGGACTACGGCTTGGGGTCATTGATTTTCAGGACGCCTTGATGGGGCCGGCGACCTACGACCTCGCGTCACTCTTGCGAGATGCATATATTCAGCTTGATGAAACCCTCGTGGATGATTTACTGGATTACTATCTCGATCAACTAGCAGAACGCCGTTTCGTTTGGGCCAATCGTGCCGCGTTTCGCCGGCTGTTTGATCTAACGAGTATTCAGCGAAATTTGAAGGCAGCCGGCCGGTTTGTCTATATTGATCGAGTCAAGGGCAACCCAAAATTCCTGGAGGACATCCCTCGCGTCTTGGGCTATGTCAAACGCAATTTAGCAAAATATCCAGAACTGGATACACTTCGAAAGTACCTCACTCCCTATGTGCTGGAAATGCAGTAGAGGACTGAGGACTGAGGGTCGGATCATCGACTCCGCACCCAGCTCTCAGTCCTCAGCACTGATCGCGTGAAGGCCATGATTCTTGCGGCGGGTCTTGGGACCCGCCTCCGTCCCTTAACGAACACCATTCCTAAACCCCTCTTGTCGGTCGGAGGAACTCCGCTCATTGTTTGGAACGTCCTGCTCATGAAGCGGCATGGGTTTCATGAAATCGTCGTCAATCTTCATCATCTGGGTCCAATGATTGAACAGGCCCTGGGTGACGGCTCGAAATTCGGCGTTCGGATCATGTACTCACAGGAGCCCGTTATCCTGGGCACCGGCGGGGGAATCAAACAAGCCGAACACTATTTTTCAGGTGAGCCGGTACTGATCATGAACGGAGATACGCTGGTTGAATTGGACCTTGGGGCGCTTTGGGATTTCCATCACACGCGTCAAGCGGCGGCGACATTAGTGCTGCGAGAAGATTCAGATGCTGCGCAGTGGGGGCTCGTTGAGGTGGGAGCGAACGATCAGATTCTACGCATTACGGGAAAAGGTCTCCCGAGTCCGTCTCCAGCCATTCCCAGGATGTTCGCTGGGATTCACATTTTACATCCGCGACTTCTCCGGCAGGTGCCGAAGGGAGTCCCCTCTTCGATCATCGCTCCTTACGTGGCAGCCATTGAGGGAGGAGAACGGGTACTGGGTTATGATCTACAGGGCTACTGGTCGGACATTGGAACCGCCGAGCGGTATACGCAGGCCGAGAAGGATACTCGAGCTGGGCTGATTCGTTTGGCTGATCGCCAGCCTTTAGAGACACATGGACCACATGACTGAAGACGGGGTCAGGTCGGCTAGCTTGCGTGTTCTTGCTAGTCTTTTTGTTGTTTGAGCAATCGGGCAAGATAGGTGCGCTGGAGCTTAAGCGAGTCCGCGGCCTTCGTTTGGTTACCATCGGCCCGTTCCATCGCACGATGGATAATATAGCGGCTATGGTGCTCCATCGATTCGTGATAGGGCAAGTCCAGATAGGGCAGTGAGGTATCATCTCGTTGGTGGAGGCCGGCGCCGTCCGCCATCAGCGCCAACATATCCGGCTCAATGGTATCTTTTGGACTCAAGACAACCGCGCGGGCGATCACATTGTCCAACTCGCGAATATTTCCCGGCCACGGATACCGGACCAAGGCATCGAGCGCGGACGGACTGAGGGTCATGCCGGGTCGCTTCGCGTCTCGGGTGTGGCGATCGAGGAAGAACTGTGCAAGGGCCGGGACGTCTCCCTGTCGTTCACGAAGCGGTGGCAGCGTCAGGGTCACGACATTCAGCCGAAAATAGAGATCTTCTCGGAACTGCCCTGCCTTCACGGCTTGCCTGAGATCTCTGTTGGTGGCGGCGATGATGCGAATGTTGACCGAAACCGTCTTGGTTCCTCCGACACGCTGGAATTCACGGTCTTGCAGAACTCTGAGCAGCTTGGCCTGCAGCGGCAGTGACATATCGCCGATCTCGTCGAGGAAGACGGTGCCGCCGTCGGCCATCTCCAATTTCCCCTTCTGTTGGCGATCGGCCCCGGTAAAGGCGCCGCGTTCGTGTCCAAACAGCTCGTTCTCAAGCAGCGTCTCCGTCAAGGCCACACAATTAATCACGATGAGCGGCATGGAAGAACGATGACTCCATTGATGGATCGATCGTGCGAAGAGTTCTTTCCCGGTTCCGCTTTCTCCAAGGAGCAATACACTAGCATCAGACTTGGCGGCTCGCTGTGCTGCCTCCACGACGGCGCTCACGGATGCGCTGTTCCCGACGATGGATGCATAACGGCCGTCGACCTCGGATCGTAGATAGGCAACTTGCCGTCGAAGCGAGTCACGCTCCAAGGCTTTGCGGATGACGATCAGGAGGTGTTCATTATCAAGTGGTTTAGTCAGAAAGTCGTAGGCCCCTTCTTTCATCGCGCCCACCGCCGCTTCAATAGACCCATGTGCGGTCATCACAATGACGGGAAGGGGCTCCGACGGTTTCATCTGGGAAAGGCGCTTCAGCACATCCAGGCCCGACAACTTGGGCAGGGTGAGATCCAGTAAGACCAGCTGAGGGGATTCGTGAGAGATTTGCTCTAGTGCGTGCTGCCCTTCCGATGCCGTGATGGTGTCATACCCGGAAGCGTGAAGCCGGTCCTCAAGCATCATGACGATGTCGGCATCGTCGTCCACGATAAGAATCTTTGCATGCATTACGATAATCCTTGGTCCATGGTCATGGGTGCGCATCGTGCAGTGAAGAGCCCATCACACTCGGACCTTTTCACACCAGCGTGACGCGTCGCAAGCCGCGATGTTCAGCCATTCATGACGTTGAGCACCAGTCCTGTGAGCGGCTTCGGGTAAAAGTAGGTTGATTTGTGCGGCATCCGTTCCCCTGCAGCGGCAACGGCTTGGACTTCACTGACCTTCGTGGCATTCAGCAGAAAAGCTCCGGTTCCTGTTCCCTTGGCCACCCAGTCGAGCGCTTCGTGATCGTCTTTGGTGTACAGGATGGCTTCCTGCTCGTGTTGCGTCGGGCAGAGCGTTGTCACGAGCAGTTGTTGCAGCAGAGAGACGTCGAGTTTGGCCCGAGGGGAGGCTTGGCTTGAGGGGCGATAAGCTGCTTTCAGCGTGAGCATGATGTACCGGTCGTCGCCCTGTCGAGTCAGTCCGAACACCGGAGCATTTTCCCCTTCTGTCCTCAACGAGGTCAGGAACTGCTGGCGGATCTGAGTCTGTGTGGATGGGGTAAAGGGGAACTCTCCAAAATCGAACAGGTCGCTAAGCGTCTGTTTGATCTGATCAGCAGGCGGCAAGGCCGTGGTCGCTACCCGATGCGTCGGCAACACCGTCAACCCCGGATCTTCGAGCGAAGTCAGCAGCATCAAGACCGAGTCATATGGCTGCAGCCCGGTCGGAGAGCCAGCCTGTTGCCGGCGGAGCTTTTGATAGTTCAACGCCGTTTCATAGCGATGGTGACCGTCGGCGATGAACAGCGGCTTGCTGTGCATGAGATCGGTCATCTGTTTCAAGACGGCTTCGTCGGTCACGGCCCATAGGCATTCACGGCATCCCGCATCGTCTAGAAAGTCGTACTGCGCAGGCTTCCCTTTTGTCTGGGTTTCGAGCAAGCGGAGGATGGCACCGGCCGGATCGGAGTAGAGAGACCAGATCGGGCTGAAGTTCGCACGACAGGCCTCGATCAGGTTCAGCCGATCGGTCTTGGCTGCGGCGCGCGTATTCTCATGTGGATAGATATGCCCGGAGTCCAGCGCTTCCAGCTTTGCCAGAGCCAGAAACCCTCGGAGCACTTTTCTTGGGGCATCAGGTGCCGAGTACGGAGGACTGTATTCAATCGTGTGATAGTAAACGGCAGGCTGCGAGTCGCGTTTGAGGACGCCATCCTTGATCCAGGTTTGGAGTGTCGCAGCGGCGCGTGTGTATCGGTTATGGGTAGGGCTGTCACCGGTCTGTTCCAGACCCAATTCCATGCGGATGATGTTGTGAGGATGTCGATCATGAAGCCGTTGTTGCCCTTCCGCATCGATAATGTCGTACGGTGGAGCCACGACATCCTTGATGGAGCCCACGATGGCTTGGTCGTACAATATACCGTGAAACGGGAAAATCTGGGACATGAACACCTCTTGGTGATGTCGTGACAGCGACGACGGTTTACAGTTTTGATGGTTACAGGAGAGGGCAGGGTCCTTTCACCCTACGCTGCGCCGATTCCCCGGCCCAGCGTCTTACCGGCTGGCTGGAAAACACTTACCGGTCGCGGGTAATCATGTAATCAGCAGCGACCGTTAATGCACGCCGCGGCGTACTATCGTCGAAGCGATCGAGTTCATGCTTGGCGGCGGCGATATAGGCCCGAGCCCGATCCATGGCATACGTGATCGACCCAAACTCGCTCATGAGGAACAGAATGCGTTCCAAATCGGTGGTGCTGAGCGTCCGAGTTTCCATGCGATCTTTGATCATCTGACGGTCCTGCTCCGAACAATGCTGTAGGAGATGGAGCAGCGGCAGCGTGGCCTTGCCTTGCCGGAGGTCTTGTCCGATTGTTTTTCCCAGCGATTCGCCGTTCGCGATGTAGTCTAAGGTATCGTCGGCCACCTGGAATGCAATGCCGAGATATTGCCCAAAGCGGAACAACGCCTGCTGCTGAGTCTCAGTCGCCTCGGCTAGAATCGCGCCCATCTGGCAGGCAGCGGCGATCAGTCCGGCGGTTTTGTGTTCGACGATTTTGATGTAATCGATTTCCGGCATCGCGGGATTCCCGTTGTAGTGCAGCTGAAGGACTTCACCCTCGGCCATTTTTTTACAGGCCCCGGCGATCACCTCGTTGATGTCCTGACTGTGAAACTCGACGACATTACACATGGCCTTCGTATAGAGAAAATCGCCGACTAAAATGCTGATCTGGTTTCCCCACACCTTTCGAGCGGTTCTTCTCCCTCTCCGTAGATCGGCTTCGTCCACGACGTCGTCATGTAGGAGGGTGGCGGTGTGGATGTATTCCACGATGCTGCCGAGCTGATAATGTTCGGTACCGGGGTATCCGCAGAGGCGGGCCGACAAGAGCAACAATAACGGCCTCACGCGCTTGCCGCCACCGCTCAGGATGTGGGCGGCAACGGTATTGACCAGGGTGACACTGGAGTCAAGGTTCTTTCGGACGCGGTCCTCCAGTCCGTCTAGCTCACCACGGTAGGCGTCCCACACGTCAGACATGCTCTGTGGAGTTGCGATGACTGGACCTTGCGTCATGCGGCGGATGGTATGGCAGCCGGGGAAATAAAGTCAAGCAAATGAAAGGGGTATAGGCCCATTGTCACCTTGACAGAGGAATAACCCTTCCAGTAAGTTCCGAGCGTGGTAATCGGCTGAGGATCAGCCTGCAGACTATGGGGTTAATCCGCCCCAGGCCTCTTGCTCGCGCTTAACTCCATCCGATAGGGAAAGCCTCAATATTTTAATGAGATAGGCAGATGAATACTCCCGGTTTCCCCAGTCAACAAGGGCTCTATGATCCACGGCACGAGAAAGATTCGTGCGGGGTCGGTTTTGTCGTCAATATTAAAGGGAAGAAGTCCCATGGTATCGTCCGTCAAGGACTTCAAGTATTGGAGAACCTGACCCATCGCGGGGCGCAGGGCTCCGATCCCTGTACGGGAGATGGAGCGGGGATTCTTTTGCAGGTGCCGCACACCTTTTTCAAGCGGGTTGCAGGGGATATTGGTGTGTCATTGCCGGAGCTCGGCGAGTATGGGGTTGGGCAGTTGTTTCTGCCGCCGAATGCGGAGTCCCGACGACTGTGCGAAAAGTTGTTTGCCGACACCATCGGCGAGGAAGGTCTACGGCTGCTGGGGTGGCGCGATGTGCCGGTCAAAAGCGACAGCATCGGCGTGCAAGCGCGAAAGACTGAGCCGTTCATGCGGCAAATTTTCATCGCGCGGGACGCGCTCAACGAAGCGCAGTTCGAACGAAAACTGTACGTGATCCGAAAGCGGGTAGAAAAAGCCGTTGCCGAGTCGGCCATTCAGGGGCGCGAACATTTTTACGTATCCAGTTTATCGGCCTATACGATCGTCTATAAAGGCTTGCTTCTACCGCATCAAATGGCCGCCTATTACCAAGATCTCACCGATGAACGGATGGTGAGCGCGCTGGCGCTGGTGCACTCTCGCTTCAGTACGAACACCTTCCCGACCTGGCCGTTGGCACACCCCTATCGGTATGTCTGTCACAACGGAGAGATCAATACCCTGAAGGGGAACGTCAACTGGATGAAGGCTCGTCAGGGCCGCCTGCATTCCGATCTGTTCGGCAAGGATATGGAGAAATTGTTCCCGATCGTGACCGAGGATCAAAGCGACTCGGCATGCCTGGATAATACCCTCGAATTTCTTCTGCTCGGGGGCCGGTCACTTCCGCATGCCATGATGATGTTGATTCCCGAGCCATGGGTGGCGAATTCGCACATGGATCTGGATCGTCGAGGCTTTTACCAGTATCACGCGGCGATGATGGAACCGTGGGATGGTCCAGCCGCCGTCTGTTTTACTGATGGCAAGATGATCGGGGCGACCTTGGATCGTAACGGACTTCGTCCGTGCCGCTATCAGGTGATGTCAGATGAGACGGTCGTTCTGGCGTCTGAAGCGGGCGTGTTACCGGTCCCAGCTAAGGAGATCCGGATGAAGGGCCGGCTCATGCCCGGACGGATGTTTCTCGTCGATACTGTCCAAGGCCGGATCATCGACGATGAAGAGATCAAGGCCGGCATTACCAAGCGGAAACCGTACCGCAGCTGGGTGACGCAATACGGAGTCTCACTTGACGAACTGCCGGAACCCTTGAATGTCCCGCAGCCGGATCATCCGACGATCAGGCAGCGCCAGCAGGCCTTCGGCTACACGGTGGAAGAGCTCAAGATGGTTGTCACGCCGATGATCGTCAATGGTGAGGAGCCCATTTCATCGATGGGTACGGATACCCCGTTGGCGGTGTTGTCTGATCGACCACAACTCTTGTTTAAGTACTTCAAACAGCTGTTTGCTCAGGTCACCAATCCGCCGATCGATCCGATTCGCGAGCAGCTCGTGATGTCGCTTGTCACGAACATTGGGCCGAAACCCAATCTGATGGACGAGTCGCCGGAATCGTGCCGCCGGATCAAGGTACAGCAACCGATTTTGACCAATGCGGATCTTCAAAAGATCCGTGGGATTTCCGATCCACATTTCAAGAGCAAGACCTTGCGCATGCTGTTCCGTGTGGCTGAAGGAGCCGACGGCCTCGGGGCCGCGGTCGATGGGCTGTGCCGAGAGGCGTCGCTCGCGATTAAGGAAGGGTACAAGTTTTTAATTCTGAGCGATCGTGGAGTGGGGGAAGATTGGGCGCCGATTCCGAGCCTCCTTGGCATCTCGGCCGTGCATCATCATCTGGTGCGGGAATGCACGAGGACGGAAGTTGGATTGATCGTTGAAACTGGGGAACCGCGTGATGTCCACCAGTTTGCCTGCTTGATCGGCTACGGTGCCGGGACGATCAATCCCTACCTTGTCTTCGAAACGCTTGTTGACATGGAACGTGATGGCTACCTTCCTGAAGGACTCGATGCGCAAACAGCGGAGAGCAAGTTTATTAAGGCCATCAACAAAGGCCTGCTCAAGATCTTTTCAAAGATGGGTATCTCGACCGTACAATCCTACTGTGGGGCGCAAATTTTCGAAGCCATCGGATTGAATCACGAGCTCATCGATCGATACTTTACCGGGACGGCGTCGCGTGTCGAAGGGGTTGGAATTCGCGAGATTGGCGAGGAAACCTTGCGCCGGCATCGGATGGCCTACGAACCGGCTGCGATTCGCCAACTTGAGTTCGGTGGGGAAGTCCACTACCGTATTCAGGGCGAACATCACAATTGGAACCCAGACACGATCTATAAACTGCAACATGCCAGCCGTGCGAACGACGCGAAGACCTACGCGGAATTCGCCCAACTCGTCAACGATGAGAGTCAACGGCGCTCGAACTTGCGCGGATTACTCGAGTTCAAGTTCACGTCTCAGCCGATTCCCATCGAAGAGGTGGAACCGGCCAAAGAAATTGTCAAGCGTTTCAATACGGGCGCGATGTCGTTCGGATCAATCAGTAAAGAAGCGCATGAGACGCTGGCGATTGCCATGAATCGACTCGGCGGCAAGAGCAACACCGGGGAAGGCGGGGAAGATCCTGAGCGCTTCAAGCCCATGCCGAACGGCGACTCGAAGAACAGCTATATCAAGCAAGTTGCGTCGGCCCGATTCGGCGTGACCGCGCATTACCTGGTCAATGCGCGCGAATTGCAGATCAAGATGGCGCAGGGCGCGAAACCGGGCGAGGGAGGGCAGTTGCCGGGGCACAAGGTCGACGAACAGATCGCGCGCTTCCGATATTCCACGCCGGGCGTACAGCTGATTTCGCCCCCGCCGCATCACGACATTTACTCCATCGAAGACCTGGCGCAGTTGATCTTTGACCTGAAGAACTCCAATCCGGAAGCCGGCGTCTCGGTCAAGCTCGTGGCGGAAGTCGGCGTCGGCACGGTTGCAGCCGGTGTCGCAAAAGCGCACGCGGACAAGGTGCTGATCAGTGGGGATTCAGGCGGGACCGGAGCGTCCCCCTTGTCGTCGATCAAGTACGCCGGTATTCCCTGGGAGTTGGGGTTGGCGGAAACTCACCAAACCTTGGTGCTGAATGATCTGCGCGGGCGTATTCGGGTTGAAACGGATGGACAGATGAAGACGGGCCGTGACGTGGTAATCGCCACATTGCTTGGTGCAGAGGAGTACGGGTTTGCGACGGCGCCACTCATCGTCGAGGGCTGCATCATGATGCGGAAGTGCCATCTCAATACCTGTCCGGTCGGCATCGCGACGCAAGATCCCGAGCTCCGGAAGAAATTTAACGGCAAGCCGGAACACATCGTCAACTACCTGTTTTTCGTCGCCGAGGAAGTCCGGCAACTCATGGCGAAGCTGGGGTTCAAGACGATCAACGAAATGGTTGGCCGTGTCGACATGCTCAAAATCACCAAGGCGGTCGATCACTGGAAGGCCAAGGGGTTGGATCTCTCACCGCTTTTGGCTGTACCCGACGTCGAGCCGAACGTGGCACGCTATTGCGTGCAGAAGCAGGACCATGGCCTTGATCACATTCTTGATAACGAACTGGTGAAACTCTGTCGCCCGGCGATTGAGAAGGGCGAAAAGGTGACCATCGAGTTACCGATTCGCAATGTGAATCGGACGACGGGCACGGTTTTGTCAAGCAAGATTGCGAAACAATACGGTCTCGAAGGGCTTCCAGAGGATACGATCTCGATCAAGTTCAACGGATCGGCTGGGCAATCCTTTGGCGCGTTCCTCACACGTGGCGTCACACTGACGCTGGAAGGGGAGTCGAATGACTATATCGGCAAAGGGCTTTCCGGCGGAAAAATCATCGTGTATCCGCCGAAGGATGCGCTCTATGATCCAGCGGAAACCATTTTGATCGGCAATACCTCGCTCTATGGGGCGACGCAGGGCGAAGCGTACTTTTACGGCCGGGCTGGTGAGCGGTTTGCGGTTCGGAACAGCGGGGCACAAACCGTCGTGGAAGGGACGGGCGACCACGGGTGCGAATACATGACGGGTGGTGTGGTCGTGGTGCTCGGTAGAACGGGCCGTAACTTTGCGGCAGGCATGTCTGGCGGCGTGGCATTCGTGCTCGATGATCTGGGCAAGTTCGAAAGCCGCTGTAATACAGGTATGGTAGAATTGGAGGCAGTCGTGACGAAGGACGATAAGCAACTTCTCCATGATCTGATCACGAAACACTTCATGTATACCGGGAGTCGGAAAGCGAAGCAGATCCTCGATACCTTTGAGGCCACCGCGCCAAAATTTGTGAAGGTGATGCCGGTCGATTACAAGCGTGTTCTGGAAGAACGGAAACGCAAAGCGAGTGCGGTGCACTAATGGGTGATCCGACCAGGGTAAGGCGCACGTCTCGGCGTGCGCAGGGTTGGGCGGGTGAGATTGAGGGTTTCCTAGTCAACAGCTAAATAGTGATTTGAGGGAGAGAAAATTAAGTAGCCATGGGAGACCCGAAAGGTTTTCTGAAATACGCCCGCGAGGGCCCGAAACGCAAGCCGATCGAGTTGCGTGTGCTCGATTGGAAGGAGATGTATGAGCCCATCTCGGAGGAGAAGCTCAAGACCCAGGGCGCACGCTGCATGGATTGCGGCGTGCCCTTTTGCCAAGGCAGCACTGGTTGTCCCGTGGTCAATCTCATCCCAGAGTGGAACGATCTTGTGTACCGCGGCCGCTGGAAAGATGCCCTCAAAGCCCTGCATACAACGAATAATTTTCCCGAGTTCACAGGGCGACTCTGTCCGGCCCCCTGTGAAGGAGCCTGTGTGCTCGGAATCAATGAAGATCCGGTCTCCATCCGCATCCTCGAATGGAACATCGTCGATCGCGGGTTCAACGATGGACTCGTGACCCCGATCTTGCCGGTCATCAAGACCGGGAAGACGGTTGCGATCGTCGGTTCCGGTCCGGCTGGGCTTGCCGCTGCGCAACAGCTGGCTCGCGCCGGCCATGACGTGACGCTCTTCGAAAAATCAGATCGAATCGGCGGTCTACTGCGCTACGGCATCCCCGACTTCAAAATGGAGAAATGGGTCATCGACCGACGATTGGAACAAATGAAGGTCGAGGGAGTGAAGTTCCAAACCGGCGTCACAGTTGGGAAGGACATCACCAGTGAGCAATTACGCAAGCAGTTCGATGCGGTGGGGTTGACACTCGGTGCCGAACAGCCGCGTGAGCTACCGATCCCTGGGCGTGAGCTCAAGGGTGTGCATCTTGCCATGGAATATCTGACTCAACAAAACAAGCGCACCGCCGGCATTTCGGTGACCGATGAGCCGATCACCGCAAAGGGCAAGCGGGTGGTCATCATCGGCGGTGGCGATACTGGGTCCGACTGCCTCGGCACCGCGCACCGTCAAGGTTGTGTCGAAACACATCAATTTGAATTGTTGCCGGAACCGCCCCTGCAGCGGGCCGGCTCCACCCCCTGGCCGCTCTGGCCAATGCAACTGCGCACTTCCCACGCTCATGAGGAAGGCTGTGATCGGCAATGGAGTGTGTCGACGACCAAGTTCTCCAGTCATAATGGCCATGTCACCAAGCTCCATGCACAGCGCGTGAAGTTTGAGAGTGGGAAATTCACACCTGTTCCTGGAACTGAGTTTGAGATGAATGCCGATCTAGTGCTGCTCGCCATGGGGTTTACCGGTCCGATCAAGATCGGTCTACTCGACGACCTGGGTGTGAAGTATGACCAGCGTGGAGTCGTGGTAGTCGACCAGAACTTCATGACCAATCTCGACGGCGTCTTCGCCGGCGGCGATACCAAACGCGGCGCGTCGCTCATCGTCTGGGCCATCGCCGAAGGCCGAAAGATGGCGGCGGGGATCAATCAGTATCTGCATGCCGGCAAGTCGGCGAAGAACGGTCGTTGAAAAGACCTTCAACTGAGTTCTCGCCTCGCTCAAGCTCCAACGTACCTAAAACAGCATGTCTCAGGCTTTTGCTTGGTGTAGCCTTATGGAAAGGCTGTTTTGAGCGGCAAATGCTCACCGCATCTTTCCCAATGCTCGATTTTAGAAAGTAGCCTGGCACTGCTTTTCGCAATTAACGGATTAGATGAAAGCGGTGGGTGTGCACGCTTCTTCGCCAATGCGAGACCGTTCGATAGATAGAAGCTGCGGGCTGGTTGAGGAAGAGCTTGCCGATATCTGTGGTTCTGCAGCAGCAGATAGAATGATTAGGCTGCTCTACACACCATGAGTAATTTACACGATCTTTATGACCGGTATCAGGCGGCTTGGCGCGCGTATCGCGATACATGCACTGTGGATGCGCAGAGCTGGCATCGACCTGATGTTGCCGAGTTCACAGAGTTGCGGCGATTGCTTCTGCCGCATGCGGAGTCAGGCGATATAACTTCCCAATATGCACTCGCTACAATTCTCTGGATGGGGTTTTGTTGCGAGTCGGAGGAGCAGTTTGTCGCAGGTCATGCTGCTGCGATGGAGGAGGCGACGCGTTGGTGGCTTGCTGCAGCGAGGCAGGGATATTGGCCTGCACTCGACAATCTCGTCACTTCCGGTGTGGGCGCGGAGGCTAAGAGAACCAGCGAGGCGTGGAATCAGCTTGAGAAGGAACGGGGCGATTTGGTCGGCTCATCGCATGGCATGACGGTCTACGGACCGGAGTTCGTCCAAGAGCTGAGCAGAAGATTATTTGGGCGGGTCATCAGAGACGAGGACGGATTAAAAGTAGAAATGGAAAGAGGAATCTGAGGTCCCATCTTATTAGTCAGGGACTATGGCCGAAACAAGATGGGCTGAGATTCCTTCTTTGATGAACAATTCTGAATTTGCAGCGGAAAAGCCTCCAAGAACCATTGATTTTACTGGCTCCAGTTCACCTCGTTGACAGTGTTCCATCCAAGAACGTAGCCTGTCTCCCATCCGACCACATTCAAAAGTTCATAGGAGGGCTGTTATGGCGGCTGTTGATTATTTCCTCAAGATCGCCGGGATTGAGGGCGAGAGCAATGCGTTGATGCACAAGGGAGACATCCAGCTGGATTCATGGTCTTTTGGAGGTACGCAAACCGGTGGCGAGCATTTCGCCGGCCATGGAGGAGTGGGAAAATTCTCGGCTCAAGATTTTAATTTCACGATGAAGCTCAGTAAGGCCTCACCGAAGCTCTTTCAAGCCTGTGCCACTGGTCAACATTTGAAGGACGCCACGCTCGTCGCGAGAAAGGCAGGCGAGGGCCAGCAGGAGTACTATCGGATCACGTTCAGCGACTGTTTGGTGTCCTCCTATCAACAGGGTGGTGCTGCCGGATCGGATCTCATTCCAACGGATCAGGCATCGCTGAGTTTCGGAAAGATTGAGATTGAGTACACGGAGCAGAGACCGGACGGGTCGCTCGGAGAGGTTGTCAAGGGTGGCTATGACTTGAAACTAAATAAGTCTGTGTAGGGGAGGCTGGTAATCCGATGTCCGACCATCACCATCGCTTGGGCTGGGATGATGAGGTAGCCGGATGTCGACTCGAATATGAGGATACATGGCGTTCGGGGAGTGAGGAAGCAGCAGAAGTGAGGTGCCAAGGACGTATTCAGGAAAAGTTCTAGGGAGAAGGCGCCTAGCCGGCAATTGCGCTGAGAGCCAGTTCGGTTTGAACAGGTTGGTTGGAAATGGCAGGAGCTTCACGACCTTCGATCAGATCACTGACTTGCTCACGGACTCCCTCTGCATAGCGAAGAAACTCAATACCAAACTGATTATCTTTGTGCCAGCGCACGACTGAGACTTCGACGGCAACCGGGGATTCCGTTTCAGGGGCTTCAATGTGGAGTGCGAGATAGCTGCCTGGCGCTAAAGGTATGGTGCTTTGCATTCGGCATCCCGTTGCAGAGAGATCGAAGAGGGTTCCGTCTCCGGCCCCGTTGTCCGTCTGGACGCTGGCGGAATACCGCACATACTTTCTTGGCCTACTCCGTAGCCGCATGCGTGCCTCCGTGCTAGTGCCTGTATCGGACAGGCTTCAAAAAACTTAAAGGGGTGAGATGAAATTTCACTTCTCACGTTTTTCGCTAGACGTGACTGGTTCAGTTTTTGTATCGTTCGTACAACTCGCAGAGTGGAGGACTGACCGATGACTCGGCAAAATTTTCCCAGTAGTCCCAAGGTCCTCCTCGGCGGGATTGCTCACCTTGGACGCTTTATCGACAAGATCCGTTTACGCCACGATGGACAGATTCAGGACTACAACTACGTTACTGTGGGGTTCGACAAATATCTCGTCGATTTCCTCGGCATCGATGCGAAGGCATTCGAACAGCGGGTCTTGGCCGGTGGGACCGATGAAGAACTACTTGCCTGGGTGAAGGCTAACGGCCGCATGCCGTCCGATGAAGAGATTGTAGAGTGGAGCAAGGATCTTCTCGCCTCCGGCCCGAAGGATGAGGCGGCTCGCCAGCGGTTCCAAGGCCGACTTGAAGAAGTCGCGACCAATCGCGGCGTGCCGGTCAGTTCCCTTCCTCCGGTGACCACCTGGGTGGATGTCATCGAGCTTGACGAAGAGCGCATGTAGTAGCATGAGACATGAGCCGAGCTGGCGTCATCTGTGCCTTGCTTGCCCTGGTACTCGGGCTTCCACTCCTTGGCGTGCTATTGGCCGGTGAACCGGTCTGGCGCTATCTTGAATTTCCTCCTCGCACCGGTTATGTGCAGCATGACCAGTTCTCTTGGCCGGTCTTCATCGCTCTGGCGCTTCTAATCGCTCTCATAGTTGGGCTGATTCTTCTACGAGTAGTGAGCGGAAACCTTCCTCGTTCAACTCTCCTAGCGCAGCACTCAACACGCAGTACTCAGCACTGTAGACGGTCATTTCCCTGGTGGGGGTGGCTTGGAATCGGATGGACAGGACTCTGGTGGGCGGCAGCCTGGACTCGCGTCCCCTGGCTCGCTGCGGTTCAGGAGCATACGTTCACGCCTCTGTGGCTCGGCTATATCGTGATCGTGAATGCCTGCACATTATGGCGGACCGGCCGATGTATGATGCTACATCGACCCCGGTATTTTCTGTCGTTGTTCCCTCTGAGCGCCGCCTTCTGGTGGCTGTTTGAGTACCTGAATCGTTTTGTGCAGAATTGGTATTACATCGGTGTCGGCGAATTGTCCTCGGTCGAGTATTTCCTTCGAGCCACGATTCCATTTTCTACGGTGCTGCCAACCGTCATCGGCACGATGGAGCTGTTGACCGCGTATCCTGTTTTGAGCGCGAGGATGGAGCGGTTCAAACCAATTCACTCCGTGGCCAGGAACTGGGTAAGTCGCTCCTTGCTGATGCTGTCCGGTCTCGGACTCCTCGGCATCGGACTGTGGCCCAACTATCTCTTTCCACTCGTTTGGGTTGGACCCATGTTGCTGATCGTCTCGTTGGAATCACTGGCTGGACGACAGACGATTCTTTCACCGCTTGCGCAGGGCGATTGGCGTGGAGTATGGGTCGCGGCACTGGCGGCGCTAATTTGTGGAGTGTTTTGGGAGCTGTGGAACTGGAAAAGTCTTGCGCATTGGGAGTATGCCATTCCGTTCGTGCAGAGTTTCCAATTGTTCGAGATGCCCTTGCTCGGCTACGCGGGGTATCTACCCTTTGGTCTCGAATGTGTGGCGGTTGCCGATCTCTGTTTGAGTCGTCAGTCTTCCGGCGGTGTTGAGTACTACCGCCATAAAAATTGAATGTTGCCAAGATCTGAGGTCTCTCTATGCCCGATCGTCGCCTCATCCAACTTCTTGGAGTGATCGTTCTCCTCAACATCTTGCATCTCGTGGACCACATCTTTCGTGGGGATTTTCACTGGCCGATCGATGAGCAGTCGGTAGGATTCATGGTTGTGGCGACGGTCATCTTGGGTGGGATGGCACTTGGGGTCTGGCTGTATCGTGCAGGCCGCGTGGGACCTCGGTTCTGGACGATGGTCGGAACGCTCGGTCTAGGGTTGGGCTGGCTCTCGCATTTCAGTTCGATGACCGATCAGCCATTGACGGTTATCTATCAGGGGTATACGGCTCCATGGGCAGGAGCCCTAGCCGTCGGTTGTCTGTTTCTACTTATGTTGTCTGTGTTCGGAGCAACGGTCTATGCGGGGTATCTTTGGACGCGAATCAAGTCACGTGATGAATGACCTGGAAGCATCCTATCTCAACTCCATCCATCCGCCGATCTGGGAACGAAGACTCAATTGACGGGTTGAAGTGCGAATCAGCACGGCGTCCCTCGTATGGTCGATGGACTGTACGTGCTCATTGGCCGACCAGCGTGCCGTGAAGAAGCCTCCCGTAAAAGCTGAAATAGCGAGGGCTCGCTCAGTGGTGATGGCGACGAGGATATGACCATCTCCGTGCAGTTCCTTCACGGTTTCATTCGGCCCCAATGCTTCGCTGAACCAATGGCCACGACTCTCTTGAAATCCATGGACTCGGCGGTTTGTCTGGACGATGATCAGGCGAGGTAGTAGTTGATGGTGATCGACATGTTCCTCGCCTCCCAACTGCACCTCAGTCCATCGGTGCAGTCCTGAGGAAAACCCCAAGAGTCGGCGAGATGTCTGGGCAAAGCCTGCTGGTCCTTTCGCCGCCATGGCGACGATCGTTTCATTGACTCCCAGCGGTTCCTCTACCGGACTTCCTCCTCCCGGTAGGGCGACGATCCTATCTTTTACGACCGTGACCAAGACATCAATCTGCCGAGTTTGTCCGAATGCCGGATCAGGTACGACTGGAAGGAGACACAGAGCGAAAACCAGTATAGATCGTGCTGCGACGAACGGCATGTGCCCTCTCATTGAGTGGCCTTGTATCATACCATCCATGGAGCATGGGATAGACCCCTCACACGCCTCGGTGAAATCGATGGCATAGATGAACGGTGCTCCGGGAAGTAAGGCTTGTACTGTGGCGTCCGCGTGGAGTTTTCGAGGGGAAAGGCGTGCGACGGGTCTAAACCGAAGGCAATGTCAGCAGTTTTTTCATTTCACAGTGCGCGAGTACGACATCAGGAGCCCTCTGGAGTGCCTCATAGTAGCTCCGCTCATACCCATCACCGAGTTCTGAAGGGCGAATCAACACCCGGATCTCAGCCAAGAGCATTGCGACCTCATCAACAGACGGCTGATCAGGGCCATCCAACAGCTCGTCAATGCGGACGACCATGTTGGAAAGAGGGTGGAGCCAGGTAAACCAGGGGTCGTTCATGACGAGCTGCAGGAGCTGCCCCGTGGAGTCTACGCGGCCATAAATTCGTTCATAGGTCAGCTGTTCGGCGACGATCAGGGCCTTGTGCAAGCCTAGGAGCCCGTGCCGGACATCCGTCAAGGTCCGACGGAGCGCGTTGGTTTCTCGGACATGTGCCTGTTTTGATGAGATAGCCATAGGGGTAATTTTACCAGGTCAAATGAAAAATGGAAGTTTGAAGATTGTTCTCATAATGGGCGACGTACTATGTTCCTTATCGGATATCAGGTGCATCTTCTAAAGTCCTGATGAGGATTATTGCGATCCCTCGATCTGAAGCACATTCCAAGCCGATCCATGAGAATAGGCCCTGTATGAGGTGTCACAGGTCGATCGTGCAGCATTATCGTTCCAGTATCGCTGAGGTGGGCGGGCTGGAAGTGTGCTGTCGGTCTTGAATCTGGACCACCCTTTCGTCGAGGGAGGTCTCTTCCCGGGAGCTCAACGGGTTTCCGTAGACGGAGAAAAGCTCCCCAGTCAATCGAGCGGTGTTGGTTGGGTCTGTCGGACGTTTACGCCGAATGTAGTCGTTGAGTACGCGGCCGTCAGGCGCCTTATGGATATGAGGTTGCTCCAAGTTCATTCGATAGCGTTCGATGGCACTCGCAACGCGGCTGATGAAGATCACGGTTCCGTCCGGCTCCACGCCCTCTACGATGCCGACATGGGTGAGGGGATCGTTTGCCTTCCCGTCGCCATTGAAATCCCATGTGCTATCAAAAAATACGAGGTCACCTGGCCTGACCTCCGGTCCGTGATGCAGGGTGCCATATCGGCGCACATGGTTATAAATGAGTCGGACGCCGTTGGCATTCACATCATGTCTGTCTGAGCGGTAGAGATCGATACCATGTTCAAGGAAGATAGCATGTGCGACTCCGGCACAGTCGTAGGCGATACGCCGTCCTTGGCTGGTAATTGTCCGCGCCCCGATCAATCGTGTTGCGGATTGAACGATAGCCGATCGACTCGGCAACCACGCCGTAAACGGAGCTGGGAGATCCTCCGGGGTCAATGTGGCTTGAGGTTGGGCCGGTAGAGAAGATGATGTGTGGAGGGGCAACCTATCGACGGACATCGATGGCCCACTTACGACTCTCGCAGACTTCTGCATCGGTTTCGTGCAGCCGGCCAGCGGCATCAGGGTAACCACGGCGATGATGCATAAGAATCTCATTAGTGCTTATCGTACGTTCACAAAGCGGCCTTCGGCCGTTTGTCGGAGCGCATCGATGTCTTCGCGTCTGGTGACCGAAAGCGGAACCGTGTGGGTTACTTCTTCGATAAGTAGATCGGTTGTGAGCGGCGTTTTCCGATGAAGTGCCCGGTAAAGCCCTGCCACCACCGCCTGTTCAATTTCAGAACCGCTGAAGCCGTCACTGGCGCTGACGATCTTGCCGAGGTCGAATTGCGTGCTGTCCTGTTTGCGCAGGCCCAGATGGATCTTCCAAATTACTGCACGTTCAGCATCGTCAGGGAGATCCACAAAAAAGATCTCGTCAAACCGCCCTTTTCGCAAGAGCTCAGGTGGTAACGACGACAGGTCATTGGCTGTGGCGATCACGAACACATCCTGCTGTTTTTCCTGGAGCCATGTGAGGAATGCACCGAAGAGTCGGCGGCTTAGGCCAGCATCGGCAGCGCCGCTCCCTCCTCCGGCGACCATGGCCTTCTCAATTTCGTCGATCCAGAGAACAATCGGAGATAAGGATTCTGCCATTTCAATGGCCTTACGGAAATTCTTTTCTGATTCGCCGACGAACTTGTCAAACAATCGACCAGCGTCGAGCTTCAAGAGCGGGAGCTTCCATTCACGTGCGATCGCCTTCGCGGCCAGCGATTTACCACAGCCTGGCACACCCACCAGCATGATGCCGCGCGGCGGGGTGAGGTTGAGTGCTTTGGCTTCCTCTGTAAATCCGACTTGAGCGCGCTCCAGCCATGACTTGAGATTGGTGAATCCCCCCAGTTCAAACCGGTTATCTTCCAAGGGGTAATATTCCAACAATCCGCCATCCTTGATTGCCTGTACCTTGCGCTTGAGGATAGTCTGCACGTCGTCGGCCGAGAGAGGGCCACCTTCCACGAGGCATTGGGCGACGACCTGGCGCGCTTGATGGAGCGTTAAACCCTGCAAGGCACGGAGGATCGCCCCGGCATCTTGACTGGTCGGACCTCTATCTGCTGACTTGGTCTCGTGTATTGAGCGGAGCATGCTTTGTACGACGGTAGTGGAACGTGGGCGAGCGGAGGTGCGAGGCCCCAATGACTGAAGCAGGCCGCGCAGCATGGAGCGAAGCTCTTCTCGATCCGGGAGTTTCAGATCGAGTCGTACCGCAAGTTGTTCAAGGTCCGGGGGTAGGGTAATCGGCTGACCGGTCAGCACACACGTTGCGCGTGAACGGCTGTGCACTGCCGCGACCTCACGTAGCTGCCGGCACACGGCTGGTTCTTGGAGATGGGGGCCAAGATCCTTGAGCCAGAACACCGCCTCTACCGTCAAACCGTGGAGGTGTTGGAGCACTGCCAAGGGGGTAGCAGTCATTTTACTAAGAGTTAGGACATCGTCGGCACGCGTGAGCCCTCTGGTAACCGACCACTCGAAAAGTGGCATCCGTTCCTGGGCCGTGACCGATTGCAGCAAGGCCAGCACCCGCTCTTCTTCCACTGTTTCGATCACGACGAGTGGGTGAGAGGAACGGATCAGAGTGCGAAGATCATGCACGCTGGTCGATAAAGCCATCGCGTGAAAATGCTAGCACGAGGCTTCGATCGGACCAAGAAAAGCAGTGATTGTGACCGTCGCTCGTCGAAGACTTATGTCTTGGCTGGGGTTGCGAGGGCCTTGCTGAGCTCACGAATCAAGCGTTGTTCGATTTCCACTGTTTCTTCGGCGCTCACGCTCAAGACACGTCCGCCCTGCGCAACCCGTTCAAACTCGGCTTTGACAGCGAGTTTCGTTTGATTGTCGGGAAGGGATTCCAGGGACACGAGGTATTGGTTCCGCGAGCCTGTTACTTCGAGCGTGACGGGATTGGAGACCTTGCGCTCTGTGACATAGACCGCCCTGTGATCAGTTTTGACGCTGACTTTCAGGCGATACCCGTTTCGTGACAGCGCCTCCTCAACGACTTTTGACACAATCTCCAGAGAGCGGGGGAGCGTCTCAGCCTGTGCACCTTTGTCTTCGACTTTGAGAGATTGCGCGACCTGTGTCCCAATCATCTCTTTGGCTTCATCCAGCTGTTGGTCCAGTTCTTCGTTCAGGTTTTTTGCGTCACGGAGTTCTTGATTGAGCAGATCAATCTGTTGCTGCATAACCTTGCTGCCATCCTGCAGAGAACCGAGCAACGATTCTTGTCTGGCGACCTGTTTCTTGAGGACCTCATTATCGGCGCGAATGGGGCTGTCGTCTGGGTTGCAGCCTGACAGAGCCAAGAACAAGATACCGGAGAGTCCAAGTAGCGATTGACCGTCAAGTGTTGTGTCTCGCACGCGCGTTCCTCCTAATGAACGTTGTGGGATTATCCACGCTTCTGCTCAACTTGTCCATGTGATATCTCATAGTTTGACCGTCCTGATGGATCACCGGCATGCTCTTCACGATGAAAGCTTCAGTGGCGCTCTTTATCGGGGTATTGCCTTTTCTTGTTGTGCAGTCGCCTCTTCCAGTGGAGAGAGGGCAGGCGGCGTGGCTGTGCTGGAGGAGGATTATAGTCTGTACGACCGAGTCATTGGGGACAATTTTCTCACGTCTCAGATCCAATTGGTCCTATTGGAATGTATGACCGTGTCTCGACTTATGCCCGAAGTGGAGAATAGGCGACGCGATGGGACCGGTGCAGGGTTCCTGGTGTGGGTTCGCCGACAGGGACAGGAATGGAGGCTCTTCGATACCGAGAGGCAGAAGGTTCCTAGCTTGCGCTCGCAGATCATTGGGCTGTAGCATGCCTCTGCGATGCCGGCATTGATTCGGAAAACCTTCTCGGTCCCTCCGCTCGGCTGTAATTGCTCCATCATCGGTGATCCGGTTACGAAGCAAGCGGTGGTGATCGACCCGGGTGGCGCACCTGAGCGAATTCTCCATGAGGTGCAGCAGCTGGGGTTGACCGTCAGTCATATCCTTCACACGCATGCCCACCTCGACCACTTTCTGGCCTCCGGCGAAATCAAGAAATCAACCGGTGCGGCGATTTGTCTGCATCAGGACGATCTCCAACTATGGAACAACCTAGAGCTCCAATGTCGTGTGTTTGGGGTCTCGTATGTGCCGGCCCTGCCGCCTGACTATTGGCTGGCGGATGAAGAAAAAGTCATGCTGGGGCAGATTCCGATCGTGGCCATTCATACACCGGGCCACACGCCTGGGTCGATCAGTTTTTACCTGCCCAATGACAAGCTGGTGTTGGCCGGTGACACGCTCTTTCGGGGAAGCATCGGCCGGACCGACTTGTGGGGTGGGAACTTTGAGGCTATCGAACAGTCGATTCGCGAGCGACTCTATACGCTCGATGAGGCTACGACAGTTGTAACCGGGCATGGACCGGACACGGAAATCGGGTTCGAAAAAGAATCGAATCAGTTTATCCGCGTGTGACGGTTTTGAAGGACGTGTGCCCTCGACTGGCAGCTATTCAAAAAGGTCGTCCTGCTAGGCCGCAGCGAGCGAAGAGGCGAGTCGTACTTTTGGCTGTACGGTGAGCCTCTAAGCGATGCGAGAACAACGCAAGCGGTGTTTTTCAATAGCTGCGCTACTCGCTGGCCATACGTTCCTTGAGACGCGCAATCCTTTTTTCGGTCGATTGTTTGATGAAGATCATGTTCTCGGCAAGATGTTGCTGGGCGTTGATCTTCCCGTCATCGCGCCGCTTTTGCTGATCGAGGCCAAATTGCGCAATGATCGGGCCATCTTCCTTGTTCAGCTCTTTCCAGATTTCGGCACAGTGAGATTGCTTGGCTGAGGGATACGTGTCGCAGGGCGGATCGGCGGCCGCCGAAACTGAAGCGGTGAGGAACGAACTGAGGAGCAGAGCGGAAATACTCCACCAATAGTGATTCATGCGCGTCTTCATCTGAATGACCCCCCGTAAGCCCCAGCACCATATCACAAGTCGCGATGTCGCGCAGACCCTTCAGACCTATGAGCGGGATGCCGACGTCTTTCTCAAACATTGGGGCCGGAAGCAATACAAGCGACCGCCGCTGTTAGCTGAGTGGGTGAAGGTGTTGCCGACGCGAGCGGCATTACTCGACCTGGGTTGCGGGGCCGGCCAAGATGCGCGATACCTTACCAGGGTCGGCCACCGAGTCATCGGATTGGATCGGGCCATGTCGCTGCTGCTGTTCGCGCACGGGCGGATTCCGTCGGTGCCGCTCGTCCTCGCCGATATCAGAGCGCTTCCTATTCGAGCGGACAGCCTAGACGGGGTTTGGGCGGCGGCCTCACTGATTCATGTGCCGAAGCGGAACGTGACCGGTGTGTTGGCGGAACTTCTTCACCTCGTGAAGCCAGCAGGTCTCTTCGCTGCCACATTTACCTATGGGAACAATAGTCGCATCAAGCGAACAGGCTGGATGCCCGGCCGGTACTTTGCTCGATGGAGAAAAGACGAGTTGGCGCGGGCGCTACAGCGCGCAGGCTGGACGGTGCTGTCGTTACGCGTGGTGAGTAATCAAGAACGCAAGGGGAGGTGGATTAATGTGATTGCCAAGAGAGGGGAAGCCTGGGAAGTTGATTCTTAACCTGGTGCTATTGAACGTGTGTTGGGCCAATAGAGGTGAGGATATGGATGGGGCGCTAGTAAAGTGGGTAAATCAAAGCTTAGTTGGGGATTAAGGTTTAATCATTCCAACGGTTTATCTGCCTAATCGTTCTCACCAGAACCCACAAATCAAAGGCGAATAGACTTGCGGAAATGGTCGTGTAACTCCAAAACTGTACTCCTAGGAGCCTGTCCGATATTGATCGCCCCCCTCTTGCAGAGAATCTCCAGATGGGCTATCAGCTGTTCTACCCGACCCATGCCATGGAGGCCCCTTGATGCTGGACCGCACCTTCCGTCCCTACG
>Ga0224505_10000084_pt1 | contig 69957 bp, 72 predicted proteins | sample SF_Jan12_sed_USG_FD_169102 | JGI IMG/M metagenome (GOLD analysis project Ga0224505, IMG submission 169102) | Sediment microbial communities from San Francisco Bay, California, United States - SF_Jan12_sed_USGS_4_1 | ecosystem: Environmental > Aquatic > Marine > Sediment | place: USA: California...
CCTCCACGGTGGGCATCAACGAGGCGACGATTCGGCACTATGTCCAGCACCAAGGCGAGCAGGAGACGGGTCAAGCGCAGCTTGAATTGTGAGGAGACCCCGCCTGGAAGGGCGGGGTTCTTCATCCTCACGATCGACCGGAGCCGATCCGGCGGGCTTCGCCTGCCTGCGCAGGCCGATCATCGTGAGCGTTAATGCGACAGAGCTGAGGATCGCTTTGTGGCGGTGCGCTCTCGGCGCCGAACTTAAGCACTTGGCAGGTAGCGGACCTTAACGAAGCTCGAGTCCATCTGCCATTGTCCGTCCGATGAAGTACCAATAACTATAAAAGTGGCGGACTATCCTTGAGGCGGTTTCGTTTCGGCTAGGAGCGGTTGGAACATCGGATCGCTGCTGAGCACGGCCTTCAGTCCTTCGCTCTCGAGGAAATACCGCCAGACTGCCTCGTCCTTGCCCGGTATCTCGTTGAACCAGCGTTTGGCCTCGGTGAGGTGCTGGAGCATCTGACTTTTTTCTCCGTAGTCCGGCATGAAAATCATGCTGTACGCCATGGTGTAGTGCGCGAGAAACCTGTCGATCGGCAATTCAGCGAGAGCCGCTGATGCGAGCGCATCCTCATAGGCTCGGACGCTATCGGGATCATGCAAGATCCGGTTCCAGGCCACCTTATTGATGCGGGACCAGGCGAGTTGGAGCAGCGCCTCAGCCCTGGGTGTTTTACGCTCAGCCGGAATGTCTTTGACCAATGCCTCGAACGTGTCGATCATCGGAACTTGGTCATTGTTCCAACGATAGGCCATGCCCAGGCGGAATCGGTTATCCAACCGTTCAGGATGGAGCTTCGCGAGTGTCTGTAATGCGGGCAGCAATCGATAGAGCAGGTCTGCTGGCGTCGGTTGTGAAAAGCCACCCACTTCCATTCCTAAGGAGAGATCCAGGCGAGTGGATGCGGCAGCAATGGTCCAATAAAACTCGTTGACGGTCAGGGAAAGCGCCGGATCCTTGACGGTCAACTTGTGGTTCTGAGCGGCCTCGCGTAGCAAGATGCCGTACAGGTTCTTGGTGAGGACAGTCAGCGCATCCACTTGATTCGGGTCGATGATGAGGATGCGATTGAGCAGGGCGACACGGTCGCGCAGTTCAGGAAATGAAGCCGCGCGAGCGGCAGCAGCCGTCAGCGTACCAGGTTGGTCGTCGGGACCCCACCAGACGATGGAATCGGGAAGAGCGCGGCTGGTCTCGGTCGTGAACGGGATCCTTTCTGCGACCATGCCTGGTGCTTCAGGCGAGGTTTCTACCGGGAGATGGAACACAGCGCTGTCGCGTGGAAATCCGTGCCGCTTGAGTCCGCTGAAAACCACCCATTGAGTGGCGATAGACTTTAACGCCTTTCGTTCACGCTTGATCGTACTCGTCCACTGGACGGTGTTTGGCCCATAGGTGATGGGAGCGGTGAGCGGATCCTGATACTGGACCGTGAGCTCGACCAGTGTGGTCGGAACGCCGATGACTTTCCCGTTCGATGTGAGTCGGAAGGATCCATTTGGAATTGAACGGCTGTTTCTCACGGCGAAGTGCAGGCCCGTTCCTGGAGGTGTGAGCCCGAGCGCATCCATCACAAACGCGGAGGCAGAGGCGCGAGCCAGGGCATCGCCGTAAAACACGAGCGGACCAGCGCTTGGCCAGAGGACGTTCATCCCAGTATCAGATCGCTGCAAGAGTGATGCATGACCCGCAGTGAGTGCTTGCCAACAGTCGTCGTACGAGGCATCGGTTGGTGCAGCTGGTCTTGGTCCAGCAACGGGGGCGGTCAGCAGTTTATACTGACAGGCGAAGTCTAGTTGTCCGGCAGTGACCTTATCTCCCTGCGCGATGGCCTTGGCATATCGCAGGGCGGTATCGACGACGGCCTTCCTGGCGGTTCCCGCCTTCTTCGCCTGGTGCGAGGGTTTGGAGGCTGCGGTGGCAAGAGTCGGCAAGGTCGTATCGAGTGCCGTGAGTACTCCCGAAAGGATGAGAATTCCAAGTAATGGGTTCATGATCATTATGGAATGAAATTGAGTCGTTGTGGGTTACCGAATCTGGGCGGCTTTCAAGATGTTCTGGCGCATCATGGCCCGATCGTCCGTCGACAAGCTCGGGCTCGGCCGATGGCGACAGAGGGAGACGGTCTGACGCAGGGAAGAGACGAACACTTCACAGTTGGGACAGCTTCCCAAATGTCGGCGAATTTCGTTGCAAATGTCTCCTGCGAGCTCATCATCGATATAGGCAGACAGCTGACGGAGAATGTTCAAGCATCGGCCCTTCCCGTGGTCATGCTGATGCCGAGTTGTCGAGGACCGTGTCCGCTTTGTGGAAGTGTGGCGCTTGGCCATCCAGTCGTTCTCCTCGCTATCTAAGTAGAGCCTGTTCGGGATCAGCTATCTCCTGGCCAAGCCCTTGGGCGCTCAGCTGCTGACGGACAAACAGCCTGGCACGGTGAAGACGTGATTTCACTGCCCGTTCATTCAACCCCATGATGGTTCCGACTTCCTTCGCGCTCAAACCTTCCATATCTCGAAGCACTAAGACCATCTTATACTTTTTCGGCAGCTGATTGATCGCCGTATCGAGCGCGTCACGCAACTGCTTGTTCTGGAGCGCTTCTTCTGGACTGAGGCCGTCGATCGGAATCTGCAGACGAAACTCGCCATCAGACGTGGGGATGAACTCTTCGAGCGATAATTCACGTTCCGGAGCACATTTTCGTCTCCGCCGCATACGCAAGCAGGCCCGGGAGGCGATGGTGTAGAGCCATGTCGAGACTTGGGCATCACCACGAAATTTCTCGAATCCACGGTATGCATTTAGAAACGTCTCCTGCACCAAATCTTTCGCGGCCTCCGGCTCGCCGCATAGTCGATGCGCAAACCGATAGACCAGGTCCACATGATCACGATAAAGGGTATCGAATACCTTGGCCGCTCGCGAATGATGGGAGGGCGTCGGTGAGGAACGATCAGTAGTGGACGCGCGCATGGCATGGCAGTCTACGGGGGGATCGAAAAGAGAGTCAAGACGATGACGAGAGGTTCGGACGCTACTTCAGCAGGTGGAATTGGACGACATCGCCGGCCCCGTTGAGCTCTACGGTGATCGGTGTTCCTTCCTTTTTGCCGTTCAGCGTGCCTTTCCCTCGGTCGGTCGGGTAGGTCTGTTCTCCCTCTGGCGTCCAGAGCCTCACACTGGATCGATCCGGGGTGGCGAATTCCAATGGGCCGGTGACGAATCGCCGGGTTGGAGCCGCATCGTTGGATGGAGCGAGATCCGCGACGACGTGGTGGTCATGCATCCACAAGGTCATGGTCTGTCCGACTTTGGCATTCTTAATGCCGATCTTAGCGTTGACGTTGACGATCCCGATCGGAGTCCGAAAGAAAATGAAATTGGACTTGAGTTTTGAGATGGTGCCGGTCAACAAAAGTCGCGCGTTGGATCCGCGAGGCGCGATCTGCCCGACCTGCAGGTCGAACTGCAGATCATGGACACCAAGAACCGCACGGTTATCATCAACTTCCACGGTGATGGAATCGCCGTCTTTCCGGCTTGAGAGAGCCCGTGCTTGGTTGCCCAGGTTGAAGACTTGCTCGCCTTCAGGTGTCCATCCTAACAGTTGCGTGTCATCGTCCGCGCTCAGTTTGAGGGGTCCACTCAAGTAGCGGTGAACGAGTGTTCCATCGGTTCGCTTCACGATATCGACGACGAGATGATCATCGTGGATCACAAAGAACACTTCCTGTGAAGCCGGGATGGTCTTGAGTGCGGTTTTCGAACTCAGAGACAAGAGTCCAACCTGTGTCTTGAGAAAGACGATGCCTGGTTTGGCTCGCCAGACACGGCCCGTCAGCATGATCGATGGATTGGGCTCAGGTTCTGGAGCAGAAACCTCGGGCTCGACTTCCGCCGCTTCCTCCTCAAGCAGGGTGGAGGAGTCCGGCTCAGTCGATTCCTCTGCCTCATCGGGGATCTCCGACTCGAGTGGTGGCTCAAGCTCTGAAGGCGAGTCTGGGTGAGCAGGCAGCACTGGATCATGTGGTACGCGGGGTTTATCGGATGTCTCGGGATGCCCAGTAGCGGGGTTGAATGGATCCTGAAAGACTCGCTCTGCCGCCCCGCTCGTGGTTCCCACCGTCAGTGTTCCCACGAGGATGAAAGTGCAGACTATTCGGAGAGTCAATGACTCTCGAATCATCGTCCAGAATGTCAAATCTGATTTCGTCGTACTCGCCATTGGTGATCGCGATCGCCCCAAAATCCTGCTCAATTATGCGAATAACATGTGCTCCCCGTGGAGTCAACCCGAAAGCACGTTTTGAAAAGGATGTTTGCTGCGTGTGCTGATCGGGAGAAATAACGTGAGCTATTTCTTCCTGACCATGATCCGGAGCGGTGTGCCGGTGAAGCCGTAGGTCTCGCGTAGTTGATTCTCCAAATAGCGAAGGTACGCGGGCGTCATGTCTCCCGGATGACCGACAAACAAGGCGAAGACCGGCGGTTTGGTGGCCACCTGCGTGATAAAAGCGGCTTTCGTCATCAACGATGGCTTGTGTTTACGAACCGGCAAGGGGTGGATAGCAAGGATCTTCTGCAGCCAGGTATTCAGTGCGCCGGTGGGGACTCGTTTGGTAAACATGGTGTGCACGTCTTTGAGAAGTGGGAAGAGGCGTCGGAGAGATTCTGGTTTGATGGCTGAACCATAGAGGATGGGAGCCCATGCCAGAAACGGAAATCGGCGGCGAAGCTCCAGCTCATACTCCTGTCGTGCCTTCTCATCGCCGGCGCGCAAGTCCCATTTGTTGATCAACAGAATGCAGGCGCGCCCTTGCTTGAGAATGGATCCGGCAATCTTGGTGTCTTGTTCGGTCACGCCTTCTTGACCGTCTAACAGTAGGACTGCCACGTCCGACCGGCCGATGGCACGGAGCGATCGGAGCACGCTGTACCCTTCCACTCCGCGATCGACCTTGCCACGCCGTCTGATTCCTGCCGTGTCGGTGAAGACGTAGCGTTGATCCTGGTGGGTGACCAGTGAGTCGATGGGATCACGTGTCGTTCCCGGAACATTGCTGACGACGACACGCTCTTCGCCCAACAGGGCGTTCACGAGCGTGGATTTCCCGACGTTCGGGCGTCCCACGACAGCAATGCGGGGTAGTTGCTGCAGCTCATCAGATTCCTCGGCAGGGGGAAGCAGCGGGTAGATGGCATCCAGCAGCTCGGCCACTCCCAGGCCGTGTTCGGCGGATATGGGATAGAGTTGGTCGGTTCCCAATCGGTAGAAGTCGGCCAATAAAGGTTCAGATTTTGGTGTATCGATTTTGTTAATTGCGTAGAACAGCGGCTTGGTCACGCCACGCAGGAGTTTCACAACTTCGTGGTCCGGAGGGGTCAAGCCCGAACGCCCATCGAGGAGCGTAATGAGGATATCGGCCTCGGCGATTGCCAGTTCGGATTGCCGTCGGATCAAGGTCAACATGCTGTCCGAGGCGGAGAGATCTAGCCCTCCTGTATCCACCAACCGAAACTTTCGATTGCGGTAGGTGGCGTCGGCATAGTTGCGGTCGCGTGTCACCCCGGGGACATCGTCCACAATGGCGATCTTTTGGCCCAAAATCTTGTTGAACAGCGTCGACTTTCCCACGTTCGGCCGGCCGATGATGGCGACGAGCGGAGGCGGGCCGCCTTCTTGCGGCGGCAGCGGAAGCGTGGGATCCTGTTGGGGGTTGGATTTGGCGCGCGGCATGATTGGCCGGACCGTAACATAGGATTTTTCTCAAACACAACTCGCCTCGTCTTCAGGCCGTTCGTTCAGCTATACTTTGCTTCATGACCCAGCACGCTCCCGACTGGTCCCAAATTGAAGATGTGTTGCTCGATATGGACGGCACATTGCTGGATCGCCATTTCGACAATTTCTTTTTTGAGGAAGAACTACCTCGTCGATATGCCACGCTCCATGCCATCTCGTTTGAGGAAGCCCGCGATCGGCTCATGTCGATGTATCGATCGGTGGAAGGCCAGCTGGCCTGGACCGATCTCCATTATTGGACGAAACGCGTCGGCATCGATGTGGTTGCGATGCACAAGGAACTCGATCACATGATCGGCTTTTTGCCCGGTGCCGAGGAGTTTCTCCGGCACCTCCGGAAGTTGGGGAAGCGCGTGACCATTGTGACGAATGCCCATGAAGCTGGGGTGTCGATCAAAGTCGCCAAGACGGATTTGGATCGCTATGTTGATCGGATTGTGGATGCGTTTGAGGTCGGCGCGCTCAAGATGCGACCGGAGTATTGGCCGAACTGTCAGCGCTTGTTGGGTTTTAATCCGTCTCGCTCATTGTTTATGGATGACGACGAAGGCTGTCTGATGGCCGCGAAAGAATTTGGAGTGGCGTACCTGGTTCACAGCGCCAAGTCGAGTTCCCGACTGCCGCCATCCAGGTTGCCTCAGTTTCTTTCCATCACGGAGTTTTCGCCGCTGATGAACGGTCGGCCGACGGGCTAGTGCTGTGCGACTGCCGTGCCTTGATACATTTCGCCAGCTAATCTTGGCACACCCTGCATGCTGAATCGATCAAGGTGTGTGATCGTGAGGCCGGATTGGGAGATCATCCGATCGATTTGCCGGTTGAGGTTGCAGCCGCAGCCGATGACGTTCTGAACGGCGTTCAATCTATCCTGCCACACCGCGATCTTTTGGTCGTTGCTCCGACCATGTTCCAGGAATAACAGTCTCCCCTCTGGTTTGAGAACGCGCCGCACTTCTTGCAGCGCGCGCACGGCGTCGGGAATCGTGCAGAGTGTCCAGGTACTGACGACATAGTCGAAGCGCCTGTCGATGTACGGTAAGGTTTCGGCAGTGTGTTTTTGAAAGTAGACTGGGAAGGACGCGCGAGCGCTGCGAGAGGCCACAATCTTTGGGAGAAGGCTAGCCGGGTCGATGCCATGCAGTTCTGCGATGGTATGGGGGTAATGGGCAAGATTGAGGCCGGTTCCTACCCCGAGTTCCAGGATCTCTCCATGGACCGAAGCAAGTAGCCCACTGCGGAGGCGACAAAATTCCTCTCGCGCCATCACCCATTCCATCAAGCGGGGGAAGATATGCTCGCAGTAGAATCCCATCGTGCGGGTAGTATAACAAAGCACCCCGACCGTTCGGGTGCGGAACTTGTGACCATCAGGGGGCTATGTTAGATTCGCTGATTCCACAGCGGCTGACAGCCAGTCTTTGGGGTATGGCGTTGCGATGAGTAAAGGATACGACCACCGCACAATCGAGTCGAAATGGCAGCAGTACTGGGACGAACACCGGACGTTTCGCGTCACGGACGATCCCGCTAAACCGAAATTTTACTGCCTAGACATGTTCCCCTATCCGTCTGGGTCCGGGCTTCACGTCGGCCACCTTGAGGGGTACACCGCCACCGATATCGTCTCTCGGTACAAGCGGATGCGGGGGTTCAACGTATTGCATCCGATGGGCTGGGATGCATTTGGTCTACCGGCTGAGCAGTATGCCGTAAAGACTGGAATCCATCCGGTAAAGACGACGTCAGAAAACATCGCCACCTTTAAGCGTCAGATGCAACGGGTGGGACTCTCGTATGACTGGGAACGAGAACTCAGCACCACTGATCCGCAGTATTATCGTTGGACACAATGGATTTTCCTGAAACTGTTCGAGCGAGGGTTGGCCTACGTGGCGGAAGTTCCCGTGAACTGGTGCCCGGCGCTCGGCACCGTGCTGGCGAATGAAGAAATCGTCGATGGTAAGAGCGAAGTTGGCGGCTTCGATGTGATTCGCAAGCCGATGCGTCAATGGATGCTGAAAATCACCGCGTACGCCGATCGATTACTGGAGGACCTCAAGCTCGTTGATTGGCCTGCCAGCACGTTGGAGATGCAGAAAAATTGGATCGGCCGGTCGATCGGCGCGGAGGTTGATTTCGCGCTCGCCGATCAGAAGGGTGCGATCCGCGTATTCACGACACGGCCTGATACGTTGTTCGGCGCGACCTATATGGTGCTTGCACCGGAGCATCCACTGGTCGATGCGATCGTGAGCGATAAGCAGAAAGCTGCCGTTCAGGCCTATCGTGAAGCATCTGCGAAGAAAAGTGATTTACAGCGGCAAGAGTTGGAAAAAGAGAAGACCGGCGTGTTTACCGGAGGCTATGCCATCAACCCTGTGAACCAAGAGCGATTGCCGATCTGGATCGCAGACTATGTCCTGATGAGTTATGGGACCGGCGCGATCATGGCCGTGCCCGCTCATGACGAGCGGGACTGGGCGTTCGCGCGGCAATATGCGCTTCCGATTCGAGAGGTCATTTCCGGAGGAAACGTCCAGGAGGCGGCCTTCACCGACGCGAATCGTGGAACAGTCGTGAATTCGGCGACGAGCGATAACACCTTTTCGATTAACGGACTCGCGCCGTCCGAAGCGATTCCGAGGATCATCGAGTGGTTGGCGAAACAGGGGAAGGGAACACGAGCGGTCAATTATAAGCTGCGCGATTGGCTGTTTGCTCGACAACGGTATTGGGGTGAACCGTTCCCAGTCCTATGGGTGGATGGAGAAGCGCGACCGCTTCCGGAAGAGCGGCTGCCGCTGGTGCTACCGGAGACGCACAACTTTAAGCCGTCGGGGACGGGCGAGAGCCCATTGGCCAACTTGAGTGAATGGCTCGCGACGACCGATCCCATTACGAACCAACCAGCCAGACGAGAAACCAACACGATGCCGCAGTGGGCCGGGTCTTGCTGGTATTACCTGCGGTTCATCGATCCCAAGAACTCCACGCAGCTCGTTGATCCAGAGCAAGAACGGTACTGGATGCCGGTGGATCTCTACATCGGCGGAAGCGAACATGCGGTTCTGCATCTCCTTTACGCACGATTCTGGCACAAGGTGTTGTTCGATATTGGGGTCGTCAGCACACCGGAACCGTTCATGAAGTTGGTGCACCAGGGTATTGTCTTGGGCGAAGACAACCAGAAGATGTCCAAATCGCGTGGGAATGTAGTCAATCCGGACGAAATGATCGATCAATTCGGCGCGGACGCGGTACGGCTCTATGAAATGTTCATGGGTCCGCTCGAAGCGATGAAGCCCTGGAGCACGAGAGGTGTGGAAGGGGTGACACGATTTCTGGAACGGGTCTGGCGGCTGATGGTTGATGAGCAAGGTCGATTGTCCAGTGCCGTCGTCTCGACCACTCCCAGTCTTGACCATGACCGTTTGCTCCATCAAACGATCAAGAAAGTGACGGAAGACATCGAGGCACTGCGCTTTAACACCGCGATCTCGCAAATGATGATCTTCACCAATGAATTGACGAAGGCTCAACAGCGGTCTCGCGCTGTGATCGAACCGTTCGTCCTGTTGCTCTCGCCGTTCGCGCCGCACGTGGCTGAGGAACTCTGGAGCGTGCTTGGGCATCACCCCAGCGTCTCGCAACAGCCCTGGCCGACCTATGATCCGGCGATGACGGTCAGCGAGCGTGTAACTATACCCATCCAGGTCAATGGCCGATTGAGAGCCAAGATCGAAGTGTCGACCGACGCGCCCCGCGAAGAAATTGAACGGCTGGCCCGTACGGAAGCGGCAGAGTGGCTCCAGGGAAAAGAACCAAAGAAGGTGATCTATGTCGACAAGAAATTGCTCAATTTTGTCGTCTAGGAGTGCTGAGTGCTGAATGCCGAATATGAAAAGAGCAGGTTCCAAAAGAGAAGCAGACCGTTTGTGTTTATTCCTAGCACGTTCATTACCGCACTCCTCGTGTCGACGCTCGTCTCCTGCGGCTATCAGTTTCGGGTAGACGGAGCCGGCCCGACCATCGGAGGAGCCACTGCTTCGACATTGACCGAACCTCCACCACGTCTCATCATCAGGACATTGGTCAACAACAGCTTCGAGCCGAATCTCGAAATGCGATACACCAATTATTTTCGCGATGAATTTTCAGCCGGCAGCGGGGCGCAGGTCGTCCCTGAGTCCGAAGCCGCCGATCTCGTGCTGACCGGGCGGATCCTGTCGGTCATCGTACCGACGCTGAGTTTTTCTCAGACCGCGACGTTAGAAAGTCGAACCGAGGTGGTTGTCCAGGTTCTCGTAGAAGACGTCCGATCCAGAAAAGTAGTCTGGAGGCAGCTGGCAAAAGGGTCCTCGGAGTTCTTTGTGACGCCTGACCTCCAATTCAATCGCGCGCTGCAAAACCGAGCTATTGAGCAGGCGGGCCGGTTTGTGGCGGCCGACCTGGCGGCGCGATTTCTATTGGAACTTGAGACCGGGGCTCTGACGAAGCAGTCATCTGAGACGGATCCTGAGCCTCAATAACATGATACGTATTGTTCAATGGCCTCGATGGTAAGCCATACACAACTAGAGGCGGCGCTCAGCCAACAGGCACCGGGATCACTCTATCTCGTCGTAGGCGAAGAAGACCTGCTCCGAGACTATGCGATTGCGGCTCTCAAGCATGCGGTGCTTGGGGATGGCGGAGACGAGTTCAACTACGAACTGTTTTACGGCGATGAAGCGAGTGGGAGCGATATTCGAAACAGTGTGGCAGCGGTACCCGTTTTCTCCCCACGTCGGCTCGTCGTGGTGAAGTCGGCGGAGAAGCTGACGGCTCGGGATGGCGATCAGTTGCTCGGCTGTATACAGAATCCGGTGGAGTCCACGACGCTGGTTTTCGTAAGCTCGAAGTTGGATGGTCGGCTCAAATTCTCTCAAGCCCTCACGCGGGCCGCGACGGTCATTGATTGTTCGCCGCTCCGTGATGCTCAGTTGCCGTCATGGATAACCCAAGAAGCAGGACGGGTTGGGGTACGGCTTGAGGAATCAGCGGTTCACATACTGCGAGAAGTGTCCGGAGCCTCCCTCTACGGACTGCGCCGCGAATTGGAAAAGCTTGCCTCGTATGTGCCGTCCGATCGTTCAGCGACAGCGGCCGATGTCTACCTGCTCCGAGGGGTAGATCCAGGCGCGTCTGTATTTGACCTGGCGCAGGCGATTGCGGAGGGTAACCGAGGGCGTGTTCTCTCGATCCTCGCGCGCAATCTTGAAGCTGGAGAAGCTCCGCTTCGCATTCTGGGATCCCTTGCATGGCAATATCGCCGACTTTGGAAGGTCAAAGATCTGCTCGACAAGGGTGGTCGGGAGGGGGAGGCCGCTCGGAGTTTGCGCATGGATCCGCGGAAGGTGCGTCCCTTTCTCGAGCGGTTTTCCGAGGCGCATCTTCAGAATGCGTTGAGGCTCTTTCTGGACACAGATGCGAAACTTAAAGGAGGGAGCGCTAGCCGCCCACGAATGGTGCTGGAAGGCGTGCTGTTGAAACTCTGTGAAGAGACCGCAGGCAAGCAGGCTGAACCTGCAGTGCGGCCCCAGGCTCCGCCAAAACGAACGCTTACCCGGGTGGTGTCGAATGTTCGAACGATTAAGAGCCGGAACCGGACAGGGCGTTGACGCGATGAGCCAAACGAGAAATCCGGCGGGATGCGGTATTTCGATGAAGCACGCCTTTGGAGACGGCTTTTCCGATCGCCGACGCCGCTTCTTGCAGGCTGGTTTTGGCCTCGTCCGCCTTTTTCCCGGCCACGTCCGATTGGACCTTCTTGATCAGTGTCTTCACCGCGTTGAGGGTCGAGCGGTTCCGCTCATGCCGTCGCTCGGCTTGGCGAGCTCGTCGAATGGTTGATTTATGAATCTGAGGCATGGAGTACTCCTGTAAAAAAGAGGTTGACTTGTATCATAAGGCCTCGCTGATCGTCAAGGATCGGCTCTGAAGAAGGGATATGGGATGGTGAAAATTGCGGCACGGGACAGGCTAATCCTTGCGTTGGATGTGCCTTCCATGGCAGAAGCGGATGGTCTATTAGACCGGCTCCAAGGACACATCTCCTTCGTCAAGGTTGGCCTTGAGCTCTACACGGCGGCAGGTCCCGAGGTCGTCAAACGGATTGTCGAGCGGGGCATGCGGGTGTTTCTCGACCTGAAGTTTCTCGATATCGAGGAGACGGTTCGCCGAGCGACGAATCGGGTCGCTTCGATGGGAGTCGAGTTCTTGACCGTTCACGCCAATCGCAAGGCCCTGACAGCCGCTGTGCAAGGGCGGGAGGGCTCATCGCTGAAGCTGCTCGCAGTGACGGTGCTTACGAATTTTGACGGCCAGGATCTCCGGGAAATGGGAATCCAACGGACAGTCCAAGATCTCGTCACGGCTAGGGCTCTGCTGGCGACCGAAGTAGGCTGTGATGGCGTTGTGGCGTCCGGCGAAGAAGCTTCGGCCATTCGGAAAAAAGTCGGGCCGCGTTTCGCAATTGTGACGCCGGGCGTCCGACCGACCGGCAAAGGCGTCGATGACCATGCCCGGGCGACCACCCCTACACAAACGATCGCATCTGGCGCGGACTATCTCGTGATCGGCCGGCCCATTCGCGATGCTGCCGACCCATCGGCAACTGTCGCTGCCATTCTTGCAGAAATGCAGGTTGCCTTCGATGCCAGGAGGGAGCGCTAATCGGTTGCGACGGGAATCAGCCCTTTGTTAATATCAGCTTCTTCCAACCTGCGTGGTGGGTGTAGCTCAGTTGGTTAGAGCGCCGGATTGTGGATCCGGAGGTCGCGGGTTCGAAACCCGTCATCCACCCCACGTAATCTCCTCCGCTGTGCCTGCAAAATCACGCATATCTCGAAGCCCGCTGGTTCCATCATTCGTCTATTCATCTGGCCATCTATGTTCGTTTCAATATTCCAGGAGCTGCAACATGTTCCAGGGAGGATCACCCTGATTGATTTCAACGCGGTGTGGTCATAGGTCTGATTCGCTATTAGCCTGTAGGCACCCTGCCGGATCCCACTCCATATTCCTTTCGCTCTATTCGCTATGAAAACCTATAATTGTCGCGGTCTCGCTTAGGATGGGAAAAGTGGTTCGTCTTGCTTAGCATTGTAGATCATGCGATGATACACACCGTCATCGTAGTGATGACGGCAATAACGACTTTGACCAGGCACGTTCGGCTCCATACCTTGATACGTTCTTTTTGCTCGGCATAGCCGCATGCTACAAAGTGACTCGACCCTAGAGCTCATGACAGAGCAACAATTTATTAAGAAGAATCTTGCTGTCATTCGAGCCTATCTCAAGAGTAAGTTTCCCGGTTGCGTGGTCACGGAAGAATCTCACCCGAGTATGTACCACGCCTTCACGGTTCGGCATGAGAAGCTACATCAAAGCTACAAGTTAAAGGTGGGTTGGTCACGACTTGCAGACCGTCGCCACACGCAAGAAAAAACTCGAACCGAGTTGGCTCATGTCGATGTGGCAAGTCGCATGATGCAGGCAGGGGACAACTGGTTTTACTGGTGAAGGGGGCGCCTTCCTTATCCTAGTATCCAGACGATATGATCTCACCTTGGTCGCTGGCGTGAAATAGCTGCCGGACAGCGCAAGTCATATCAGCCACTTATCCTGGAGTTGCCATATGAAAGCAACTTCACAAGCCGAACAAGGTGAATCACTTCGGTTAGAAAAAAACTGTCGATCATCCTTAGCCCCCAAAAGCTACTGCCAGCCGACATGCGTCATACTAGAGCCGCCCCATTCTTTCGCGAGGCATGGCGAACCTTGCTTGTATTCCCATCACCTCTCAAAAGGCATGGAGCTTCGCACGTCTGTGCGTAACTGCGAGGATGAGACGATGAGGCTCTCGCGCACGACTTGCTCGTAAATCTTCAGGTAGTCGCTCACCATCCGTTTCGCGGTGAAACGGCGATCAAATGACTCGCGGCAGGCACGACGATCGATTGCCCCCAATTTGGTCACCGAGGAGATCATTTCTTCGAGAGTCTCACTGATGAATCCAGTGACTCCGGATTCGATAATTTCAGGGATCGAGCCGCGGCGATATGCGAGCACCGGGGTGGCGCAAGCCAGCGCTTCGATCAGCACGATTCCAAATGGTTCCGGCCAATCGTACGGACACACCAGCGCAATCGCGTTACCGATGAACTCATCTTTTTCTTCATCTGTGATTTCACCCAGGAACTCGATCAAGGGATGGCACATCATGGGTTCGATCTCGGCACGGAAGTAGGCCTCATCGGCTGGATCGACCTTCGCCGCTATCTTGAGCGGAATCCCTACGCGTTTGGCGAGGGTGATGGCATGATCCGGGCGCTTTTCCGGTGAGATACGGCCGAGATAGGCTAGGTATTGGCCAGGCTCGTAATGTGGACGATAGAGGTCCGGCAAGCCGTGGTGTACGGTCCCTACCCAGTTCGACAAGGGAAGTGGGCGGCGCTGAGACTCTGAAATCGAGACCAACGGCATCTCGGCAAATTCATGAAAAACCGACACGAGCTCTGGTAGGTCCAGCCGTCCGTGCAAGGTCGTCACCACCGGCGTCCCACACCGTCGCGACATTGGAAACGCGAGGAAATCCAAGTGCGAATGGATCAGGTCGAATTCTTTCGCCATGGCTCCGAATGCCCGTTCTTGTAACAATACCTGTGGAGCATCACGATTGAAGATCCCGGTATTCAAACGGAGGGCCTGGGGGCAGATAGCTTCCAGCCGAGCACCGGTCACGGAGTCACCGCTGGCGAACAACGTCACATCATGTCCCTGACGCACCAGTTCCTCTGTAATATAAGAAACAATCCGTTCGGTTCCTCCGTAGCGCTGCGGCGGCACACTTTCCCACAACGGTGCAATCTGAGCGATCTTCATGTTTTCTCCTGTTTAGCAAATCGTGATGAGTGTCAAAGCTGGTTGAAAGAGGGAGTTTGACGCTCGGTGATAAAAAATGGGTCTCTACGGCAGCGATAGATCCTATTCCCGCAGGAACCACGTATAAGAGCGATGCAGGAGGCGTTCCACTTCCAAGGCTGAGAAAGGGGTAGCCTGTAAACAAAGCCGACCTTTGATTGAGATATCTGAGAACTTCTTCGACTAAACGAGGGGAATTGGAGAAACGATCTGGGAAATCCGCGGAGGGAGAGTGGTGGAAATCACCTCTGTCATACCTTGGAAAAATGCCTCACTTGAAAAAAGTGAGGCCAGATAGGCCTCACTTTTGGACAATGACCTGAATGGGCCTAAGAGCCAATCCATTTAAGTGAACTGACTGGCTCGACTTGATTCGCTCCACCTGTTGCATTTGTCTTCAGCATGTTTCTGCGAGGTGATCCATAGTTGCCTGCCAGGCTCTGTGATTCGCACAAGCAGCATATAGGTTTCTTCATACGGGTTGAAAAATCGCCGATACGCTCTTTCAACTTCAATGATCTCGATAGTATGATCTGTAAAAATTAGTAATGTCTCGAGGGATCAATCTGGACTGTGAACCTACGAGATTCTTAGCTGTGCGAACAGCATGTACTTGTCCGTAGTCCTTGCAGTCTTAATTGTGTTGATAACCGCTTGTAGCGGAGAAGGGGATAGTCCTTCCTAGGGCGTATCCTCTCCACCACCAGGGGAAGCTCCTCCGCCTCCTGCTCCGATCCCAAATGGGATCGCGCGGGAAAATGAACGCACCGGTACCACAGGGTGGAAACTCATCTTTCTGGCCACGAATCGGGAAATAGAGGGCTACGCGTCAGCCACCAGTGTGAACCATGGAGACCGAATCAGTTTGTACGTGAACACGATCGCGCCAACTTACACGATCGAAGTGTTTCGGATGGGGTGGTATGGGGGATTAGGCGGAAGACGAGTCATGGACCCGAGTCAAGTCGATGGCATTGCAGGCAATCAGCCTCCGGGGACAGAAATATTGTGCACATCATTCGCTACGGAAATACCAAATTCCCGTAATCAAAAGAACGAAAGTGCAATCTCTCATATGACGCGGTATACCTGGCCAAGCGGCGCACAGGTATTTGCGACCGGGACGATGCAATGGAGTTGGGGACTCGATGATTACAACGTGCCGCAACTCCGCTCCTCTCGCCTCAATCCTGCCGCAATCCAGATCACGAAGAATGTGTTGAGCCGATTATAGAGAGGGATTGTTAAGCCATCGTCATCCTTGGGGAGCTTCCAAGGCAAGCTGGTGAGAACGATGTGATAAGATCAGCTAGGCCAGGTACCACCAGTCGCGGGAGGAAGAAGCTGTGTTGCGGACTCTGTCAGGAGGTGGCCGGTTCCTACCATGGCGGTTCCGCAGTTCTGGTGAATCTTCCAGAGCTGGTCATCTAAACCGATAAAGAACCGGGCTGCCTGATTTCTCAGGCAGTTGCCGAGTTTCTACCTTTTACCACTCTTAGTGAGTTTTTACTGACCAGGACGAACGTAGAGCGCCTCGTCTGCCCAGGCTTTTTTGAGCTGTGCGGCATGCATCGCTTCGTCATGTGACACTGGTGCTGTGCAGTACGCTTCGCCACGACAAATTACATAGGGCCGGTTAGTGCAGCCCAAAAGTCCGGCACCCAAAACCAACAAACAGCCTACCGAGAAGAGCCTCATACCTCACCTCCATTTGTGGGGAGTTCGTGTCAATGCCCAACAAGGGCATAAGCTAGCTCGCAGCCCCTGTTGCGCACCATCCTACATTGGAGGAAAGCTCCCCAACCTACCAGGCAGGGCCACTCACATACAGGTGCGCGAAAATCAGTTCAGCAAGCAAGAGCCACGGTCGGTTGGCGTGAAGTCGATTTTATCTCGCCAACACTCCCTGCATTCCTTAGCTTGACTTTGCAGTATTGGTGGTGTAACCATTGGTTACTATGATAGCTCGTGAGGACATTGCCCTTGGCGTTTATCTCAGACAAACGACTGGCGATCATAGAGACATGATTGCCGTGGTTCACCGAGTTGGCATCAGCCTGTCCGGCGAATGGTTCTTCCAGTTACGGTACTTGGGACAGCCGGTAGGAGCGCGGAGGAGAGCCATTTCAGAGTGGAGCTTGAATCTTCGAGAGAAAGATCTGGCTTCCTTCGAACTGATCGGCACGTGGCTCTCAGCGCAAGCCCTGCTGGCCGCCGGGCCGTCTTCTCACAAGCAGAAGAAACAGCTCAAGGTTCCGGTGTGGATGAGTGCAGCAGGACGTCCGAATCAGCTGCGATTATTTGAAGACTGCTAGTTCTCGTTCGGTAGCTGCTGATTCGATGACTTTTGTGGAGAGACTAACAAGAGTGCGAAGCTACTCCCGACGAAGTGCTAGGAGGAACCCTGTGGCCATTATGAGCACGCCAACGATCACGAAAAAGGAGGCTGTGTCCGGCAGATTGGCTTCTTGTGGAGGCGACCAGTCGATAAAAAGGCCGAGCGCGATCAGGATGGCGCCCAGGACCTGAAGCACCTTGCAACGTAACGAGATCTTCCACTCTGTCTTGTGAGCCTCCTCCCTCTGTTTATTCAACATAGCCAATATGATCCGATCCACCATAAGCATGGTGGATAAAGCTGGATCTGGTCAAGGTGAATGTGTAGAACGAAGAGCGGTCGCATTCTATAGGAGGATACGATACATGTTCGTGATGCAGCACGGTGCATAACCGCTGACCATCTTGGTAGAATCCCATCGAATTGTCTGCTCATGAGTATTGATCCCTGAACATTGTGCGTGGGTGGGGAATAGTCTCTCCCACAGGAAAGGAGGAAACCTTGCTATGAGCCGTCTCGCACGACACATGCTATGCGGTTTATTCCTTGTCATTCTCCCGTTCGTCGGTCTTCCTGATCCGGCTTGTCCATCGACATCAGCCCCCATTCAGGGGGTCGTGGTGACGGTTACGACTGGTATTCCTGGAACAATGGTCATTCGGGATGACAGAGGTGGGCTCCACATTCTGAAACTTACACAACAGACGCAATTGGGGGCCCAGTTTAAGTCGGGAGACAAGGTGGTAGCCTTTACGAGTCCGTATGGGGTGAGCGCCGTCCAGCTTCAGACGGGAACTCCATAATCGGCTCTCTGTCCTCCCGCGCCTTCCCACCCATTGATGCGGAGGGCTCTCGCTCCGTCGACACACTACTACTCCTATATCCGATTATCCGAGCGAAGCGGTGCAATCCAATGCGCCAAGGTCTTTTCTGGGACGCCATTCCTGGTGTCCAGCGTCGAATGATCCATAACAGCAGCTTGGGAAGATAGTTGCCTCTGGGCGACATGTGAGCCAGGTGAGGCTGGTCGGTGGCGATCGCTTGGTAGAGCAGAAACATGGTTGTCTGAAGTTACTCGAAGGGCGTATGTTGATGCGGTGATGACGATCAAAATTACATTGAGGAGTTCATGGGCATCCTAACAAGAGCCTGGAACTGGTTCTGGGGACAAACCGTCTTCAACAAGATTGTGATCGTCGGCCTGTTCGCTGCCTTTGTGCCCTTCGTGCTCCCCACAGTCGTCGCCTGGTTTAGACCGACGATGATTAAGGTTGGGGTTGCCTTTTACACCTATGAGCGAGCCGCGCAACCGCAAGGGATGAATACGCTCTATTTCTTTGAAAAACGCAATCTGGTGTCCAGCTGCAGCATTCATCGTACCGAAGAATCCGTCCTCAGCGGGCGCGCCACCGCGCCCGCTTCACAGGCCTGGGTGGTAATCAAGCTGTTGCTGGAGAATACGTCCGATCGAGCCATTACCGATCTTCGAGTGGGAGTTCGGTCTCCCGCCATCAATCCGGCGACGAAGGTCTCGACAGCTCCGAATTTGGGAGCAGTGGGAAATAGAGAGGCACCGCTGGGTGCGAGACCGCTCTATGTGATCTCGATGGAGACTCTTCCGGCCGAGAGTTCTGTGGTGATCAGCCTAAAAACTCCTATCGACGACAACATGCGCGATTTCATCTATGACAAGAAGCGCACGGTTACGATTCAAGTTCCTTATGTCTCGGCCAATCAATTCAGGGAGTACCCGCCGATTGTTTCGCGAACGAACGCGACCAAGATTCTGAACCGCGAAGGAGTATTACGAACCGATGACGATGTGTCCAGCGAGGAGCAGATCCAGGTGACCTTGTTGTCTCCCGACGATCCGGATGTGAAGGATGGCGAAACCACCTATCAACTCCTTCCAAAGGCGAAGGCTTGTTCGGAGGCAGAAGCGGGTGTGTGGTGATCGTTGGCCATGGATCGACTAAGCCTCCTTCGAGAACAGCCTAACCGACCCTTCATAAATCAGATGGCGGCTTGCTCTGAGTAGGAAGACTTCCTGCGGCGGATTGTCCAGCGAGCCACCCCGTGGACCAAGCCCATTGAAAATTGAATCCTCCGATACGGCCGTCACAATCGAGCATTTCCCCGGTGAGATAAAGTCCTGGAACCACCTTTGATTCCATCGTGCGATAGTTGATCTCATCCAGCGGTACACCACCCGCGGTGACTTCAGCGAAATTCCATCCCCGGTCTCGCACAACGGGAAATCGGAATCTGGTCAATGCATCGAGTAATCGATTGCGGTCAATGCGTGAGACTTGAGCCATGGATTGCTGTGGGTCACAGGAACAATACAAACAGAGAGAACGTGCAAATCGTTCCGGGATCAACAGCGCCAGGTTTCTGGTTAGGGAACGTTTTGGGTGTTCGGCGACTTGAGTAAGGAACCAAGCCTTCACGTCGTCGTGTGTGCGACCTGGTACGAAGTTGGCACAGAGGTCCACGCGCACACCGTGGTGTGTCGCCATGGTCCAGAAACGGCTGGCGTCCAAGACGACGGGACCGCTGATTCCAAAATGGGTCCAGAGCAGACTGCCTGCGCGGCGATCAACTTCCCGACCCTCAACTATTGTGACCAATTCCACCTCCTGCGAGAGACCTGAGAGTGCTGCATGAAACATGGAATGTTCCAATACGAGAGGGACTAACGCCGGCACAGTCGAGGTCACGCGATGGCCAAGATTGCGAGCTAGCTGATATCCGAATCCATCGCTCCCGGTTCTCGGGAGGGAGCGACCGCCGGTGGCGAGAATGAGGCGGGCGGTGCGCATAGAGCCGTGGGAGTGATCGATGCGGAATTCTGAACCCGATCGAGAGATGTGGCTCACTCGATGGTCGGGGCATATCGTGATTCCGGTGCCTTGTGCGCGATTGAGTAAAGCATCGAGGACAGTTCTGGCACGATCGGTGGTGGGAAACAGCTTTCCCGTTGGTTCGTGTTTCAGGTCGACTCCCAAGGAAGCAAACCACCTGATTGTCTGTTGAACCGAAAACGTCGCGAGCACATTTCGGATGATGTTACGATTCCCGAAGAAATCATTCGGCGTGACGGCGTCGTGTGTGACGTTGCAACGGCCGCCACCGGATACAAGAATCTTAGCTCCTAAGCGTTTCGCTCCATCCAGTAACACAACGCGTCCGGGTAACGTCGCCTTGGTATCTGCCGCAGCGATAGCAGCGGTCAGTCCTGCTGCTCCGGCTCCCACAACGGCGACCGATACAGAGTCTTCAATCATTCCCTATTCCGCTTTTCGAACAAACGTGTCGGCTATTGTCGCACGCTATTTTCAATAATTCAGGATGCACTGCGGTACGGGTACCTTGCTAGCGGGAGAATCCTTGCTCGTATGGCTTCACTCTCGTGACCAGGCCGAACTGGTTGTCTCGTCATGGTCCATGCCGGTTGCGATGAGACGTTGGCCACAGGCTGTAGCCATCATAGGATGCAGAAGCTGCTAGATTTTGTATCGCGCGGATGGGATGAAGAACGCCGGAAAGAACATTAGTGAGTTTTAACTGACCGTTAACGCGAGGTTAATGTCACAGTGTTACATCATGACCATCGTTGATCTCAGTAGGAGGAGCGCTATGACCTGTCGAAAATGCAAAGGCTTGATGATCCAAGAACGCCAACCGGCTGTATCGTCCAGTGCTGTCGTCCTTCGTTGTCTCAACTGCGGGCTGATTATCGATCCCTTGATCGAACTGAATCGCAGTAATCACATCCGGGCCAAGGCAGCGTAAGAACGGCCAGCGTGCTGCCGCGATCCGAGGTATCGGATTGTTCTCTTCGGATGCAGTGGACGTCGCGTGTGCGGTCAGACCGAAAACTCTGCCCACAAAAAAGTATGGTCCGAAGGCTCTTTCGCTCGCCGCGGCTCGACGTCCACATCCGCCTGAACGCACTTCTCCGCAAGGGGTGCCGTCGCCATTATGTGGTCGATGCGCCAACCTTTGTTGGCGGCCAGTGAGCTTGGGGCGCGGTAATCCCAAAACGTATATTGCTGACGCGTTGGGTAGAGCCTCACGAAAACATCCTGGAAGCCCCAGGCCACCGTCTGTTGATAGGCTTTCCGGGCTGCTTCATGGTAGCAGACGTGCTTGAGATGTTTCTCCGGGCTATGGACGTCCATCGGTCGCGGGGCGACATTCATATCGCCGCACCAAATGGCTGGAGCTTGCGGAGAAAGATGAGTGTCAAAATAGCCGCGTAACCGTTCGTACCAAGCGAGTTTGTAGGTGTATTTGGGAGAATCAATCTCGAAGCCCTGCGGGACATAGGTATTAATGATCGGAATTCCGTTGATGACGACTCGGAGCAGGCGAGAGTCATCCGGGTCTCCTCCATCGTCGAATCCGTACGAGACGGCTTCCGGTTTTTTTCTGCTGAGAATCGCCACTCCGTTATAGGATTTCATCCCTCGAAAGGTTGTTTCGTATCCACTGGGAGCCAGGGCGAGCAATGGAAACTCGCTATCCTGGACTTTAGTTTCTTGAAGGCACAGGACATCCGGCTTGTGCCGATCGAGCCATTCGAGCACGATAGGCAGGCGCTTACGCAATGAATTGACGTTGAAGGTGGCAATTTTCATCTGCACGTCGCTCAAGCGATGTCGCGCATCCTATCAAAAGGGGTCTCAGGCAACAAGTTGGATCGTATGAATAGGGGTGGAGCAATTAACCGGTCGATATGATGAGACCTGGAATCTTCAAGGAATGGACGGCGCTGCGAATGACGTCGATGACTTGAGGCCTGGTAAACCCGCGCCGCCATGCGAGCCCGATTCGACGACCGGGTACCGGGTCCGCGATTTTGATCGCGATCAATCGATTATTCTGGTATTTGGATGTCAGCGCGCTACAGGGCATGACGGTAATCCCAAGCCCGGAGACGACCATCTGTCGGATGGTTTCCAGGGAGTTCCCCTGCCAACCTTCTGTATCCGAGCGACTCAGCTCGGGGCAGGTCTGAAGTACTTGTTGACGGAAACAATGTCCGGCATGTGGAAGGAGGACCTTCTGGGATGCTAATTGGCTGGAATCGATTACCTTCTTCTTGTGCCACGGGTGTCCGGTGGGAACTAGAATCTGAAAGGGTTCATCGTATAAGGCGGTGGTGAGAATTCCAGGCTCGTCGAAGGGAAGCGCAATCACGATCACATCAAGCTTCCCATTCTTCAACATCCCGAGCAGATTCTGTGTGAGATTTTCCTCCAGTTCCAGCGGCATCTTCGGTGCCCGCGCGTTCAGCAGCGGAACCAAATCTGGAAGGATGTAGGGCCCCACGGTGGCGATGACGCCGAGCCGCAGAAGTCCATTCAATTGATCTTTCCCTTGAGCAGCCAGGAGTTTGACTCGTTCCGCTTCTTCCAGCACGCGCTGTGCCTGGTGGACGATTTGCTCCCCAAGCGAGGTCAGTTCAATCCGCTTCTGGCGCCGTTCAAAAATCCTTGCCTGTAACTCATCTTCCAGCTTCTTGATCGCAAGGCTCAACGCCGGTTGAGTCACAAAGGCTTTTTCTGCAGCACGACCGAAGTGCCGTTCCTGCGCCACTGCGACAATGTATTGCAATTCGGTCAGCGTCACTGGCGACCATCCCTGCTTATAAATCATGATAATCAGTACATTTAGAATTATCAATTGGACTTATGACTAAGTGTTGGTTATTCTGTTCGCAGGGACCAAAACAAGCGTGACCGATCAGCACATCCACGGAAAGGGTCTCAAAGGTCGTGAGATATGGGCACGTATAGGCGGTCGAACGCCGGTGGATTGAGTCGGTAGTCCATGTCGTGTTATGACAAGCACGTATTGCCCCTAAGAAAAGGACCAGACACGGAGAAGAGTGACGCAACGGCTAATTGGGGCTAGTCACGGATCCCATACTATAAGCCTGAAGAAGGGAGGATGTGATGAGACGAGCAAAGTTGGGCAAGGTCATACTGACCGGGGTGTTCATATTGGGAACGGCTGCCGCGATACCTGCGGGTGCGGGGGAGCCACTTCAGTTGCCCACGCTACAAGGACTGGAAGATCCCAATACATTTGTGCCGGAAGACAATCCCCTTACGAAGGAGAAGGTGGAGTTGGGGCGGATGCTCTTCTTCGACAAACGGTTGTCAAAGAACAATACTATCGCCTGTGCCAATTGTCACATGGCGAAGAAGGGCTTTGCAGACGGGATGCCGGTCTCGACCGGTATCAACGGTCTCAAGGGTGGACGTAGCGCGCCGGTGTCGTTCAATCGTGTCTACAGCAAGGCACAGTTCTGGGATGGCCGGGCCGCCACGCTTGAGGATCAGTCGATCGGGCCGTTCATCAACCCGGTCGAACACGGGTTTGCCAACCATGATCAAATGGTGGCAAAAATGAAAAAGATCACGGGCTACCGGAAGTTGTTTAAGGATGTGTTCGGTCGTGATATCGAGATCAGCGATGTCGGCCGTGCGATCGCCAGCTTTCAGCGGACCGTCCTGTCCGGGAACAGCGCCGTCGACAAATTTGATATCGGCGGGGATGAAAAGGCTCTGAGTGATTCAGCAAAACGTGGCCTGGAGCTCTTCCGTGGCAAAGCTCGCTGTACGCGGTGTCACTCTGGCTTTAACTTTACCGACGAGAAGTTCCATAACTTGGGAATCGGGTGGGACACGAACACCGTGGATCTTGGTCGGTACATGGAGACCAAAAATGCTGAGGATATCGGTGCCTTCAAGACTCCAACGCTGAGGGAAATCGCCCGCACCGCGCCGTACATGCACGACGGACGCTTCAAGACCCTTGCGGAAGTCGTGGATTTCTACAATAAAGGTGGAGTCAAGAATCCACACCAAGATAATACGATTATTCCTTTGGAACTGACGGACGAGGAAAAGTATGATCTTGTGGCCATGCTCAAATCGCTCAACGGCGAAGGCTGGCAACATGTCTCGGCGCCGAAGTCGTTCCCCAAGTAATTCAATCTTATAGAGTGTGAACTAAAACAAGGGCCTTCCTCGACCGATGGTCGAGGAAGGCCCTTTTCATTGCTCAGCTCGGCAGAGTTGGAGGGGCGGAGTGTGAGAGGTAGCGACGCAGAATGGCTTGTTCGATGCGCGAGCGACCTCGGTCTGGAGCGGGGAATCGAAGGACGAGATGCATCTTGCCGGATTCCGGCAATTGAATCGTGATGCGTGGTTCCGGCGAGGGGGCTTCCAGGAGATTGGCTTGCTCGAGGAGCTTCATCTGCCGAACCGCTTCCTCCATGAATGGTGCACATTCGTGCTTGGCCGCCTCCAGGAGAGCCCGTTCCGCCCGTTGCCAATCTTCCTCGCTCTTGATTGGAACGGTCACCGTGTAAAGCCCGTATTCTTGCTGGGGATTCTCTTTGATCAGTGGGTTGGTGAACAGCAAACTGTTGGGGAAAACGGTCACTCGCCCCGTGTATAGGTGAGCGGATTGCCCGGGGCCTATCTCCAGTAACTTGGTTGCAAAGACGTCATAGTCCAACACCACGCCGCGGTGACCCGCGATTTGAATCCGATCACCGACGGTGTAGACCTTCCCACCAATGCGAAGTGCGGCGCCGCTCCAACATAGTATCAGCTCCTTGGTTGCCAAGACTAACGCGGCAGCCAGCGCGACGATCGAGACCGCAAAGGCCTGGAGTTCGTGCGCCCATATAATCACCAGTCCGAGGAGAAAGGCGAAGACCACGGAATTTCTGGTCGTGACGACCCAACGGCGTTTCGATTCCATCGAAAGCGCGGGATTCTTGGCCAACCACCGTACGATAAGCGTTCTGGCGATGAGGAGGACCAGCAAGAGGAGGAGCGACTTCAACCCGTCGAAAGCCACGGCACTGTCGATTGAGAACCATTGGTCTAGGGCCACTGTCGTCCTCTACTTGGAGGTCAGTGTCTCGCGAGTACCCGGCACGCATTCCTCTCGTTTCCATTGCTTGAGGACCTTCTCTTCGGAGAACGTCAAAAGATATCGGTAGCAGTATAAGGTTGGTTTGGCCCCCCCCTCTGCTCCTCTGCCCATCAAGCTTGTGACCGAATTAGAGGCATCCGCGACGAAGGTGGGATTCCAGGGGGTCAGTTCTTGTTCGCTGAGGGCAAACCGATAGGTCCAGAGGCTGTCTCCTCCGAGGGCTGGGGTCTTGGCCGTATGGGGTGGACCTAATCGCTCACGAACGTCCTCCTGCGTCAGTCGGCCGACCCCTTTCTTGAGATACGTGTCTTGCCAGGGTCCTCCACAGCCGGTGACGCCGATCGTCAGGGCGAGAAACAGAACACCCGCTATAATGGGAAGTGATCGGTTGATAACGTACGAACTCAAGGCCAGCATGCTGAGGCATACGCTACACCGGACGACCGGTAAGTGCAACTCCGAGCGCCCTTTGGAGCAATCCCTCTCGTGCTCCACACGACGACGCGACGAAGGCTGGGATGGGCATCGGAGGTTGGTGGATTTAGCCAAACATTTTAGGTACCTTACTTCAAGGGGCGAAGCTATGGTTGCTCGACGAATCCTCGGCGTATTGCTGGCATGTTTTTGTACCTTGTCTCCTCTGGCCGGTTTCACATCGGCCACTGAAAGCCGAACGGGGAAACCTGAATCGTTCCCCCCGACCTCGCTGAAGCCCGGCACATCCTCCAGCTCAGCGAAACCTCCGGGTCCCGATGGTGATAACAGGGCGAACGATAAGATTAAACCGGTGACGAACGCGACTGCCCAGACGGCCCACACCGAATCGGCTGTCCGTGACTATGTCGGAAAAGATGGCGCGCCGATGGTGTTGGTGCCGGCTGGTAATTTCATCATGGGTAGCGACAAGGGCGACGAGGACGAAGCGCCCGTGCATCGTGTCCATATCAACGCATTCTACATCGACAAGTTCGAAGTCACGAACGCACGATTTGCCAAGTATGTCGAGGCCATTCAGAGTGAGCCTCCCTGGGGATTTACGGATAAGGAAACGCCGGTGATCCATGCCGATCGCCCGGTGCGATGGGTGAACTGGATGGATGCGATGGGGTACTGTTTGTGGGTCGGCAAGCGGCTTCCCACCGAGGCGGAATGGGAAAAGGCGGCGCGTGGGACAGACGAGCGGATGTATCCGTGGGGCAATGATCCCCCAACACCGGTCCATGCCGTTTATGGGTTGAAGGAAGGTGACAGTGAGACAGTGTCGGCCATCGGGAATCATCATATGGGAGAGAGTCCTTACGGCGCAGAGGATCTGGCCGGCAATCTGTATGAGTGGGTGATGGATTGGTACGCCGAAGACTTTTATTCGAGCTTTATCAATAAGCCTGCGGTCAACCCACGTGGACCAACCGAAGGGACGGCAAAGGTTCAGCGCGGAGGATCGTATATCAACACACCGTATCGGCTGCGGTCTTCATTTCGCACAAAAGCCGATCCGACCGAGCAGGATCATAATGTCGGTTTCCGGTGCGCGCAAGACGCTGCGAAACAACCGTAGCAATAAGGCCGTCGCTCGTACCCCGTATTTGCTCGAATTTCCACGGAAGGTGGAGGCATCGCCCGCAGACATTTTTCATGCGCTGACCAGGGGGTATCTGTGAAACGATATCGTGTAAAACCGGGCGTGAAACTATCTCTGGCACAGTACGATCCGGACGACACTGGCGAGCATAAGAAGAACAGGCAGGGGAAAGAGCAGGTCAAAACGGAAACAGCGAAGCTTATTGGGCGACTTGACGGTCTTCAGGAACGCCTCTATGCCAATGCGACACGGTCGCTTCTGATCGTGTTGCAAGGAATGGATACCAGCGGAAAAGATGGGACGATCAAGGGTGTCATGTCGGGTGTCAACCCGCAGGGGTGTAAAGTCGTGGCCTTCAAAGTTCCCTCAAAAGATGAACTGGCCCATGATTTTCTGTGGCGCGTTCATCGTGAAGTGCCCGCCAAGGGATACATCGGAATTTTCAACCGCTCGCACTATGAGGATGTTCTCATTACACGAGTCCACGGGTGGGTGTCCGATAAAACGGCGAAACGGCGCTTTAACCAAATTAAGGAGTTCGAAGAGTTGCTGACCGAAAACGGGACGGCCATTCTCAAGTTCTTTCTCCATATTTCCAAGGACGAGCAGAAGGATCGATTGCAAGCCCGTATTGCCGATCCGGAAAAGCGCTGGAAATGGAGTTCCGGAGATCTGGAGGAACGCAAGTTGTGGGACGAGTATCTCAAAGCGTTTGAGGATGTCATCTCCGCGACGAGCACCGACTGTGCGCCCTGGTACATCGTGCCTGCCAACCGCAAGTGGTACCGCAACCTGGTCGTTGCCGATCGTGTCGTCGATGCCTTGGAAAATATGAAACTTAAGACACCATCTGCTCCGGAAGGTGTGGATTTCGCCAAGCTGAAGATCGTCTAGTGTCTGATGAGCGCCGCGCTCCTCCTTCCCTGTACGGAACGTTCTCATGTACTGGACCGTGGTAACATGGTGTTGTCGTCTGTTGATCGGGGGAGTGCTTTTGGCTTCAGCACTCGGGAAATCCCTTGATATGCCAGGCTTTGTCGATGTGCTGGTCACCTATCGACTCTTTCCAGACTGGTTACTATGGTCGTTGGCGATCGGGATCACCGGAATCGAGTGGGTGCTGGCCGTGTGGATTCTTGTCGGCTGGCAACTGTCGACTGGGGCCCTCATCGCGTTGAGCCTCAACGGGCTCTATGCAATCGGGCTCGTCGTCACGCTGTTCCGTGGGATCGATCTTCAGAACTGCGGCTGCTACGGCGTGTTTTTCCCGCAACCGCTGCGCTGGTATTCCCCGCTTGAAGATCTTGCCTTAGTTGGAATCTGCTCGGTGTTACGAGTCGGGGCAAAAAGATCCGGTCAGCCCCTTGACAAGAAATTACAATGAGCGTAGTGAAGAAAGTGCGGCCCATTCTATCAATCGAAGTTCGAGAGATCGGGTAGACCGCGCGGCTATCATCCAGGTCTCTCGATGACTTCTTGACGAGAGGAGGGTGGAGATGGACGACACGACGCCACCTGGCCCATCAGGCCCACCGATACTCGGGTGGGTTTCTCGTTGGTCACGCTGACCGGTTCTTCGCTGGCAGTGCCACATCGGCACGGACGGTCCTTTTCAAGAGGGCGAAAGCCGTTTATGCGGAGAGAGTTTCGGGAGCGTGAGGAACACAGGTACCTGGGATTGACGAGGTCTCCCTCAGCTGGAAACCAGACATCATCAGTATCGCGTGGGTCTTCTGGGCCGCGACAACCGAGATCATCCTAAGGCGTCCCAAGCGCCGAACACGGGCGACCTCCCACCATAGTGCAAGGTCGCCCGTGCTTATATTGAGTCCCCTTCCACCTTCATATGTGACCACTGCACATATTCCTGCTGTGTGGTCTATTAAACACGGTCTGGAAAGTCGGAGATGATGCCGTCCACGCCGAGCATCTTCATCCTTTTGATGGCAACCGGGTTGTCTACAGTGTAGACGAACACCATCAAGCCTGCCTCGTGGAGGCTACACAGGAGGGGTTTGGTTACTGCATCGATACGGACACCGACATGGGTTGCCTGCAGGTTGAGGGCTGTGGCACTGGGATTCTCAGGGAGCCGTTTGAACAACGCCAAGGTCAGAGCCTGCGGATCAATCCTTCGCACGTGTTGAAGCTCTTCGTGGAGGAACGATGCGTAGATCACATGGCCGTTGAAGCCGCTGCCACGGACCGTTGCACAGACATCATACGCCAGGCCTGGCACTTTAAATTCCAGAATCAACCCGATTCTGCCGCTGGCCATGGTGAGCGCCTCTTCGAGCGTGGGCACCTTTTGTCCGTTACCAGCGGCCAACTGCTGGGTGTCCTCCAGCGTGAGGTCGGCAATGGGTCCCTGGCCGTTGGTCGTGCGGTTGACTCGTTCATCATGCAGGAGCACGAGCGCTTCATCAGCGGTCCTCCGGACATCGACTTCCGTGAAGTGACAGCGAAGTGTGATGGCATGTTCGATCGAGGCGAGCGTGTTTTCAGGCTGGTAGCCGCAGGTTCCTCGGTGCCCGATGCGAAGGACCCCACGCTGGGGGCTTTCTTTTGCCATGGCGCTGTCCTACCATATCACCAATGGCCGAAAGAAAATCGAAAAAACCACCATTACCCAAAGGAGCGAGGCGACGGCGAAAACCGACCGGGACCTCGATAGGCTTGGCAGCCGGTGAACTCCAAGCCGCTGCGCCGTCTGGGGTTGTGGCTGAGCTGCATCAGGCCATCGAACAGGATGATGGGAATGTCTTGTCGATGTACCGTGAACCCTACGGTGGCCACTGGGTTGCGCTAGCTGCCTTGCCGATCGAATTGGTCGAGCCGACCCCCTATCAACGAAATATCTCCGACACGCATGTCAGAAAGTTGGAAGGGGTCATCGGAAAGATCGGTCGGTTTCTCGATCCCATCATTGCGGTGCGGATCGTGAAACCCGACCATGCAGCGAAGTATTGGACCCCAAACGGGAATCATCGCCTCTCTGCCATGCGAACGCTCGGGGCGAAGAGCATCATCGCCATCGTGGTTCCTGAACCGGCGGCTGCCTATCAGATCCTTGCGCTCAATACGGAAAAGGCCCATAACCTCCGTGAGAAAGCGTTAGAAGTCATCCGCATGTATCGAGAGCTGACCCAACTCGATCAGGCGACAGAAGATACCTATGCCCTAGAGTTTGAGGAACCGGCGCTGATCACGTTGGGCCTCTGCTACGAAGAACGGCCTCGGTTCAGCGGTGGGGCCTACCATCCGGTGCTGAAGCGGGTGGATGAATTTCTGCGGAAACCGTTGCATGCGACTTTGAGCATTCGTCAGCAGCGGGCTAAGACCGTCCTGGAATTGGATGATCTCATCGTTAAACAAGTTGAAGCCCTCAAGGCCAAAGGGCTGACCAGTCCCTATCTGAAAAGCTTCGTCGTGGCTCGTGTGAATCCCATTCGGTTCCGCCCTAAAGATGCTCCGCTGTTGTCGTTTGATGAGGCGCTTGATCGAATGACACAGGCTGCGACCAAGTTCAATCCGGATAAAGTCAAACTGGATGACCTGGCGAAATCTGGAGGGATGCCGGACGACTCCGAATAGCCTACCTTACGCCTTCGCCTTGTTTCTCGACCGAATGCCCCTTTACAATGATTCGTTAGTTTTGCCTGAAGGAGGACTTTATGGGTCTTGCTGATAATAAATGTGTTCCCTGTCGTGGAGGGGTTCCACCGGTGCCGAATGATCGAGCTCAAGCTTTGCTCAGAGAACTGGGTCGAGGCTGGTCGTTGAATGGCCAAGGACATCTCGAACGGTTGTTTACATTCCCGGATTTCGCTCAGGCGCTGGCCTATGTGAACAAGGTTGGTGCTATTGCGGAAACCGAAGGTCACCATCCCGACCTCTATCTCGCGTGGGGTAAGTGCAAGGTTGAAATTTGGACGCACAAGATCAATGGCCTGACAGAGAGCGACTTCTATCTCGCAGCGAAGGCTGATCGGGAATTTGAACCATTCCGAGCTGCGGCGAGTTGATTCCAGCCCTGCTCCAGATATGACCAGCCAAGGTGGTAGATGAGCGACCAGGCACACATCGCGCTCGTCAACATGTCGTTCAGCTATGCTAAGTATCCGTCGATCCAACTTGGCACCCTCTCATCACTCCTGAAATCGAACGGAATTCCCGTCGACTGCCATCACTTGAATGTCAGGTTTGCTCACCTCATCGGTGTTGAGCTACATGAGTCGATTTGCGAGAAACGCGCGCTCTTCGGTGAGTGGCTCTTTTCCTCTCTCCTGTTTCGCGACAATCCAAAGCGGGTGGAGTACCCGCAGATCTTCAAGCCGGTCTTTGAACAGATCTCTCAAGAAAACGGTAAGCCAATCGGCTATTTCGAAGAGATCGCTACCCGCATTGCTCCCCAGTTTTTGACCTGGGCGCTTCGGTCGATTGATTGGGGCCAGTACAAGCTTGTCGGGTTTACCTCGACGTTCGATCAGAATGTAGCCAGCCTGACGATGGCCAAGCTGATCAAGGATCTTTATCCAGACGTAACCATTGTTTTCGGCGGAGCGAACTACGACGGGGAGATGGGGCTGGAACATCTGAGGGCATTCTCCTTCATCGATTACGTCGTGATCGGCGAGGGGGAGCAGACTTTTCTCTCACTTGTTCGCCATGTTCTGAGTAACGGCACAGATCCCTTCCCCGATGGGGTGGGGCACCGGCAGGGCGACCAGATTCGGTTCACACCCAATCTAACACTCTTTTCAGACTTTGCTGAAACCGAGCCTCCCGATTACGACGACTACTATCAGCTGCTTGCTGAACTTGGTCAGACGGCGCAGGGGTTGGATCGCATTCTGTTGTACGAAGGCTCTCGCGGCTGTTGGTGGGGCGAAAAACATCACTGCACGTTTTGCGGGCTGAATGCACAGAGCATGAAGTTTCGAGCGAAGGCGCCCGAACAGGTATTGCAGGAGATTGCCACGCTCTCGCAGCGCTATGACGCCGTCCGGTTTCGATTGGTCGATAACATCATCGACATGGGCTATATCGAGAACCTGTTCGGCAAGCTGGCGGAGGACCATTGTGACCTGGATGTGTTCATCGAAACGAAGAGCAATTTGCAGAAGCGGCAGATCAAAACTTTAGCTGCTGGCGGGGTAAAGTGCATGCAGCCGGGGCTCGAGAGTCTAAGCCTGAATCAACTCAAGGCGATGGACAAGGGCGTCACGCCGATGCAGAACATCATCTGCCTCAAGTGGAGTCAGTACTACCATGTGATGGTGTCATGGAATATCTTGTTGGGGTTCCCAGGAGAGACGAACGAGGATTATCAGCGCCAGCTCGATCTGATCCCCTCTCTGCTCCATCTGCAGCCGCCGGAAGCAACCGGTAAATTCTGGCTCCAGCGCTTCAGCCCATATTTCACCAGGCCACACGAGTACGGCATCTGCATCACTGGTCCAGGCATGGCCTACGAGTATGTGTACGACGCACGGCAGGTGAACTTAAAGAAGATTGCCTATGATTTTGAGTACGAGCTCGACAACTGGCCAGTTGATGCACATCTGTATCAGGAACTCTTCTCTGCGATCGAGGGTTGGCAGCGGATGCATAGGTCCGGCGACAAGCCGTTTCTGTATTACTCCAAGGCCCCGAACTATGTGACGATATATGATGGGCGTAATCCAAATTTGTCGACTCGTCGGAGGTATGAAGGCGTGGCGGCGATGGTGATCGAGATCTGCAATGAAGCAGCAAAGAGTGCGGAGCAGATCCGAGCTGCAGTGGCAGGCCGAGTTGACTGCAGCGACGAAATTCTCTTTCCAATTCTCAATGACCTCGCGAGCCAACGAATTCTCTACGAAGAACGGGGGAAGTACTTCACGGTCGCGATTCCGGAAAATCCATACCTATAATTCTTGGCCTCGCTCCACCGCTACGGTCAGTTCTGGTTCAGACAAGGATCACCAGCGAGGGTTTTGAACTGCCTCCTACATCGACAGTTTCTCCGCCACGTTGCGCATCTGCACACCGTGTACAAGTGAGGCCCCACCGCGGATGGCACAGGCGACATGGACCGCTTCAGTCATTTCTTCGACGTTTGACCCCTTCTCCAACGACGCTTGCGTGTAGGCATCGATGCAGTAGGGACACTGCACGGTATGGGCGACGGCGAGGGCAATGAGCGCCTTTTCCCGCTCTGTGAGTGCGCCTTCGGCGAACACCGCGTCGTAGTAGCTCTTGAATTTTTCCCACAGGGCTTTGTTTCCCTTCCCGAGATCTGCAAACTTCCCCAAATCGTGCGAATGATAGTACGAGTCCATAGGAACCTCCTCGAATGATTGCGCATGAGATGGAATCGAACGGACCGATGGAGCAATCAGGCATTGCCGGGAGGCATCGGGTCGGCCTCCGTCAGGGCTTTGGAAAAGCGATGGCCGACGATGGTCGTGGCTTTTGACATGAGGTCTACCACCTCTTGCCATTCATTGGGGAGTAGGTCTTGCTTCAGTTGTGGGTGGATGGCCCATTGAGCTTCGACCTGCGTTCCTTTTCGGTTGACCAGCACGCGGAGTAATTCCACGTCCCAGGTCGAGTCGGGGGTGTTATCGCCGGAAAGACCGCCGTTTGCCTGCTCAGGTGGGGGAACTGCGCGTGCCATACATCGACCTCAGTGTGATTGTCCTGAGGAGCATACCGCATCCTCGCCGTGATTGTATATCGCGTGATCCTTAGGAGATGTGGAACCCTTCCTGTTTTATGTCTATGGAGGTGCTTGGTTCAAGACGGCCAACATCGCCTCATGGATGTGTCCGTTACTCGCCACCAGCTCCTGTTCATAGATAGACAGGTCCTTGCCACTAAAGTTGGTGAGCCGTCCTCCGGCCTCTCGTACGATCACTGCCCCCGCTGCCATATCCCATGGGTTGAGCCGCACTTCCCAGAACCCATCGAACCGTCCTGCCGCCACGTAGCAGAGATCCAGGGCAGCGGATCCTGTTCTTCTGAGCCCCTGTGCCTTCAGCGCAAAACTGCAGAAATGATCGAGGTTGTTGCGTGGCGTCTCTCTAATGTCATAGGCAAAACCTGTTACGAGGAGGCTGTTGTCGAGATCTGTGGTGTCTGAAACGCGGATACGCCGGCCGTTCAAATGGGCTCCCCTCTGGTCCATTGCGGTGAACAACTCATCCCGTGAAGGATCGTAGATTACCCCGAGAAGACACTTCTCCTGGTACTCGAGTCCGATCGACACGCAGTAGGCTGGGTATCTATGTGCGAAGTTGGTCGTTCCGTCCAATGGATCAATGATCCACAAATAGGGAGAAGGGGTTTCGTCGATACGGCCGCGCTCTTCGGCCAAGAAACGATGTGAAGGAAAACGGCTTCGAATATGGTCGATCACACATTGTTCAGCGGCACGGTCGGCGTCCGTTACCAGATTGATCGGATTCTTGTACTCGACGTGAAAACCGGCTGCGGTATAGTTGAGAAGGAGCGATCCGGCTGCTCGACCAGCAGTAACGGCAGTTTCTAGAAGCGTATCCGCGGAGAGCGGGTCAGAGGAAATTGGCACGTGAGATTCTACCATGTCCCGACTTGCAGCTCACACGAATTGTGCTAGTCTTATCGGGACAAGCCTTATGATCATGGATAAGAAAAGGATTACTTGCTCGCGAAGAAAATAACCTAGTAGACAATGTATTATTTAAATATAACATCTTGACAAAGATTACAAGCATTGCTATAAAGCAAGCATGCTTTGAAACTGGAGTGACCAAGAAGTTGTGGAAGAGTTAACGGACATACTTGTTGGGCTGGAACAGCGCATCAATGCCTACAAGAGCCGGTTCCAGGACTTAGAGAAAAAGCGTCGTCGATTAGATGACGAAATCGCTACTATCAAGAAATACCTTGAGCTTGCGGAGACCCTTTACCGCGTTGAGGCCGACAAGGCCAAGCTTGCCAGCCTGTCAAATCAAATCATTCCCGCTGATGACTCCAAAGGAATTCGCCCTCCACCGGTGATGGATGTCACCGATCAGTCCAGGGAAATTCTTCTTGGACGGAGTAAGTATGTTGGGAAAAGCGTCCCTCAAGCTGCGTATGAAATACTCCGGGAATCGAACCGAGCGATGCATGCTAAAGAGCTCGTGCAACGGTTGATTGAGGGCGGATTGCAAATCAAAGGCAAGACCCCGTTAACGTCGATTGCGACTTCGCTGAAGCGTGACAAGCGGTTCAGAAAGGTCGGCCCCAATACGTTCGAGGCCGTCGATGACATGTTGATCAAGGCTGTGTAGAGTTGGTCCTAACTTACAACGGCGAAGGGGGGTGAGACTCTTGGCAACAAAGAAAGCAGCAAAGAAGAAGAAGAAGTAATCACCACCATGATGTGATGCGCCGGGGGTATAGTTACTTGCCTCCGGCGCACCATCCATAACCTATCTTGGGTAAGACACTCCCTCCAGCTAGTTCAATAGAAGTCTAAAGGTTTTGCGAAGTTAGACGAGCCACGTCTTGTAATCAATTGAGGACCACGCCTGTAAAGACGTAGGAATCTCCTCCTGAATCCCCTGAAGTGAAACGGCTGTGAATTAGGAAGCAGCCTGAAGTTCCACAGCCGGCTGGAAACGGGACCGGTGCGAAATCGGCCGTGTTCCCTCGGCTATTGGGTCGGCATTCAACAGCACCCATTTCTCCGGCTGCTTCAGGATTTGTTGGACGAGACGTGTATGGAGTGCATGTCCCGAGCGGTCTGCCATGATATGGCCGATAAAGGACATCCCAAGGAGAGAGAAGTCACCGATCAGATCAAGAATTTTGTGACGGACAAACTCGTCGTTAAATCGGAGACCAGAGTCATTCACGATGCCGTCTCCTGACAAGACGACCGTATTATCGAGTGTTCCACCTTTCCCAAGTCCACGAGCCCACAAGGCTTGAACTTCCTGCAGAAACCCGAAGGTTCTGGCTTCAGCAATCTCGCTCTCAAACGCACCAACAGAGCAGTCATACTCGTACGTCTGAGTCTTGATCAGGGGATGTTCATAGTGAATTGAATAGGTAATGCGTGGGGTTGGGGATGGTTCGATCCTCACCCGCTTGGATCCATCGGTCACTTCAATGGGAGACATAATCTTGAGAAAGGGTTGTTTCCGATCTTGTGGAGCGATTCCCGCAGCCTGAACCAAGCGGACAAACGGCGCCGCACTTCCATCCATGACCGGGACTTCACTGGCCGTGACATCAATGAAAACGTTGTCCACGTGGAGTCCTGCCAGCGCCGCCAGCAAATGCTCGATGGTTTGGACCTGGAAGCCTCCACCACTGATTGCGGTGCAGAGTTCAGTGGGAATCCGATGTTCGATGGAGACGGGGAGATACGCATCGACATCCCCTTGCCGACTCACAAACACCACCCCCGTATCAGGGGGAGCTGGGCGCAGTGTAATGGTTGCGGATTGTCCAGAGTGAAGTCCGACACCAGAACATGTGATCGTGGATGCTAAGGTTTGTTGATTGCGCACAGGTCCTCCCTCGTGTAAATCGTCAATATTCGCTACGGTAAAGCAATGATTATGCCATTTCCATTATTTGTTAAAGCATTGTTATTAAAGGACAATATACTGCAAAAGTCTGATGGGCTTTGTATCCAAAAAGACACAAGTGTGTTTTTCAGAAATCCAAAAGGACGAAGGAAGAGCTCATACTGTCCGTAGAATTGATAAGTTATACGAACTAATCCAAGCTCGCAGCCAGGTATTATCGATCGACCGGATGAATTCATGAAATCCTGAGCTCATCTACGTAGGCGGGTTGCCTGTCAACAGGATAGATGGCATATCATCATACAATTGTCCACCTAAATGACATTGCACAATGTCATCGGCTTCGTGAAGTACTTATGCCAGGAGATAATTGAGCCTTCTTCAGGTTGCCTCGACAGGTTTCCAAACAGGACCTGAGAGAATTCTTTTCTGTTTTCAGCTCTCTGCTCCCGATTCCCTTCGGTCCAATCGCTCGTCTCATTGATATAAGGCAATAGCAAAAGAGAAAAAATGATGACAAATGCAAGGAGTTGGGTACGCTTATATCGAGCTACGACCTCGACTGTGTCTACCACTCGATTTCAGGGGGCGTTCGTGACCAAAAACCGAATGTTTGATAGGATCGCTCAATCTGCGATCGACTTCCAAGGACAGCCCCCTCACTTCCTGGAGCCAATTTCCTCACCAGTAACAACATTTCTATTCTATTTGGCGGGCACCAGCTTAGTCAGCGATTGATCGATCAAGCTTGATGATGGACTCGACCGAGGAGCGCAGGACGGTCAAGCTCATATACACCTTGTTGCCGGGATAGAGTCATGCGAGTGACACCATTGGTATGGATCAGTTTTGGTTTGGCGAGCGTCACACTCAGTCTCATGTTGGCCGGCGATTCAGTGGTTAACCTAGTTCCCAACCGTGAGCGGCAGGTCTTTGAATATCGCCGTGATCTGGCAGAGTCATTGGCCGTCCAGTATTCAGCCTTGGCGGAGCACGATCAGGTCGATACGATCAAGCTTGCGATGGAGATGTTGGCCAAGCGCAACCGCGACATCTTATCACTGGCGCTCCTGCTTAAGAACGGCGAGAGCCTCGTGCAAGTGGGGAATCATGCTCAATCCTGGGTACAGCCATCCGGCGACCACTCGACGCTCCAATTCCTCCAAGTCCCGATCTTTTCCGGTGATCAACCATGGGGCGTCCTCCAAGTGGCATTTCGCCAGACAGACGTGCCAGCTCTAGAGCGCTTTCTTACGGATCCATGGGTCCGGTTCCTGGCCTTTGTCACTGTCATGGGATTTGTCGGGTATCTCTTGTTGATGAAACGGACTCTGCGTCAACTGGATCCCTCAGGAATTGTTCCAACCCGGGTGAAAGCTGCGCTCGATGCGTTGACGCAGGGCGTGGTTATGATCGATACGCAAGACCTAGTTGTGCTGACCAATGACGCATTCAGCCACGCAGTCGGCAAACCACTGAAAGCGCTGATCGGAACCGATCTCGGATCGCTCGCTTGGACATCCGGTTCGGCATCAGGCTCGTTGATGGTTCATCCCTGGACCAGAGCGATCATGGATCGGCAGCCTCAGGACAACAGTTCCCTTCTGCTGACACTTCCTGATGGGGAAACAAGGAAATTTATCATTAATACCGTGCCGATCATAGACGATGGGTCGACGGTCAGAGGGGCGCTCGTCTCCTTTCATGATGTCACCGAGCTTGACCGAGCCAATGCTCAACTCAAGGAAGCGAATAGTGAATTGGAGGCATCACGCGCCCAAGTCCTACGAAAGAACCAGGAGCTCGAGACGACGAATACGAATTTGCACGTCGAAATGGATCAGCGAAAAAAAGCTGAGGCGGAAAAGGAAAAATTATACCAGCAACTCATGAATGCTTCCCGTCAAGCGGGAATGGCCGATGTGGCCTCAAGCGTGCTGCATAACGTCGGAAACGTTCTGAATAGTATCAATGTGTCGACCGATACCCTTTTAAAAACGCTCAAGAAGCCGATGGTGGGGGACGTGTGTCGGATTGCATCGATGTTCCATGAACATCAGGACAACCTACAAGAATTTTTAACGGCCGACCCGAAAGGCAAACAGATTCCATCCTATCTTGGGTTGGTCGCCGAATCACTGAGTGGTAGCCATCAGGCGATCCACGGTGAGCTCGATTCCCTCGTGAAAAAAGTGGATCACATCAAGCAGGTGATCATGTCTCAACAAGATATTGCGCGTGCGGGGAATATTCGCGAACCCGCCTCGAGTGAAGACTTGATGGAACAGGCGTTGCTGATGGCCTTGCCGGAACCAGAAAAATATCACATCCAAATCGTTAGAGAGTATAGCCCAGTCCCAACCATCATGACGGATCGACATCAAGTGTTACAGGTGTTGGTCAATCTGATTACGAATGCCAAGAATGCCATGGTCGAGCACACAGACAGCGCACGCCGTCTAACATTGCGCATCGGGGTGTTTTTCGACCGCCACTCTTTCGCTCGATTTGAAGTGGTGGATACCGGAGGTGGGATCAAGCCGGAGAATCTTTCGAGGCTGTTTACGCAAGGGTTTACGACGAGAAAGGCCGGTCATGGGCTTGGACTACATAGCGCCGCCATCGTCGCGAAGAATCTCGGCGGTGGCTTGCACGCGCAGAGCGCCGGTGAAGGACAGGGGGCGACCTTCACGTTAGATCTCCCAATGGTCCAATTGGAGGCGGCCGCATGACAGGGCATCAGCCTGCAGACAATCGACGGATTCTGGTGATTGATGACAATGTCAGCATCCACGATGATTTTCGGAAAATTTTGGCGCCGCCAGCTGAGTCGGATTCGCTCAGTCAAGCTCGTGCAGCGTTGTTCGGAGAAGCTCCGACTCTCCCGCCACAAGTGCACTATGACCTGGATTTTGCGAGTCAGGGGCGAGAAGGATTTGGGCTTGCTCAGAGCGCCCGTCAAGCCGGGAATCCGTATGCGCTCGCGTTCGTGGACATGCGCATGCCGCCTGGATGGGATGGCCTGGAAACGATCGAGCACCTTTGGTATGTCGATCCAGAGATTCAAATCGTTATTTGCTCGGCCTACTCCGACCACCCATGGGAAGATGTAAGTCGTCGAATCGGAGAAACCGACAAGCTCCTGATTCTCATGAAGCCGTTCAACAGCATAGAAGTCATGCAGTTGGCCAATTCATTGACGAAGAAATGGAACCTGGCCCACTCGGTTAAGAAACAGATTGAATGTCTTGCTCTGAACGTGACGCAGCGAGCGACAGAGCTGCGGGACGTCAATGAGTGGCTGCAAGCCCATGTTGCCAGCCGGGTGGAGGAGAATGGCTCGACTCAGTCCGAAGGCGAGATGACCGCCACATTTCACCAGAAGGAAGAGTTCTTGGCCATTATGAGTCATGAAATCTTCCAGCCTATGAATGACCTGGTCGGCAAGGTCGCGCTGCTTCTCAATAGCACGCTCAACCCCGAACAACGGGAACACCTGGCGACCGTCGAGCGTTGTGCCCATGATGTCCTATCCCTCCTGAGTGATATGCATGAGTTTATGGCGCCCCGAAAACCAGAAACCCGGGTCAGAGAATCGCAAGGGCGAGGATGAGCCTCCTCACGACGTAAAGGGCATGAATGATCATGAGTCCGGGAAATAGAAATTTGCGGATCTTGGTGGTGGACGATAACCAGGCGATTCACGAGGACTTTCGAAAAATCCTTCAGGTCCAACCGGAGGAGGAAAGCCTTCATCAGGCGCGGACAGCACTCTTCGGGGAGGTACCGCTGGTGCAAGCCCTTGAGCGGTTTGAGCTGGAGTACGCCTATCAAGGGCAGGCTGCTTTGGCACTGGTACAGATGGCCCGCCGGGAAGGGCGGCCGTACGCAGTGGCATTTGTCGATATGCGGATGCCACCGGGGTGGGACGGGTTAGAAACGGTCGAACGGCTCTGGGAAGCCGATGGAAGGCTGCAAGTGGTGATCTGTACGGCCTATTCGGATCATTCGTGGGCGGAGATTGCCGCACGGTTGGGCACGAGTGACCGGTTCCTCATCTTACGAAAACCGTTTGATGCCATCGAGGTTCAGCAGATCGCGGCATCGCTGACGCGGAAATGGGAATTGGGTCGCGACATTCGTCTCCAAATGGAAGATCTTGTTGCACAGGTCAATGCCCGCAATCGAGAACTCCAGGTCACGAACCAACGATTGGAACAACAAGTCATGGTTCGGACTGCCGAACTTCAGCAACGTCATGACGAGTTACAGCGGACGGTTGAGGCACTGAAAGAGGCCAAGGCGGCGGCGGACCATGCCAATCAGGCCAAGTCACAGTTCTTAGCCCGGATGAGCCATGAGATCCGGACGCCAATGAACGCTATGTTCGGCATGAATGAGCTGCTTCTCTCTACTTCCTTAACCGACCAACAACGTCATTTTGCTGAAACTATTGATAAGAATCGCGAGCAGCTGCTTCAGATCATCAATGACATCCTCGACTTGTCCAAGATCGAGGCCGGCAAGATGGACCTCCACATCGCGGGGTTCGACTTGATGACAACCGTACGGGAGGTGGTGGATCTGTTTCGTGAGTCCTCACGACGAAAGGGACTCAGCTTGGAATGTCAGATCGACCCTGACTTACCTCCCGTATGGCGAGGAGACGCCGTACGATTCCGGCAGATTCTGACGAATTTGGTAGGGAATGCCGTGAAGTTTACAGAACGTGGCGGGATCTTGATCCATGTTGAACGGATTGAGGATACCCAGGATCAGGCATTATTCAAAATCACGGTGTGCGATACGGGGATTGGCATCTCCTTTGATGCGCAGCAGAAGATCTTCGATCCCTTTGCGCAGGCGGATGGATCGATGACGCGGCGATTCGGAGGAACCGGGTTAGGGCTCGCGATCGTGAAACGATTGGTCTCGTTAATGGGGGGAGACATCGGTTTCACCAGTATCCCAGGAAAGGGGTCCACCTTTTGGTTTACGGTCCGTCTTGATAAACAGGCGATGAGTGAAAGAGTTGGAGAAGAGAGTAAGCCACTGAATCAAACCCAGCAGCCTGGTGCATGCATCAATCGGATTCCTGTCGTTAATCCAATCAAGCCACGATCGCGCGCGCGAATTCTCTTGGCGGAGGACAATTCGACGAACCAAGAAGTCTTCCTGCGCATGCTGGAGATATGTGGCGAAGCAGCCGATGTGGTCAGTACAGGTAGAGAGGCGCTCGAAGCGCTCGATCGGACCCAGTACGACTTGGTGCTCATGGACTGTGAGATGCCGGAAATGGATGGGTTGGCGGCGACCACAGAAATCCGTCGACGAGGACTGACGAGAACGGACGGCAAGCCGGTTCCGATCATCGCCCTGTCAGGGTATGCGGTCAGTAGCTATCAGGCTTCCTGCCTGTCGGGAGGCATGGATGGTTTTCTCTCGAAACCGGCGGGGTTGAGAGAGATTCGAAACGTGCTGAGTCAATGGTTGCCCGCGATCGAGTCACGCGCCGCGTAGCACGCATGACAGCTAGTTCAACGAGTTGGAGGACGGCATGAGTTCTGAAATCATAGGCAGTCATCAAAGCCGCCGCATCTTGGTCGTCGATGATAATCGGTCCATCCACGAAGACTTTCGGAAGATCCTTCAACCAGATAGCGAGGCTCAATCACTGGATGAAGCACGTGCATCATTATTCGGTAGCGAGCCTCTCTTGAAGGCGCTCGTGCAATTCGATTTGGACTATGCCGATCAGGGGCAGTCTGCATTGGCATTGGTTCAACTGGCGCGCCTGGAGGGGCGGCCGTATGCCATGGCGTTTGTAGACATGCGCATGCCGCCGGGCTGGGATGGGTTGGAGACGATTGAGCATCTATGGGCTGCCGACCCGGAGATCCAGACCGTGATCTGCACGGCCTATACAGACCATTCGTGGGACGACATCATTCAGCGACTGGGTCACGATGATCGTCTCCTGATTCTGCAGAAGCCGTTCTCGTCCATAGAAGTGTCTCAGTTAGCGGCCTCCCTCACCAGAAAGTGGGACTTAGCGCGTCAGGCGAAGCAACGTCTGGAGGCCGCTGAAGCGGCCAACATCGCAAAGTCTCAGTTCTTGGCCAATATGAGCCATGAGATCCGCACCCCCATGAACGGGATCATCGGAATGAGTGAGCTCCTCATGCGGACCACTCTCGATGACAAGCAGCGTCGATATATGGAGACCTTGCACAAGTCTGGCATGGCTCTGCTGCAAGTGATCAATGACATTCTCGATATTTCAAAGATCGAGGCGGGCAAGCTGAATCTCGAAGCGATCGCGTTCGATGTGCGTCGGCTGGTAAACGATGTCATGGAACTATTTTCTGGTCCGGCGGAGGCCAAGGGATTGAAGCTGATCGCGGTTTTTCCTGAAATGTTGCTCCCGGAATATGAAGGTGATCCTGTCCGTATCAGACAGATATTGACCAATCTGATCGGCAACGCCATCAAGTTTACGACTCGGGGTCAGATCACGCTCCACATCACCGTGGATGAAGATTCGGTCAGCACCACAACATTGTGCCTACAAGTCCAGGATACGGGGATTGGAATCGAGCCGGCCGTGCAGGAAAAACTCTTCATGCCGTTCATGCAGGCCGACGGCTCGACCACACGAAGGTACGGTGGAACGGGACTCGGGCTGGCGATTGTGAAGCAACTGGCCCAACTGATGGGTGGGACGGTGGGCATCGATAGCGTGCTCGGGCAAGGGTCGATAGTTTGGTGCACGATTCAACTTAAGAAACCGGCCACCCAAACGCTCCTCGCGAAAGCGGGCTAGCGTATCATCTGCGAAATCTGAGGAAGGTGTCTCGTGGCGACGGATGATACCAATCGGCGCATTCTTGTCGTGGATGACAATCCGTCGATCCATAACGACTTCCGGAGGATTCTTCAAATCGAGCCGGAATGGGAGCCTCTTGAGCGTGCCCGTTCCACACTATTCGATGAAGTGAACCGTCTTCCCTCTCATGAACCGTTTGACGTGGATTGTATCGATCAAGGTCAGGCCGCGGTAGCGATGGTCCAGACGGCATGCAAAGAAGGTCGACCGTATGCTGTTGCATTTGTCGATATGAGGATGCCGCCAGGATGGGACGGCTTGGAAACCATCGAACACCTCTGGAAAGCGGACGCCAGACTGCAGGTCGTCATCTGCACGGCCTATTCCGATCAACCTTGGGACAAAATCAGAGAACGGATAGGGAGAACCGACAAGTTACTGATCCTGCAGAAGCCATTTAACGGGATCGAAGCCTTACAGCTGGCCACCGCCCTGTGCCGGAAATGGGATTTGGCCAACAAGGCTGCCGGACAGCTGAATGAGTTAAGTCGCCTGGTCGAAGAGCGCACGGCGGAGCTCCAACGGGCGAACCAGCAGCTCACGGAATTCAATGACGCCTTGGTGCGAAGCGTGGCAAATCTCGAGTTCGCACAAGCAGAAATTCTCCAGAAGAATGGTGAGTTGGAGCGACTGGCCTCTCGCGATCCGCTGACTGGCTGTTTGAACCGCCGCGCGTTTTACGCAGCGTTCGAGCAGGCCTTCGGCAAGAGCCGGGAACAGGGCCATGAGCTGTGCTGTCTGATGGTCGACATCGACCATTTTAAACGCGTGAATGACCAATACGGACATGCCATCGGAGATCAAGCCATCCAAGCGGTCGCCAGCTGTCTCTCTGCAGGGTTGCGGTTGACTGATACGGTTGGGCGGTACGGAGGAGAAGAGTTCTGCCTCATGTTCACGCGTACGACGTTGGCCGAGGCCTCTGATCTGGCGGAACGGGTACGGATTCGGATCGCCATAGAGGCAGGCAGCAGAGTGCGAATGACGTCAGGATTGACACTGACCGTGAGTATTGGAGTGTCGACCAGTGCCTTAGGAGCACGGACCCCTTTGGAGTTGATCGATCAAGCTGATAAGGCGCTATATGCGGCCAAAGAGGCAGGGCGGAATTGTGTTATGGTGATGGACGTGTTGGTCCCAGGGCTTCATCCTTCCGAGCAACTTGAACTTCAAGTCCGCCGGGTTACTCCACGCTCAAGTTCACCGGCAAGATGATACGCCATCCAATTCTGGGCGTTGTGATGAACGAGTACGAGGGGAATCGAAGAGCGTCGTTCTGTTGATCCTGCCCGATACGACACGACGTCTGATCCGCTTCTTGAATCCGAGAAGTGTATAATGGCTTACGGATGACGCGTCTCTTTAGCCATTTCCAATCCTCGGTCGGTAGCAAAGTGTTGTTGGCCCTGAGCGGGCTCGGCCTCGTCAGCTATGTCATCTTCCACATGTTGGGAAATCTTCAGGTATTCGAAGGACCCCATGCGCTCAATCGCTATGCGGCGCTTCTCCGTGAAATGCCAATCTTGCTCTGGACAGCCCGTGTCGGGTTGCTGGGCATTGTTGTCCTGCACATCGTACTGGCCCTCCAGCTCAGCTTGCGAAACCATCGTGCTCGCCCGATCGGTTACGCGGTCCGCCGATATCGCCGAGCATCCGTTGCTTCCCGCACAATGGCGGCTTCCGGGGCGGTGCTCTTGCTCTTCATTATATTCCACCTGTTGCATCTGACGGCTGGCATCATTGATCCGTCCGCTTCCGACCGTTTGGACGTGGAAGGCCATCGTGATGTCTACGGGAAGATTGTCCATGCCTTTCAGAATCCATTGATCGTGGCGCTCTACGTTGTGGGCCAGCTGGGGCTTGGCTTGCATGTCAATCATGCCGTGTCCAGTAGCTTACAGACCCTTGGGCTCGAACATGCGGCGCTGAATCGACTGTTCAAGGCTGCCGGTCCTTCGGTCGCGCTGTTGGTGATCCTTGGCAATGTCGCCATCATCGTCGCAGTCTTCGTGGGGATCGTGCGGTGATCACGAAACTTGACTCCAAGATTCCATCCGGGCCACTGGAAAGCAAATGGGACCGGCATCGGTTCAGTGAAAGATTGGTCAGTCCCAATAACAAACGGAAACTCACCGTGATTGTCGTCGGCACCGGGCTGGCCGGTGCGAGCGCGGCTTCAACCTTAGGACAGCTTGGCTATCAAGTGGAATGCTTTTGTTTCCACGACAGTCCCCGTCGCGCGCACAGTATTGCGGCCCAAGGAGGCATCAATGCGGCGAAAAACTATCAAGACGATGGCGATAGCGTGGGGCGATTGTTTTATGACACGATCAAAGGAGGAGATTTTCGCTCGCGCGAAGCAAACGTCTATCGACTCGCTCAAATCAGTGGGCAAATCATCGATCAGTGTGTCGCGCTCGGCATCCCGTTTGCCAGAGAATATGGCGGGCAGCTGGCGAACCGGTCTTTTGGTGGCGTTCAAGTCTCCCGTACTTTTTACTGTCGAGGGCAGACTGGGCAGCAGCTACTCTTGGGTGCCTATTCTGCACTCTGTTGGCAGATCGAACGTGGTCAAGTCACGATGCGTCCACGTACGGAAATGCTCGACTTGATCGTGGTCGACGGCCAGGCTCGTGGCATTGTGGTTCGGGATTTGGTCACCGGACGCATCAGTATCCATACCGCTCATGTAGTCGTGCTTGCGACGGGAGGCTATAGCAATGTGTACTATCTCTCGACCAATGCGAGCGGGAGTAACGTCACGGCTACGTACCGAGCCTGGAAACAAGGCGCGGCATTTGCCAATCCATGTTTTACACAGATTCACCCGACGGCAATTCCTCCGAGTGACGCCTATCAGGCGAAGTTGACGCTCATGTCCGAGTCACTCCGGAACGACGGACGCTTGTGGGTGCCGAAGATGCTGGGCGATATCCGCGCTCCGCGTGATATCTCGGAAGGAGAACGCGATTATTTCCTCGAGCGTCGGTATCCGCGATTTGGGAATCTTGCTCCGCGGGACATCGCGTCACGCGCGGTGAAGGCCGTGTGCGACGAAGGGCGTGGCGTCGGTCCGAACGGGCACGGTGTGTACCTCGATTTCGCCGGTGTGGTCGAGCAACAAGGGCTCGATGTCGTGTCTGAACGGTATGGCAACCTCTTCGAAATGTATCACCGCATTACAGGGGAAGATGCCTATCATGCACCCATGCGGATTTATCCAGCGCCTCATTACACGATGGGGGGGCTCTGGGTGGATTACAATCTGATGAGCACGATTCCTGGACTGTTTGTGATCGGGGAAGCTAACTTCGCGGACCATGGCGCTAATCGGTTGGGAGCCAGTTCCCTGATGCAAGGACTGGGAGATGGCTATTTCATCCTGCCGTATACGATCGGTCATTACTTGGCGACTGCGAAGCTCCCACCTGTTACAGAAGATCACGCGGAAGCCCGCGAGGCACATCATCGTGTGTTGAACCGTATGGCGCGCCTGTTGGCCGCGAAAGGTCGTCGAACAGCTGCCTCATTTCACCGAAAGCTCGGCAGCCTCTTGTGGAATTATTGTGGCATGTCTCGCAATGAAACAGGGTTGAAACTGGCGCTCTCGTCGATCCCAACACTTCGGGAAGAGTTTTGGCGTGACGTTGTCGTTCCGGGAACAGGTGACTCCTTCAACCAGGAGCTAGAGTATGCCGGACGAGTGGCGGACTATCTGGAGTTCGCTGAGCTGCTCTGCCACGACGCGTGGCATCGTCAAGAATCATGCGGGGCGCACTTTCGCGAAGAGTATCAGACGGGAGATGGCGAGCCAAAACGGGATGACGCCCGCTTCTCGCACGTTGCGGCATGGGAGTACCGGGAAGGGGCGAGTCCTATATTGCACAAGGAGCCGCTGGCCTTCGAATTCGTGCAGCCGACGACGAGAAGTTATCAGTGATCGGTGACGAGGAAGTGAGATGAAGCAGAGAAGAGCCGGGGATCGGTACACATCATGAGATTCACGTTGAACATCTGGCGCCAGAATGGACCGAACGAGAACGGTCGGTTTATCAGCTATGAGGCTTACGATGTGAGCCCGAGGATGTCCTTCCTTGAAATGCTCGACGGCGTCAATCAGGGGTTGGTAGCTAACGGGGAAGAGCCTGTGGCATTCGAACATGATTGTCGCGAAGGTATCTGCGGAAGTTGTTCGCTGGTCATCGACGGCATCCCGCATGGCCCGGACCGTGGCATCACCACCTGCCAGCTGTACATGCGACGGTTTCCAGATGGGGCCATCATCACGATCGAGCCGTGGCGAGCCGCGGCCTTTCCGATCGTCAAAGACTTGGTGGTTGATCGCAGTGCCCTCGATCGAGTCATGCAAGCCGGCGGGTATGTTTCCGTCAACACTGGTGGGGCGGTGGATGGGAATGCGTTGCTCATCGGGAAGGATCAGGCAGAGACCGCCATGGATGCGGCGTCATGCATCGGTTGTGGAGCCTGTGTCGCAGCCTGTAAGAATGCTTCAGCGATGCTGTTTGTTGCGGCGAAGGTCTCCCATCTCGCCCTCTTACCGCAAGGGAAGCCTGAACGAACAGGCCGTGTGACCGCCATGATCGAGGCCATGGACCGGGAGGGTTTCGGGTCCTGCGGCAATCAGTACGAATGTGAGGCGGTCTGTCCGAAACGTATTAGTGTACGCTTCATTGCTACTCTCAATCGCGAATATCGTCGTGCCGGTATCGTAGAATCCGCCCTTCCGAATGCGTCGGAGTCTCCGCACGCGGAGTCCGTCTAGGGGACCCCTTCATAGTGTGGAGGCGTTCTCTTCCACCCACACCATGGCATGAAACGGCCATGGTGGCCGATTGTTCCAGATGGCAATCAACTTGACTGTCCGAGAAAGGCCTTTATAGTGCCTAGAAGGAGCCGTGTCTGCCTGGGCTTAAGGGAGATCATACGGTATGCGTCGCCAGATAGCCTGTCCACAATGTCGAGAGGGTGGGGCGATCCGTGTACTGTCGCAATCACCGAGCGAGTTTCTTGCCGCTCTGATCTGGATGGCGCCGTTCGAGTGTCAACACTGCCTTCATCGGTTTCTGGCTCGGCGTATGAGCATGGGGAGGTCCCACTCGCGAGAACGTCGCGAACATCTCCGTATTCCCGTCAAGCTCTGTCTCTCGTTTTCGGGAGGAAAAGTCAGGGGTGAGGGTACCGTGATGGATCTGTCTCTAGGCGGCTGTGTGATCAAGAGCGAGACCCGCGTGCATGTTGACGATATTTTCTATCTGGAGATCATCCTCGTCGAGAATGAGCCTCCCGTCGAGGTTGCCGCGATGGTTCGGTCGGTCGGTGCGCGCGGGATTGCATTCAAGTTCCTGCGAAAGGCTCAAGAGAACAAGCGGCTGCTGACGTTCATTCACTCCCGTACCGGCTCCACCTCGTCCATTCTCCCGAAGGCCGTCGAACCGGCGATAGCAGGCCAGCCCCACTCCTTGTGAAATTCTGGGTCCCTCCCGCGCAGATAATACCGGGTCGTCGGTCATCAATCGCCTGTCGGACTTAAAGGCCGTCCGGTCCCGCGAACGCCTTCCTGCTCGACATACAACCTCTTGACCGACATATCTTCATGATTATCCCCGTGGTAGCATAATCGTCCGAGGAGGCCGCATTGCATTTGGCAGGGTTCAAGGAGGGAACGATGAAGCGTACTTCGTGGAAAGCGATGGCAATCGGCATCGCCATGATCAGTATAGTGCCCGTGTCGGGTTGTGGGTACAACGATTTGCAGGGATTAGACGAGGATACCAAGGCGGCGTGGAGTGAGGTGATCAATCAGTACCAGCGTCGCGCAGATCTTATCCCCAATCTTGTCGCGACTGTCAAAGGGTACGCAGCTCACGAAAAGGAGACCCTTGAAGGAGTCGTGAACGCCCGAGCCAAAGCCACGGGCATTCAAGTGACGCCGGAGGTGCTGAAAGATCCTGCGGCATTTGAAGTCTTTCAGCAAGCTCAAGCCGGTCTGACGTCGGCATTGGGGCGACTGATCGCGATCGCCGAAAACTATCCGAACCTCAAGGCCGATCAAAACTTCAGGGATCTCCAAAGTCAGCTGGAAGGAACGGAAAATCGGATTACGGTGGCCCGGAAGCGATATATCGATCGGGTCGCAGAGTACAACAAGATGGTCCGATATTTCCCAACCAACCTCACGGCCAAGTTCTTGCTGAATTTGGCCGAACGGCCCAACTTTACAGTGGCCGATGAGAGTGCAGTGGCCAAGCCGCCGGAAGTGAAGTTTTGACGCAAAGGTGAGGTGGAGGAGACGTTGACACGACGAGGAGCCAGCCGCCTGGCATTGGCCTGTTATCTGGCGGGCGCGACGTTCTTATCCACCCTCTCTGCCGCTGTGCTCGATGTGCCTCAGTTGACGGGGCGGGTGATCGATCTTGCCCACATCTTGCCGAAGTCCACGGTGGAGTCCTTGACGGCTCGACTGGCGGCGCATGAGGCGCAATCGAGCAACCAAGCGGCCGTCTTGATTGTTCCTTCGCTCCAAGGCGATTCGATCGAAGAATTTTCCCATCGAGTGGCAACGACCTGGAAGCTCGGTCAGAAAGGCACGGATAACGGCGTCCTGTTGTTGGTGGCGATTGGTGAACGTAAAGTTCGGATCGAAGTCGGGTACGGGTTGGAAGGGGTGTTGACCGATGCCCGATCGGCGCAGATCATCAGAAATGAGATTGTCCCTCGCTTCCGCGCGGGTGATATGCCGGGTGGGGTTGCGGAGGGGGTCAATGCCATTTTGAAAACCATTGAGGGAACCTACCAGGCATCGGAACGACCGACCTCTCAGCACGACAATGACCTTGTGGGGCAGGTTGTCGTGGCGGTCATGGTGGGACTGGTCGTCGGGCTCATCTTCACGAATGTCCATAAATTCGTCGGGCCCCTGGCCGGTGCGGGGATCTCGACGTTGCTGGCTCCTTGGCTTCTTCCGGCGCTTGTTGCAAGTGGTGTGACCTTTCTTCTGCTGCTGGCCATCGGTGCATCGGGTGCAGGAGGAAGGACCACGCGGTCACGAGGGATGGACGATTGGATTTGGTACAGTAGCCGGGGCGGTGGATGGGGTGGAGGGTCGTTCGGTGGCGGTGGGTTTGGAGGGGGAGGAGGCGATTTCGGAGGAGGGGGGGCCAGTGGAAACTGGTAAGAGACTGCAACTCACGGACGAGGAGCGTGAACGGGTCAGTCTGGCCGTACAGGCAGTGGAACAAGGGACCAGCGCTGAAATCGTTCCCATGATCGTAAGCCGATCGGGGCTCTATCGGGAGGTGCGATATCGCATGGGATTACTCCTTTCACTCTTGACGCTCACGATCCTGCTCACCGCTGAAATAGCGTGGCTTCCCTGGGGGTGGCATGCGTATAACGCGGCGTGGTTGGTATTGACGACCATGTTGGCCTACGGTGTGGGCGCGTGGGTGGGTACCTGGGCACCTATCATTCGCCTGCTCACGTCGTCGGAGAGAATGCGTCACAAAGTGAGGCTTCGGGCCGAACGGGCGTTCGCCAAGCATGCGATCACGCGGACTCGTGAAGGCACCGGAGTCTTGATTATGGTATCGCTCCTGGAGCATCAGATTTACGTTTTGGCTGATCAACCCTTGTTTCAACAAGTTCCGGTCGAGCGGTGGTCGTCAGTCGTCGAGGCTGCCGTCAACCGATTGAAAACAGGCGATATTGTCGGAGGGTTATGCCAGAGTATTCAGGCATGTGGCGTGCTGCTTGCCGCAGTCTGCCCTGGTCGTCTAGGCGACAATCCCAATGAATTGTCGAATGAATTAGTCCACGAGCCGTAGGACTTTCCCTCCCAGGCCTCCAAGACACTCAATAAAAATCCTGTTCCAACCGATAGATAAGAGACTCGGCGTGACCGTTCGGCTAGGCTGGACCAATATCGACAAGGAGGGAGTCTCGCTATGTGGAAGCAAGAAGAGGCGGTAGCAGGAGAAGAGGATCGAGAACGGGATCGGGAACGAGAAAGAGAGCGTGAACGGTGGATGGAAGACAGACGTGGTCCGACAAAGGGTGGTCCATCCCTTCCTGCTGAGGTGGCTTTCGTCGGAAAGGATGTTGAGTTCAAAGGTGTGATCACGTATTCCGGCACCGTCCGGATTGATGGGGCGTTGGACGGTGAAATCCATACGGACGGCGGGTTGCTCGTGGGGCCTGAGGCGGTCTTGAAGGCCAAAGTGACGGCTGGAACCGTGGTCTGTCATGGAAACATCACGGGGGACATTGTCGCGACGAACCAGATCGTGCTTTGTGCCCCGGCTGTTGTGCAAGGCAGCCTAACGGCTCCTGTGCTGTCGATGGAGGAAGGCGTCGTGTTCAACGGTACCTTGGAGATGAAGCCACAAGCCAAGGCTGAGGGGTTGCGTGAAGTGGGACCGTATGTCGGCACGGCATCCAATCGCCCCCAGATCAGACTCGCGGCATAGACGGCTTTGTTGAAACACTCCTGGCGCGAGATGCAATAAGCGCCAGGAGTTGGTTATTCTCTGCTTGAACCTTCATTGTCTGTGTCCCCCCGATGATCAGCCGGTAGCTTTCTCACAATATTCCCACTCCATAGACGGCTTGCTGTCGTTCCGCTAGAATCCCGTTCATGTCAGAACCCACCGTGACGTCCGGCGCTCCACCTCAGCTCCAGGATGAGAATCAATCAGTCGTCAAAGCGGCTGGGATGATCGGCGTTGCCACGTTTTCCAGTCGTGTTCTTGGGTTTATTCGTGACATGGTCCTCGCCGGCCTTTTCGGTGCCACTCCGGCTGCGGACGCCTTTTTCGTGGCCTATCGCATTCCAAACCTGCTCCGCGAACTCTTTGCCGAAGGGTCGATGTCCGCTGCCTTCATTCCCGTCTTTACCGAGTATCACACGATCAAGTCGAAACAGGATGCCTGGGAGCTGGCGAGTGCGGCCTTTACGACGCTTCTGACGATTGTGACGGCCGTCACCCTGCTTGGGATTCTCGGGGCTCCCTGGATTGCGTGGCTCATCGGATGGGGGTTTCATGATGATCCGGAGAAAATGACCTTGACCGTTGTGCTCACACGAGTCATGTTCCCCTACCTTATTTTCATTAGTCTCGCTGCCTTGGCGATGGGGATCTTGAATTCCCTGCGAGCCTTTGCGGCTCCCGCGTTTTCTCCGGTGTTTTTCAATATCTTCATCATCGGGTGCGCGATGTTTCTCGCGCCAACCTTACCGGAACCTATCCTTGGGGTGGCCATCGGTGTCGTTGCCGGTGGTGCGGCCCAGTTTGCGATGCAGTTGCCGGGGCTCAAGACTCGTAGGATGCTATTCGGGTTCAAGTTCAATCCTGGCCATCCAGGCGTGCGGAAGGTCGGCCGGCTGATGATTCCGTCGCTGCTCGGTTTGTCGGTGACCCAAATCAATATCACTGTCAGCACGATTCTGGGGTCGTTTTTTGCCGGCGGCCCAACCTACTTATTTTATGGTATGAGACTGATCCAGTTTCCTCTCGGGATTTTCGGCGTGGCGCTGGCGACGGCGATCCTGCCGACCCTGTCGGCGCAAGCGGCACGCGGTGCGATGGACGAACTGCGTACGACGCTTGGGTTTGGTTTGCGGATGATTTTTTTCATCATCCTCCCGGCGATGGTGGGGTTGATCCTGTTGCGAACGCCGATCGTGCACCTCTTCTTCGAGCACGGGACGTTTACAGCGCATGACACGGCTGAAACGGCCTTTGCCGTTCTGTGCTATGCCTTGGGCCTCTGGGCGTTCGCCGGTGTGCGTATCATTGTGTCGGCGTTCTATTCCATGAAGGATACGACCACCCCGGCAATCTCGGCGGCGATTGCAGTGGTGGCGAATATTGTGCTGTCAGTGGCCCTGATGTCACATCTTGGGGCGGCAGGACTGGCCCTCGCCACAGCTCTGGCTGCGATGATCAACGGCGGAATTCTCGTGATCATTTTAAATCGTCGACTGGGGGGCGTGGAGTGGAACTCGGTCATTCGCTCGGCCGGCCGAGTGTTGGCAGGCTGTGTCCCGATTGCCTTGGCCTGTTGGTGGGTGGCTGGGGCAGAGATATGGACGCATTCAGCTGAGTGGATCGGAAAATCTGCGATGCTTGCGGTCGCGATCGGATTCAGTGTCATCGGGTATCTTGGAGTGCATGCCTGGTTTCGATCGGAAGAGCTTGGTGTCGTATGGGGCATGGTCCAGAAAAAGCTTGGCAGATTTGCAAAGTAGCGGGAGGCGATGCATGCAGCAGATGATGATCTTCCAATCACCGTGGGGATGGATGGGGGTGGCGGAGTCATCGAAAGGGGTTCACACCATCGTCTTGCCGAAACGGTCGAAGCGAGCCGTCGAATCGGAACTTAGCGCACAGTCCCATGCGCCTGTGCAACCGGGAGGGTCGGCTCGACTGGAGGCTGCCCGTCGGCAGCTACTCGACTATCTTGCTGGGAAACGGGACACGTTTGATGTACCGCTTGATCTCTCTTACGGTACGATATTTCAACGTCAGGTGTGGCGGACCTTGCAACGTGTGCCGTACGGCAAGCTTCGATCGTATCAGTGGATTGCCGCGCGAGTGGGTGGACCGCACTATGCCCGTGCGGTGGGGAACGCGGTCGGGGCGAATCCGCTCCCGATCATGATTCCGTGTCACCGGATTGTTGCACACGATGCTTCACTCGGTGGATTCTCGGGAGGGCTTCCCATGAAACGGAAGTTGTTATCCCTTGAAGGAACATTGACTCAGTTGTTACGAGGGTGATTCGAAACGATGAAGGCACTCCTGCAGCGTGTAACGACGGCGTCGGTGACAGTTGATGGCTCGGTCGTTGGGCAGATTCAAGATGGCTTACTGGTTCTCTTGGGTGTTGCCAAAGGTGATCAGGAATCGGACGCATGCTTTGTAGTCGATAAGATCAGAAACCTCCGTATTTTCTCGGATGATCAGGGCAAGATGAATCGTTCTCTCTCGGACGTGGGTGGTGCCGTGCTCTTGGTCTCTCAGTTCACACTTCTCGGGAGCACCACCAACGGGCGCCGACCGAGTTTCGACGAAGCCGCCGCGCCTGATCAGGCCAAACGGCTGTATGACCAGGTTGCGAAGAGGCTGAGTGAAAGTGGGACAAAAGTCGAAATGGGAGTCTTTGCGGCCCATATGCAGGTCGCCTTAGTGAACGACGGCCCGGTAACCTTTATGGTAGACAGTCGGCAGGGACGCTAGGTCGACTCAAGGTTGAGCCACGCATCTCCGATACTAATGCACAAGAGTAGAACCCGTTTCACGGCTGAGATCTGGTATACTGAGCTCAAGCGTTATCAGCCTCGCAGGAGGTGGCGATGGGTACTCCAGTTCCTCCACGTCATCCACTCCGGCAACTCTTTGGCGCGTTGACCGAGAAAAGTTTTACGGAGCACCTCGGTTGGCCCGACGCCAAGATCACTTCCTATGTCTCCAATCTCCTGGTCGATTTTACCCACACGGATCAACTCTATAAGATTCGAGACCGGCGGAATCAACCAGTGGATACGGTTGTCGATCTCTTATTTGAATCGGAGGTTATGCTCGAAGCCCAATCGTTGGATCGCGAGCAGGAAGTTCATCGTCATATCGGGGACTTCACGCTCTTCATGGCCGGATTGTTTCCTGAGTACCTACGCCGGCTCAAAACGGTCGGGCGTATCTATCACAAAGATTTCCTTGTCGACTACGTGAAGACGGGCAAACGGTCGTATGGGATTGTTGCGCAGATCGGGCGCGATGATGCCGAAACCAGTTTACCTGTGTTTCAGAAGTTGTCGGAGAATTTTGAACTCTGTGTAACAGGATTAGGTTTTGTGCGGTCGGATCTGGATCGCATGCAGAATCCTGCCTATCGGAAGACTCGGGATCTCCTCCTGAATTGAACTCAATTCGTCCTATTATCCTCGCTCACGGGGGCGCCGGTTCCCGATCCATGACCGTACAGCAGTCTGCCTGCCTACGAGCCGCCTTGCAGGTCGGCTATGCGTGGCTTGAGCGAGGGAGTTCGGCTCTTCTTGCCGTTGAGCAGACCATCCGCGTGCTCGAGCGCAGCGGGCTTTTCAATGCGGGAAAAGGGTCGAAGCTCCAGCTTGATGGTATGCGACGGATGGACGCGTCTATCATGGAAGGGCACCAGCTTCGCGCCGGCGCGGTTGCCTCCGTTGAAGGGATAATCCATCCAATTACCGCTGCGCGCTTGGTCATGGAGCGCACGCCACACGTGTTACTTGTCGGCCCATCGGCCGGGCGCTTTGCGCGTCACTTCAGGCTTGAGTCTCAGCGTCCTGCGAGAAAGCTGCGCCGATACTCTCTGGAATCGGTGCTCAGAAGGTATGGAGAAAGTCACGGGCATGGCACGGTCGGGGCCGTCGCATTGGATCAAACCGGCACCGTTGCCGCTGGAGCGTCGACCGGGGGGATCGAGGTCATGCTACCCGGGCGAGTTGGGGACACGCCAATTATCGGTTGCGGGGTGTATGCTGATAACGAGACTGGGGCGGTATCGATGACCGGGTGGGGTGAGAGCATTATTCGCTTGGCGGTGGCCAAAACAATTTGTGAGCAGTTAGAAGATGGGAAGGGGCCTGCCACGGCAGCCAGGCGTGTGTTACATAGACTGGTCACTCGAATCAACGGATCTGCCGGCTGTCTGGTCCTCACTCCTGACAGGCGATTCGCTATTCATCATTCCACCTCTCATATGATGGCGGGATGGTGGGGTGGGAAGGGAGAACCGACTGTAAGGGACAGGTTTCAATGAATCACAGTGTGTTTCATCTCGCTTTTCCGATTCATGACGTGGACGCCACGCTTCGGTTCTATGTCGATGGGCTCGGTTGCGCGGTCGGTCGGCGCACGACGCAGGCCGTCACGCTCGGCCTTGCAGGCCATCAACTCGTCGCGCATGTCGTGCCGAAACTGCCATCGAAACAGCAGGGTATCTATCCTCGGCATTTCGGGTTGATCTTTCTGTCGCAGGAGGAATGGCAGGCTCTGGCGGATCGGGCGAAGGAGAGAGGACTGGCCTTCTATCAACAACCCCGGGTGCGTTTTCCTGGGACCCGCATCGAACACCGTACGTTCTTTCTGGAAGATCCCTCTCACAACTTGCTTGAGTTCAAACACTACACCTACGAATCAGCCATCTTCGGAGAACAAGAGTGCAGTCAAATCGGCGACTCTTCTGAGCCTTCATCGTAACGATGAATCGGGTGATCCTAGCCATCGGCGAATGGTGCGGTGTGCATGGGATGGCGGTCGATCCATTTCCGAATGCGGTCATGGCGGCGTGTAAGGAAATTCGTTTTTCGCAGGGGGTCGTATCGGCGCGGGGACGGCAAGATCGCCGCCAGCCAGGCGGCCTCGTCGGCCGTCAGGTCGCGCGAGGGTTTCTTAAAGTGGTGACGGGCGGCGGCTTCAGCGCCATAGACGCCTTTCCCCCATTCGGCTATGTTGAGATAGAGCTCGAGAATGCGTTTCTTCGTCAGGTGTCGTTCGAGCGAGCGCGTAATCAACGCTTCCCGCGCTTTTCTTACGAGGGATCGTTCGGATGACAGGTAAAGGTTTTTCGCCAGTTGCTGAGTGATGGTGCTCCCGCCTCGTTTCAATTGCCCTGCTTCTAGATTGGAGAGCGCGGCGCCACGGATGCCTTCCCAGTCGAATCCCTCGTGGGTAAAGAACGACGCATCTTCGGCCGCCACGACGGCATGACGAAGATGGGGGGAGATCCGTGAAAGTGGCACCCACACCCAATGCCGTCCGATGGACCGCCCCTGTTGCTTGGCCTGAGCCTCGCGTGCGTCCATCAGCGCCGTCGATGTGGGGTTGGTTTGCGCGAGAAGTCCGACATCGGGAAGGGTGATCAGCCAGCTGAGTCCGATGACCCCCAAGGGAAGTCCTATGAGCCCCGTGCCCCAGAGCAGTCCTCGGGCTCCCCTGCGTGGTCCGGTTGACTTGGATGGAGGAGGATCGTATGTGTAGTACCGTCGAAAGACCACATTGCGACGTGAGTTTCGTCTTGGATTCATCAGCAAGCCTGACGGCATGAAAATCGTATCGGCTGAGTTTATCAAAAGTTGTGTCTCTCCCGAACAGTTTCCTCAAGGTGAGCTCGACGAGATTGCCTTTGTCGGACGTTCCAATGTGGGGAAGTCCTCGCTGATCAATTCATTACTCAATCGCCGGGACCTCGCGAAAGTCAGTCGGACCCCGGGGAAAACGAGGGCCATTAACGTGTTTCGCATTTCGACCTCCGATCCCAATCTGGACCGGTTTTACCTTGTGGACTTGCCGGGGTATGGATTTGCCAAGGTCTCACGATCGCTCCGTTTGCAATGGGGACCGTTGATGGACGGCTATCTCGTCGACCGAGAGTCACTGCGTGGAGTCGTGGTATTGGTGGATTGTCGAGTCGTCACCGAACAGGATCGTCAGACCATTGCCTGGCTTCGATCGATCCGGCGAACTACGCTTGTCGTGGCGACGAAAGTCGATAAGCTAAAGCCCAGCGAACGGGTGCGGACCCTCAAACACACGCATCGGGATCTCGGACTCGCCCAAGGAGAAACGTTGATTCCGTACTCGTCGGTGACCGGGGACGGACGGGAGTGGGTATGGGGAGCCCTACGCGATCTCATCGGCGGGCATCATCCAGAGGGTTCGTGACCTTTCCCACGCGAAGAGGCTGATGGCTCTGACGGAGGGCGTGGTATGCGCTAGAACTTGATTTCGATGTAGGCTTTGTTCTTAAGATCCACCAGCCAGGACTGATACATGTCCGCGCTTTTCTGCTGATAGACGAATTCCTGGACTTCCCGTCGAACGTCCTCATAGGGGCGGAACTGCTTCGGCTTTTTATCATCCAGACGGATGATGTGAACCCCTTCGGGACTCTCAAGAATGTCGGAAATACCGCCTGGGACCAAACGGGAGACGGCCTGTTCAATCACGGGCCACAGCTCTCCTTGCCGGACAAATCCGAGCCGTCCACCATGCAGGGAATTGGTCCCGTCCGAATACTGCAGCGCGACATCCTCAAATTTCTCCCCTCGCTTCAGGTCGTCCATGGCTCGGCGGGCTTTGGCGAGTGCGTCGGCCAGGCCGTCCGATGAGCTTGGTTTGATGATGATCTGGCTCAGTTGGTATTCTTCGGGAAAGGCAAATTGCTCACGATGCTCTTGATAGTAACGTTTGAGTTCGGAGTCTCCGACTGTGATGTTGCCACGGATGTGCTGATCTGCGACCCGCATCAGAATGAGCTGATCGCGCACATCTCGGACGTCGTGAGGATTTGTGGAGTCGAAAGACTTGTCTTGTCGCTTCATTTGTTCAAGGGCTTGCCGAACTTCAACGTCCGATACCTCAACCTTGGTGGCCTTGGCTTCTTGTAGCTGTAACCTGCGCTCGATCAATTTCGTCAATGCCATATATTCAGCTGTTTTCAACCGCTGAGTGAGATCATTCCCGTGAAACTCGCGTGAGAGGCGCTCTTGTTCCGCCCTAAACTCACGTTTCACGTCCGACAACATGATCAATTCCGCATTCACGATGGCGACAATGCGATCCTGTAGATGAGCGGCGGAAAAGGGCGGAGGCCAGATTACGATCATCACGAAGGTGAGAACCAACGTGAATCGAATCAAGAATCCTGAGCTCAAGATCGCGCGTGTCATGATTCTTTCATTCGCGGCCAAAGAACGTGAATGGACAATTTTACACGAAAGGGGAGCTGTCTGAAAATCACCAACAGGCTACCGTGCGCCGGTATCCTCAGTAATATAGCGAGAGGCTTCTGCGAAACGAACCGAGGCGTTGGTGCGTATGTCGGCGATCACGTCTTCGAACCGCTTGCGGCGTTTCTCGGCCAGCAACTCCTGCCGAAGCCGTTCCTGTGTCGCAAGGTCGGCTTGAATGATGGCTTCATCGAGGGGAGTCAGCATGACCAAATAATAGCCGTTGTCGGTCTTGATGGGTGCGCTGACCATCCCAGGTTTGAGTGTATGGATGACGTCGTCGACTTCAGGAAGGACGAGCCCTTTGCGGTAGGGCCCGAGGTCTCCCCCGGTCCCTTTGGTTTTTTCATCGATGGAATACCGTTGAGCGAATTTTGCGAAGTTACCGCCTCGATTGATCTGCATCTCGAGATCTTTTGCCGCATAGACGTTGGACAGCAGCATGATCGAAATATTGACTTTTAATGGGTCTAAGAGCTCGCTGGCGTGGCTCTCGTAGTATGCGGACAGTTCCTCTTGCGTCAGCTCCACCTTGGTTTGAAGCTTGTCCTTCAAAAGCTCATCCAGGATCAACTGCTCCTTATATCGCTGAGTCTTGTCGCGAATGGAATCATCTCGATCGAGTCCTCGGCGTCGAGCCTCTTGCAGGAGCAGTTCTTTAGTAATGAGCTCATCGAGGAATTGTCGTTTCCCGCCTTCCTTCTCGTAGCGAGACTTCGTCGCCTGCGAGAGCTCGTCCCAGCGAAGGTCGAATTCTCCCTGCGTGATGGCTCGTCCGTTGACCAGGGCGACAACTGGTTCTTCCTGCCGTTCTCCACATCCCGACATTCCAATCCCTGACCCGGTTAGGATTCCGGTCAGGAGCAGAGAAATAACGGCTGTTCTGTGGAGAATGAGGAATCCAATTCGTTTCATGCCGCTGGGTACATGTGGGGCTCTATCACGAGGTAGTCGCATTCTGCTTCAAGCTCTTGGTATCACAGAGATCAAGGCTTTGCAAGGTTGCGTTGAGTTCTGAGAAGAGCAATGGCCAGTCGTCATGGCGCAGTTGAAGTTCAAAGGAGAGGGGGCTCAGGAACCGTAGCCGCTTTTTGAGTTGGTCCATCAATCGGTGGATAGCACTTTCGGGGATGGTAGCCTTGGGCTGGAAGACGATCTTTGCCGATTGGCCGTGCACCTCGATCGAGGTCAGGCGAAGCCGTTTGGCATGTGTTCGAAGTTGCATCACTTCGAGGAGCCGTTCAACGGGCTCCGGAGCGGGGCCGTAGCGGTCCTGTATTTCTCCATGCAGGAGGGCCAACTCGCCGACCTGGTCACAGGCCGTCAGCCGTTTATAGAGGGACAGCCGTTGGTGTGGGTCGGCAACATACTGCTCCGGAATAAAGGCGGACACGGGTAGTTGAAGGGTCGGGTCGGGTTCCTCTTCTACGATCTGGCCCTTCAACCGTTGAACGGCCTGTTCCACCATTTGCATGTACAGGTCCAGGCCGATCGCTGCGATATGTCCGGATTGCTGCTTGCCCAGGAGATTGCCGGCTCCTCGAATCTCGAGGTCTGCCGCGGCGATACGGAAGCCCGATCCAAGTTCAGTGAACTGCTGAATGGCGATCAATCGTTTCTGCGCATCGCCGGTGAGCGTGCCTTCGTCTGGAATCAAAAAGTACGCATAGGCTTGCTCTCCACCGCGCCCGACTCGTCCACGCAACTGATACAATTGCGCGAGGCCGAACTGGTCGGCACGATTCACGATGATGGTGTTCGCGTTTGGGACATCAAGCCCCGACTGAATGATGGCAGACGCGATCAAGACATCCGCCTCACGTTTCACAAATTTGAGCATCACGGCTTCCAAGGTTTTGGCATCCATCTGACCGTGGGCCATGACCATGCGCGCTTGGGGAATCAACTGCTGCAACCAGGCCCCGATCCGCTCCAGCGATTCCACTCTGTTGTGGACGAAATACACTTGTCCTCCTCGCCCGAGCTCACGGAGGATGGCGTCACGCACCGCTTTATCGCTCGACCGGATCACGCCCGTCTTGATGGCTAATCGACCGGCCGGTGGAGTGTCGATGATGGAGAGATCGCGGACACTCGACATGGCCATCTGAAGGGTGCGTGGAATTGGAGTGGCGGTGAGCGTGAGGACATCGACTTGCGTGCGGAGTTGTTTGAGCCGTTCCTTGTGCTTGACGCCGAACCACTGTTCTTCATCGATGATCACGAGGCCGAGGTGCCGAAACGTCACGTCTTTTTGGAGGAGGCGATGTGTCCCGATCACCACATCGATGGTACCTGCCGCGCAATCCTTGAGGATCGCTTTTGTCTCTCGAGGGGATTGGAAACGTGAAAGCAATGCCACCTTCATGGGGAAGGGAGCGAAGCGTTCGGAAAAGTTCTCGTAGTGTTGATGAGCAAGCAGAGTCGTCGGGACCAGAACGGCCACTTGTCGATCGTGCTCGACGGCTTTGAAGGCGGCCCGCATGGCCACTTCCGTTTTCCCATATCCAACGTCTCCACAGATGAGCCGATCCATGGGTCGCGTCGCTTCCATATCCCGACCGATGTCTTCGATGGCCTTCAGTTGGTCGGGTGTTTCCTCATACTCAAAGGCCGCTTCAAATTCGTGATAGAGGGTTGTGGAGGTGCCATACGCGTTTCGTTTCACCAGCTCGCGGTTGGCGTAGAGATCGATCAATTCTTGGGCCATTTCCTCGATGTCTTTCTTCACGCGTGCGGTCGTCTTGGCCCAACTGGTGCCACCCAATCGATCAAGTCGTGGGACATGGCTCTCGGCTCCGCTGTATCGCTGCACTTGATTTAAGCGGTCAAGCGGGACATAGAGGGTATCCCCGCCGGAAAACTCCAAAATCAGGTAGTCGCTCTCGAAGTCCTGGACGACGAGACGTTTCAACCCTCGATATTTGGCGATCCCATGTTGGACATGGACGACATAATCACCCACATTGAGGTCTTCCAAGGAGGAGAGAAACGTGGCCGTCCGGCTTTTCGGCTGAGGTTTATGACGTGCTCCCTTGGCGAACAGTTCTTCTTCGGTCAACAGCGCAAGTCGAAGGTCTCCCGAGAGAAATCCAGCTGAAAGATCACCATGCAACACATAAAACGGAAGTTTGCCGGTGCTCCGACTCGGCCACAGCGAAGGCTTCCAGGGGTCGGCCGGCAGATCATGTTCTCGAAGGAGGGCAAGCAAACGGTCCACTTGCCCTCGGCTCCGCGCGACCAGCACGACTCGATGCTCATTCCGGAGTCCTTCCAAGAGAGTCAGCGTTTGACTGAAGGCTGTGCCTCGAATCCCAAGCCCGATGGTGCCGGGAGCTTGAGCAGGAAATGAAAACGTCGGACTCCATGCGGCATTCGGAGGAGCCAACGGCTCCAAGGCCAGGATCGGCCAGGCAGCGATTCGTTCTTGGATCTCCTGCCAGCTCAGAAAGAGTCGCTCGGGAGAGGGGTACGGGTTTCCCGCAAACCTGTCGACGTGACGCAGATATCCATCATCGATCTTGTTCCACGTCGCTTCACAGGCTTGCTTCAGCGTCTCAGGCTGATTGAACGCGAGGACAGGTGGCCTGCTGAGATAGTCGAAGAGGCTATCCATGGAAGAGTAGAGGTCGGGCCCTCTCCACTCCGCGTCTGCTTGGATGGGGGCGGCTGCGTCCGAGGCGTCGGGTGGGCGGATGAATTCCCGTGCTGGTAAGACCCAGGCATCCTTGAGTTTCATGACGGAGGTCTGTGTCGCAGGGTCGAACAACCGGATCGACTCGACTTGATCGCCGAGAAATTCGATGCGCAACGGATTGGCATAGGCCGTGGAGAAGATATCGACAATTCCGCCACGGATGCTGAACTCTCCAGGAATTTCCACGACGGAAACTCGGCGGTATCCCAAACGGAGGAGGTCGGCCGTGAGTGATTCACGCTCGAAGGTCGCAGCCGTCTCGAAATGAAAGATCGCCTGTTCGAGGACCGCGCGGGGGATCAAGCGATGCATGGCTGTGGTGATCGACGTGATGAGCATGGAGGGTGGATTGGTCAGCAGTCGATGCAGCGTCGTCATCCGGCGTGCGATCAACCCGACATGCGGAGCGGTCGCTTCATAGGGAAGCGTTTCCCACTCGGGGAACCAGGCCAGATCGTCGACGGGGAGGCCGATGAGTTCACGGAAAAAACATAGGTCGTCGAAGAGTCGTTCGGCAGATTCGTCGCTCTCTGTCACCACGACCCATGGGCTGGATTCGACAGATGCACTCTGTTGAGTGGCTCGAAGCAATGTTAAGGCGCAGGCTGCCGTAGACCCATGCACCCCGAGAAGACACGCACGCGCCTTCTCGTGCTCGAGTGAGGAGTGAAGCGGAGCGAGCCAGGGGTGTGTGTGAGAGTTCGAGTCAGACACGTGTTATTTCGCGGCAGATCGGATGCGTTCAAGGAGCCCTGTGGTCGAGAGGCCGGGAACAAGAGGAATCGTCTTGACGACACCGCCGCGGGCTTCGACGATGTCTCGACCGATAATTCGATCGATGGCCCAATCGCCACCTTTGACCAGGACATCCGGTTGAACAGAGGTGATGACTCGGAGAGGGTCCGACTCGCTAAATATGATGACATAGTCCACACAGCCTAATGCGGCCAGCACCTCGGCACGTTGGGCTTCCGGAACGATCGGTCGGTCAGGCGCTTTGTCGAGGCTGCGCACGGACGCATCGCTGTTGACTCCAACGACCAGGACATCGCCAAGCTCTCGGGCCGCCTGCAGATACCGCGTATGCCCGATATGCATCAAGTCAAAGCAGCCGTTGGTGAAGACAATCCGTTTTCCCGTTCCCCGCTCAGCAGACAGGGCGGACAGAAGTTGATCGAGCGGCCGAATCTTCGTGATCATGAGGCCATCATACCGTGGTGGTGGTTGTCAGTGGAAGAGCGAGAGCGTGGGTGGAGCCCTTCCCGACTTCCTTGGCCGGTTTGTGAGAGGTGTGGTCCGTGTGGGCGGCTCCCAGCCTCAAGTCGTCAATAAACGGACCGATACAGCACGTAACGGGTTCTAAGGCCCGAAAGCGGACATCGTTCAGCACGATGGGTGTGCCCAGAACATGATAACGAGCATGGACAGTATGAGTGTCGTGTGGATCTTGGCGGCCGTGAACGTCCTGTTCATGGTTCCTTTGATCCTCCTCCTCTTCTGTCGCTCCAAACGGGCACAGGACGAGTGGCTCCGTGCTGAGACGGAGAGGGTTGGTCTGCAAGAGAACGAACGTCGATTGCGAAGTATTCTCCAAGCAGAGCCTCAAGGCATTCTGGTGCTTGGGCTTGATTACCAGGTGCTCCAGGTCAACCCAGCCGGTTGTGTGCTCTTTGACGCAGGTTTTTCGGAGGAAATCATTGGGAAAGATTTTCGAGACTACATCCATCCAAACGATCGTTCTCAGATCGAAGCCATGCAGAGAACGGCTCGAGACGGGCATGAAAGTTGTGCAAAGGGACGACTGACCGGGTTGTCGGGGTATACCCGGTGGGTCGACATCACGTCCGTCCCTCTTCCCGGGGATGATGGGGTGGTGCAAGCCGTGCTCAGCGTGGTTCGGGATGTGACGGAGCAGAAGCGTGCGGATCGTCGGCAGGCCCTCCAGCATGCCGTGACCAAAGTTCTGGCTTCGACCTCCACCATGGAACAAGCGGTTCCCGACCTTCTGCAGGCCATCGTGATGAGTCTCGATTGGCAGGTCGGCGTGTTCTGGCGCGTACAAGGGGACCGGCAAGCCATCATCTGCGAGCAGAACTGGGCCATCGATACCACCGCGGTGCAGGAGTTCCTCCGGGTGAGTCGGGAACAGGCGTATGTGTCGGGAAACGATATTCCGGGACGCTGCTGGGCACGCGGCGAGCCCTTGTGGGTGGAAGATGTCGTGGGAGACCCCGTGTTTACGCGAGGAGCCGTCGGGGACACGGGAACGTTGCGCGCGGCCTGCGCGTTTCCTATTTGGTTGAGGGCCAACGTGTACGGGATCATGGAGTTTTTCAGCAAGGAGGCCTATGCGGAAGACCGGGATCTCTTGAGGTCTCTGGGGACGGCAGGACGTCAGATTGGGCTTTTCGTCGAACGGACAGAAGTGGAAGCCGCACTCCATGAGAATGAGGCCCGCACTCGTCTGATCATCGATACGGCGCTTGATGCCGTGATTACCACAGATCATACCGGGGCAATTACCGAATGGAACACGCAAGCCGAGGCGCTATTTGGATGGTCTGTGGTGGAAGCCAGTGGACGTAATCTGGCAGAGACCATCATCTCGCCATCCGATCGGGCACGTTACCGGGAGTATGTGCACCATCTGCTCGATCCCAGCGAGAGGTCCATGTCGAACCAGTTGGTTGAGCTGATGGGTCTTCGACGCGACGGCCAGGCATTTCCTGTTGAAATTGCGATGAGGCCATTACCTATCGAAGGATCGCTCATCTTCAGCGCTTTTATTCGAGACATCACGGGCCGGAAGGAAGCGGAACGGGCGTTGCAAGGCTACGCCGAACAATTGGAATCCATCAATCGGCAGCTGGACACCGCATTGACCGAAGCCAAGGCCGCGACGGAAGCCAAGTCGTCGTTCTTGGCGACCATGAGTCATGAAATCCGCACCCCGATGAACGGGGTAATAGGGATGACAAATATCTTGCTCGACACCTCACTCACCGATGAACAGCGGGACTATGCGGAAACGATACAGACGTGTGGCGACCATCTGATGACGATCTTGAACGACATTCTCGATTTTTCCAAAATTGAAGCGGGAAAACTAAATCTGGAGGTGATCGCTTTCGATCTCCGTCTCGTCATTGATGAGTCATTGGATCTCGTCGCGGAACGGGCTTCCTCCAAGAACCTGAATGTGGCCTGTCTCTTCCATGCTGACGTGCCGCGGGATTTGCTGGGTGATCCTGGGCGCGTACGGCAGGTGGTGATGAACTTGATCTCAAATGCGATTAAATTTACGGACAGCGGTGATGTGATCGTCGAAGTGACGGCCGAATCACGATCATCGGAGGAGGCGACTATTCGGGTGGCGATCACAGACACCGGTATCGGGATCTCCGATGAAGCTCGGGAACGGCTCTTTCAGTCATTCAGCCAAGCCGATGGGTCTACGACGAGAAAATATGGAGGGACAGGGCTGGGTCTCGCCATTTGCAAACGACTGGTTGAGATGATGGGAGGCACCATTGGAGTGATGAGCCGGGTCGGGCAGGGGAGTTGCTTTTGGTTCACGGTGAACCTGCGCAGACAAGCGGCGGGTGAGCAAGGTATGAACCCAGCGACCGTGGTATTGGCGGGTCTCCGTGTGTTGATCGTGGATGAGAAGGCCATCAACCAAAGAAGCTTGGAGCAGATGACTAGGAAGTGGGGCATGCAACCTACCTGTGTTCAAAGCGGCTCTGAGGCGTTAGATCGCTTGAATCAACATTCCGAGGATCTTCCATTTGACCTGGTGCTGCTGGATCTGGATATGGGTTCGACTGATGGAGTTGAATTGGCTCGGGCGATAACAGGGCGAACAGAAGAGGCTCGGCCTCGACTGGTGCTGCTGACCTCGCTGGGGCGACGCGGAGATGCGAAGATGGCTAAAGAAGCCGGCGTCGCCGCCTATCTGACGAAGCCGATTCGGGATCGACAGTTACACGATTGTCTTGTTGCGGTCATGACGCAAGGTCAAACTCGCTCACAGGTCTGTGCTCAGGAGGGCGCCCTTCCACTCATCACTCGGCATTCGCTTGCCGAAACCGAGGCCAAAGTGGACCTTCGTATTCTGCTGGCCGAGGACAACGTAGTGAATCAGAAGGTAGCTGTTCGTCTTTTCCAGCGGTTGGGCTATCGAGTCGACGTAGTCGGCAATGGACGTGAAGTGGTCGAAGCGCTTTCGCGCAAACAGTACGATGTCGTGTTTATGGATTGCCAGATGCCGGAAATGGACGGCTTTGAAGCCACCCACGTCATCCGCGGGAGAGAACGCTCGGCCAGAGTCCCGATCGTTGCCATGACGGCGAATGCCATGCAGGGAGATCGCGAACGGTGCCTGGCGGCGGGGATGGATGACTATCTCTCGAAACCCATTTCGGTTGAGGCGTTGGCGGGGGCACTCGAGCGGGTCGTGCAGGAGGGCAGACGCGTTCGGCTCAAGAACAGCCAAGAAGCAGCGTAATGCACAGTCTTTCCCGAATGAAGCGCTACATCAATAATTGTAGGGCCAGCTGTTGAGGCTCCCCGGTGGATCGGTTCGCTTGAGCCGATGAACTCCAAAGTGTGGCGGGGTGAGGTCGATGCTCAGCGAGATGGCCGGGCACTAAGAGTTCTTGTAAGGAACCTCGGCAGACACCGCAGCGATGGCGGCCTGGTTGGATTGTTTTTCGCTGCCGTCTATAGATCCGTCCACAGTCTGTGCATCGCCAGGTAAATCGCGACAAGGCCAGAACTTCCTGTTCCAGCGAGTGGTAGGTCGTGATCGCCACTTCTCCCGTACGATTCATCTCCGTCATCTTTTGCAAGAAGGCTAGTCCATGATTAGGTCGACGCTTTAAGAGATCGAATTGCCATTGATGAATCATTTCATGAGCGATGGTGTTCAGGAGTTCCTGCTCCGCATAGGGTGTTCGGGCACCAAGCCGTACGAAGAGCGGGAGCGACAAGCGAATTTCACGACAGTCCTGCCCCATTGACGTTCGTGGCCCTCCACGGCTGGTGAACATCCCGACAGAGGAGGTGAGGCGAGGACTCCACACAATGGCGATCGATGGAAGAGAGCCGGAAAAATATCGGCCATTCAGGTAGTGCCAACGAGTCTGCAATTCCTCTGATGTCGGGAGCACCCAGGTTGTCTCATGAGGCGAGCGCTGCCTCATCCTATCTCCTCGATCACCGCCGCGGCGAGCAATGGGAGCATGATCTCGTGGTGGCCCGTCAAGGAATAACCCTGGCCACCCTTCTGCGTGGGACGCCGCACGACGTTGGTCTGGGGACGGTAGTGAGAAAGGAAATCCATGTTCACGGTCGTGATGTTCGTGATCGGGTGACCGAGGTTTCGGCCCAATGACAAGGTTTTTAGGAAGACCTCGGGAAGGATCACGGACGACCCGATATTCATGTACACGCCGCCCTCCATTCCAGCGACGACGGCAGTGAGACGTCTGAAGTCGAGCAGCGACGTGGCTCCGATGGCCGCTCCGTCCGCGGAAGGATGCATGTGAATGATGTCGGTGCCAATCGCCACATGAACGGTGACCGGGGTGCCGAGTCGTGCCCCGGTGGCCAGGATACTAGTGCCGCAATTCCGAAATTGCGCGGCAGCGTGGTTCATGTAGCGCCCAATGGCCTCGCCCAGCCCATAGCCTTCCTTGGCGCCGTCGGTGATGGCGTCATTCAAGATCCGTCCCGTTTCTTCCGCCATTCCAAATCGACCTTCATCGATTTCCGCATCGACCTCTTCAGAGGTGTGACCCAGAAAGGCTAATTCGAAGTCGTGAATAATCCCAGCTCCGTTCATGGCGACGGCCGTCACGATGCCTCGCTGCATCAGATCGGTGATGATCGGCGCAAGGCCCACCTTGATGACATGGGCTCCGATCCCGACGATGACCGGACGGCGCTTTCGATGGGCTTTCACGATAGCACGGGTGACGGCGCGCAACGTCTTGACGGCGAGGATGTCGGGAAGGCTGGAATAGAATGTCGAAAACGATTTCCCGGGCTTCCATGGTGTCGCGAAGTCCGCGAGCCGCACCTTGCTATGCCGTTTCTTCAACGGATAGGTCTTGAGGTCCGATACGTTGATCGGAGGGATCAAGAAAGGAAGGCGGGGCGAGGGAGTCCGATCAGGACGTTTTCCCAAGCAGGTGATCCTCCACCAATTCGCACAGGACGTGGCCGAGTGTAATATGGCTTTCTTGGATGCGCGAGGTGACCGTGGACGGTACGACAAACGGAAAGTCCACGAGGCCGGCAAGCTTGCCACCGGACGCTCCGGTCCAGGCAACTGTCGTCAGGCCACATTCACGTGCAGCGGCGATTCCCTTCAACACATTCGGAGAATTTCCGCTGGTGCTGATGCCGATGGCGACGTCACCGGCTTTCCCATGCGCTCGCACCTGGCGGGCGAAGAGTTCCTCATATCCATAGTCATTGGCGATACAGGTAATGGCGGCGATATCCGTTGCCAGCGCAATGGCAGGTAACGGCATCCGCTCTCGTTGGTATCGACCGACAAACTCCGCCGCGATGTGGGCCGCGTCGGTCGAGCTTCCCCCGTTCCCAAAGAGCAGAACTTTGTTGCCGCTGGTGAAGGCCTTCGCGATGACTGTGGCCACCTGGACGATGCGGTCGGCGTGGTCACGCGCAAACTGCTGCTTGACGTGAGCGCTGTCCGCAAAGGCCGTCAACACAACCGTTTGCATGGACGCGATTCTAGGGAAGGGTCTCTAGGCTGTCAAGCGAGAGAATCGCTTCACCGTCCCGCGACATCAAATTGAACGTGGTTGAGTGCGATGATATAGTCGTAGCGTAATGGTTCAAGATCAACCCATCAAAGCACTTGTGCTCACGTTGGTCGATGACGCGGCCTCGGCGGTCTATTCGATCAATCGACTCAAGCCGGAAGCGTTGTGCTTTGTGTTGCCGGAGGGAAGCAAATCGGTGGTGGAGTCGGCGATCCAGCCGAATATTCAGCAGATGCCGAGAAAGTGGGATTGGATTGTCTTGGCCGATACCGCTGAGTTCCCTTCAGTGTATCAATCCCTTGCACGGTCACTTCCGGACCTCGTGCGGAACTGGGAGGTACAGCCGGGGGAACTGGTGGTGGATGTGAGTGGTGCGACCCCCTCGATAGCAGCGGCGCTCTCCCTCGTGACGTTACCGTGGACTTCCCGGCTGGTTGAACTCAGCCAGGCTCGTGAAGGCCTGGAAGGTGATCGGGTCGAAGTTGGCTCAAGGACGCTGGTGTGGACGCAGAGTAACCCCTGGGATGAGCAGGCGACGGTAT
>Ga0224505_10000087_pt1 | contig 68989 bp, 61 predicted proteins | sample SF_Jan12_sed_USG_FD_169102 | JGI IMG/M metagenome (GOLD analysis project Ga0224505, IMG submission 169102) | Sediment microbial communities from San Francisco Bay, California, United States - SF_Jan12_sed_USGS_4_1 | ecosystem: Environmental > Aquatic > Marine > Sediment | place: USA: California...
GGACGGTGAAGCGCTGCGTCCGGCACAGGTGTCATGGCAGAACCGCGACCAGTTACGCTTCGTGCTGCGCCAGGGAAAAAAGCGTCAGATCCGCCGCATGTGCGAACTGGTCGGGCTGACCGCAGTAGGCTTAAAACGTGTGCGCATCGGCAAGGTCATGCTCAGCGACCTGCCGGACGGGCAGTGGCGCTACCTGCGCGACGACGAAACTTTCGGATAAATCGGCAGGCTTCAGCCGGGACGCGCGGTGGCCCTGGTACCGGATCGGGCCGGTGTCGTTGCCCCGCTGCGACGCTTGGTTGCACCCGATGACGCCACCGCGGTGGGCCGGTCATTGACGACCAGTGCGCTCAAGCGGGTCAGTTCCTCATGCAATGCCGGTGGCCCACCCAGCTTGGCCATGCGCTGCCGGCGCGCGGTGTCGTTCGGCAACGCATGCAATCCGGCCAGATACAGCAGCAGATCTTCGGTCGTGTGGTATTCCTCGCCGCTCAGGCGCGGGAAATCGCGCGGAAATTCCGCATACATCTTCGTCTTGCCCGGATACAGAATCTGCGCGGCGAAACCGAAACAGCTCACGCAAACTTCGCGCGAAACTCCGTTCAGTTCGCAATACGGTACGGCATTGTCGATCCAGGGTTGTACGCGCCGCTGCAGGCCAGCCTGCAGACGCCGGACCGCAGCCTCGTTGCGATACGGACGCAGGCCGTACTGGTGTTGTACTGTAAATGGCCGGCCGTTGGCGTCGTAGCCGCCGTTGGCAATAAAAGGTGCCACAGTAACGCCAACGCCAGGAAACGACCAGACGATGCGCTGATCCGGCAATTCGATGCCGACCTGCACTTCCTGATCGCCATTCGGCGCCGTAATCAGCCAGTAATGTACATAGCCCGATTGCCCGGCCCCGGTTCCCGTGACTACCATCGGCGCACGAACCTGCGGTGTGGCGGCAGCGCGCGCCTTGGCACCCCCCGTCTTGGGGGTGGATCTTGCGGCGTCAGCCTGGGACTGCGCCACCAATGGCACACCCATGGCATGGGCGGTAACCGCCACCAACGGCAGCGGCAACAGCAGGATCAGGGAAAGTAAACGTCTGGACATGGTCAACTTGGTCTGGCGGCACGCATGGAAGTTCACCCAGCGGGTGCGCATATTAACGCCACGGACCGCCGTGCGCGTACAACGCATTGAACATTTATTTTTTTGTCGTCGCTTAGCGACGTGCGAGCAATTCAGGCAGGTCGGCAACGCTATCCAACAGGTGAGTATGCGGGTGCGGCTGCATCTGATCGCGGCCATGCGCGCCGGACAACACGCCGATATTCAGCGCGACGCCGGCATGGTACCCGGCCTGCAGATCCAGCACCGTATCGCCGGCATTGGCCACGCGGCGCACATCGGTGACGCCGGTGGCTTCCATGCAACGAAAAATCATGTACGGCGCCGGACGGCCTTGCGCCACCTCATCACCGCAAACGACCGCATCGACCACGCCCTCGCGCCACCGCAGCGCATCGAGCAGCAGATCCGTGGTTTCGCGATCGAATCCGGTATTCAGCGCGATACGGAGGCCGCGGCTGCGCAGGGTATCGATGGTCTCGCGCGCGCGCGGCACCGGCTCGACCGTGCCATGAAACGCCTGTGCCAGATGCTGCACGAACGTCGCGTAGACCTGCTTCGAACGCGCGGCACGCTCGCTGCCTTCCGGGATCAGATTGAGGATCGCCAACCGTTTGGATGCGCCGCGCAGGCTGTTGATGGCCTGCGGGGTCACCGCAATGCCGTGCGCGGCGAGCGCCGACATGAAGGCCTGCGGCACCTGGCCCGCGTCGCGCACCGTAGTGCCGGCCATATCGCACACCACCAGATCGATCTGCCCCGTCAATTCACAGTCTCCGGAATCAACACTACATCAGCTCGATGCCAAAACGCCGCACCAGCAGCGCAAACAAACCGAAACATACCACCGTAATGATCACGCTCGCGAACAACGTCAGCCAGAATCCGAGGCGCGGCAGCAGCGCCGGAAACGCAAGAAACATCGGCAGCGTCGGCACGACATACCAGAACGTGTACCACGCATGATTCGCAATTTTCTCCTGCGGCTGGTTCTCGATAAAAAGCCAGATCAGCGCCAGCAGGGTCACCAGCGGCAGTGCCGCCACAAAAGCGCCGAGCTTGTCGCTGCGCTTCGCGAGTTCCGATACCAGCACCACGATGGCTGCGGTGAGGAAATATTTCGTAATGATCCAGGTCATGGCCGCTCCAGTCGCGGTGAATTGTATCCGCCTTGGGCACAGTCTATCCGCTTGCGTCCACACCTTGTGGCGTTGTCGCGCGACCACGGCTCGCCTACCATTGATGTTCAACCAAGGAGATGTACATGAGCGAACTCTCGGGCAAGGTCGCCGTGGTCACCGGCGCGACGCGCAAACGCGGTCTGGGTCGCGCAATTGCGCTCGCTCTCGCGCGGGCCGGTGCCGATGTCGCCGTCACAGGCCACAGCTGCAACTCCGCCAGCCTGACCACCGATGAGCTGCAGCAGGGCTGGTGCGGGCTGACAGACATGGTTGCGGAAATCCACGCGATGGGGCGACGCGCGCACGGCGTATACCTTGACGTGCGCCGTACTGATGACGTTCAGCGCATGGTCGGCGAAACGGTCGACTGCCTCGGACGCATCGACATCCTCGTCAACAATGCAACCTACCCGCGCGCCGCCGACCGCGTACCGGTACAGGATCTGGATGACGATCTGTGGCGCACCATCATCGACATCAACCTGACCGGCACCATGCTGTGCTCAAAATACGTGTCAAAGCAGATGATCGCGCAGGGCGAGGGCGGCAGCATCGTCAGCATCTCCTCCGGCGCGGCGCTGAAAGCGCCGGCGACATTTTCCGCCTACTCTGCCTCCAAGGCCGGCATGCATGCGCTGATGTCCTCACTCGCCGACGAGCTCGGTGGTCACGGCATCACCGCCAACGTGATCGCACCGGGTTTTCTCGACACCGCGCGCATTGACACACTGCGCGACCCAGAAAAATGGGAGAAACGCCTGTCGACGATTCCAATCAAGCGACCGGGCACAGTGGAAGAGGTCGCGGATCTGGTGCGCTATTTGTGCGGACCCAGCGCGCGCTGGATCAGCGGTGATGTACTGCTGATGACCGGCGGCGAAGTGCGGCGTGCCGCGCGCTGAAGCAGAGTGCCGGGCACATCAGCGGGCTTACCTAAGCGTCACCGGGATTCGCGGTCAGGCGGCGCGCCGGCGGCGCATTTGTGGCAGACCAGACCGTATCCGAGCATGGATTGCCGGCCGGCCGGCGAGATCACCCACGGCCGGCTGGTCCACGGCGGATCGTGGCGCACATGCTGAAAGTGACTGCAGGCCAACTCGGCCACTCAGTCGCCGGCCTCGTCCCGGTGGAATCCGGTGATCGCCCGAGTGACAGTGGCGGACATCGGGTTTTTCCTACCGGCGGCCAAAGCGGTACGTCATGCGCATCAGCGGGTGTGCTCTAACGCCGCTGCCACGCGGGCACGCAACTGCGGCAACAGTTCCCGCTCAAACCACGGGTTGCGGCGCAGCCACAGGTTGTTGCGCGGGCTCGGGTGCGGCAAATGGTATGCCTGCGCGTACTGTCCGATGACCAGCGTAAGCTGCAGCTTTTTCAGCCGTTGCAGTAACGGCATCCGCCACGCAGATGCGCATTCAGGGCGCGGCGGAAGATCCCCGGATTTGCCTGTACCCGGATAGCAGAATCCCATCGGCAGGATGGCCACGCGCCGCGGATCGTAGAAAACCTCGGGACTCAGCCCCAGCCACTCGCGCAGACGATCGCCGCTGGGATCTGCAAACGGCATGCCGGATTCATGCACCTTGCGCCCTGGCGCCTGCCCGGCGATCAATACCCGCGCTGCCGGATGCAACTGCAGCACCGGCCGCGGCCCCAGCGGAAGATCCGCCGCACAGATGGTGCAGCCGCGCACCTTGCCCAGCAACGCGTCAAACGCCGACATGATTCATGCCTCGATCGCGGCACCGGCCACAGGTCATGCTGCGATGCGCAGGGCCAGATAGGGCGCGAGATTAAAGACAAAAATGCACAGCTTGTAGAACGCCATGGCGGCGTAATGGATGGCGTCGAAATTTTCCGGTGTCAATTTGAACCATTTCCCGTGAAATCCGTACATCCAGTCGCGGGCAAAACGGAACACCAGGAACCACCATATTAGTACCGCATAGTTGATCAGGGCGGACCACCCCAGCACATCGCGAATCAGTTCCATGGTCACGGCTAACTCCCCTGGCAATGTCGACAATCCGGTCGTCAAAATTTCAGATTAATACCGGAACAGCGCCTTGGTCCGATCAAGCGGCGTTAATCACGGTACCGGCAGTAGCTCCGGCCGCATCGCGGAGCGCATCAGAATTCCATGCCGACATTCACTGAATAGAACCGTTGCTTGCCGCCGCCGCCGACGGGCGTGGTGAACTCCTCGCTACGCTTGATGCGCGTCACTGACACGCGCAATGCCTCCCATCGCAGCGAGAAACCCACGGAAAAATCATACACCGTATCGCGGCTTTGCACGCTGGGTCCGTCTTGAAACAGTGAGCCGTCAAGAAAAATGTTATGGCCAATAATGCGCCCGTCAACGCCGGCGAAAACAAACCACTCGTACAGGTTTCGGCCATTCGCCTCGTTTTCCCTGCGTGTGTTTTTCAACATTGCGCCGCCGGGCTCGATGCTGTCGGGTCCAAAACCGGTCATGTTCTGGCCCGCACGCACGATGCCGCCGGCACGGGCCAGCGTCATGATGGTGCCCAGCGTAACGCCGGCATGCGGCACCAGCTGTACACCGGTGCGCTCACCGTACCGTCGCTTGTGCAGGTAGGACAACATGAATCCCGGTTCGGCGCGGATCTGGTTGCCCCAGCCCTGGGGTTCCGGCGCATCGACCAGCTTGTGCCATGCGGTCTGAACCTGCCTGCCCAGAGCGGGCGGGCCGACCATACCGAGATCAAACTCCACGGTATGCAGCCGACCTTCCATGACTCCGGAAGGCCGCTTTTCTTCCTTGACGCTTTGCGCGACCGCCCCCATGTACAGCCATGCCGCCCAAGGTCGGTCATTGGGTTGTGGTGCGGTGACGGAAATATCGCGCGGCGTGTAGATATTCTGACCGAAAAACAAACCAAGGTGGTTGCTGGCGCCATCTGTAATGGCGTCGAGCAGAACGTTGGACGGGCGCGCAAACAGCCCGCCCAGGTTATCCGCCGGGACACCGCCGCCAATCTTGATGCCATTCGTGTAGTACTGGTCAGTGCTGCCGAAGGAATCGTTCTCGATGAAGACCTGGATTTCGCTGCCGCGCAGATCCTGCGACGGGGCCGGTGGCGTTTCGGCGGCAGTCGCAGCGTAGGCCTGTAGTGCCACGACACAGAGGCTGGCCACTACCCAAACCTTTTGATGTAAGCGCCTACAAACTCTCAAGGATTCAATTAAATGATTAAAAATCATGTACTTACAGGGATTGTGCTCCGGGTTTGATTCCCCCGAAAACGGCATCGGCAAACCGCGCGCCCTGCCCTGCGAACCGCTACGCTCAGGCGTCAGTAACGCTCGCGCACGGCCTTGGGCAGCGGTCCGGCCGTACAGGGACCGAAGATGACACGGCTGTTTTGTTCCAGCATGGCACGTTCGCCATCGAGGTACAGCGCGTACGTGCCGTCGCTGTATTTTTCCTGCGCAGCACTGTCGGCGCGAGGCAACACCACCGGCTTGTTGTCGATGAGCACCGCTGCGGCACTGGCATCCCCCGCCCGTTGTATCTGCAGCACCTTGTTGTGGGCGCAGCGATAATCGATGCGGATCGGCAACACGGATTCTTCCACGCCGGCGCCGACGCATCCGGCCAACATCGCAGAAGCAATCGCCGCAACGACGGCGCTGCCGCGGATGGTGCATCGGTCTGGGTTCGAAACATTCATTGACGGGATCCTGCGGCGCACCGCAATTATGAGAGCTATTTGAGCGATCACACCGGAATAGCGCAGACCTCGCCGGTGTTGCCGACAATCAAGCTAGCCGCCACATCCTCCGAAGTCAAGCATCCACACGGTATTTCTTCATTTTGCGCGGATCCAGGGTAAGGCCAATACCGGGGCCCGGCGGCAGCTCGAGCAAACCGTTCCGGATCACCGGATCTTCATTGGCCACATGGTCCCTGGCATCGATGAAACTCGAAAACTCATGCGCGTGTGGTGTGCGATAAGTACCGGCGAAATGCGCGGCAGCGACGCAACCGATCTGCATATCAGCCTGAGTGCCATTGTGCGCCGGCACATAGTACGACTGTGCCAGCGCCAGGATCTGCCTCGATCGCGTATAGCCGGTGCGCGCACATTTGATCACCAACGCACGGATGCCGCCCAGTTTTAACTCATGAAGCACGTCATCCGGGGTCATGCACGAGTCATCGCCCGAAATCGGCACGCGCATACGCTCAGCACAAAAACGCTTGCCCGACCCGTCCCGTGCGGGTATCGGCTCTTCGATCAGCGCCACGTTGACTTCTTCGAAATACGGTGCAGTTTCCAGCAAGTCCTGCGAACTGTACCCCTGGTTGCAGTCGATCGTGATCTCGTGATCATCGCCCACCAGTTCGCGCAATGCGCGCAGCAGAGAAATGTCGCGTTTTTTGTCGACGCCGCATTTGACCTTCCATGCTCTGAAGCCGTAGCGCTTGATCATGCGCTCGGCCTCGGTGAGCATTTCTTTGTTCGAACCCAGCATCAGCCGGCGGTTGACCGGCAGCGCCTTCACTGTGCCGCCCAGCAGATTTGCGCATGGAATACCGAGGTGTTTGGCCTGCGCGTCAAAAATCGCCATGTCGATCGCCGACTTGGCCGCCGGGTTGCCGGCGTACTGGTCAAACACCGCCCACGCCGCCGTCAGGTCGAACACCTCCACTCCTTTCAGCTTTGGTGCGAGATGATCGCGGATGATGGTGATGATCGATTGCTGCGTCTCACCGTAGATTGTCGGCCGCGGCGGTGCATCAGCGATTCCCTGTGTACCGTCAGACAGCGTGACGATGACGATCACGTTGTCGATATTTTTAATTTCCCCCCGGGCCCACTTGATCGGGTGCAGCAGCGGCACAATGACGGGAATCGCCTCGATGGAACGAATGGTGAGTTGGCTATCGGCGGCTTTCATCGGTTTCATCAGTTTAAAAAAATGGAAGAACAGAACCGCCCTGCAAGACCGTCCGGCTTTCTCTGACGGTTTTGCAGAGACTTTCAATAACTCGTCGGCCAGGTGCGCATCAGATGCTCGCCCACGCCGCCACTCGTCCGCATGCGATGGATGTCGAGCATGCGGATCAGCCAGTCGCGGGTATCGCGCGGATCAATTACATCCTGCGCAGTGTAGATCGCGGCCATGTCATAGGGCGAGGTGCCTTTGGCCATCCTGGCCACAGCGTCCTTGAATTTTTCCGGTTCCTTTTCCGGATCGACTCCGAACACGACCTTGGCGCCGAAATCGGGCTTCATGAAGCTAATCTCCGCGGTCAGCCAGCAGGCCAACTCGTCGGAATTGCCGCCGGCACCCATGTTGGTCACAGCGAGACCGTAGCTCTTGCGCACAATCACCGAGATCTTCGGCACGGTGACCAGTGTCATCGCGTTGAGCCAGTTCATGACCTTGCCGGTGACGCCCTTCTGCTCGCCTTCCATGCCGATCAAAAATCCCGGCTGATCCACCAGCAGGGCAATCGGGATATTAAACGAATCGCACAGCACGAAAAACGCCTGCACCTTCTGGCAGGCGTCAGCGTCGATGGCGCCGCCCTTGAACAGCGGATTGTTGGCGATGATGCCTACCGATTTGCCGTCGAGGCGAGCCAATGCGGTTACAACGGTTTTGCCGAAACGTGATTTCATTTCGAACATCGAGCCGCTGTCGACAATGCACTGGATCACCTTGCGCATGTCGTACACCTGGTTGGTCGACTCCGGAATCAGCTTCATCACATCGCGGATCGCGTCATCCGAACCCGCCGGCACCGGATACTCGGGCGGCGGCTCCATGTTGTTCGACGGCAGGTACGACAGGAACTGCTTGATTGCGTCTATGGCCTGCTCGTCGGTGTCGACCACCTGGTCGACGATGCCGCTGACTTCGGAGTGCACGCGCCAGCCACCCAGTGCCTCCCCGTCGACCTGCTTGCCGGTGGCCATCGAAATCAGCCGCGGACTGGACACCGCCATGATCGCGCCCTTGCGCATCACGCAGAAATCCGACATCGAGCCGTACCAGGCCGATGAGCCGTAGCAGTGGCCGAGCACGCCTGCCGCCCACGGCACTTCGCGCAGGCGCTGGTACTCGTACGGATCGTCCTTGGAACCAATGGAGCCGGCACCCATCACATCGGGCATGCGCGCACCGGTGGATTCACCGAGAAACACCAGCGGGATGCCGCGCTTCTTCGCGACCCCCTTCATGTGTTTCAGTTTCTTGATGTTGATCTGCGCACTCGATGCGCCCTTGACGGTGAAATCATTGGACACCACGGCCGCTTCGCGTCCGGCGATGCGGCCATAACCGGCGATCTTGCCGTCGGCCGGCGTCGTCTCTTTGTCTTCCGGACGGCTGGAAACTGCGTGGAGCCCGGACTCGACGAATGAGCCTGCATCGAACAGACGGGCAACGCGTTCACGCGCGTTAAGCAGGCCCTGGGCTTTGCGCTCCGCCAGTTTGGTGTCGCCACCCATAGCCAGCGCCTTGCGCCGGCGGTCGTCAAGTTCCCTGATCAGGGCTTCAAAGGCCATGAAGTGTCGCCTAGAGTTTGATGCCGAGTTCGCGTATCAGCCGGCCCCATTTCGCCATGCCCTCGCGAATCGATTTAGCTATGTCTTCCGGCGTTCCGCCAGCCGGCTCCAGGCCTTCGGCCGCATAGGCTGCTTTGATGTCGGCGGAAGAGAAGGCGCGGTTTACTTCCTGATTCAGCCGGGTAATAACCGGCTTGGGTGTGCCGGCCGGCGCGAGTATGCCGAACCAGCTCGCCGCCGAATAATCGGGCAGGCCCGCCTGCATGACCGTGGGCACGTCCGGGAACAGCAGCGAACGTTTGGTCCCGGTCACGGCCAGCGCCCGCAGGCGTCCGTTGTTCAGATGGGTTCGAGCGCTGGGAAACGGTGCGAACATGACCTGCACGTGACCGCCGACCACATCGTTTATCGCCGGTCCGGCACCTTTGTACGGGACATGTGCCATCTGGATCTTCGCGATGGACTTGAGCTGTTCGGCGAAAAGATGATTCCAGGTGCCGTTGCCGGCAGATGCGTAATTGAGTTTGCCGGGATTCGATTTGGCGTAGTCGACAAACTCCTTGAAACTTTTCACCGGCACCGACGGGTGCACCACGATCAGTCCGGCCGGCTCCGACACCAGGATCACCGGCGCAAGGTCCTTCACCGGATCGTACGGCAGGTTCTTGTACAAATTGGGCCCGACGAGGATGTTGCCGAACGACGCGAGGACAATGGTGTAGCCGTCCGGTGAGGATCTCGCCGCAGTCTCGACGCCGATGGTCCCGCCTGCGCCGGGACGATTGTCGACAATGACCTGCTGACCCAGCGCTTCGGTCAGTTTCTGGCCGATCAGTCGCGCCTGCACATCGGTGTTGCCGCCGGGTGCAAACGGCACGATGAACCGTATGGGTTTGGTCGGATAAGCCTGGGCACTGGCCGACAACGGAAGGCCCAGCAGCAGTGCGACAAGCAATAGTTTACGGATCATGGTTGTTCCTCCTGCAGGTTGGCTGGCCCGCACGGCAGCGGGAAGTCTGGTTGCGCCCGCCCGGCCCCCGGGCAGGCGCCAAATGCCTTGCTCAATAACTCGTGGGCCAGTTGCGCAACAGGTGGTCACCGACGCCGTTTTTCATGCCTTTGCGGTGTACTTCGAGCGATCGGATCAGCCAAGCGCGAGTGTCGCGCGGGTCGAGCACATGCTGCGCTTCGTACAGTTCGGCGAGACCCCACGCCGAGGTGTCGCGCTCGACTTCGGCTTTCAGTTTGGCGAATTTCTCTGGATCATCCGATTGCTTGATGCCGTGCAGCACATTGACCGATACTGCGGCGTCCATGAAGCCCAGATCCGCGGTCGGCCACACCGCCACTTCATCGGCACCCTTGCCGCCGGCCATGTTGATGTAGGCCTGGCCGTAGTCCTTGCGCATGATGACCGTGAGTTTGGGTACAGTGACCTGACTCAGCGCGTTCATCCAGTTGATGACCTTGCCCGGCATGCCGCGGATTTCACCTTCGACTCCGATCAGGAAACCGGGCACATCGACCAGGAAAATCAGCGGTACATTGAACGAATCGCACAGCACCATGAAACTGATGACCTTTTGCACAGCATCGGCGTCGAGTGCGCCGCCCTTGTACATCGGATTGTTGGCAATGAAGCCGACGCTTTTACCGTCGAGGCGGCCGAGTACAGTGGCGATGGATTTGCCGAAGCGTTCTTTCAGTTCGAAGCTGGAGTCCCTGTCGGCAATCGCGGCGATGATCTTGCGCACGTCGTACACCTTGGTGCGCGATTCGGGCAGGATGTCGAAAATATTCCTGCAAGCTTCGTCGGATCCGGCCGGAACCCCGGCTTCGGGCGGTGCCTGCATGTAGTGGCTGGGCAGGTACGAAAGAAATTTCTTGATCGCATCCATCGCCTGCTGGTCCGTGTCGACCGCCATGTCAGCAAGCCCCGACACACCGGTCAGCAGCTTCCAGCCACCGAGGTCTTCGGCCTCGATCGGCTTGTTGATCGCGATCGAGGTCACGTTGGGGCTGGCTATGGCCATAATCGCGCCCTTGCGCATCACAACAAAGTCCGACATCGCCGAGTACCAGGTCGATGAACCGTAACACTGTCCCAACAGCGCGGAACACCACGGCGATTCGCGCAGCCGCTGGTATTCGTTCGGATCCTGCGCAATGATCGCCCGGCCAGCCGAGCCCATGCGGTCCGGCATGCGCGCGCCCGAGGATTCCCCCAGCATCACCAGCGGCATGCCGCGTTTCGCCGCCACCTGCTTCACATGCTTGATCTTTTTCATGTTGATTACCGCGCTTGATGCGCCGAGCACGGTGAAATCGTTCGACACCAGCGCAATGTCGCGGCCGGCAATGCGTGCGAATCCGGCGACTTTGCCGTCTGCCGGGGTCTTGTGTTTGACCTCGGGCCGGTTGCTGCGGGCAAACCGGCCCGACTCCAGGAACGACCCCGGATCGATCAGGTAATCGATGCGCTCGCGAGCATTGAGATGGCCTTCGGCTTTGCGTTTGGCGAGCTTTTCGGGTCCGCCCATGGCCAGCACCTCGTCGGTGCGATGCTTGAAATCTTCAATCAGTTTTTCGAACGGCACGACGGATTCCCCTTGTTTCACAACAGATTTAACGCATTTTTCAGGTGTCGGAGCATACCGCCCACCTCTATTGTCGTCAACAAGATTGTCGACAATCTGACAAAAATGGTTGGATCAGGACCCACGTCAGGGTCAATTACCCTTCAGCAAATGCCGGGCAATCACCAGCTGCTGAATCTGGCTGGTGCCTTCAAACAGACGGAACAGGCGGACATCACGATACAGACGCTCGACCGCCGAATCCTGCATATAGCCGGCACCGCCGTGAATCTGCACCGCACGGTCGGCGACGCGACCGACCATTTCCGAGGCAAAAAGCTTTGCGCACGACGCCTCGAGCGTGATGGCCTCGCCGCCATCACGCTTGCGTGCGGCTTCGAGTACCATGCTGCGCGCTGCAAAAATCTCAGCTTTGGAATCAGCCAGCATGGCCTGAATCAGCTGAAATTCGGCGATCGGTTGGCCGAACTGCTTGCGCTCACGCGCGTACGCCAGCGCTTCATCGAGCAGACGCCCGGCCGCCCCGACACAAACCGCAGCAATATTGAGGCGCGCCTTATCCAGCACTTTCATGGCTGTCTTGAAGCCCATGCCTTCTTTGCCGCCGATAATGTTGGCGGCCGGCACGCGCACGTTATCAAAAACGACGTCGGCGGTATGTGAGCCGCTCTGGCCCATTTTGCGATCGGGCTTGCCGACAGTCAGGCCCTGGGTATTACGATCAACGAGGAATGCCGAAACGCCTTTGGCATCTTTAGAATCAAGATCCGTGCGCGCCATTACCGTAAACACCCCCGCCTGAGGGGCATTGGTGATGTAGCGTTTGGCCCCGTTCAATACATATTGATCCCCATCGCGCCGCGCGGTCGTTCGCAGCGCGCCGGCGTCGGACCCGGCTTCGGGCTCGGTCAGCGCAAATGAGCCGGTGATTTCCCCCGAGGCCAGCCGCGGCAGATATTTGCTTTTCTGTTCCTCCGTGCCGTCGATGACAATGCCCTGCGCACCAATACCGGTATTGGTGCCGATGCGCGAGCGAAATACCGGTGAGGCCCGGCACAATGCCATCGAAGTCAGCACTTCCTCTTCGCTGGTCAGACCCAGTCCGCCGTATTTCTCCGGAATGGTCAGCCCGAACAGTCCCATGTTGCGCATTTCGGCGAGGATGTCCGCGGGTATGGCGTCAGCTGCCGTGACCTCGGCTTCCCGCGGGATCAGTTTGTCGCGGACGAAGCGCTCAACGGTGTCGAGCAGCAGACTGAAAGATTCCGGATCGCGGATCATTTAAAAGTCTTGTAGCGAACGGTTATCAGAGTTTGATGTTGGCCTGCTGGATCACCTTGCGCCATTTGGCCTGCTCATTGCGGATGAAGGCGGCGAATTCCTCCGGCGTACTGCCGACCGGAGTCGCGCCAAGGGCGGACAGACGTTCGTTCACTTCTGGAAGTTTCAAAATGCGGGCGGTTTCTCCCGACAGTTTCTGCACAATGGCTTTGGGCGTGCCGGCCGGCGCCAGCAGGCCGAACCACGAACCGGCTTCATAGCCGGCAACACCGGCTTCCTGCATCGTGGGCAGATTAGGCGCAGCAGCCGACCGCTTTGCGGTGGTGACTGCGAGTCCGCGGATCTTGCCGGCCTGCACATGCGGCAGATAAGGAGGCAGGTTATCGATGACAACCTGGATCTGGCCTCCCGCCAGATCAGCCAGCGTCGGCGCACTGCCCTTGTACGGGACATGGGTCATTTTTACGCCGGATATGCCCTTGAACAGCTCCGCGCACAAATGTCCCGTGCTGCCGAGCCCCGGCGACCCGTGATTGAGTTTGCCCGGGTTGGCGTTGCCGTAAGCGATCAGTTCCTTGACGCTTTTCACCGGCAAGGAATTGTTGACCACCAGGATATTGGGCACCTGCGCCACCAGACTGATTGGGGCGAAATTTTTTACCGCGTCCCACTTCAGCGTTGGATACAACGTGTTGTTGATGCTGTGGGTCGCTGCAGTGCCCATCACGATGGTATAGCCGTCGGGCGTGGCATTGGCTGTCAACTCGGTGCCGATATTGCCGTTGGCACCGGGCCGGTTGTCGACGATCACGGTCTGACCCCAGGCCTCGGTCATTTTCTGACCGACCGCACGCGCCAGTATGTCGGTAGTGCCCGCAGGCGTGTAAGCGACAATGATGCGTATGGGTCTGGTTGGATAATTCTGCGCGAAAGCGGTGCCGGCAACCGCGGACAAAACCAGAAACAAAACGGCGTTACGTAATGCCTGCATCATCATCTCCCTGTAGTGGTCACTCGCTTTTGACCCCGGCCGCCTTGATTACCCTGGCGCATTTGTCGATTTCTGACCGAATACAGGCAGCATACTGCTCCGGCGAAGACGCCGCGCAGCAATTTGTTGTTCCTCGTTCAGGCGTCCAAAATGCACCCGTATCTATTTGATTTTATTTATTTTTTCGCCGCGGCCTTTGCCTTGGTTTTCTTACGCGCTTTTGCGGCGGGGCCAAATCCTTTTTCATAGTGCGGGCCGGCCATGGTGCCGTCTACTGCCATGCCGATGATGCCCTGCGACAGATCCTTGACCGCCAGGAAAATGACGTCCTTGTCTTTGGTCGACGCGACCAGATTATGCGGTGCATTCGCCGGGATATAGACCAGCGTACCAGCGGGAGCCACAACCCGCTTGCCGTTGACCGAACCGACCAGCGTGCCCTGCAATACATAGTTCAATTGCTCGTTGTTGTGCTTGTGCATGCGCGAGCCGGTGCCGCGTGGTTTGTGGATGTAGCCCACCAGAATACGCGCGCCTTCGACGACACCGCCGTGCGATGTCGAGTAGCCGGTGCCCGCCGGGACTTTCTTCAGCTTGTCCATGCGGAAATGGTACTTGCCGTTGCCGGCGCGCACAGCGCCTGCGGTCTTGGTTTTGGCAACTCTCTTTTTTGCTGCGGCCATGCTCAACCTCCTAGGTTAATTGCTGCTTCTACTCGCGTTACAGGTAGTCGATTTTTTTCCAGTCGCGCGGCGTCACACTGACGACATTCTTGTCATGTCCCGGCCGGCGGTCGGCGTAAATGCGGCCCTCCTTCATGACCATCTGGATGTTCTTTTTCTCCTGGAACACCCGGATGTCTTTCAGCGGATCGCCCTTGACCGCAATGATATCTGCAAACTTTCCAGCCTCGACCGTGCCCAGCTCCTTGTCGAGTTTGATGGCGCGCGCAGCGTTCTTTGTCGCCGACAGAATGGCTTCCATGGGCGTCATACCGAGCTTGACGTAGATTTCCATCTCGCGGGCATTGGTGCCCATTTCCGGATCGAAGCCCATGTCGGTGCCCAGTGCAATGTTGACGCCGGCCTTGTGCATTTTCTGGAAGGTCTCGAAACAATAGGGCTGCAGGGCCTTCATCTTGTTCAACACAAACTGGGACGTGCCCTGATCCTTGCGCGTGCCGATGGCATGGTCGGTCCGGTGCAACAGCGTGGGCGTCATCCAGGTGCCGGCCTCGGCAATCATGTCTATGGTTTCATCTTCATGAAACACCATGTGTTCGATGGTGTCCGCCCCGGCCGCGAGTGCCATGCGCTGGCCGGCAGGCGTAAAGCAGTGCACTGCGGCGATCTTGTGGAAAGCGTGTGCTTCGTCGACGATCGCGTCCATTTCCTCCTGCGTCATATTGCGGATGTCGGGCTCTTCCTTGTCGGTGCCGCCGCCACCGGTGGCGCAGGTCTTGACAATGTCGCAGCCCGCCAGCAGGTTGGTGCGCGCGAGTTTGCGTAATTCCCACGGGCCATCGGCCGTCTGGAATCCAAAACGCTGCGCGGCACGCGGCTGGATCAGGTCGAGATGCGAACCGGTAATCGTCGTGAATCCACCGATCAGCATGCGCGGACCTTCGATGACGCCGGCGTTGATCGAGTCGCGGATTGCGCACAGATGCGCGGTGAGCAGCCCGCGGCTGGAATTGAGCCCGAGGTCGCGCAGAGTCGTGAATCCCATGTCGAAACACAGCTGTGCATGGAACAGTCCGTACATCTGCTGCAGTTCCGGTGTGATCTCCCATTGGGCGACCCGATAATTGTGGAAGGTCAGGCAGTTGAACATCATCGTATGCAGATGCACGTCCATCAGCCCAGGCAACAGCGTCGCCGAACCGCAATCGATGATTTCGGCCTTGGCGGGAATTTTGACTTTGCCCTTGGCGCCAACCTCTTTAATGCGACGGCCTTCAAGGACGATGACCGGGTCTTTGACCGGCTTGCCGCCGTTGCCGTCGATCAGTGTGCCGCCTTTGAGTACGCGAACCGGCCCCTTGGCCTCTGGGGGTTTGAAATCAAACATGCGTAAAACTCCTCGGAGAGATCTCGTGCCGCGAATGCGGCATCTGAATCTTCTGGTCGGTTGAAATGTAAGCGTTTGCAGCTAAGCTGAAACTAAATAATCACCCTCGGCTTGTCAAGCCGGGTCATCAAAAACGTCAGTGCATTTTTTCCATCGCGGCAAGGAAGCGCGCGTAGGCCTGGGGATCCGGCTTGGGCGTACCTGTTTCTGCAGGCAATGTGGACTTCCAGCGTAATACATCCAGCGTCGCTTCAATGTCGGCGCGACTCATGCCGCGCGCGATGAACACCAGGCGCGAACGGCGGTCATCATCGGGCCAGCGTTCGAGTACAAGCGGCTCGTGAATCAGCGTTTGCACGGCATGCACGACGACCGGATCACCTTCGACATTGAGCAGACCTTTGACGCGCAGCAGATTGGCGCCGCGCAACGAGGCCAGCGCAATCAGCCACGAAGTCAGCCCTGCCGAAGTAACGGGGTCGTCAAGATGAATACAGTAAGACTGAACGCGATCATCATGCTGCCCAGTGTGCGCGTTCGTACTCCGGTTTTGCCGGGCCTCAACCCGCACATATTCAGTCTCGCGCAGCCATCCCGCGACTTCCGTTTTACGCGCCGACGCGTCGATATTGGCTCCGAACAGCAGCGCTGGCGCAATATCGCCATGCGTGGCCGCCAGCACCCGCGCCCCGGGATTGAACTCCGCCAGTCGCGCCATCAGTGCCTGCATTTCGGCCGGCGCGGTCAGATCGGTTTTGGTCACCAGCAGACGATCGGCAATGGCCGCCTGCTTGCGCGATTCAGGCTGCGCATCCAGTTGCGCAAGCCCGTGACACCATCGACCAGCGTGATCACGCTGTCCAGACGGTACTTCGGCGCCAGCCGCTCATCGGTCACCACGGTTTGCACGATAGGCACCGGATCCGCCAGCCCGGTCGTTTCAATAAGCACGCGGTCGAATGCCGGAACTTCACCTTTCTGGCGTTGCCCGTCGAGATCACGCAAGGTATTGACCAGATCGCCACGCAACGTACAGCAGATACAGCCGCTGGCCAGCAGCACCGTGTTTTCATTGGGGGTCGCGATCAGCAGATGGTCGAGCCCGATTTCGCCGAACTCGTTGATGATCACCGCCGCGCCCGCCATCCCCGGATCCTGCAACAGCCGGTTGAGCAACGTCGTTTTTCCGCTGCCGAGAAAACCAGTGATGACGCTGACGGGTATGCGACGTTCAGCAACCATATCGATCAAAACCAACCCTCCGCGAAGATCCTGGTTTCGGCGCAGGCGAACCGGTGCAAGCAGGTTATGTCGCTGCCAAAACCGGCGACGAGAGATACCGGCAGTCGCCCGGCTGGAGTAAGCACTAATATACCATACAACTAATTGATTTTATTGATATTTTATGCGGCCTTGGCCCGGTCTTCCTGATCTGCCGTATAACGGCCCAGGCTCGCCAGTCCGTTCATTTTGGCGCGATGCGCCAGTGCTGCCTGTGCTGCCGCGACGTTCCCCGGCGCGCCTTTCCACGCTTTCAGCGCTGCCTGTTGCAGCGCACGACCGTACGAAAACGACAGCGGCCACGGGAGGTCGCCCTTGAATTGCACGTTCATCGAATTGAGATGGGCAGTCGCGACTTCATCGCTTTGTCCGCCCGACAGAAACACAATACCGGCAACAGCCGCGGGCACGGTGCGCTTCAATGTACGCACGGTGCGTGCAGCCACTTCGTCCACCGGCGCCTGTTTCACACACTTCTTGCCGGAAATGACCATCGACGGCTTCAGCACCGAATGCTCCAGTACCACGCGATGCAGGTAAAGCGCTTCATACACCGCATTGAGCGTCCATTCGGTGACTTCCTCGCAGCGCTCGATGCTGTGATCGCCGTCCATCAGCACTTCGGGCTCGACTATGGGCACCAGGCCCGCTTCCTGGCAGATCGCGGCATATCGCGCCAGTGCGTGGGCATTGGCGGCAATGCTGGTCGAGCTCGGCATGTCACGACCGATATCGATGACCGCGCGCCACTTGGCGAACTTGGCACCGAGCTTGACATACTCGGCACAGCGCTTGGGCAGGTTGTCCAGGCCTTCGGTAATTTTCTCGCCCGGGCACATCGGCAGATCCTTGGCGCCGGTGTCGACCTTGATGCCCGGAAGGATGCCGTTCTTGGCCAGCGCATCAACGAAAGCAGCCCCGCCGGCGGATTTCTGACGCAATGTTTCGTCATACAGAATCACGCCACTGATATGGTCACCCAGCGCGCGCGTTGAAAACAGCATATCGCGGTAGGCGCGGCGGTTTTCCTCGGTGTTCTCGACGTTGATGCCGTCGAAACGCTTGCCTATGGTGCCGGTACTTTCGTCCGCGGCGAGTATGCCCTTGCCCGGGGCAACCATGGCACGCGCGATTGCGGCAAGATCATTTGCTGACATATGAATACTCCTGCTGGTTTGATATCTGAATTCGGCGGTGAAACGCCGCTACATTTTACACGCGGGAATCAGTTTTTCCGGTGCTCGCCAACCTTGACGATCTTCATCGTGTTGGTGCCGCCGGCGCGGCCGAAAGGCTCGCCGATGGTCAGCACGATGAGGTCGCCATGTTGCACCACGCCGCGTTTGAGCAGTTCATCCTCGGCCATTTGCAGCGCTCTTTCCGGATTGCGCGCGCCCTTGAATTTGACAGGATGCACGCCGCGAAACAGTGTCACCCGGCGGCGAGTCTCGATGACCGAACTCATGGCGTAAATCGGCACAGCCGTGGACATGCGCGACATCAGCAGCGCAGTGCGCCCGCTTTGCGTCAGCGCAGCAACAGCTTTGATAGCAAGGCCTGCAGATGTGAATGCGGTTGCCCGGGCGATGGCCTGTTCGACATCCGCCTGGCCCATGCCGCTACGGCGCTCGTTCTGCGGCATGTCTTCCTTCTCAGCCTCGACACAGACGCGCACCATAGCCGCAATGGTTTCCGCCGGGTACTGGCCTGCCGCCGTCTCCGCCGACAGCATCACCGCATCCGTGCCATCGAGCACAGCGTTGGCCACATCCGAAACTTCGGCACGCGTCGGAATCGGACTCGAGATCATTGATTCCATCATCTGCGTGGCGGTTATCGTCAGCTTCTGCTTCTCGCGTGCCATGCGGATCATTTTTTTCTGCAGCGCCGGCACCACCGCATCACCGACCTCCACGGCAAGATCACCGCGCGCCACCATGATGGCATCAGAGGCGTCGAGTATTTCTTCCAGTGCGGGTATCGCTTCGGCGCGCTCGATTTTCGACACGATCAGGCCGTGGCCGCCGGCCTTGGTCAACAGATCCCGGGCCCATTTGACGTCGGCGCCGGAGCGTGGAAATGACACGCCGAGAAAATCAGCGCGGAGTTCTGCGGCAAGTTTAATGTCCTGTTTGTCCTTCTCGGTCAGCGCTGGCGCGGTCAGACCACCACCTTTACGGTTGATGCCCTTGTTGTTCGACAGCAACCCGCCCTGTTCAACCGCTGTCGTAATCCGCGCGCCGCGAACCGCGACCACACCGAGCACGATGCGACCGTCGTCGAGCAGCAGCGTATCGCCGGGCCGCACGTCATTCGGCAGATTCTTGTAGTCGAGTCCGACCACGTCCTGATCGCCCAGCTTGCAGTCGGCATCGAGCACGAACTTCGCGCCCGGCACCAGCGTGATTTTGCCGTCCTTGAACTTGCCGATGCGGATCTTCGGTCCCTGCAGATCAACCAGCACCCCGACTGCCCGCCCGGCCTTGCGCGCCAGCCGGCGCACAAGTTCGACCCGGGCGCGGTGCTCATCCGGTGTGCCGTGGGAAAAATTGATGCGCACGACATCAAGGCCGGCATTGATCATTCGCGTCAGCGTTTTAGCATCGCTGGACGCGGGGCCCAGCGTGGCCACGACCTTGGTTCTGCGTATCATGCGGATCCCATCCTAAAATACTTTGCGAGCATTACGCGCGACTAGTACCGGCTATTTTGCCCGTTCTTCGAGCACTGCAACGGCCGGCAACGTCCGTCCTTCGAGAAACTCGAGAAACGCACCGCCGCCCGTGGAAATATAGGACACCTTGTCAGCAATGCCGAATTTCGCCACCGCTGCCAGCGTGTCGCCGCCGCCCGCGATGGAAAAAGCGCTTGACGCCGCAATTGCCTCGGCAATGACCCGGGTGCCATTGGCAAACTGGTCGTATTCGAACACACCAACCGGTCCGTTCCAGACAATGGTGCCGGCCTTGGCAATCAGACCGGCGAACGTGTGCGCGGTTTTTTCGCCGACATCGAGTATCAGATCGTCGGGTCGCACTGCATCCGCTGCGACCGGATTGGCACGCGCCAACGCCGAGAGTTCGTCGGCAACCACCACATCGACCGGCAATGGCACCTGCGCGCCTCGCGCCTTCATGATGTCAACAATCGCCCGGGCCTCACCGATGAGATCGGGTTCCGCCAGAGACTTGCCGATGCGCATGCCGGACGCCAGCATGAAAGTGTTGGCAATACCGCCACCGACGATCAGCTGATCGACTTTGGTCGCCAGCGATTTAAGGATGGTCAGCTTGGTCGATACCTTGGAGCCGGCGACTATGGCCAACAACGGCTGCGCCGGCTTATCAAGCGCCTTACCCAACGCATCGAGCTCGGCTGCCATCAGCGGTCCGGCACACGCGACAGGAGCAAATTTTGCTATCCCGTGGGTCGTGGCTTCGGCGCGGTGCGCTGTACCGAATGCATCATTGACATAAACATCGCATAACGCCGCCATCTTGCGCGCGAGGGCCTCATCGTTTTTCTTCTCACCCTTGTTGCCACGGCAATTTTCCAGCAATACGACTTCACCGGGCTTGACCTCGAATTTTTCATCTACCCAGTTCTGCACCAGGCGCACCGGCCGACCCAATACCTCGGACAGACGCCGCGCGACCGGCGCCAGCGTGTCGCCCGGCTGCAGCGCGCCTTCCGCCGGGCGGCCGAGATGCGAGGTCACCATGACTGCGGCGCCGGACTGCAGCGCATATTGGATTCCGGGCAGGGTCGCGCGGATGCGCGTGTCCTCGGTGATATTGCCCGCGGCATCCTGCGGTACGTTGAGGTCTGCCCGGATAAACACCCGCTTGCCGGCCAGCGGCAGATCTGTCAATCGAAGAAACTTCAAGTCAACACCTTTTTTGCCGCACGGCTCACAGAGGACACTGTGAAAGTCTGGAACCCTGTGAAGTTCCCTGTGTTCTCAGCGTCCTCTGGACGCCTGCTTTTCGTTCTTTACTTCGCAACCACGCGCACCATTTCCAGCACTTTACTTGAGTAACCCCATTCATTGTCGTACCACGACACGACTTTCACAAACGTGGGATCCAGCGCGATGCCGGCTTCGGCGTCGAACACCGAGGTGCAAGTTTCGTCTCGGAAATCCGTCGACACCACCTTGTCTTCGGTATAACCCAGCACACCCTTCATCGCGCCGGCCGACTGCGACTTCATTTCGGCGCAGATTTCGGCATAGGTCGCGGGTTTGTTGAGTTCGACCGTCAGGTCAACCACCGACACGTCCGAAGTCGGTACGCGGAACGCCATGCCCGTGAGTTTCTTGTTCAATTCCGGAATCACCACGCCGACGGCCTTGGCCGCGCCGGTGGAGGAGGGAATGATGTTCTCGAGTATGCCGCGACCGCCCCGCCAATCCTTGTTCGACGGCCCATCGACAGTCTTCTGCGTCGCCGTCGCCGCATGCACGGTGGTCATCAGGCCGCGTTTGATGCCCCATTTGTCGTTCAGCACCTTGGCCACCGGCGCCAGGCAATTGGTCGTGCACGATGCGTTCGAGATGATCGCCTGTCCGGCGTAGGTCTTGTCATTGACGCCGTAGACAAACATCGGGGTGTCATCCTTGGACGGCGCGGACATGATCACTTTCTTCGCGCCGGCCGTGAGGTGCTTCTGTGCGCTGGCCTTGTCCAGGAACAGGCCGGTGGACTCGATCACCACGTCAGCGCCGATTTCATTCCATTTCAGCTCAGCTGGATCCTTGACTGCAGTCAGGCGAATTTTCTTGCCGTTGACGACCAGCGTGTTGCCCGAGACGGAGATGTCGCCCTTGAAGCGGCCATGCACGGAATCGTGGCGCAGCATGTACGCCAGATAGTCCGGCTCAAGCAGATCGTTGATGCCGACCACTTCAATGTCGGGAAAATCCTGCACCGCCGCCCGGAACACCATCCGGCCGATGCGGCCGAATCCGTTGATGCCTACCTTGATTGCCATGACGCCCCCAGAATATTGTGTTAAAAAAATCTACCGATACCTTACGCCACCACACTCCGCACCGCCGCCGAGACATGGTCACCGGTGATGCCGAAAAACTTGAACAGTTCGCCCGCAGGCGCGGATTCACCATAGCGATCGATGCCGATGACCGCACCCTCGAGTCCGACATACTTGCGCCAGTAATCCGTGACGCCCGCCTCGACCGCAACACGCGGCACGCCGCGCGGCAGCACCATGTCACGCCAGGCCGCATCCTGCCGGTCGAAGACTTCCGTGCAGGGCATCGAAACTACCCTCACAGCAATGTTCTCCGCAGCCAGCGTTTTTTGTGCGGCGAGCGCCACGGCGACTTCCGAGCCGGTGGCAATGATCACCGCGCGTGGCACGCCGCCCGCGGACTCCGCGAGGACATAACCTCCCCGCGCTATCGCGGCAAGCTGCTCGGCGCTGCGTTGCTGGAACGGCAACGCGTCCCGTGACAACAGCAGACTGGACGGTCCTTCACGATGTTCGATCGCGTGTGCCCAGGCCGCCGCAACCTCAACCGTATCGCAGGGCCGCCACACATTCATGTTCGGCATCAGCCGCAGCGACGCGGCATGTTCCACCGGCTGGTGGGTAGGACCGTCCTGCCCGAGACCGATCGAATCATGGGTAAACACACAGACAACACGCTGCTTCATCAACGCTGCCATGCGCAGCGCATTGCGCGCGTAGTCCGAGAACACGAGAAAAGTGGCGTGATAGGGAATCAGTCCGCCGTGCAGGGCAATGCCGTTGCAGATCGCGGCCATGCCGAATTCACGTACACCGAAATAAATGTAATTGCCGCCGTTGGCTGCACTCACGCCTTTTGAGCCGGACCACAATGTCAGATTGGAGCCGGCCAGGTCCGCCGAACCGCCGATCAGCTCAGGCAACGCCGGCGCCAGACCTTCGATTGCGTTCTGCGAAGCTTTGCGCGTGGCTATCGTTTCAGCTTTCTGCACGGTCTGCGCAATAAACGCATCACGGTGCCCCGCCCAGTTCTCCGGCAAGCTGCCGGCCATGCGCCGCTGAAAGTCAGCTGCGGCATCCGGATGCGCCGCCGCGTACGCGGCAAACTTCCGGCTCCACTCCGACTCGAGTGCCGCGCCGCGATCCCGCGCGTTCCATTCGGCACGCACGGCTTCGGGAATTTCGAACGGCGCGTGTGGCCAGCCTATGGCGGCGCGAGTCGCTGCGATTTCTTCAGGGCCCAGCGGCGCACCGTGTGCCCCGCCGGTGTTCTGTTTCTTCGGTGCGCCTTTTCCGATCACGGTCTTGCAACAGATCAATGTGGGCCGGCGGGTCTCAGCCTGCGCCTGCCGGATTGCGACATCCACAGCATCGGTGTCATGGCCGTCTACCCCGTAGATGACATTCCAGCCGTAAGCCGCAAAACGCTGTGGTGTGTTATCCGTAAACCATTGTTTTAATTGTGCTTTTTCGGAGTCTATGGAGATGCCGTTGTCGTCGTACAGCGCAATCAGCTTACGCAGGCCCAGTGTGCCGGCGAGGGAGCAGGCTTCGTGCGAGATCCCTTCCATCAGGCAGCCGTCGCCAAGGAATGCGTAGGTACGATGATCGACGATGTCATGGCCCTCACGATTGAAGCTATCGGCAAGCACACGCTCGGCAATGGCCATGCCAACCGCGTTCGCCAAACCCTGGCCCAGCGGACCCGTCGTGGTTTCTATGCCCGGCGCCATGCCGTACTCGGGGTGACCCGGCGTCTTCGAATGCAGTTGGCGGAACCGCTTGAGTTCATCGATCGGCAGATCGTAGCCGGTCAGATGCAGCAAACCATAGAGCAGCATGGAGCCGTGGCCGTTCGACAGCACGAAGCGGTCGCGATTGGCCCACTGCGGATTGGCCGGATTATGGCGCAGGTGGCGATGCCAAAGGGCTTCGGCGATTTCCGCCATGCCCATGGGCATGCCGGGATGGCCGGAGTTGGCCTGTTGCACAGCATCCATGGCCAACGCGCGCAGCGCATTCGCCAACTCGGGTCGGGAATTCATGACTTGCAATCCTGATGGAATGATGTCGCGGAAAGCCGCAATTATAGCGGCAGGCCCGCTGTTGATGCGAGAACCGACGGCCGCTAAGCCCGCTTCAGTCGTCGGTTTTGCGGGAGGTCTTGATACCCAAGTGCTTGAGCTTGCGATACAAATGCGTACGCTCCAGTCCGGCCGCGTCCGCTACGCGGCTGATGTTGCCGCCCTCCCGCGCCAGGTGATACTCGAAATAAGTACGCTCAAACGCATCGCGCGCTTCGCGCAACGGTGCATCAAGCTGCAGGGCAGCCGCCGCATTCGGCGCAGCTGCCTGCGGCAGCGCCCGCTGGGTTTCCTCAAGGGATATATGCTCACCAATCGCGGTGTTGGCCAGCGTCTGAACCACGCTGCGCAGCTCGGACATGTTGCCTGGCCAGTCGTAGTTGCGCAGCGTATTGAGTGCCGCTGTACTGAATTGCCGGGGCACGACCAGTTTCTGTTCCACCATGTCGTTAAGCAGCACACTCGCGAGCTCCGGAATATCGTCGCGTTGCTCGCGCAATGGCGGCAGCTGTATGGTCGTGGAGCCGAGCATCTGATAAACACGATCATCAAAATCGCCGTTCGCCACCAACGCCGGGAGCGGACGCGTTGAGCCGCAAATCACGCGTACGTTGTAACGTTCCGCCTGCGACAGCAACACGAGCAGTCCGCGTTGCTCCAGTTTGTTGAGCTCGGCGACATCCCGCACAAACAACGTGCCGCCGCGCGCGGCATGAAGCAGATCCAGCGGTGCCTCGACCATCTGACTGCCTTGATCGACAACGCTCCACGGATTGCTGGGCGCATGCAGTGCACGCGCGCAGGCTTCGAATGCGCAGCCCGGTGGGCCCTGGATCAGAACCGGCGCCCGGCTGACCGCAATGCGCTCAAGGCGTTGCTTGATTTCCTGCATCACCGGCGTGCGCCCCAGCACGCCCAGTGACGCCGCGGCGTGCGGTCGCTGCTCACCCCGGGTAATGGCGCGCCCCACGGTCGCCAGCAGTTTCTGCAGTGCGATGGGTTTCTCAAGAAAATCGTAGGCCCCTATGCGCGATGCCTCGACTGCCGTGTCGATCGTGCCGTGGCCCGACATCATTACCACCGGCATCGTCAGTTGACCGCTGCTGGCCCACTCCTTGAGCAGCGTAATTCCGTCCGTGTCCGGCATCCAGATATCGAGCAGGACAAGGTCCGGCCGTACCCGGCTGCGAAAAGCGCGTGCTGCTCCTGCGTTTTCCGCCAGCTGAACATCGTAGCCTTCGTCAGACAGGATTTCCGACAACAGTTCACGAATGCCGATTTCGTCGTCTACTACAAGAATTTGTCGCATATGTATTTATGCCTGCATTTTACGCTGCAGTACGCTCCCCGCTCCCGCTCGCAGCAGCAGGGAACACGATAACCACACGCGCACCGTGTGGAACAACATTCGAAATTTCCACTTCACCGTGATGCTCGTCGATTATTTTCCGCACGATCGACAGGCCCAGTCCGGTGCCGCGCGGTTTGGTCGTTACATAAGGCTCAAATGCGCGCTTCATCAGGTGCTCCGGAAAGCCGGTGCCATTGTCCGTCACCGAGAGTTCGGCTCGACCGGCGCGCACAGCAGTTACAATTTCGATCCGCGGCTTCTCGGTACCGGCAAGAGCATCCTGTGCATTCTGCAACAGATTATGAATGACCTGCCGGATCTGAGTGGAGTCCCCGTGTACCGGCGGCAGATCGGGGGCAAGATCGAGTCTTATACTCGAACCCAGCGACTCGTACAGCATCAGCACTTCCCGGATCAGTCCGTTGAGATCCAGCGCGCGCAACGCGGGTTCCGGCGTCCGCGCATACTGGCTGAATGCATCTACCATGCGTTTCAGGGCGGCGACCTGGCTGACGATAGTCTGGGTTGAGCGCACCAGAATTTCAGCATCTCCTGTTGAAAGTTTTGGTGCCAGCTTGAGTTGCATGCGTTCCGCCGACAGCTGGATCGGCGTCAACGGATTCTTGATTTCATGGGCAAGACGGCGGGCAACCTCCGCCCAGGCTGCATCGCGCTGTGCCTGCAGCAGCTGGGTCACGTCATCGAACACGACGATCAGACCGGTATCGCTGCCTTCGCCAAACCGCGTTCCGCGCAGCAGCAGCACTTGTGTCCCGCCCTTTACCTCGCGCTCGACCTGACGCTGCCACTCCCCGGCATCGGCAAGACCAAACGCCTCCACCACCTCTCGTGCCAGCGGCGCCAGTGTCGGATTGATCCCCGCCCAGTTCTGAGCGCCGGTGCCGAGCAACAAAGCGGAATCCATATCCAGAATCTGGGAGGCGCTGGGATTTGCCGAACGCAAACTTAAACTGCGATCGAAAGTCAGCACTCCGGCAGACAGATGCGCCAATACACTTTCGAGATACGTTTTGGCATGTGCGACCTGCGCCTGATTACGCTCGACGCGCGACTGCGCTTCGGCAAGCTGCAGGGTCATGCTGTTGAAAGACTGGGTCAGCTGACCCAGTTCATCGCGACTGGCCACTGCGGCGCGGCGACTGAAATCGCCTTGTGCCACCGCGCGTGTGCCCTCGACAAGGGCGCTCAGCGGAGCAGACAGGCGATTGGATAACACAAACGCCAACCCCAGCGCCGACAGCAGCGACAGCAACAGGGTCAATGTCAGGGTAATCGCGTACAGGCGCTTGAGCCCGCGCCGGGAAAGCTGCAACTCCTGATATTCGCGATACCCCGCCTGCACGATCTCGGCATCCCGCGCGATCTGCTTCGGCACCGGTTGCAGCAACTGCAGCACTCGGGTGTCCTCGGCCAGTGAGGGCACGTTGACCGGAGCCAGCGCGCGCAGATAAAGGCCGCGATCCGGAATGGACTCGATGACGCTGTAGGTTTTTTGCAGGCGAATTTGGCGTAGCGCCGCGGCGCTGGGGGCTTCAGGAACAAGGCTGCTCTGGTCGTTTCGGGAGAATACGATTATTTTTCCGCGCGCAGTAAACAACGTCGCTTCATCAACGGCCGCCTGCTCACGCAAAACATGAAGCGCCGTAATGTGTTCTGCGGTCGGACGTATTGACAGCGTCGATGCCATTGCCTCGGCTTTAGACGCGAGCTCGACCAGGCGGCCATCCAGCGTGCCACGACCGAGATTGAGCCCGCTCTCCAGCGCGCCGTCCAGCCGCACCTCGAACCATGATTCGATACTTTGGGATACGAATTGCACCGACACGCCGTAGATCAATGCGCCCGGCAGGACCGCCATCAATGCAAACAACATCACCAGGCGCAATGTCAGTTTGGCACCGAAGACGCCTGCCTTGAGCCGCCGCCGCAGGCTGATCAGCTGATATGTGACCATGCCCGCGAGCAACAGCGCGATAATCAGGTTGATCGTGAGCAGCGCAGGGTAGTACTCGGAGAACAGCGCCGAATTCGTGCTGACCGAGGCCAGAAGGAACACCGCGGCAACGCCGAGCCCGACACATGAGAGCAGCAGATAGCGCATGACGGCGCCCGCATGCATGGGTTTGCCGTTGGCCAAGGTGGTCATGGTGTCACCGTCCAGCGATACCATTCGGATCCCAGGCTCCATTCGCGTGACCCCAGGGCATTGAGATTGAACGGCTTCGGCAACTGCGACGTGTCCAGCCGCAACCGCAAACCCGCGACATAGCTTGTGCCCTTGCTGAGTACGCCGGGCTCGATGTCCTCGCGCCGCCGTACCTTGCTCATGACTTCCAGCGCTTCTGTCAGAGTAGGAAAGTTCTGATAGAACGCGCCGATGCCGATTCGGTACTGGCGGGTAAGCGCATTGAATGACAACCGGTACTGCTGCTGATTGGCGATCGCTTTCTCGTTGAACCAGTACCAGCGGGAGCGGACCAGTTCGAATTCAAGCAGAAAATACAGCGAAATGCCTTTGTGCAGCGCCTCCTCAAGCGGCGGCGACAGAATGATGTCGATGTCGGTTTCAAGGACATAGTGTTCATCCGCCGCGATAAATACCGCGCGGCGCACTTCTATGCCGTGCGTTTGCGCAGCAAATGCCGGGAGCGCCGCCAGCAAAAACGCCGGCAGCAGCGCAAGCAGCTTAATTTTTTTCCAGTAGGGCGTAGAAAAAACCATCATGCGCGACGTCGGGAAGAAGTTGGCCGTCGATGTGTTCTATGCCGTCAGCAAGCGGCGGAAGCAACAGCCGCCGCGCATCAGGATGACGGGCAATAAAGTGTTCGACTTGCCCGTTATTCTCTTCGGTAAAAACAGAGCACGTCGCATACAGCAATTTACCACCTCTGCGAAGCAACTGCCAAAGCGTATCGAGAATACGCGTCTGCCTGATTGCAAGCGCCTGAACATCCCGTGGCTGGCGCAACCATTTGATATCCGGATGTCGGCGCACTACGCCTGACGCCGTACACGGAACGTCGGCGAGGATCCGGTCAAACGGCGCGGCGCCCTGCCACTGTTCCGGCTGCTCGGCATCAGCACACAGCAGGTGTGCGTGCAGCGAAAGGCGCGCCAGATTTTCCGCAATCCGCTGCAGCCGCTCCTCGTTAACGTCGACTGCCGTAAGATCCAGGTCGGCCAGTTCCAGCAGATGTGCGGTTTTGCCGCCGGGCGCCGCGCATGCATCCAGAACCCGCATCCCGTCATACACATCCAGCAGTTCGGCCGCCAATTGCGCACCGGCATCCTGTACCGAAACCTGCCCCTCGGCAAAACCTGGAAGCTGCGCAACCGGCCGGGGCTTGTCAACGATGAGCCCGTAACGGCCGACGGGGCGCGCCGCAATCAGTTCACGCCCCAGCAATTCGATATAGTCGTCACGCGCGATACGCCGGCGATTGACCCGCAGCGTCAGGGGCGGACGAACATTCCCGGCCTCAAGGATGGCCCGATAGTTCCGCGGATACTGGGCGGCCAGTTTGGCTAGCCACCAGGTCTGATAGGAATAGCGCCCTTCATCCGTCGCCGCGACAGCAACATCAATTTCTGCGCGTCGCCGCAGGTAGTTGCGCAAGACTGCGTTGACCAGCCCCTGGGCTCGCGGATATCCGATACTGGCGCAGGCAGGCACTGCATGATCCACAATGGTATACGCACGAGCTTTGGTATGGCTCAACTGGTAGAGCGCGACCAGCAGCAGATGGCGCACCGGCGCGTCAGTCAGCGGGTTCCGCAACAGCCGGCCGATGATTCCGTCGAGATTTCCGAGGTGACGCAAGACGCCGTACGCCAGATCCTGTACACCGCCGCGTTGCTGGGGTGTCAGCGCGGGTTCGTTCCGCCAAGCCGCCGCCAGTTCAGCATCCAGACTGCGACCTGACAGTACCCGGGCAATAATCGCAGCAGCCAGGCATTGCACGCGCTCCATGCTCAAGCTCTGCGCTCCCGCGTTTCAGGTGTCAAAACAGGTGCCAGTATGCATGGCCATGCCGGCGAGAAATTGTTTGCTCGGCAGGCGCCTGCCGCCGGCGCGCTGCAGTTCGAGCAGGCGAACTGCCCCGACTCCCGTCGCGACCACGATGCCTTCGTCGGTCACTTGCAGCAAAGTGCCGGGCGGAGCCGGTGCCGCAGACACCGGTTCGGCCTGCCAGATCTTAAGCGCGTGGCCATTCCAGGTCGCGCGCGCACCCGGAACCGGATTGAAAGCACGGATCAGCCGATGGATTTCTGCTGCAGGCCGGGTCCAGTCAATGATGGCCTCCGTTTTGCTTATCTTGGACGCGTAGGTCGCGAGCGCATTGTTCTGCGGGACGGGATTTGGTCGCTCGCGCAGCGCGCGCAATATGAGTTCGGCACCTGATTTCGCCAATTTGTCGTGCAACGTCTGCGCATTGTCGCGCGCCGTAATCGGCACAGCCTCGGACAGCAAAATCGCGCCTGTATCCAGCCCTGCGTCCATCTGCATGATGGTCACGCCGGTTTCACGATCGCCCGAAAGGAGTGCGCGCTGAATGGGCGCCGCGCCGCGCCAGCGCGGTAGCAGCGACGCATGGATATTCAGGCAGCCCAGCGGCGGTAACGTCAGCAGCGACGCGGGGATCATGAGCCCGTACGCTGCAACAATCATGACATCCGCATTCAAGGCCCCCAGCTGTGCAATCACCGCGGCGTCTTTGAGTGTCGCCGGCTGTGCCAGCGGCAACTGGCGCGCGAGCGCCACCTGCTTGACTGCCGACGCCTGCGGCTTCAGCCCGCGACCGGCGGGCCGGTCCGGTTGCGTCAGCACCTGCACCACGTCATGTCCGGCATCCAGCAACGCATCCAGTGCGGTGACGGCAAACGGCGGGGTGCCTGCGTAGATGATTCGCAAAGTGGGTAGGGCGCGCGGAGCACCGGAAATACTACATGGCCTGCCGTTGCTGTTTGGAAAGCTTTGCCACAATGCGCTGTTGTTTCAAACGCGACAGTTTCTCGACGAACACCCGGCCAACAAGGTGATCCATCTCATGTTGCAGGCACACTGCGAGCAAGCCTTCAGCGGTAATCGTGCGCTCGCGACCATGCTCGTCCAGTGCAGAAACCGTTACTTTGGCTGCCCGGGTGACTTTTTCGTAGATGCCCGGCACCGACAGACAACCCTCTTCGCATTCGGATTCACCTTCGGCGCTGATGATTTTCGGGTTGATGAAAACCTGCAGTTCATTGCGCGACTCGGATATATCGATGACCAGGATACGCTGGTGTACGTCCACCTGTGTTGCGGCCAAACCAATACCTGGCGCAGCGTACATAGTTTGCGCCATGTCTTTGATTAAATTACGTATTTTGTCATCCACCCGCTTCACAGGTACGGCCACTTTGTGTAACCGCGAGTCTGGGTAGTGCAGTATCGGTAGTAAAGCCATGAAAAACTTGCCAATTTAATCAACTAGATGCAGAATTTAAACTAAACTCTCACGTTGGTCGGGGGGTAGTATCCACACAATATTCCGGCAACTTCCGGCAACGTTCACATGAGGTGGGTCCGCACATGCGAAAAGCAATTATATCCCTGATTTTGTTGATAACTCCGGTGTGGGCTGCGCTCGCTGCCGCGCCAGCCGCAATGAACGACACGGCGCCCGAACGCTACACTGTTCAGCGCGGGGACACGCTGTGGAGTATCTCCGGGCGCTATCTGAAGGAGCCATGGCGCTGGCCGGAGTTGTGGAAAATGAATCAGGAACAGGTCAAGAATCCGCACCTCATTTACCCGGGCGATGTCATCGTCCTGGACCGCAGCGGCGGCGGCGCGCAGTTGAGTCTGCTCAAGCTCGACACGGCCAAGCTGCAACCGAAAGTGCGTTCGGAACCCAGCGCACGTAGCGCTGTCCCCAGCATTTCTCCGTCTGCCATTGAGCCGTTCATGTCCAGACCGCTGGTTGTAGGAATCGACGAACTCGAGGGTGCGGCGCGTATCATTGCCGCGTCAGAAAGTCGAATGACGCTGGGAGCCGGTGACCGCGCATTTGTACGAGGGATCACAAAGGAAAAAGGGAACCAGTGGCAGATATTCCGTCGTGGCGACGCGCTGATTGATCCCGAAACGAATGAAATTCTCGGCTATGAAGCAACCTATCTCGGAGAAGCCCGCGTACACCAGCACGGCGACGTTGCAACCATCGATATCGTCAAGTCCGTGCAGGAAGTACATTACAACGACCGTTTGATCCCGCTGGGCAAGCAGGTTCCGGTGTTTGCTTATGTGCCGCATCCGCCGAACGTGAAGATCAAGGGTCGCATCATTAACGCGTATGGGGGATTGCAGGAAACGGGCCCGCTGTCGATCGTGACTTTGTCCAAAGGCAGCAGGGATGGCGTTCAAGTAGGTAATGTCCTGGCCATTGAGCGCAGCCAGACCACCGCGCGCTACAGCCAGCGTACCGAGCCGCTGTATGGCCGCACCGGTCTCAGTGGCAGCGACAGTCCGCGGGTGTACTACGCCGAAACCGTACCGCCGCGCGAGGTGCTGGGCAATGAAACTCAGGCCGTTTCGCGCGACGATATTGCCAAACTTCCCGATGACCGTTACGGATTGCTGATGGTTTTCCGCACCTTTGATCGCGCCTCTTTTGCGCTGATCATGGAGGCCAGCCGTCCTGTTGCCATCTCGGACTACGTTACCAACCCCTGACCTTAACGGGGTGCCGAGCGCCGCCCGCTGATTAGTCAATCCCGATGCCGCTGGATGCGGATCTGGAGGCTTGGCTGCGCCTTACCCTGTTACAGGGCCTGGGGCACCAATCGCTGCGCAAACTTCTGGTTGCACTGGGTTCGCCGGCAAACATACTTGCCGCCGGCCAGAGTCGGCTTTGCGCCATCGTTCCGGAAAAAACCGCCAACGCCATCCGCAGCGGTGGCGCTCCAACAGAAGCCCTGGCCAGAGTCGAAGAATGGCTCGATGATCCGGCGAATCACATCGTCACACTGGGCGAACAAAACTATCCGCAATCATTGCTGGAAATTCCGGATCCGCCCCCGCTGATCTATGCCAAAGGCAGACTCGATCTGCTCAATTCCGCCGGATTCGCCATCGTCGGCAGCCGCAATGCGACCGCGCAGGGACTGGACAATGCTGAAGCTTTTGCCAAAGCGCTCAGCAGTGCGGGACTCACGATTGTCAGCGGACTGGCGACGGGAGTGGATACCGCCGCACATCGCGGCGGACTGGCAGGATCCAGTTCCACCATCGCGGTCGTCGGTACGGGCCTGGATATCGTGTATCCGGCACGTAATCGGAATTTGGCACATCGTTTGGCCGAGCAGGGCTTGTTGATCTCGGAATTCGCACTGGGTACACCGGCCCTTGCAGCCAATTTTCCGCGCCGCAACCGGTTGATCTGCGGCTTGTCCAAAGGCTGTCTTGTAGTTGAAGCGGCGTTGTCCAGCGGCTCTCTGATTACGGCCCGGCTCGCCGCCGACCAGGGACGGGAGGTCTTCGCAATTCCCGGATCCATACATTCACCCTTGACCAAGGGCTGCCACGCCCTGATCAAACAGGGCGCGAAACTGGTCGAATCAGCACAGGACGTCCTGGAAGAGCTGGGTTATGTCGTGCAGCCGGCTGATTCGGCGGTAGTTTCACCGGCCGGGATTGCTGAACCGCTGCTAGAGCATGTCGGGTTCGACCCCGTCGACATCGATACGCTGCAACACCGCAGCGGCTACGATACTGCAGCCATCAATACTGCGCTCACGAGGCTGGAGTTAGCAGGCCTGATCGAGTTGTTGCCCGGCGGGCGGTGGCAACGTCGGCGTTGAACCCGGCTTGCGCTGGCGGGAGATTGTTCTTATCATCGGGCGCTCTTTTCCACGGCACGGTGCATCCGTGCCCCATCTTGGCGGCGTTACAGCTGCAAATTCAACGACATAGCATGGCAAAAACGCTAATCATTGCGGAGAAACCTTCGGTTGCAAACGATATCGCGCGTGCCTTGGGCGGGTTTACCAAGCATGGCGACTATTTCGAAAGCGACAAATACGTTCTGTCGTCTGCCGTCGGGCATCTGCTCGAAATCGCCGCGCCGGAAGAGTTTGAAGTCAAGCGCGGCAAATGGTCGTTCGCCAATCTTCCGGTGATTCCGCCTCATTTTGACGTGCACCCGATCGCGAAAAGCGAAGCGCGATTGAAGGTTCTGGCAAAGCTGCTCAAACGCAAGGATGTCACAGCACTGATCAATGCTTGCGACGCCGGCCGTGAAGGTGAGCTTATTTTTCGCTACATCGCGCAGGCGACCAAGGTTACCAAGCCGGTGTCGCGCCTTTGGCTGCAATCGATGACGCCGGCGGCTATCCGCGAAAGTTTTACGCAGTTGCGCTCTGACGAGGAGATGCAGCCATTGGCTGATGCCGCGCGCAGCCGCAGCGAAGCCGACTGGCTGATTGGCATTAACGGCACCCGCGCGATGACGGCCTTTAACAGCAAAGGCGGCGGTTTCTACCTGACGACGGTCGGTCGCGTGCAAACACCGACACTGATGATAGTTGTCGACCGCGAACAGAAGATCCGGAAGTTTGTTCCGCGCGACTATTGGGAAGTGCGGGCCACGTTCGGTGCCAAGGCCGGAGATTATGAGGGCCGGTGGTTTGATCCGGCATTCAAGCGTGACGAGGATGATCCGGAGAAGCGTGACAGCCGGTTGTGGAATAACGCAGCGGCGGAAAAAATTGCCGATGCCTGCCGCGGCAAAACCGCGACGGTCACCGAAGAGTCGAAACCGTCAACGCAGCTGTCGCCGATGCTGTTTGACCTGACGTCATTGCAGCGCGAGGCCAATGGCCGTTTTGGTTTCTCGGCAAAGGTAACGCTGTCGATCGCCCAGGAGCTTTACGAGAGACACAAGGCCCTGACCTATCCGCGGACGGATTCGCGGCATTTGCCTGAGGACTATGAGGCAACAGTCAAAACAACCCTCAAGGCTCTCGCGGATGAGTCCGCGCTGGCCCCGTTCGCGAAGGAGATCGCGAAGAACAAGTGGGTAAAGCCGAATAAACGCATATTCGACAACACCAAGGTATCGGACCATTTCGCCATTATCCCGACACCACAGCCGCCAAAGAATCTGAACGAGGTCCAGCAGAAGATCTACGATCTGGTCGTGCGCCGGTTCATGGCGGTGTTTTACCCGCCCGCGGAATATCTGGTCACGACGCGTATCACAGAGGTGGCGTCGCACAAGTTCAAGACGGAAGGAAAAATTCTTGTAAAGCCGGGCTGGCTGGCAATCTACGGCAAGGACGAGCAACAGGAAAGCGCCAATCTCCCCGCTGTAGCCAAAGGCGAAAAACCGCTCGCGAAAGCAGCGGATGCGATCGGGCTGGCCACGCGCCCGCCTGCCCGGTATTCGGAAGCGACGCTGCTCAGTGCGATGGAAGGCGCCGGCAAGCTGATCGAGGATGACGAATTACGTGAAGCCATGGCGCAAAAAGGCCTTGGGACACCCGCGACACGAGCCGCCATCATCGAACGTTTGATCGCCGAAAAATATCTGGTGCGCGAGGGCCGCGAATTAATTCCCACCGCAAAGGCCTTCCAGTTGATGACCCTGATGAACGGATTGGGTATCAATGAACTCCGGCAACCCGAGCTTACGGGCGAATGGGAATACAAATTGCTGCAAATGGAACGGGGCAAGCTCAAGCGCGCGTCGTTCATGAAGGAAATTGCCCGAATCACCGAACGCATCGTCAAGCAGGCCAAGGAATACGACAACGACACGATTCCGGGTGATTATGCGACATTGAAGACCCCGTGCCCGAACTGCGGTGGCACCGTAAAGGAAAATTACCGTCGTTTCGCCTGCGCATCGTGCGAGTTTTCGATAACCAAGGTGCCCGGCGGACGCCAGTTCGAGATTGAGGAAGTTGAAACATTGCTGCGTGAGCGCACAATAGGCCCGCTACAGGGCTTCCGCTCAAAAATGGGTCGGCCATTTGCCGCTATCCTGCGGATTGCGCCGGACAAGGAAAACAACAACCTCAAGCTGGAATTCGACTTCGGACAGGGGAACGCTGAAGACGAAGGGGAGGAAGTCGATTTCAGCGGGCAGCAGGCGCTAGGTTCATGCCCGAAATGCAAAGGCAGCGTGTACGAACACGGGATGAACTATGTGTGTGAAAACACACCGGCAAAGAAATGTGATTTCCGGTCTGGGAAAATAATTCTGCGCCAGGAAATCCATCGCGAGCAAATGGAGAAGCTGCTTGCCAGCGGGCGTACCGACCTGCTGGACGGATTTTTCTCGAACCGCAACGGCCGACGCTTCAAGGCTTTCCTGGTCAAGCAGCCCGACGGCAAGATCGGATTTGAGTTTGCACCGCGCGCGGCCAAGGAAGAGACCGAAAAGCCGGCGAAGGCACCCGCTGCCAAACGCCGCGCGCCCTCCCGGAAGAAAGCAAAATAACCATTTTAAATCAACGGGTTATTGTTGTCCGGCGCAGGTGGTAACGCCGGAATCAGACGTCCAGATTGCGTGCACCCAACGCATTGGTCTCGATGAAATTACGCCGTGGCTCGACCGCATCCCCCATCAGCGTCGTGAAAATTTCATCCGCGCCAATGGCATCTTCGATTTGCGTACGCAGCAATCGCCTGGTTTTCGGATTCATCGTCGTGTCCCATAACTGGCCGGGATTCATCTCACCCAGACCCTTGTAGCGCTGTATGCCTACGCCGCGCTGGACCTCCGCGAGTACCCAGTCTATGGCCTCACGGAAATCCCGCACCGGTCGCTGGTGCTCGCCGCGTTTGATGTAAGCGCCGTCAGCAAGCAGCCCGTGAAGCAGCTGGGCCGTGCGTTTGATCTGGGCATAGTCACCGCTGTGCAGAAAATCCGGGTCAATCTTGCTGTCGCGAACCACACCGTGCTGAATACGCGAAATACGTAACACGTGGCACTCGTTCTTGTCGTCATATTCCGCTTCGAACTTCATATTCTTTTTTCCGGAAAACAACGTGCTCAGCGCTTTTGCGCTCTCCTGTGCGGCGGCCTCGTCGCCGAGATCCAGCGTAACCGGATTGTTCAGCATGGCGTGCAGCACGTCGCTGTCAATCAGCCGGCTTTCACGCTCGATCACCGCTTCAGCCAGCAAATAGTGCTTGGCAATGTCCTCAAGCGCAGCCTTTGACAACGGTTCCGCATCGGCACTCGTATAAAGTTCGGCTTCATCCAGGGCCTGTTTGAGCAGGTACTGCTTGAGCTCATGTTCATCTTTCAAATAGCGCTCTTGCTTGCCATGCTTGACCTTGTACAGCGGTGGCTGGGCAATATAAATATGTCCGCGCTCGACCAGCTCCGGCATCTGACGGAAAAAGAATGTCAGCAACAGCGTGCGTATGTGCGAGCCGTCGACGTCCGCATCGGTCATGATAATGATGCGGTGATAGCGCAGCTTATCCGGGTTGTATTCGTCTTTTCCTATCCCCGTGCCAAGCACACTGATCAGCGTTGCAATCTCCGTTGACGAAATCAGTTTGTCGAAACGCGCTTTCTCCACGTTCAGAATCTTGCCCCGTAACGGCAGGATCGCCTGGTTTTTGCGGTCCCGGCCCTGTTTGGCAGATCCCCCGGCCGAATCGCCCTCAACCAGATACAGCTCACACTGGGCCGGATCGCGCTCCTGGCAGTCGGCGAGCTTGCCCGAAAGTCCGAACGAATCGAGCACGCCTTTGCGCCGCGTCAGCTCGCGCGCCTTTCTTGCGGCTTCCCGCGCGCGCGCGGCATCAACGATCTTGCTGCAGATAATTTTCGCGTCAGTAGGTTTTTCGAGCAGAAACTCCATCAGTTTTTGCCCAACGATCTCTTCTACAACCGGCCGCACTTCTGATGAAACCAGCTTGTCCTTGGTCTGCGATGAAAATTTGGGCTCCGGTACTTTCACCGACAGCACCGCAGTCAGGCCTTCTTTCATGTCATCGCCGCTTGTGTCTACCTTGGCCTTTTTAGCGAGTTCGTTTGATTCGATGTAATTGTTCAGCGTGCGCGTCATCGCAGCGCGCAGACCGGTGAGATGGGTGCCGCCATCGCGCTGCGGTATGTTGTTGGTAAAGCACTGCATGGATTCCTGGTAGGAATCATTCCACTGCATCGCAATCTCGACGGTGATGCCGTCCTTGCTGCCTTCAATATGAAATATGTTCGGGTGCAGCACGGATTTCGCGCGGTTCATGTACTCAACAAAACCCTTGATTCCACCGCTAAAAGCAAATTTCTCTTCCTTACCGGTACGCTGGTCCGTCAGCGTTATTTTTACACCGTGATTCAGGAACGACAACTCGCGCAGGCGCTTGGCCAGAATCTCGAAATGAAAATCGATCTTGCCGAATATCTCGCTGCTGGCCAGAAAGTGCACTTCCGTGCCGCGCCGCTCGGTCTTGCCTACCGCCTTCAGCGGAGCTACGGCTTCGCCCATGCGAAACTCCATGCTATGCGCCTTCCCGTCGCGCCGGATCGAAAGCCGTAGCCACTCTGAGAGCGCGTTGACAACCGACACCCCGACGCCATGCAAACCGCCCGAGATCTTATAGGAGTTGCTGTCGAATTTTCCACCCGCGTGCAGTTCTGTCATTACCACTTCGGCGGTGGAACGTTTCTCCTCGTCATCCGGATGTATGTCTGTCGGAATGCCGCGGCCGTTATCTGCCACGCTGATGGAGTTATCAGGATGAATGATAATGGTAATTTCATCGCAATGTCCTGCGAGCGCTTCATCAACGGCATTGTCAACCACTTCGAAAACCATGTGGTGCAACCCCGTTCCGTCGCTGGTGTCGCCGATGTACATCCCCGGCCGTTTGCGCACGGCCTCAAGTCCTTTCAGGACCTTGATGCTGTTTGCGTCATATTCATTTCCCGTGCGCTGCTCTTTTTCGCTCATCGTTTTTCTTTTCGTCCTTTTCCTATATCCGCATTGGCATGACAACGTACCGGAAGTCTTCTCGACCGGGAAGCGTAATCAGCATGCTGCTGTTGGCGTCGCCAAACGAGCACACCACCTTGCCGGCCGATACATTGTTAAGCACATCCAGCAAATAAGTCACGTTGAAGCCGACGTCCAGGGGGTCGCCGTTGAACTCGACTTCAAGTTCTTCCTGGGCCTCTTCCTGCTCGTTGTTACTGCAGGAAATACGCAGACTGTCCTTGGTCAGCATCCACCGGACACCACGAAACTTTTCATTGGAAAGAATGGCTGCGCGCTGCAATGCACGCAGCAACTCATCACGATCCAGGGTTATGCTTTTCTCATAGTTCGTTGGAATTACGCGCTGATAGTCCGGAAACTTGCCATCTATCACCTTGGTGGTTAAATCAACGTCTCCAAACTTGAAGCGGACCTGGTTTGCATGAATGGCGACTTCCAGCGGTTCATCACCTTCAAGGAGTTGTCGCGCAAGTTCAAGTATGGCTTTTCGCGGCAGGATAACTTCTGTTTTCTCATGCTTCGCAGCGAGCTCGGTAACGGCGTAGCTTAGTCGGTGGCCGTCCGTGGCAACGACCCGAATTTCCTTGTCTTCGGTAACCAGAAGCAGCCCGTTGAGGTAATAACGAATATCCTGCTGGGCCATGGCAAACTGCACCAGCGCGAGCAGGTTTCGCGCAGCCCCCTGTGAAATCTTGAAACTGCTTTGTGGCGGGCCGGGATCCGCGAGCGTAGGAAAGTCTCCGGCCGGCAGTGTCTGAAGATTAAATCTGCTCTTGCCCGCTTTCACCTGGAGGCGGTTGTTGGCGACCTCAAGAGAAACTTCTGTTCCATCCGGCAGCGCACGGAGAATATCAACCAGTTTTCGCGCGGAAACCGTAATCGCCAGTGGTTCACCAGTTTTCTTGTCCAGCGGACACGACGTTGCGATCTGCAACTCCAGATCCGTTGCAACAAACCGCAGAGCGTCCGCGGTGCGCTCGATCAGAACGTTCGAAAGAATCGGTAGCGTATGGCGTCGCTCAACAATTCCGGTCACTGCCTGCAATGGTTTTAGCAGGGCATCCCGCGATAATTGGACGAGTTTCATAGGTTGAATTATTTCTTAATTAAAATAGTAGTAAGTAATAGAGATGTGTTTTTTTGTTAGCAAGTAACCAAGAGGTCTGAAAATAAATGATTAATTGCTTTTTGGTCTTCTGTATTACCCGTGGATGGCTTGTGGATAGAAAAGGACAGAAAAAGGTGCTTTCGAGCAAACAGTTGCTTATGCACAAAGCATGCACAGGTAATCAACTGCGTAATACCTTCAGCAGAGATGCAATGTCTGCTGTCATTTCGTTGGTGCTGCTGCGGAGTTGAGCGATTTTCCGGCAAGCATGGAGTACCGTGGTGTGATCGCGCCCGCCAAACGCTTCACCGATATCAGGCAGACTCAATTGAGTTAATTCTTTTGCCAGCGCCATGGCAACCTGTCTTGGACGGGCAACATTGCGCGTACGTTTTTTTGAATACATCTCCGACACTTTTATTTTGTAATAATCGGCAACGGTGCGCTGTATGTTTTCAATGCTGACCTGGCGGCTTTGGGAGGCAAGGATATCGCGCAATGCTTCGCGCGCCAGATCGACGGTAATCGGGCGGGCCGTGAAGCGGGCATAGGCGAGAACCCGTTTAAGGGCACCTTCAAGCTCGCGAATGTTCGATTGCACGTGCTTGGCGATGAAAAACGCGACGGTCTCGTCGAGCGCCAAACCATCTGCATCCGCCTTTTTCAGCAAGATGGCGACGCGCATTTCCAGTTCCGGTGGTTCGACCGCTACTGTAAGGCCCCAGCCGAAGCGGGAAATCAACCGGTTTTCCATACCCGATATTTCCCTCGGATAGGTGTCGCAGGTGATGATGACCTGCTTATGCGCCTCGACCAGCGCGTTGAATGCGTAAAAGAATTCTTCCTGGGTGCGGTTTTTTCCGCTGAAGAACTGAATATCGTCGATCAAGAGCAGGTCAAGAGAGTGGTAATAACGTTTGAAGTCATCGAACGCTTTGTGCTGATACGCGCGAACCACATCCGAGACATATTGCTCGGCGTGGATATAGCGGATCTTGCTTTCCGGTGCGTGTGCTCGCAGATGGTTACCGATGGCATGAATCAAGTGGGTCTTGCCCAGGCCAACGCCGCCGTATACAAAAAGAGGGTTGTAGGCAGCCCCCGGTTTCTCTGCTACCTGGCGGGCTGCTGCGCGGGCGAGATCGTTCGCTTTGCCGGTGACGAAGGTATCGAAAGTGAAGCCCGGGTTCAAACGGGAAATGTCGCGGACATCGCGCGTTGCGGATGCGGGCCGCGGGGGCACCGGCAGAGGACTCTCTACCGGTATTGCGGCGGGTGTTGCCAAAGGGCGCTCGGCCAAGATCAGATCGACGGCGGCTTCTTCACCGAAACGTTCGCGGGCGAGCTCGAGGATTCTGGATTGAAAGCGATCCCTCACCCAGCGCTGCACAAACCGATTGGGCGCGGTGATGGTGACCGTGGATGCCGCAATCGAACATTGGAGCGGCTGAATCCAGGTTACAAATTGTTGTTGCCCGAGCTCTTTTTCGAAGAATGCGAGACAATGTTGCCAGAAATCGTTCATTCGTCCCTATGATTGACGCGACGGGCTTGGTTGGTGGATTAGTGCTGGAAATTTGGCCTCTGATTTTACCCCTTATTGGCGTGCTCAACAAAGACGACGCAGGCGACACCGTCCGGTTGTCCGCTGTGGGAAAAGGCGCCAGAGATTGACACGAATGACGCTCTCGATGTCTAATGGGAGGTTTCTCAGAAGACAATCGGGACAGATCATGAAGCGCACCTATCAACCTTCGAAAACGCGCCGTCAGCGGACGCACGGGTTTCGTGTGCGCATGAAGACGCGCGGTGGACGTGCTGTCATTCGTGCGCGCCGCGCAAAGGGCCGGGCGCGCCTCAGCGTCTAGTCGACTCCGCATTCGGCTGCCTACTCTCCGGTATGCGCCCGGGTCGTTTGACCGAACCGGCGCAATTCGAAGCCGTACTGGCGGGCGGGCGTAGAACCGGCAGCCGGTGTTTTCTCGTTCGTGCCATGCCCAACGCCGGCGAGGGGCCGCGGTTGGGTTTGATTGTAGGCAAGAAAGCGGCGCCCCGGGCAGTAGATCGCAACCGGGTGAAGCGCATCGCGAGAATAGTGCATCGGCAACTGGCGACGGAGCTTGAGGCACTGGATGTAGTGGTGCAACTCAGAGACAGTCCTCGCCGTCACGACAACGCTGTATTGTTCAAGGAGTTGCAGGGGTTGCTGCGTGAATTGCTTGAGCCCGGCAGGGGATAGCGAGCGCAGTATCCGGCAAATAGGTTATGGATTCACAACGGCTGATACTCTTCTTCGTATTTACGATGTCGGTGTTCCTGCTGTTCGAGTCCTGGCAGCGGGATCAGCGCCCGGCACAGACCGCGGCAGTGGCAGCAAAAAGCCCGGCGGCAATTCCCGGCGCGGCAACGGACAAGTCCGATTCCAATGTGCTGCCTACGCCGAGTCCGGCGCTGACACAAAATCTTGCCACTCCGGTTACGCCTGCCGCACCGGTTGTAGCGACGCCGGATGGCGGCCAGGTCATCAAAATCGAAACGGACCTTTATCGTGCTGAAATCAGCACCAGCGGCGGCGATCTCATCAGCCTCGAGTTGTTGAAACACGGCAGCACGCTGGATCCGAAGAAGAATTTTGTTCTGTTCGCGCGCAGCAAGGATCATGTGTATATCGCGCAATCAGGTCTTATCGGCGCCGGCCTGCCGAATCATCAGAGCGCATATACAACGCCGGCAATGAAATATCGCCTCGCGGACGGCGCGGCTGAGCTGGAGGTAAGACTTGAGGCGGCTGGCGGCGTAAAGGCCGCGAAAATCTACCGCTTTCGGCGGAACAGTTATGTCATCGATATTAGCCATGAGTTCGTAAACGCTGGTGCAGCGCCGGTCGAGGCGTTTGCGTATTTCCAATTGGTGCGTGATTCGAAGGCGCCCGAGGGTGACTCGAAAATGGTGCCTACCTACACGGGTGTAGCGGTGTACACCGAGAAGGAGAAATTCCAGAAGGTCGATTTCGGGGATATAGAAAAAGGGAAAGTACCTTATCCCAAGAGCGGTACCGATGGCTGGATCGGGATGCTCCAGCATTACTTCCTCGGCGCGTGGCTGCCGAAACCCGGGGCGCCGCGGGAGTTTTATACCCGTGAGGTTCAGCAGGGGTTGTTGTATGCCGCCGGCACCATCGTGCCCGCGGGATCAGTCGCGCCCGGCGCCAGCGCGACAGTCACCATGCCCTTGTACGCCGGGCCGCAGGAACAGGAAAAGCTCGCGGCGCTGGCGCCGGGCCTGGAATTGGCGGTCGACTACGGCTGGCTTACGGTTATCGCGGCACCATTATTCTGGGTGCTGCAATGGATACATGGCTGGACCGGCAACTGGGGCGTAGCGATCATCATTTTGACGATCATGATCAAACTGCTGTTCTACCCGCTGTCCCAGGCGAGCTATCGCTCGATGGCCAAGATGCGCGTGGTTGCACCGAAGATGCAACGCCTGAAGGATCAGTACGGAAATGACCGGCAACGCATGCAGCAGGCGATGATGGAGCTCTACAAGACCGAGAAGATCAACCCGTTGGGCGGATGTCTGCCGGTACTTGTTCAGATTCCTGTATTCATTGCGTTGTACTGGGCGCTGTTGGGCAGCGTTGAAATGCGCCAGGCGCCATTTGCGCTGTGGATTACCGATCTGTCAACGCCGGATCCCTGGTACATCCTGCCGATCCTGATGGGCGCAACCATGATTATCCAGACACGGCTCAATCCGGAGCCACCGGATCCGGTTCAGGCCAAGATCATGAAGGTCATGCCGGTCGCGTTCAGTATTTTCTTTTTCTTCTTTCCCGCGGGTCTGGTGCTTTACTGGCTGGTCAACAATATTCTGTCGATCGCGCAGCAGTGGCACATCAACAAGAGCCTGGAGAGCACGATCAAACCGGCCAAGCACAAGGCCTGAGGGTCATGACAAATGTGCGGCGCTATACTCGCCGCACATGATTCATCGCGACGTTATTGCAGCCATTTCCACCGCGCCCGGCCGTGGTGGCATCGGCGTTGTCCGTGTCTCCGGCTCCGGTCTCGAAACGTTTGCGAAAGGCCTTACACCGCGACCGCTTGAAGCGCGCCGCGCCATTCTGACGCCTTTTCTGAGTGCGTCAGGGCAGGTTCTGGACGAAGGCCTGGTCCTGTTTTTTGCTGCCCCGAATTCATACACCGGAGAGGATGTGCTGGAGTTGCACGGGCACGGGGGCCCTGTCGTGATGCGTTTGCTGCTCCAGCGGTGCCAGGAGTTGGGCGCGCGGCTGGCCCGGCCTGGGGAATTCACCGAGCGGGCTTACTTGAACGGGCGTATGGACCTGACACAGGCGGAAGGCGTTGCCGACTTGATCGACGCGTCAACCGCATTGGCTGCGCGTGCGGCGCTCAGCTCCTTGCAAGGACAATTTTCTGCATTAATACAACAACTTACGGATAAGGTTATGAAGCTGCGAGTTTTGCTCGAAGCGACCCTGGATTTTCCGGAAGAGGAGGTCACGTTTTTAACCGCAGCGCGGGCAGGCGAACAATTGGCCGCGATACGTGCACAGTTGGACGCGACGCTTGCAGCGACCCGGCAAGGCAGTATGTTGCGCGATGGCATACAAGTCGTGCTCGTAGGCGCGCCCAACGTCGGTAAATCCAGCTTGTTGAACGCTTTGGCCGGTGAAGACATCGCAATCGTCACTGATATACCGGGAACAACGCGGGATGCAATTCGGGAACAGATAGACCTTGATGGCATTCCGGTGCATATCATCGATACAGCGGGCTTGCGCGAATCCATCGACACGGTGGAACGCATCGGCATCAGTAGGACGTGGGCAATGATCGAGAGAGCCGATTTGGCGCTGCTGATATCGGACGGCGCGACGGCACCGGACGAAGTTCAAACCATTGTCGATCGATTGCCCAGAGGACTGGCGCGTATCCACGTGATCAACAAAATTGATTTGTCAGCACATGAAGGGGCGCGGGCGACCCGTGGCGCCGAGGAGACCGTCTGGGTCTCGGCCAAGACCGGTGAAGGCCTCCCGTTATTGAAGCAGGCGATCTGGGATCGGGCCGGATGGCACCCATCCGGCGAAGGGCTGTTCAGTGCGCGGGCTAGGCACATTGAGGCGCTGCAGAGGGCGCAAAATCATCTGGCGACGGCGGCAGGCCTGACAGACCGTTTAGAGCTTTACGCGGAGGAACTGCGCTTGGCTCATGATGCGTTGGGCAGTATCACCGGCGCATGTACGCCGGATGAGCTGTTGGGGGAGATTTTCTCCAAATTTTGTATTGGCAAGTAATCCGCAGGCCGTTTACTGTTTCACGTGAAACCATCAAAACGAAGCCCGCTCGGGCCCTGGTATCGTTTCACGTGAAACATTCGCCTGGATGGGGCGCTACCTGCTTCCGCTGAACGCCTAATCTGCGCTATGATGCGCGGCCGACTTGCCGCATCCCAAAAAATCTCGCGATGCTGCAGCGCAATATGACGCAATATCCTGAAAAATTTGATGTAATTGTGATTGGTGGCGGACATGCCGGGACCGAAGCTGCGCTGGCCAGCGCGCGCATGGGTCGTCGTACCTTGTTGTTGACTCATAGCATCGAGACGCTGGGGCAAATGTCGTGCAATCCGTCCATCGGGGGCATCGGCAAAGGCCATCTGGTCAAGGAAATAGACGCGCTGGGCGGTGCGATGGCTGCGGCGACCGACGAGGCCGGCATTCAATTCCGCATCCTCAATTCACGCAAAGGCCCGGCGGTCAGGGCAACCCGCGCCCAAGCCGACCGGGTGTTGTATCGCCAGGCAATTCGGAACCGGATCGAGCAGCAGGCCAATTTGTCGGTTTTTCAGCAGGCGGTCGATGATCTGCTTGTGCAGGGCGATCGTGTAACCGGTGTCGTGACTCAAATCGGCCTGCATTTCGATGCAGACGCGGTTGTCTTGACAGCGGGCACGTTCTTGTCGGGACTGATTCATGTCGGATTGCAGAACTATCAGGGCGGCAGGGCGGGCGATCAGCCGTCGGTAAGCCTCGCCGGTCGGTTGCGTGAACTGAATTTGCCGGTCGGGCGGCTGAAAACCGGCACACCGCCCCGCATTGACGGGCGGTCCATCGATTTTTCGAAATTGACTGAGCAGCCGGGCGACGACCCTGTGCCGGTGTTTTCGTTTCTCGGCCGCCGTGCGCAGCATCCGCAACAGATGTCATGCTGGATTACCCATACCAACGAGCGCACGCATGACGCGATTCGTGGTGGACTGGATCGATCGCCGATGTTCACCGGCGTTATCGAAGGCGTAGGGCCGCGCTACTGCCCGTCCATCGAGGACAAGATCCACCGCTTTGCCGACAAGGCTTCACACCAGATTTTTCTCGAACCTGAAGGCCTGAGCGTCTCCGAGTATTATCCCAATGGCATATCGACCAGCTTGCCGTTTGACGTGCAGCTTGCCGTCGTGCGCTCGATCCAGGGCCTCGAAAACGCGCACATTACGCGGCCGGGTTATGCGATTGAATACGATTATTTCGACCCGCGCGGCTTAAAGGCGACGCTGGAAACCAAGGCGATCTCAGGTTTGTTTTTCGCCGGCCAGATTAACGGCACCACGGGCTATGAGGAGGCCGCAGCCCAGGGGCTTTTGGCCGGCGTCAATGCGGCGCGACAGGTCCGCGGTGATGCAGGCTGGTATCCGAAGCGTGATCAGGCTTATCTGGGCGTACTCGTTGATGACCTGATTACCCGCGGCGTGTCGGAGCCGTACCGCATGTTCACCAGCCGCGCCGAGTATCGCCTGTCCCTGCGCGAAGACAATGCCGACCTGAGGCTGACAGAAGCCGGGCGCCGCTTGGGCGTGGTCGAAGATCTTCGGTGGGAGACCTTTGCACGCAAGCGCGACGCGATTGCACGGGAACAGGAACGGTTGAAATCCGTCTGGGTCCATCCGCAAACGCTGCCCGCGGAGTTCGCCACCCGGCTGTTCGGCAAACCGCTTGAGCATGAGCACGCGCTGTCGGATTTGCTCCGGCGGCCCGAGATCACTTATGCCGCGTTGATGACTCTGCCCGGGGCTGCCCCGGGAACGGCCGACGAACAGGTGGCCGAACAGGTGGAAATACAGGCGAAGTACCAGGGTTACATCGATCGCCAGCACAGCGAAATCGAGCACCGTGCGCAACAGGAAGATTTGCAGTTGCCGCACGATCTTGACTATGCGCAGGTGCGCGGCCTGTCGATCGAGGCGCAACAGAAACTCAACCATGCGAAACCGGAAACCATCGGCCAGGCATCCCGGGTTTCGGGCGTTACGCCGGCAGCGATTTCTGTCTTGCTGGTGCATTTGAAGCGCGCTGCACTCGCGTTAAAGAAAAGCGCATGAACCTCGCGCACGAACTGGCCGCCGGGATCACGGTGCTCGGCATTGATGTTTCGATCCGCGCACAGCAGCGCATGCTGGCTTACCTGACCCTCATCGAAAAGTGGAACAAGGCGTATAACCTGACGGCCGTACGCGAGCCGGCAAAAATGCTGACCCACCATCTGCTGGATTCGCTCTCGGTCCTGCCGTATGTACGCGGCCCGCGCGTACTTGATGTCGGCACCGGCGCGGGACTTCCGGGAATTCCACTGGCTTTGGCCCGACCGGATTGGCAGGTCACGCTGCTGGATGCCAGCCACAAGAAAGCCACTTTTCTGCGACAGGCGGTCATCGAACTCGAACTGGACGACGTCGATGTCGTGTGTGATCGCGTTGAAGCGTGGATGCCGGACGCTAAATTCAATACCGTGATTTCGCGTGCGTTTTCGGATCTGGCGGAGTTCCTCGCGCTGACGGGACGGCTGTGTGAGTCTGACGGCATCGTGATTGCGATGAAAGGTGTTTACCCGCACGAAGAGCTGGCGCAGGTGCCGGAGACCTTTTTGCTGCAGGATGTCGTGGTGTTGCAGGTGCCCGGTCTGGGTGCGGAACGTCACGCTGCATTGTTGCAGCCGGCATGACCGCGATGACCCGGATCATTGCCATTACCAACCAGAAGGGCGGGGTCGGCAAAACAACCACCGGCGTCAACCTGGCTGCTAGTCTCGCCGCGACGCACAGACGCGTGCTGCTGGTTGACCTGGATCCGCAGGGTAACGCCACGATGGGCAGCGGCATCGACAAGCGCAACCTTCAGGCAACCGTGTATCACGTGTTGTTGGGAGAGAAGTCGATCGCTGAAGTCCGTCAACGGGCCCCTACCGCGGGCTATGATGTGCTGCCTTCCAATCGCGAACTGGCGGGAGCGGAAGTTGAACTGGTGGATATCGAGCACCGCGAAACCCGGCTGAAAGACGCCTTGAACGGAATCGCTGCCGAGTACGATTACATCCTGATCGACTGCCCGCCGGCGCTGAATCTGTTGACCGTAAACGGCCTGACTGCTGCGCAGTCCGTGATGATCCCGATGCAATGCGAGTATTACGCGCTGGAAGGGTTGTCGGATCTGGTGGGGACCGTAAAACGCGTGCGCGAGCACTTGAATCCCGGCCTCGAAATCGAAGGGCTGTTGCGCACCATGTACGACCCGCGCAACACGCTGGCTCAGCAGGTTTCCGCTCAGTTGATGCAGCATTTCGGTGACAAGGTGTACCGCACGGTTATTCCCCGCAACGTGCGCCTGGCGGAAGCGCCCAGCCATGGCCTGCCTGCTTTGGAGTTTGACCGGACGTCCAAGGGTGCGCAGGCATATCTGGCACTGGCGGGTGAGATGTTAAGCCGCGCAAAAACATAGCAACATATTGATTTCAAAGGTGTTTATGGTTAAAGCCAAAGGATTGGGTCGGGGATTAGACGCACTGCTGGGTGGCGATACGCCGCGCGCACCCGGCGGTGGCGACGCCGTGACCACGCTCGCCGTGGCCGCGCTGCAACCGGGAAAGTATCAGCCGCGTACGCGCATGGATCAGGAAGCGCTGAATGCCCTGGCTGCATCGATCAAGGCCCAAGGCGTCATGCAACCGATCCTGGTGCGGCCGGTGGGCGGCGGTACACATGAAATCATCGCGGGCGAACGGCGCTGGCGTGCGGCCCGCATTGCCGGGCTGAGCAGTGTGCCGGTGTTGATCCGCGATGTGCCGGACCAGCAGGCGCTGGCAGTCGCATTGATCGAGAACATCCAGCGCGAAGATCTGAACGCGCTGGAAGAAGCTACGGGTATCGAGCGCCTGATCAATGAATTCTCCCTGACGCATCAGGCCGTCGCCGACGCGATCGGTAAATCCCGGGCGGCCGTAACGAACCTGTTGCGTCTGCTGGAACTGGCGCCGCCGGTAAAGAATCTGCTGGGCGAGGGACGCATCGATATGGGGCACGCTCGTGCGCTGCTGGCATTACCCGCTTTGCGTCAGGTGGAATTCGCCAATGAAGCGGCGGAAAAAGGGTTGTCCGTGCGCGAGGTCGAACAGCGCGTAGCAGCAGCGCTCGCTGTGCGCAAGGGCGGACGTCCCCGCCCTGCCGTGGATCGTGATGTGATGCGGCTGCAGGATACACTCGCTGAAAAGCTGGGCACCCGCGTACAGATCAAGTCCAGACCCAAGGGCAAGGGTAGTGTCGTGATCGACTACACCAGCCTGGATGATCTTGATCGCCTGATTTCCCGCCTGAGCCGTTGAGCGCCGGAATGGTGCGATGCAATGCGGTTTGACGTTGTGGGTGCCTAACCAGTAAAATTCGCAAGTTTGCTCAGGGGCCTACCGGGTGTTTGCACGCATAGACAGCAGGCCCATGCGTATCGCGATGCGGTGGCAGATCTACGCCACGCTGGCATCGGGGCTGCTGGCAGCGGTGTTCGCCGGCGCGCATGGTGCAGCATCTGCGCTGCTGGGTGGCTTTATCAACCAGACCGCGGACTGTGCGTATGCGATTCTGGTGTCGGGCAACCGCATCAGAACCGCGGGTAATACGCTGCGAACGCTGTTCCGGGCAGAAGCCGCCCGCATCGTGTTGATCGTGTTCCAGATGGGATGGGTGCTGACGTCGTATCAGGACGTCGTGCATGCGGCATTTTTTATTTCGTTCGCTGTTTCGGTGATTGTGTTCCGGATGGCGATTTTGGTCAGAGAATAAGATTTCAGGACAAGAGATGGCCGCAGGACAGGAACTGACGCCGACCAGTTACATTGGTCATCATCTCACCAATCGCACCGTTTCGCTGGGCGACAGCCCGTTCTGGACGCTGCATTTGGATACTTTCCTGACCGCGGTCATGCTTGGCGTGGTCGGCTTCGGTTTTCTGTGGTGGGTTGTCCGTGGCGCAACTTCAGGCGTGCCCAACAAGCGCCAGGCGGTAGTCGAAATGCTGATCGAGTTTGTCGATGATCAGGTCAAGGGCATTTTTCATGGCAACCGGGCCTTTGTCGGTCCGCTGGCACTGACCGTGTTTGTGTGGGTGCTGCTGATGAATTCGATGGACTTCATCCCGGTCGATCTGGCCGCGGCGTTTACCAGCAATGTTCTGCAGCAGCATGAATGGAAGCCGGTGCCGACTTCCGACATCAATACCACCTTTGCCCTGGCGCTGTCCGTGTGGGGGCTGATGTTGTTCTACAACGTCAAGGTCAAGGGAATCGGCGGGTGGACGCACGAATTATTCTGCACGCCGTTCGGCAGTAACCCGCTGCTGTGGGTATTCAATTTCCTGTTTAATCTGGTCGAATACATCTCGAAGCCGCTGTCGCATTCGTTGCGGCTCTACGGCAACATTTATGCCGGCGAGATTATTTTCATGCTGCTGTGGATGTGGGCAGCAACGGGTCTGGTCGGCTCGGTGTTCGGAGGCGTGCTGGCACTGGGCTGGGCAATTTTCCACATTCTTATTGTCCTGCTGCAAGCCTATATTTTCATGATGCTCACCGCTGTATATATGGCGATGGCGCACGAAAGTCATTAACCAAGCATTTGTTTTTTTGATAGTTTTGAAAAGGAGATTCTGATGGACAAGCTGCAACTTGTTGCGATGATCCAGGCGTATACCGGTATCGGTATCGGTCTGATGATCGGTCTGGGCGCCGCCGGCGCGTGTATCGGCGTGGGCATCATGTGCAGCCGTTTCCTCGAAGGCGCCGCACGCCAGCCGGAACTGATGCCGCAGTTGCAGGCGAAAGTATTCCTGCTGCTCGGCCTGATTGACGCCTCGTTCATTATCGGCGTGGGCCTCGCACTGTGGTTCGCCACCGGCAACCCCCTGCTCGCCAGCCTGAACTAACAGGGTGTTTCGAATCGCGGTCCGTAGGGGAAAGTCATGAACCTAAACGTCACGATGATTGCGCAGGCAGTCACGTTCTTTGTCTTCATCTGGTTTTGCAAGACGCTGATCTGGCCGTATCTGATCAGGGCGATCGAAGCGCGCCAGAAGCAGATCGCGGACGGGCTTGCTGCTGCTGAAGAAGGCAAACAGTCACTGGAACGTTCCGCCAAACAGGCTGACGAGGCGATCGCTCAGGCGCGCGGGCGCGCCAGCGAGATCGTTGCGCAGGCGGAAAAGCGCGCCAGCCAGATGATCGAAGAAGCGAAGTCTGCTGCCCGGACGGAAGGCGACCGGCTGGTTGCCGGCGCCAAGGCGGAAATTGACCAGGAAGTCTCCCGCGCCAAGGAATCCCTGCGGGCGCAGGTTGCCGTGCTCGCGGTCGCCGGAGCCGAGCAGATCCTCAAACGCGAAGTCGATGCCAAGGCGCATGCAGAAATGCTGGCCGCGGTTCAACGCCAACTCTAAACCGGACACTCATTCCACATGGCTGAACCGGTTACCATTGCACGTCCCTACGCGGAAGCGGTTTTCAAGCTTGCACGCGAGCAGAAAGCCCTGGCGGCCTGGTCGGATGCGCTGGCCGATCTTGATGCCGTTATAGCCGATGCGCGCGTAAAGTCGGTCATTACCGACCCGAATGTCAGTACGCAAAAGCTCGAGGGGCTGGTTCTCGGCGTGATCGGTGAGAACTTCGATGCGTCAGTTGCGAAGGAAGCGCGCAATTTCGTTCAGGTGCTGGTGCAGAACGGCCGCCTCGACGTAACGTCGCAGATTCGCGAGTTGTATGAAAATCTGAAGCGTGAGCAGGAAGGTGTGCTCGAGGCCCATGTGATTTCGGCATTGCCGATCAGCGATGAGCAGGTGAAAACGCTGGTCGCCGGCCTGGAAACCAAATTCAAGCGCAGGATCACGACGAAGGTTGACGTTGATCCCCAGCTGATCGGCGGCGTGAAAATCGTCGTCGGCGACAAAGTCATCGATGCAACGGTGCGCGGCAGGCTGGATGCAATGGCCGCCACGCTTACCCATTAGGAGCGCAAGACATGCAACTCAATCCATCCGAGATCAGCGAACTCATCAAGAGCCGGATCCAGAACCTTGGCGGCACCGCCGAAGCACGCACGCAGGGCACGGTGATATCGGTGTCCGACGGCATCTGCCGCATTCATGGCCTCGCCGACGTGATGCAGGGGGAAATGCTGGAATTTCCGAAGAACACTTTCGGCGTCGCGCTGAACCTCGAGCGCGATTCAGTCGGCGCGGTGATTCTCGGTGAATACGAGCATATTTCCGAGGGTGATACGGTCAAGACCACGGGTCGCATTCTCGAGGTGCCGGTGGGGCCTGAGCTCGTGGGTCGCGTCGTCGATTCGCTTGGCCAGCCGATTGACGGCAAGGGGCCGATCAACGCCAAAATGCTGGACGTCATCGAAAAGGTTGCGCCGGGCGTGATCGCCCGCAAGTCGGTGTCGCAACCCGTGCAGACCGGATTGAAAGCCATCGATGCAATGGTGCCGGTCGGTCGCGGCCAGCGCGAGCTGATCATTGGTGACCGCCAGACCGGCAAGACCGCAGTGGCCATCGACGCCATCATCAACCAGAAGGGCAAGGACCTGATCTGCATTTATGTTGCGATCGGCCAGAAGGCATCGTCAGTCAAGAACGTGGTGAGCAAGCTCGAAGAACACGGCGCGATGAAATACACCATCGTCGTTGCTTCGACAGCCGCTGAATCGGCCGCCATGCAGTACATTGCGCCCTACTCGGGCTGCACCATGGGCGAATATTTCCGCGACCGCGGTCAGGACGCACTGATTATTTATGACGATCTGACCAAACAGGCCTGGGCCTATCGGCAGGTGTCGCTGCTGCTGCGCCGGCCGCCGGGCCGCGAAGCCTATCCAGGCGATGTGTTTTACCTGCACTCGCGCCTGCTCGAGCGTGCCGCGCGCGTAAATGAGGATTACGTCGAAAAATTTACCAAGGGCGAGGTCAAAGGCAAAACCGGTTCACTGACGGCACTGCCGATCATTGAAACCCAGGCGGGTGACGTGACCGCTTTCGTGCCGACCAACGTGATTTCGATTACCGACGGCCAGATCTTTCTGGAAAGCGACTTGTTTAACGCGGGTATCCGCCCTGCCATCAACGCCGGCGTCTCCGTGTCCCGGGTTGGCGGCGCTGCGCAGACCAAGGTGATCAAGAAGCTGGGCGGTGGCGTGCGCCTGGCGCTGGCCCAGTACCGCGAACTGGCGGCATTCGCGCAATTCGCGTCGGACCTGGACGAAACCACGCGCAAGCAGCTGGAGCGCGGACGTCTGGTGACTGAGCTGATGAAGCAGCCACAGTACGAGCCGCTGCAGGTTTGGGAAATGGCCTTGCTGCTGTTTGCCGTCAATGGTGGTTACTTTGACGATGTCGATGTGAAAAAAGCTCTGGCTGCCGAAAAGTCCATGCGCGATTACGTCAAGGCCAAGTTTGGCGATCTGGTGCAACGCATCGAAGACACCAAGGACCTGATCAAGGACGACGAAGAAAAGCTGACCGCCGCAATCAAGGACTGGAAACAGAACGGCTCATATTGAGCGGCGCCCAGAACTGACAAATTAACGTTTAAAATCAATAAGTTAAGATATGCCAGGCTCCAAGGAAATCCGCACCAAGATCAAGAGCGTACAGAATACGCGCAAGATCACCAAGGCGATGGAAATGGTTGCGGCTTCAAAAATGCGCCGTGCGCAGGAACGCATGCGCATGTCGCGGCCTTACGGCGAAAAGATCCGTAACGTTGCTGCGCATATCAGCCATGCAAATCCGGAGTACAAGCATCCGTTCCTGGTGCAGCGCGATTCGGTCAAACGCATCGGTATCATCGTCGTCACTACGGACAAGGGACTTTGCGGTGGCCTGAACACGAACGCGCTGCGGTTGGCGCTGAACAAGATCAAGGAATGGGAAAGTCAGGGCGAGGAAGTCGAAGTCTGTACGCTGGGTAACAAAGGGCTGGGCTTCATGCAGCGACTCGGCGCCAACATCTCCTCACAGGTCACCGGGATGGGCGACCAGCCGCAGTTGGATAAGCTGATCGGCGCCGTCAAGATCATGCTCGACGGTTATATGGAGGATCGCTTCGACCGTTTGATGATCATTTATACCAAATTCATCAATACGATGAAGCAGGAGCCGGTGGTTGAACAGTTGCTGCCGTTGTCGGGCGAGGCGTTGGGCACACCGGAGGGTTCGTGGGATTACATCTACGAACCGGATGCCAAGGCGGTGCTGGACCAGGTGTTGACGCGGTACATCGAAGCGCTGATTTACACGGGTGTTTCTGAAAATATGGCATCAGAGCAGTCGGCGCGTATGGTGGCAATGAAGGCGGCATCGGATAACGCCGGCAGCGTGATCGACGAATTGACACTGATTTACAACAAGTCGCGGCAGGCTTCGATTACGAAAGAGCTGTCCGAAATCGTCGGCGGCGCGGCTGCAGTTTGATTGTTTGACCAAATTTTGATTTAGGGATTGACCATGAGCCAGGGAAAAATCGTTCAGTGTATCGGCGCGGTGATTGACGTGGAGTTCGCGCGCGATCAGATGCCGAATATTTATGATGCGCTCAAAATGGATGGCACGGAACTGACGCTCGAAGTCCAGCAGCAGCTGGGTGACGGAGTCGTGCGTACCATTGCGCTCGGATCTTCTGACGGCATGCGCCGCGGCATGATGGTCACAAACACCGGCGGGCCGATTATGGTACCGGTGGGCCCGGCGACGCTGGGGCGCATCATGGATGTGCTTGGCCGGCCTATCGACGAAGTCGGTCCGGTCAAATCCGAAAAAACAATGTCTATCCACCGCAAGGCGCCGACGTTTGATGAATTGTCGCCTTCACAGGAATTGCTGGAAACCGGCATCAAGGTGATTGATCTCGTGTGTCCGTTTGCCAAGGGCGGTAAGGTCGGCCTGTTCGGCGGTGCCGGCGTGGGTAAGACCGTGAACATGATGGAGCTGATCAACAACATTGCCAAGGCGCACTCAGGACTTTCGGTATTTGCCGGTGTCGGTGAACGCACCCGGGAAGGTAACGACTTTTACCACGAGATGATGGACGCCGGGGTCGTTGATAAAAAAGATCTGTCGAAGTCGAAAGTTGCGATGGTGTACGGGCAGATGAACGAGCCGCCGGGCAACCGCCTGCGCGTCGCGCTGACCGGGCTGACCATGGCCGAAGCGTTCCGCGACGAAGGCCGCGATGTGCTGTTCTTCGTCGACAATATTTACCGCTATACGCTGGCCGGCACGGAAGTATCGGCGCTGCTGGGCCGGATGCCTTCAGCGGTGGGTTATCAGCCGACACTGGCCGAAGAAATGGGCCGCCTGCAGGAACGCATCACGTCGACCAAAACCGGGTCGATCACGTCGATTCAGGCCGTGTATGTGCCGGCCGATGACTTGACCGATCCCTCCCCTGCCACCACTTTCGGCCATCTGGATTCGACCGTCGTGCTGTCGCGCGACATCGCGTCGCTGGGTATTTATCCTGCAGTGGATCCGCTGGATTCCACATCACGGCAGCTTGATCCGCATGTGGTGGGCGAGGAGCATTACAACACCGCGCGCGCGGTGCAGGCGACACTGCAGCGCTACAAGGAATTGCGCGACATCATCGCAATTCTGGGCATGGACGAATTGTCACCCGAAGACAAGCTGGCGGTCTCCCGTGCCCGGAAAATCCAGCGTTTCCTGTCGCAGCCGTTCAGCGTAGCCGAGGTGTTCACCGGTTCGCCCGGCAAATATGTCACGCTGAAAGACACCATCAAGGGCTTCAACATGATCGTCAATGGCGAGTGTGACGCGCTGCCGGAGCAGGCGTTCTACATGGTCGGTGGCATCGAAGAAGCGTTTGAGAAAGCCAAGACGCTGCAATAAGGCAGATTTATTATGACCACTCACACCATGCACGTCGACGTCGTCAGCGCGGAAGAGCAGATCTATTCCGGCGAGGCGGAATTCGTTGTGCTGCCCGGTGAGGCCGGCGAACTCGGCATATATCCGCGGCACACGCCGCTGATTACCCGCATCAAGCCGGGTGAGGTGCGTATCAAGCCCGCAGGCGGCGGCGATGAAGAGCTCATTTTTGTCGCCGGGGGGGTGCTTGAAGTGCAGCCCAAGGTTGTAACCGTGCTGGCCGATACGGCGATACGCGGGGCAGACCTCGACGAAGCCAAAGCAATGGAGGCACTGAAGCAGGCGGAGGAAGCGCGCAAGACCGCCCAAGGGAAGCAGGAAGTGGCCACTGTCGAGGCGGAACTCGCGATGCTGGCCGCACAGCTTGCCTCGATCCGGAAGCTGCGCGGGAAACGTTGAGCTTTTATTCGCGCACGATGAACATGAAGGGCGGCTTTTAGCCGCCCTTTTTTGTCACTGCTGCCATGAGCATCGACACACCCTTCGACCTGCTGGTGGTCGGTGGCGGAATCAACGGCGTCGGCATCGCCCGCGATGCTGCAGGTCGCGGACTTTCGGTGCTGCTGGTTGAAAAGAATGATCTTGGCGGCGCCACCAGCTCTGCCAGCAGCAAGTTGATCCACGGCGGACTGCGCTATCTGGAGCAATTTGAATTCCGCCTGGTTGCAGAGGCATTGCACGAGCGCGAGGTGCTGTTGCGTGCCGCGCCCCATCTGGTGCATCCGATGCGCTTCGTTATGCCGCATGTCGCCGAGTTGCGGCCGGCATGGATGATTCGCGTGGGACTGTTTCTTTATGATGTGCTTGCCCGGCGACAGACCTTGCCCGGTTCCGCTTCAGTCCGCCTTTCGCGGCCACCGTACAATAATGGCCTGAACTCGGCGCTGGATCGCGGCTTTATCTATTCTGACTGTTGGGTCGACGACGCGCGGCTGGTGATCGCCACGGCCCGTTCCGCGGCGGCTTGTGGCGCAAGTATTCGCACTCGCACGGCGTGCACGGCATTGTACCGTGAGGCCAGGCTGTGGCGGGTGACACTGCAACCTGCCGCGGGCCCTGCTGAGGTAGTCTCCGCGAAGACCGTGATCAACGTTGCTGGCCCATGGGCCAAAAGTTTTCTGACGGATGTCGCAGCCTTGGATGTGCCGTTCGGACTGCGCCTCGTTCAAGGCAGCCATATTGTTGTTCCCAGGCTGTATGAAGGCGACCACGCATTTATCCTGCAGAACGATGACCATCGCGTCATTTTTGCTTACCCATATGAATCGCACTACACCCTGGTCGGCACCACGGATGTGGAACTCCCCGGTACACCCGAGCAATGTGCTGCCACCACGGAGGAGGTGCGTTACTTGTGCCGAGCCGTGAATCGCTATTTCCGGCGCAGCATAACCGAAGAAGATGTAGTGCATCGTTATGCCGGCATACGACCGTTGTTCGACGATGGTGCGGGGAATCCTTCGCAGGTTACCCGGGATTACGTTCTGCGCATGACCGGCGAACCGGGTACGGATGCGCTGTTGTCGGTATTCGGCGGCAAGATCACCACTTATCGGCGTTTGGCTGAAGAAGCGGTCGACGCCATGCGGCCCTGGTTTCCGCGCATGAAGGCGCGATGGACCGCGCACGCCCCGCTCGACGGAGGCGATCTTGGCGCCGGCGGGCTGGTAGATACGGAAAAACAGGCTGCGCGTGACTATCCCTGGTTGCGGTCGTCAGAGCGCACGGCGCTGGTCCGACGCCATGGCGCGAATCTGCCGCTGGTAATGGCTGGCGCAGCTTCGTTGGCCGACCTCGGCACTTGCTTCGGACCGGGCCTGTATGCGCGCGAAGTCGACTGGTTCATCACCGAGGAATGGGCGACTACCGCGGAGGATGTGCTGTGGCGTCGCACCAAGTGCGGCTTGCATCTGACGCCGACCGAGCAGCATGCGGTGGCGGCTTATATGATGCAGCGCGTAAGCTGATGTTTATGCGATAATTTTCCGATGCCCTTCCAAGTTGTAATTCTTGCCGCTGGCCAAGGTAAACGGATGAACTCCGACCTGCCCAAGGTCCTGCATCTGCTGGCTGGCCAGTCGCTGATCGCCCATGTAATTGCCACGGCGCGTGAACTTGCTGCCGGACAGATCTGCATCGTCCATGGTCACGGCGGCGATCAGGTGCGGCAGACATTGTCCGCGGAAGATCTTGTTTTTGCACTGCAGGCACCGCAACTGGGCACCGGCCATGCGCTGAAGCAGGCGCTGCCCAGACTGACCAAGGCTCCGGTGACGCTGGTGCTTTATGGCGATGTGCCGCTGGTCCGTGCGGAAACATTGCGCACACTGCTCGAAGCGGCCGAAGACGGTGTCGCCGTGCTGACGGCGGAAATGGAAGATCCCGCCGGCTATGGCCGTATCCTGCGCAACAGGTCAGGCCGCGTCACAGGGATTGTTGAACAAAAGGATGCCACTGCAGCCCAGCAGCGGATTCGCGAGATCAATACCGGCATCATGGCGCTGCCCACGGCGAAACTGCAGCCCTGGTTGTCTGCACTGAAGCAGAACAATTCGCAAAAAGAGTATTACCTAACCGATGTCATTGCATTGGCGGTGAAAGATCGTGTACCGGTGTTCGGTATCAAGGTGGCCGATCCGGGTGAAATTCAGGGCGTCAACAGCCGCGTACAGCTCGCCGAGCTGGAGCGCGCCTTTCAATGGCGACAGGCGATGAAACTGCTGGATGCCGGCGTTACCTTGACGGACCCGCTGCGCTTTGATTTGCGTGGAACGATGCGTTGCGGACGCGATGTGCAGATCGATGTCGGGTGTGTTTTTGAAGGCGGTGTAGAGCTTGCTGACGGCGTCAGTATCGGCGCCCATTGCCTGCTGAAGGACGTCGCCATCGGTGCCGGTACCCGGATAGAGCCTTTTTCCCATATCGATGGCGCACATATTGGTACGCTTTGCCGCATCGGACCTTACGCGCGCATACGACCCGGCACCCGGCTGGCGGCGGAGGTGCATGTGGGAAATTTTGTTGAAATCAAGGCCAGCGAGATCGGTGACGGATCCAAGGCGAACCATCTGGCTTACGTCGGAGACTCGACGGTTGGCCGCAACGTCAACATCGGTGCCGGGACGATCACCTGCAATTACGACGGTGCGAACAAACATCGCACGGTGATCGAGGACGATGTACACATAGGCTCCGATGTGCAGTTGGTGGCACCGGTGCGTGTTGCCCGCGGCACCACGGTTGGTGCGGGCACGACGTTGTGGAAAAACACCGCGGCTGGAGGCCTGGTGATCAATCCCAAAGCCCAGGAACACCGCCCGGGCTGGAAGCGCCCGAAAAAAACAAAAAAATGAACCTAATGACAGGACGGCATTAATCCATGTGCGGAATAGTGGGCGCTGTCACGGCGCGTGATGCCGTGCCCATCCTGATCGAGGGGCTGAAGCGGCTTGAATACCGGGGCTACGACTCAGCGGGTATTGCAGTCATCAATGGCGGCTTGCGCCGGTTGCGAAGTACCGGACGCGTGGCCGAACTCGAGCGCCTGGCGCAGGCGGGCAATGTAAGCGGAACCATCGGCATTGCCCACACCCGCTGGGCCACGCATGGTGCGCCGTCGGAGACGAATGCGCATCCGCATGTATCGGGTGGAATTTCGGTGGTGCACAACGGCATCATCGAAAATCATGAAGAGATGCGCGAAAAGCTGCGTGGACTTGGTTACAAGTTTGTATCGGATACGGATACCGAAGTGATCGCCCACCTGGTGCATTTGCACCTGGCGCAATGCGGCGACCTGTTCGATGCAGTCCGCCGCAGCTTGCACGAACTGGTCGGGGCCTATGCGGTTGCGGTCATCAATGAAACCGACGATACGCGCTTGATTGTCGCGCGTATGGGGGCGCCCCTGCTGCTTGGTCTGGGTGACGGGCAGAACTTTGCCGCCTCCGATGCCTCGGCGCTGATCCAGGTCACGCAGCGCGTGGTTTATCTGGAGGAAGGCGATTGTGCGGAACTGACCCGCGATCATGTGCGCATAGTTGATGCTGCCGGTCAGCCGGCAACGCGTGCAGAACAGATTTCGGAGTTGACCGCCGAGGCTGTCGAACTCGGGCCGTACCGGCACTACATGCAGAAAGAGATTTTTGAACAGCCGATGGCGGTGGCCAACACGCTGGAAATGGTCACCAACGCGCGTGCTGTAGTGCCCCAGATCTTTGGCAGCAAGGCAGAAGAAATATTTAATAAAATCAACAGGTTACTAATACTTGCCTGCGGCACCAGCTATCACGCGGGCATGGTCGCCCGGTACTGGATTGAGGCCGTCGCCGGGTTGTCATGCAGCGTCGAGATTGCCAGCGAATACCGGTATCGCGAAGCATTCTGCGAACCAGATACGCTGGTGGTCACGATTTCGCAATCGGGCGAGACGGCAGACACACTCGCAGCGCTGCAGTACGCCAAGCAGCGCGGCCATCGTTACAGTCTGACAATTTGTAACGCGCCGGAATCGGCGCTGGTGCGCGCATCCGACCTGCGGTTCCTGACCCGCGCCGGACCGGAGATCGGCGTGGCATCAACCAAGGCGTTTACGACGCAACTGGTGGCGCTGGTGATGCTGACTATGGCGCTGGCCAAGCAGCGCGGGCGGTTGACGACGGAACCTGAGGCGGAACTGTTGCATGCGCTGCGCCATCTGCCCGCGGCGTTGACCCATGTGCTCGCAATCGAACCGCAGATCGAGATTTGGGCGGAGCAATTTTCACGCAAGGAACATATGCTGTTCCTCGGCCGCGGCATCCATTATCCGATTGCGATGGAAGGCGCGCTAAAGCTCAAGGAGATTTCATACATACATGCGGAAGCCTATGCTGCTGGCGAATTGAAACACGGGCCCCTGGCGCTGGTGGACCGCAATATGCCGGTGGTTGCGGTTGCCCCTAAAGACTCGTTGCTGGAAAAATTGAAATCGAATCTGCAGGAAGTTCGCGCCCGCGGCGGGGAGCTCTATGTGCTTGCGGATCAGGACGCCCGAATCGTGCCGAGCGACGGTGTCCATGTCATACAGATGCCCGACCATGCCGGCCTGCTGTCGCCCATACTGCACACCGTACCGCTGCAACTGCTGGCTTACCATACCGCATTGCATCGCGGTACCGATGTCGACAAGCCGCGGAACCTCGCCAAATCGGTGACGGTGGAATAGAGCGTCTCCCGGTTTATCCGGCGCGGCGGCACGCACTGCGGTCTTTCGTCGGGATTGCGCTTGATACCCGCCGTGCCCGGACTTTCCAAAATCGATGCATTGCACGGCCATGATCCGCACATCGCAATGCGTCTGAAATCCGGTTTGTCACAGCTCGCTGCCGGGCAACCGGCATTAATTGATTGCTGGCTGATGTTATCGGCGCTGACCTTGAATGCGCTGATCGCCGCCGCAGCTTGAGCTCAACTCAGTCCGGCGCCTCCGGCGGCAGTTTGCGCCGGGGCTTGCGTCCCGACTTCGCCGCGAGCCGGTCATAAATGAACCGCGGCAGCACGTGCATCAGTCGCGCCACAACGGCCATTTGCCAGGGGATCACCGCGTAATCCTTTCGCCTGGTGATGATCGTGGCAATTTTCTCGGCGGCGGTTTCGGCCGTCATGATGAATGGCATGCGGTAGGGGTTATGCGCCGTCATCGCCGAGACGATATATCCGGGGCAAACCGTAATTACCGTGATCCCGCTGTTCCGCAACTCTACCCGCAGGCTCTCCAGATAGCTGATGACTGCAGCCTTCGATGCCGAATAAGCGCCGGATCCGGGCAGGCCCCGGTAGCCGGCGACGCTGGCGACGCCGACCAGCACGCCGCGACCACGCTCACGCATCGCCGCAATATAGGGCTGAAAGGTATTGATCATGCCGATGACGTTGATGTCGAAGACATCCCGGAAGGCCTGCTCATCCTCTGCCAGTTCTGTCAGCGTGCCGATACTGATGCCTGCATTGGCAATGACCACATCCGGCAGGCCGCAGCATTTGACAAACGCCTCGGCGGCGCTGCGCATCGCATTCGAGTCGCGCACATCAGCTGCGCGATATGTGCAGCGACCGGGATACTCCCGTTCAAGGCGCTCCAGGGCATCCGTGTTGCGCGCGATCAGACTTACCATTCCACCGCTGCCGGCATAATGGCGGGCAAGCGCAGTACCCAGCCCGCCAGAGGCGCCGGTAACAACGACATGCTCATGAGTTCGGGCGGGCATGAAAATTATGCCGGCGCGTTACGCCATCAGCGCGCGCTTGCCTGGTCTCTGATGCGTCGCACCAGGCCGTCCGTGACGGTGACCATGTGTTCCAGCGACTCAACCATGCTGCCGGAAGTCAGATAACGGCCCTGGACCACCAGGGACGGGGTTCCGCCGACTTTGTACATGCGGGTCAGCTTCGCCGCTTCTTCAACTTTGTGTTGTACCGCCGCTGACGCATAGGTTTCGTCCCAGCGCTCGCGGTTGATGCCATGGCGTACCGCCCATGCTGTCATGACCTCGGGTTTGCTCATGGACAGTTTTTCGACATGGTATCCGTGGTAGACCTGCTGGTGCAGGCGTTCTACTTCGCCCAGCGCCTCCAGCGTGTAGTAAATGCGCGCATGTGGCAGCCAGCTATCCCGCAGCACCGCCGGAATTTTGCGTACCGTCACATCGGGGGGTTTACGGCTGATCCAGCGCTCGAGAAACGGCTGCAGGTTGTAGCAATGCGGGCAGCCATACCAGAAAAAATCGATGACTTCGATCCCTTCGGTTACGCTGACAGGCTGAGGATCAATCGCCCGGTAGTCGATCTCAGCCCGCAGTATTCCTGTTTGCTGGGCGGCTGCGTAACCGGCCGGGAAAAACAGCAGCGCGATGACACAGGCAGCCAGTCCTGCCCGTGCCAGCAGCATGATTTACTTGCTCCCCTTGCTTTTCCGTGCCTCAGCGATCAAATCGTCGACGACTTGGAAGAACCGGTCGTAGTCGATGGTGCGATCCGCTTTGAGGGTCATGGAAGGTGCAGTCAGGTACTTACCCTCGATGATCAGCGCGGGCGTACCCGGAATGTCAAACTTGCGGGTCAGTTCGATCGAGCGCTGGGTGCGGCCGTTGATGCCGAAAGAGTTATAGGTGTCGGCAAATTTCTTGCGATCAACGCCTTTGCTCGCTACCCAGTCGAAAATGGCATTTGCGTCCTGCAGGCGCACCCGTTGCTTGTGCAGGGCGGTAAATACTTCCTGATGCAGCTTGTCGACCAGACCCATGGCCTCGATAGTGTAATAAGCCCGGGTCAGCGGCACCCAGGAATCTTGGAATACCGCCGGAATGCGCCGGAACTCGACATCCGCAGGTTTGCGTTTGAGCCAGGCTTCAAGCGCCGGCTGCAGATTGTAGCAATGCGGGCAGCCATACCAGAAAAACTCCATTACTTCGACCTTGCTGCCGCTTTCGGTGGGTTGTGGTACCCGGACCGGTGCATAGTCCTTGCCGGCAGTCAATTGGGCTGCATGGGCGGTAAAAAACAGGCTGAGGCCGGCCACAATCAGCGCGTACCGGAACAGGGCAGTCAGTCGCATGGTGTCTCCAGTAAGGGTCTATCTATCGGCGTCGCGAACTTTGATCAGCGTCGTATCAACACCGTTCTTCTTCAGAGTGTCCCGAGTCCGGTTCAGTTCCTCAACGCTGCCATAGGGTCCGAGGCGTACGCGGTGCCATACGCCGCGGTCGGGTAGCGTCGTGGTCTGAACGGAGGCCTGCATGCCGATCAGCGCCAGCCGCGCTTTCAGATTATCGGCATCGGGCGCATTCTGGAAAGCGCCGGCTTGCAGATAAAAAGATTCTTTCGATGCAGCCTTGGTTTCGCGTAACTGTTGTTCCGTCGCGGGTTCTTCTACGCCGGGCAAAATCTTGTAAAAATCGAAACGGGGTTTGATCTCGGCAGTTTTACCGTCTTTTGCGGCCGGTTTGGCGACTTCCGCGGGCGCCGGTTTTACCGGATCCGGCTTGACGGCCTGCGGACGCGGCTGGAACGGGTTGGGCATCTTGTTGATATACCAGGCGACGCCCAACGCAATGCCCAGACCCAGTACCAGGCCGATCAGTATCCCGATGATCAGGGACCCGCCGCTGCTGCGGGAGGTGCTTTTGCGGTCGCTGCTTTTGTAGTCTCGGCTCACGCGGCAATCTTACATTTTTTCGGGTGCGGTCACACCCAGTAGCGCAAGTCCATTGCGCAGGACCTGGCGCACCGCGAGGGCCAGCGCCAGCCGGGCAGCTTTCAGTGCGGAGTCATCGACCAGGAAACGCTCTGCATTGTAATAACTGTGAAACTCACCCGCGAGGTCTTTCAGATAAAAGGCGACGCTGTGCGGGGCCAGATCGCGTGCGGCATTCTCGATGATTTCCGGAAACTCCATCAGGCGTTTAAGCAGAACGGTCTCATGCGGCGATACCAGCGGCGTGGTATCGATGCCCCGCAGTGAATTTTCGTCGCCGCCCCACTGCTCGAGCACGCTGCATACCCGCGCGTGTGCATACTGGATGTAATACACGGGATTGTCGTTGCTTTGCGACTTCGCCAGGTCAAGGTCAAAGTCGAGATGCTGGTCGCTTTTGCGCAGCACATAGAAAAAGCGTGCAGCATCATTGCCAACTTCCTGCCGTAATTCACGCAGCGTGACAAACTCGCCCGACCGGGTGGACATCGAGACTTTCTGCCCGTTGCGGTAGAGCACGGCGAATTGCACCAGTGCGACATTCAGCCGGTCCGGATCCTGCCCGACCGCGGCCAGTGCGCCTTTTACGCGGGGAATATAGCCATGATGGTCAGCGCCCCAGACATCGATGACCCGGTCATAGCCGCGTCCGAACTTGTCGATGTGATAGGCAATATCGCTGGCAAAGTAGGTGTACTGCCCGTTTTCCCGCTGCACCACGCGATCCTTCTCGTCGCCAAAGTCGCTGGATCGAAACCATCTGGCACCGTCCTGGAGGTAAATATGGCCACGTTGCTCCAGATCGCGCACAGCCTGTTCAACCCGTCCCGACGTAAACAACGAGCGCTCGGAGAACCACTGATCGAAGGTGACGCCGAATTCAGCCAGGTCATTCCTGCAATCCGCCAGCTGGGTCTCCAGCGCGTGGCGATGTACCCGATCGTAGTCCTTACCCAGCAGACGCTTGGCATTGGCGATCAAATCATCCAGATGCTTTTCCGGATCAGAGCCGACATCCGCAGCACCGGCGACGACATCCGTCCAGACCCTGTCGAAACGTGTGTCGTCGGTGCTACGCAGTTGCGCCGCCATGGCGCGTACATAATCGCCCTGGTAGGCATTGGGCGGAAAGGACAAGGTTGCGCCACCGGACTCGAGATAACGCAACCAGGTTGAAAGCGCCAGAATGTCCATCTGGCGGCCGGCATCATTGACATAGTACTCGCGCGACACATGGAATCCCGCCATGGCGAGGATCGCAACAACGCTGGCGCCGAAGGCGGCACCGCGGCCATGGCCGACGTGCAACGGACCGGTTGGATTCGCCGAGACGAATTCCACCTGCGTTTTTCGTTGCTGCCCGTAGGTGCCGGCACCGTAGCGATCGCCGGCGGCGAGGACGCGGCTGACCACCTGCTGCTTGTACGCATTGGTCAGAAACAGGTTGATGAACCCGGCGCCGGCGATTTCAGTTTTCTCCACGTGGGGGGAGGCGGGCAATGCCGCAACGAGCTGTTGGGCAATATTGCGCGGGTTGCCGCGCAGCTCTTTTGCCAGCAGCAATGCAATGTTGCAGGCGAAATCCCCGTGCTGCTCCAGTTTTGGCCGGTCCAGCAGGATCGGCGCATTGCTTCCTGCCGGAACCACGCGTGCAAGCGCGTCCCGGAGCAGGCCGGTGAGCAGCGTTCTGGCATCGGCGGGCGCGGATGTCATTTCAGGGTGATTGGATGGCACGGGGCGACAGACCGACTTGCAAGGGTTGCAGGGATTCTGCGACGGGAAAAGTGGCGGATTTTAACACGGCACAGAGATTCGCCCTGCTCAGAAATCCAGCGGATCGACGTCGAGCGACCAGCGTGCGGCAGTACTCTTGGTGCCGGCAAGCAGCGGGTGCCAGGCGTTCAGGAAAGAGCGCAGTTCCGCACGCGATCGGGACTGCACCAGCAGCTGCGCACGCTCGCGCCCGGCTTTGCGCATCATGTTCGCGGGTACCGGCTCGTAGATTGTTACGCCGGAATCGAGTTTGCGCGCCGCGCGCACGGCCTGCGCCAAAAACTGAAGCGCGGTGTCCAGCCCACGCGCTTCGGCACGCAACAATGCCTGATACACGTACGGTGGAAAACCGGCCTGACGGCGTTCGGCGAGCTGGGCGCGGGCAAATGAGTCGTAATCCTGGCTGCGTAGCGCTGCATACAGAGGATGATCCGGGAACTGGGTCTGTATCAGGACCTCGCCCGGGACCGCACCGCGGCCGGCACGCCCCGCGACCTGGGTGAGCAGGGCATAGAGGCGTTCGGTTGCGCGAAAATCACTACTGTAGAGCATGCTGTCAGCGTTGACCACGCCGACCAGATTCAGATGAGGGAAGTCATGCCCCTTCGCCAGAATCTGGGTGCCGACCAGAATGTCGATCTCGCGCTCGTGTATGCGGGCGCGCATGTTCTGCCAGGCGCCCTTGGGCTGCGTCGTGTCGCGGTCGATGCGCAGTATGCGCGCCTCCGGGAAACGTGCTGAGAGGGCGGCTTCGACGCGCTGGGTGCCCTGCCCGACCGGGGCCAGATCGGTATCGCCGCACGACGGGCAGGCGTGGGGCACTGCGCCGGCGTAGCCGCAATGGTGACAGCGCAACTGGCGGTCGCGCATATGCAGGACCAGGCGGGCCGAACAGCGGCGACAGTCCGAGATCCACCCGCAGCTGCCGCACATCAGTACCGGCGCATAACCGCGGCGGTTGATGAACACCATGCTTTGCTCGCCGCGTGCAATGCGTTTCGCAATGGCTGAGATCAGCTCACCGGCGAGGCCGTCTGACGGGCGTTGTTGCCGCAAATCGATACAGGAAATCGTCGGCAGTCCTGCCTGTATGCGGCTTTTCAGCGTCAGCAGGCGGTAGCGCTGATCCACGGCATTGCGATAGGTCTCCAGCGCAGGCGTTGCCGACCCGAGCACCACGGGTACGTCGCGCTGTCGGGCGCGCACTACGGCCAGGTCGCGGGCGGAATAGCGGAATCCCTCGCCCTGTTTGAATGAGGAATCATGCTCCTCGTCGACGATGATCAGGCCCAATGCCGGCAGCGGCGTGAACACCGACAGCCGTGTGCCGAGGACAATGCGCGCATGACCGCAGCGGGCGGTCTGCCAGCGTTCCGCGCGCGCTCCGTCGGCGAGACCGCTGTGGAGCGTGGCCAATGGAACCCCGGGAAAGCGCGCAGCGATCAGCGACTCCAGCTGGGGTGTGAGCGCAATTTCCGGCACCAGCAGCAACACCTGGGCCTTTTGTGCCAGTGCCAACGCGATGGCGTGCAAATAAACTTCTGTCTTGCCGCTGCCGGTGATGCCCCAAAGCAACAGCGCCTGATAGGATCCCAGCGCACCCCGGATCGCATCGAGTGCGGCGGACTGTTCACCGGTCAGGTTTGGGCCGGCAGCCGGAATCGTTGTCGCTTCGGTCTTAACGAAGTCGTCCGGTGCGGCGGCTTGCACCCAGCCCCGGGCGAAAAAGGTCTTAAGCGCGGCGCGGGTTGCCGCGCCCGCGGCTGTTATTGTGCCGTGTTCGACTGCCGCCTGATTCTGCATCAGGGCGAGCAGCTTGCGTTCAGACCGGGCGCGTGGCGGCAGTGACTCCAGGTGCACGGCCGACCCGGCGGCGGTCAGTTCGTAGGCAGCGGGCGCCTGCTCGCGCGTACGTACGCGACGCAATGCCGCAGGCAGAGTAGCCATGACTACGCTCCCCAGCGGATGGACGTAATATTCCGCAGCGAATTCGAGCAAACGCAGATCGGCGGGGCGCAACAAGGGCGCGCTGTCCGCCAATGCATATGCGCGCTTGATCTTGGCCTCCGGCGCTTCACTGACGTCGGGCTTGCCGACGATGATACCGATCAGCTTTTGCCGGCCGAACGGTACCAGCACCCGCATGCCGATTTGTGCAGCGAGGTCATCGCAGCGGTAATCGAACAAACGCGCCACCGGGACATCAAGCGCAACACGGATCAAATTCATGGCGGCGTCGTAGAAATTAGCGTACTGAGTCCAAGCGGATCCCTGAAATTACTGTTAAGTCATTTACCGGTAAGGGAATTTTCTTATATCCGGTTGTGGATAAGTCTGTTGATGAGTTCCTGCGGCCACTTATTCCCGCTCGGCCCGGCAGTCTACTGCAGCAGAAGCAATTACAAGCCGGAAATAAATTCCAATAAAATCAAAGGCTTAGTTAGATAGCGCCGAATTCTGTACGGCACAGGATCGCAATCGACACCTGACCCTCTACTGTGCATAAGCTTTTCAGGCCATATGCCGCAATGCGCTCAATGATGTGCGCGGCTCAGGGTATGTACAGCATCGACCAACGCGGCGACATGTTCGGGCGGTGTGAACTGGGAGATGCCGTGCCCCAGATTGAACACATGTCCGGGTCCGCGGCCGTACTGGCGCAGCACTGCATCCACCTGTCGGGTAATGGTTTCCGGTGTGCTGAACAATACGGCAGGATCGAGGTTGCCCTGCAAAGCCACTTTGTCGCCGACACGACGGCGTGCATCGCCGATGTTGATGCTCCAGTCCAGCCCCACGGCATTGCATCCGATCGCGGCAATGTCCTCCAGCCACAGTCCGCCGCCCTTGGTGAATACGATACTGGGCACCGGATGTCCATCCCATTCGCGATGCAGGCCGGCAATCACGCGCCTCAGGTACTCCAGTGAAAACTCGCGGTAGGCGGCGTCGGACAGCGCGCCGCCCCAGGTGTCGAACACCATGATGGCCTGTGCGCCGGCCTCGATCTGGGCATTGAGATAGGCGATGACGGATCGGGCGTTGATTTCAAGCACGTGATGGAGCAGGTCCGGT
>Ga0224505_10000088_pt1 | contig 68645 bp, 67 predicted proteins | sample SF_Jan12_sed_USG_FD_169102 | JGI IMG/M metagenome (GOLD analysis project Ga0224505, IMG submission 169102) | Sediment microbial communities from San Francisco Bay, California, United States - SF_Jan12_sed_USGS_4_1 | ecosystem: Environmental > Aquatic > Marine > Sediment | place: USA: California...
GATTGTCCTGGGGTGGCATGATCGTCGTCGCCCTCGTCTCGTCAAGCTCCATCGTCCCCCTCCTTCCATCAGAGGGTGGGGAGAATTCGATGACCACATCTGGGGATTATTGCATGACCGCTGACACCAGTGCGATTGATGGCCGGACCACGCGACACCCCGGCTATGCCGTCAGTCAACAGAAGCGCAAACGGGTGGAAGAGATCTTCGGCTGGTTGAAGACGGTGGGCCTGCGGCGCAAGGTCAAGCTCCGGGGCGTACAGCGAGTCGGGTGGCTGTTCACCTTCGCCGCCGCCGTGTACAACCTGGTGCGGATGCGCAATCTCGTGGAGACCACGACATGAGCCGACAGAGTGACCACGCGCCCCGTCGCCCACTGTGGGTGTCCACGGTGGGAGGGCGCCCAGCACGGACGGACTTCGAGGCGACTCCCGACCGAACTTGGGGCGCTTCTACCTCCTTCACGTCGCCTTTTTCCGCAGCCTGCTAGGCGACAACGGGATGCGGTTCCTGGCTATCGATTCGCTGGACGATCATCTTGACTGAGACATTGGGGCGCAGGGTCATGACGGGCTCCGGTTGAATCGTCTGTCCTTCAACCAAATGCAAACGGAATCGAGACGCGACCGTGGCCAAGATCAACAGGCCTTCCAGTTCCGCAAAGGATTCCCCAAGACAGCGACGTCCGCCGGCACCGAACGGGATATAGGTGAAGGGGAGACGGTTCCGTGTGGCCTCTTCGGAAAATCGTTCTGGATCGAATCGATTGGGATCGGGGAACCAGCGTGGATTGCGATGCAGATTCCAGGGGCTGATAAATACCCAGGCACCGGAAGGCAATCGTGCTCCGGATGGGAGTTGGTCCTCCGCTTGGGCGACACGGGTATGGAGGCTCCATGCGGGTGGATAGAGCCGAAGAGACTCTTCCCACACCATTTTCGCATATCGTAAGCGAGGGACATCGGCAATGGTGGGAAGACGGTCTCCTAATACCTCATGCAATTCGTGAGTGAGTCGCTCTCGTATCGATCGAAATTGCGACAGCAAGAACCACGTCCACGTCAGCGCATTTGCGGTGGTTTCGTGGCCGGCGAGTAAGAAGGTCATGAGCTCATCACGGATTTCCTCATCCTTCAGCGGACGGCCTTCGGTGTCTCTCGTGGCGAGCAACAGCGCCAGCACGTCATCGTGTTGATGCGTCGCCATGCGCCGCTCGTGGATAGATCGGTGAATCATCGCTTCCATCGCACGGAAGCTGTTGTTGAACCGACGACGGAGTGTCGTCGGGACCCATAGAGGTGTGAAACTTGCCAGCAGGGAGTCATACTGGAGTTTGATTAAGCTTTGCCCGACCGCGATGGCTTCACGAATGGTGTTGGCTTCCGGCCCGGTGTCCCGTCCAAAGAGCAGACGCCAGATTACCGACAGGGTCAGATACGCCATCTCACGTTCGATATCAACCGTTGTGCCATCTTGCCAGTGTCCTATCAGGTCGTATGTCTTGCACGTGATCAGATCGGTATAAGCGGTCACATGATTTCCGTGAAAGAACGGCAGAAGCAACCGTCGTTGGCGATGATGAGTCTCACCTTCCGTGTGGAGCACGCCCTGGCCGAAGATACGCGATTCCACTGGGGGAACCGGGGCCTTTCGATACTTGTCTTGATTGGTCACGAGTACATGTTTCACATCGGTGGGATGGTTCAGTACGTACATGGCGGCGTCGCGCTGCCGCAGGAGCAGATTGACGACGAGGCCCATCGGGAGTTTGACGACATCGCCGTAGGCCTGACAGTGCACGAGAAAGCCCAGCGTATCTCGGCGAAGTTCCGGGAAGCATCCCCACCAGCGTGAGACCGGCGGTCCGGAAAGAGGCGGCGATGGTACGGTCTGATCGGTCATGCGCAGTTAAGGTCGTTGATCGAGCATACAGGAGAGAAAGTGGCGACTGTCAATGAGATCTGGCCTGAAATGATGCCGGTCATTGCGTCTTGAGAAATGCGAACTGTTGCGTGAGTGTCTGGATCTTCCGGAGGTAGGTCTGGACATCGTGGTCGCCGCACCGCTGGTGGACACCGAAACGATAGTTGCGCCGCACATAGTCGCGGCCGACTCCAGCGCCACAGAGGTGGGTCACAGCGGCGAGATCTTGCTTCTGTTTGGGAGTGGCTGGCTGGTTTCCGATGGCCCTGTTCACGTATCGGTCGAGGTGTACAGCGGTCAATTCAATCGCATGGCTCGGGACCACTCGTGTGTAGAGGTTGTTGAACCAGCAGGACTCAAAGTCATACCAGGGGCCATCTTCTACGACCTGATGATTGTGGATGCAGTAGCGCTTGCCTTCTTGAAAGGTGCCATTCGTGATCTGAAACATGCCGACGGCTGTTGAGGCAGGTTGGTACCATTCCAAAGGATTCCATGAGACAGGTTGCCAACGCCAATAGGTTCGCGCCACTGGATTTCCAGATCCTTCGGCTTGAGCCAACGCCGCCAGCAATTCAGCGGTAATTGTGGATGTGGAATGTTTTTCGAAGAGTGCACCGTATTCCCGCCACGTTTCGCGTGGGCTTTTGTGAAGCGCCTTTTCTACTGGGAAAAATAATTCCGAGGGTTTATTAAAGGCATGATACACCCAGTTGATGGTGAGCGACACAATGAGAAGGATGGCGAGGCAGATTCCCAGCTGTACCGTAGATGGAGCCTTCCGGACGACACGAATAAACAGCCTCAGCTCATCCCACCGCCGCTGTGTGAAACGCATGAGTCGGCTGGAGGGATGACGGGGTCGGGAACGGGGGCGTGAGCGTGAGCGGGAGGAGCGAGCGCGAGGAGTGCGGGTATGGCGACGAGGCGACATGTTCTGTAGAGTAACAGAAAGGAGTGGAATCCTTCCTCCTAGAGAGTCAGGGCAGTAGTACAGCGCGCGCTCATGTAACGCAGTGAATCCATGAATGATCTTGCATTGCGAGAGACACAAGGTCAAGATGGCGGGCATATGCCAGCTCTGGTGATCGAAGGTGCCTGCTTATCAGTGGGAGGTCTGTATGCGACGCCATAGTATGCCAGCTGCGGTCCTGATGGTTTTCATGATAGCTCCCGCCCTAGCACTGTCCCAATCATTCGCAGACAAAGCCAACAAGGATAGCGCAGTCGAGATGAGCGACGAGGAGCCAGCGATGCAGAAGGCCATGGAGCGGGCGCGGACAAGCTTGGATGATTTTCTTCGAAAGGCTGTGTCTCCACCGCCGGGCACTGAGTACTATTCGGTGAAGGTGAGAGTCCGGGAAGGAGAAAGTCTGGAATATTTGTGGCTTTCAAACTTAAAAACTCAAGGAGAGCTGTGGTCCGGTCGGATCGACAATGTTCCGATGATTCGATCGGTCAAAAAAGGGCAATCCTACTCCTTTGCCAAGAGTGAAATCGTAGATTGGACGTATATTGATAAGAGCAAGAAGAAAGTTGTCGGAAATTTCACCACCTGTGCCCTTCTCACGAAAGAGCCACCCGACGTGGCACAGAAGATTCAAAAGCAATATGGTCTGGACTGTGATCGATGATGAAACACATCCAATCCCTTTGCCGTCGTGGTAACCACCCCGATGCAGCTGCCAGGTCCGTGGACTGAGCTATCCGGCTGATTTCTACGCAAGCCGTGCCAAATCTCAATCCTGGTGATACTGTGATCCCACAGTATCACCAGGATCGCTGTGGATGGAACCGGCACGACTGTATAAGCTGTTCTCTTCTCCTGATTTGGAGGATTTGGATTCTGCCGAGTCCCGTGACCCCTTCCAGATAGCCCGCAGCCCCAAGCTGGATACCAAGAAGCAGGCGATCCGCGATCACTTTGATGCCTATGCCGGCCGGCGTGCCTACTGGGAACGCAAAGCCGTTGCCTACCACGACGATCAGGCCCGCTACTACAAATTTCTCATACCTGAAGGGTTGCGTGTATTGGAGATTGGGTCGGGACTAGGCAATTTATTGGCTGCCGTGAAGCCTCTTTGCGGAGTCGGTATCGACTTGAGTCCGGAGATGGTGAAAGAAGCGGCTCGGCGACATCCCACCTTAGAATTTCGTGTTGGAGATGCGGAAGCACTGAACGTCGACGAGAAATTCGACGCGATTATTCTGGCTGACGTCGTCGGTCACTTGCTCGATGTGGAGGCGACCTTGAGACGGCTCCGCCACGTCTGCACGCCGCAGACGAGGATCATCGTCTCGTACTACAACTATCTGTGGGAACCGATTCTTCGGTTCGCTGAGAAGGTGGGCTTGAAGATGCCGCAGCCCGACCAGAGCTGGCTCTCGCCGACGGACATCGTTAATCTCCTACATTTAGCTGATTGTGATGTGGTGAAGGTGGAACGACGGCTGTTATTGCCGAAACGAATTCCTGTTCTCGCGAGACTCTTCAACAACGTTCTTGCTCATCTCCCTGGCATTCGAGCGCTATGTCTCTCTCACTATGTGGTGGCACGACCGCGGTTGCGACGACCAGAGCGGCCCTACTCGACGACGATCGTCATCCCATGCCGGAATGAGCGAGGTAATATGGATGCCGCGCTGAGGCGGATCCCTCGATTTGGCGGCCGGCAAGAGATCATTTTTGTCGACGGGAATTCGACCGATGGGACGCAGGAGGAGATCCGGCGCGTGATGGCCTTCTATCCCGGCAAGAACATCAAATTTTTGGTACAGGACGGAAAAGGGAAAGGCGATGCAGTGCGCAAAGGTTTCGAGAAGGCGACGGGCGATGTGCTGATGATTTTGGATGCAGACCTGACGGTGCCGCCGGAATCGCTCCCGAAGTTCTATGAGGCCCTTGCAAGTGGGAAAGGCGAATTCATCAACGGCTGCCGCCTCGTCTACCCCATGGAAGCACAGGCGATGCGTCTTCTCAATCTCATGGGGAACAAATTCTTTGGCCTCGCCTTCTCATGGCTGTTGAACCAGCGGATCAAAGACACGCTCTGCGGGACGAAAGTCTTGTTCCGACGCGACTATGAACGATTGGCTGCCAATCGGCAGTATTTCGGGGAATTCGACCCTTTCGGCGATTTTGACTTGTTGTTCGGAGCGTCGAAATTGAATTTACATATCCTCGAGATCCCCGTTCGATATCATGCGCGATCCTACGGCACCACAAACATCCAGCGATTTGCCCACGGGTGGTTGCTGCTGAAAATGACCGTGTACGGGTTTTTTCGCCTGAAGGCCGTGTGATGTCCGATGAGGTCTTGCATCGCCATCGTGCGGTCTGGGAACAGAAGCCTGTACTCCGACGGCTCTATACGGACTGGTATCGGGAGATGGTGGCGTGGTTGATACCTGGTCCCACAATAGAGCTCGGCGGCGGAACCGGCAATCTGAAAGAGCACCTTCCTCAAGCCTATTGCACCGACGTGGTGGTAATGCCCTGGTTGAATCTCGTCGCCGATGGGCAACGACTCCCGTTTCGGTCTGAGTCGCTGGCGAATTTGGTACTCTTCGACTGCTTGCATCATATCGAAAACGTCGCACCCTTCTTCGATGAGGCCCAGCGAACTCTTCGAGTGGGCGGGAGGATCATCATAATGGACCCCTACCTCTCTTGGATCTCATCGCCGATTTACCGGTGGGTGCATCCGGAGCCGGTGGATTGTACGGAGGATCCGCTCCTTCTCAAGCCTCCTCAGGCTAACCGTCGACCGTTCGATGCTAATCAAGCCGTCGCAACGATCTTATTCGAACGGAATCAAGCCGGCTTCCAGGTCCGTTATCCGGGATTTTCTATCCAACATCTGCGGCGAATGGCCTGCGCCGCGTACCCGCTGAGCGGAGGCTTCGACCATCCTTCCCTGTTACCGCAGTGGCTGTTGACATCGGTGCTCCGCTTGGAGCATCACCTGGAGCGGTTGGGCCGGTTTCTCGCCTTCCGTATGCTCGTCGTCATTGAGCGTCGAGTGTGAGTCGAATGAAGAGGGATGAGACCTCGTCCGTTGTCCCGTTCAATGCTTGCAAGGCGGGAGAGGCCATCCCTATAATGAGCGCCGTTTATCACACGCTACCTTAACTGTCTGGAGGAATTGTAGACATCATGAGTGAACGAACGTTGGCCATCATCAAGCCGGATGCCGTGAAGAAACAGGTCCTAGGCGATATCATTCATGGATATGAGCAGGCAGGGCTGAAGCCTGTTGCGATCAGAATGCTGCACATGTCGAAGTCGGTCGCGGAAGGGTTCTATGCCGTACATACAGCACGACCGTTCTTCGGAAGCCTCTGTGACTTTATGTCTTCAGGCCCTGCCGTGGTTTTGGTGCTGCAGGGCGACAATGCGATCAAGAAGAACCGCGATCTGATGGGTGCGACGGATCCGGCAAAAGCCGATGCCGGCACCATTCGCAAAGCGCATGGCACGAACATCGAGTTCAACGCCGTCCATGGTTCCGATTCGCCCGAAACCGCGCAATTCGAGATTGGCTATTTCTTCCCTGGCATGGAAATCTTTCAGTGAAGCGTGCCCACTGGATGGCCTGATCTCCGCGCCTTTCCGGATCTGTCGCGGCGAGAGTGAAACAGTCCCAGCCCTGTTTCTCTCTCGCCGTGCTGCCTAAGGCTCTTCAAGAATTGGAATCGACTCAGGCTGCGGTCGCCGATGATCTTCGCCTTCTATTCTGCCTCAGATCGTTCCTTGACAATGTGAGTCGGGCCAAACTACCATCTTGAAAAAGGTTGAAGAGTAGGGCGGATGTAAGAAGACGACCGAGGCATCCGTTCAGTCTGAGACCTGTCCTCAGCTGCATTGTTCTTCAAAGGGAGCCGACATGATTCCAGCCGATTTGAAATTTCACACAGAGCATGAGTGGGTTCGCTTGGAGGGGAAACGGGCCACTGTCGGGATCAGCGACTTTGCGCAGGACGCGTTAGGCGATATCGTGTTTGTGGATTTGCCGAAGGTGGGCACAGCGGTCAAGGTCGGTCAGCAGATCGGGGAAGTGGAATCGACGAAAACGACCTCGACCATTTATACACCGGTGAGTGGAACGGTGATCGAGATCAATAACGAGCTGAAAGACCATCCCGAAGTGATGAATTCTGACCCCTATGGCAAAGGCTGGATCGCCGTGATCGATCTGATCGAGCCTGGTGCAGTCGAAGCGTTGATGACGGCCGCGCAGTATGAAGCCTTTCTAGCCAGCCAGAAAAAAGGCTGATGGTGCGGTCGAGATTGCGTGTCAGACGTTCCCTCCTACCTGGTACGAAGACCGAGCAGTGATGAAGTCGTTGTTCTTCAAGCTGGGTCTCCTCATCGTCGCGATGGGAGTCAGTCTGTGGGTGATGGCGAGGTCTCATCCTAAGGACCCTCTTGCTGTGATAGCGGATGGGCGGACAGGGGAGATGTTACCGCTCACCCCCGATCTCCATCAGCAGACTCCAAAAATTCACGAAGTTGTCAGCCAGACGCGAAAGACACAACAGGGTCAGCCCTTACTTGATCTCAACCAGGCAAGTGCCGGGGAGATTGAAGCGTTGCCCGGCATCGGAGCGGTGTTGGCTCAACGTGTGATCGCCTTTCGAATGTCTGCTGGAGGCTTTCGCACAATAGAAGAGCTTCGTGAGGTGAAAGGGATCGGAGCAAAAAAGTTCGACCGCATCAAGTCATCGGTGACAGTCTCGACATCCAGATCACATGGAGCAACCCAGCGAGAACTATGAAGGATGTTCAACAACAACTAGACTTGATCCTGCGTGGGGCCGTGGAGGTGATTCAACAGGCAGAGTTGGAAGCAAAGCTCAAGCGGTCGCTTGTCGAGAAACGGCCGTTACGCGTCAAGGCAGGGTTTGATCCGACTGCCCCGGATCTTCATCTTGGGCATACTGTCCTGATCCATAAATTGAAACACTTTCAAGATCTCGGACATCACGTGATCTTTCTCATCGGCGATTTCACCGGTATGATCGGCGATCCCACCGGGGTCTCCGAAACACGGAAAGCCTTGACCAAGGAACAGGTGCAGGAAAACGCGAAGACCTATCAACGGCAGATTTTCAAGATTCTCGATCCAACGAAAACCACGATCGAATTCAATAGCCGATGGATGGGCCCCATGACCGCCGATGGACTGATTGAACTGGCCGCGCACTATCGAGTCGCGCGCATGATGGAACGGGACGATTTCCACAAGCGCTATCAGGAGCAGAAACCCATCAGTGTGCATGAATTTCTCTATCCGCTCGTGCAGGGCTATGATTCTGTGGCGTTGAAGGCGGACGTGGAACTGGGCGGGACGGATCAGAAATTTAATCTTTTGGTGGGACGTGAACTACAGCGAGACTATGGGCAGGAGTCACAAGTTGTCATGACGATGCCGTTGCTTGAAGGCACGGACGGCGTCAAGAAGATGAGCAAGAGCGTTGGCAACTATATCGCACTGGAGGACAAGCCGGGGGAGATGTTTGGGAAAGTGATGTCGATCAGCGACACGTTGATGTATCGCTATTATGAACTGCTCACGACGGAAGATCTTGATCGTGCCAAGGCCCTCCATCCGATGGAGGCGAAACAGGCACTCGCGGAACTAATCGTCGCGCGATATCACGGAGTTGAAGCGGGTAGGCAGGCAAGAGCCGATTTTCAGCACAAATTTCAGGAACGTGAATTTCCTGATGAGCCGGATGTCAGGCTACAGCTGACTCCTCAGGACTTTCGAGAAGGGCGGGACATCGGGCTGGTCGAGCTCGTTGCCAAAACGGGGTTGGTTCCCAGCAAGAGCGAAGCGCGTCGACTCATCATCCAAGGTGGAATCGAGATCGATGGACAGAAGCAGAGTGATGCCAGCGCGGTGTTGGCGATCACGGAGGGTCGGCAATATCGGCTCAAAATTGGCCGACGGAAGTTTGCGATCGTGGAACGAGCCGGATAGCTCCAGTTCCTTGACTTGTTCTTTCTTTCCCACGTAGGATGCAGCCGAGCGAGCGGGCGTAGCTCAGTGGTAGAGTCCTAGCTTCCCAAGCTAGTTGTCGTGGGTTCAAATCCCATCGCCCGCTCCAAATAAAGTCCGGCTAGAGCCAGCCCCGTTTGAAGCCACCTCGCACACAATCTTCTGTACCATTCCCGTCTTCAAGTGATCAGACGAAAGGATCTGTCATGAGCCACAGACAAATGATCGTGCTTTGCGTCGCAGCATTTCTAGGTGGCGTAGTAGGGGGTGCGTTCAGCACGCAATTCCTGTTTCCAAGGTCGGTTGAAGCGCAGAAGCCAAACGGGGTGAATGCCGAGGAGTTCCTACTACTCGATGCGAGAGGGAACGCACGAGCAGGCCTTGGCCTGGATGGGAACGGCGAAGTTGGACTCGTGCTCAGAAGCAAGGACGGTGACCGGACCTTAACGCTTTCTCCTGACGAACCCTCGGTCATTAAATTGGTAGACCGAGGAGGCCGGATGCTCTGGGGAGCGCCGTAATGTCCTTAGAAAGGAAGAGAGGGGGGTTAGACCGCCTTTCGGACCAATCCTGAGCGCAAACAGCGGGTGCACACGCGGATCCGTTTATGACTCTTCCCGATCACCGCGCGAACCGTTTGGATGTTCGGGTTGAACACACGCCTGGTTTTGTTGTTGGCGTGGCTGACATTGTTCCCGGCTACGGGCTTCTTCTGACAAATCTCACACATGAGTGCCACGTTCGTACTCCTTGAGTAGGTGAGCCCACAAATAACGGTGGGATAGTATCACAGCAGGATAAACACTCACAAGCGTCCTGAGCTCGTGCCCTCGCAGGAGCCCGTGATCATTTTTGAAGAGAGGATATCGGCATCCAAGGGTGTGGAAGTGTCAGCCGACATGTTTGAACTTGACAAATTTTGCGACTCTCTCCTATTGTGCTGGCCATTGTGACTCCTGAGTAAGGGAAGAGGGTGGAAAGCCCTCGCGGTCCCGCCGCTGTAAATGGGGACGAAACCCGGAGAAGCCACTGTCTCGCACGTGAAACGTATCTCGTGACGCGTATTTCGTAAGAGTTTGCACGCCAGCGCTTCACGAATGACGCGTCATGTGTTGGATGGGAAGGCTCGGGGAGTAGGGTGAACCATGAGCCAGAAGACCTGCTCAGAGAGGTTGATCTTTGTTCCCTCGAGGCTGGGGAGCAGGTGAGGATGAAGCAGCGGGTGCAATCCTCAGGGTCTATCCAGGCCTTGGGGATTTTTTATTTGAGTCGATGGCAGCGATACCTTTTCGTCGGCACGGTGTGCCTGATGGCTGCGTTGCTGACGCCTCTTTCGTCAGCTGATGGGTGTAACGGGGACGAGTGTGGTGAGATGAAGCGGCGGCAAGGAATTCTTACCGGCATGCCCTTCATGGCGCATGTGTCATCACGGTCGTTTGTCGACGACGCGGGACACAGGATCTATCTCGCCAAGGCTCCGACTCGAGTCATCTCACTCGCCCCGAGCATTACGGAAATGCTGTTCTCCCTGGGGCTAGACGAACAGATCGTCGGCGTAACGGAGTTCTGCGACTATCCGACGGCCGCGCAATCCAAGCCGAAGGTCGGATATACGAACCCCAGCGTTGAGGTGTTGGTGGCACTACGACCGGAACTCGTGTTCGCTCCGAAAGACTTTCTTCGTCCTGACTTACAGAGCAAGCTCGAGCAGTTGAAAATTCCTCTGTTCGTCCTCGAGGCTCAATCGGTAGAGGACATCCCACTTCAGATTCACACATTGGGGAAGATGTTTGAGAAAACAGCGGCGGCCAATGAGGTCACGCAGGTCATGCGTCAACAGATCGCGGAGATTCGCCGTAAGGTCGAGCCACTGTCGGCCAAGCGTGTGCTGTATGTCCTGAATAGCCAGCCGTTGATCAGCGTGGGGCCGGGAAGTTTCATTCATCAGATGATCGGTCTTGCCGGAGGGACGAACATCGCCGCTCAGGCCGGCGTGGCCTATCCGAGACTGAGCATGGAGACGGTGCTCGCTGAAGATCCGGAGGTCCTGATTTTTCCGGCTGGTGACGTGGAAACGGTGCCGCGGAGCGAGCAGAAGCAGTGGCTGCGCTGGGAGTCTCTCTCGGCGGTGAAGCAGCAACGCTTTCATGAAGTCTCGTCGAATCTCTTGAACCGGCCGGGTCCTCGCATTGTCGAGGGGCTCGCGCAACTCGCCAACGCCATTCATCCGGAAGTGTTTGGCTCTGGTGAGGGTACGCTTCACCCATGACCGCTCCGGTTAAAGAACCGCCGGCATCAGTCCGACCGACTTCTTTTTTTACGATCCCGTCCAATGCTTCATGTCATGACGGCGTTACGACGGGTGGTGTTTTGCCAGGCGCCGTCCTCACGATGTCACGCTGGATGACGACGTTGGGCGCGCTAGCCTGTGCGGCAATTGTGGTTGGTGTCCTGGCTCTTCACTTTGGTGCGCAGCCGATTGCGTTCGGCGAGATTGTGCGCCTACTCATTGGAGCGGTCGCAATGGGGGCGGGAACCGATGATGTCGCGGATGTCACAAGAACAATTCTGGAGCAGGTGAGATTGCCACGAGTCTTGCTGGGATTTTTGGTGGGTTGCTCCCTGGCATCGGTCGGGGTGGCCCTACAGGCGTTGCTGCGGAATCCGCTAGCAGATCCGTATGTGTTGGGCGTCTCAAGTGGTGCTGCCCTTGGAGCTGCGGTGGGGGTCTTGCTTGGAGTGGGAACTACGTTCCTTGCCGCCGCTGCCTTGCCGGCCTGTGGATTCGCCGGAGCTTTGATGGCGTTAGTCGTCGTCTATCGAATGGCGACAGACTATGACCGGTTGCCGATTCACAGCCTGTTGTTGGCAGGGGTGATTTTGAACGCCATTTTTACGGCCTTGATCATGTTCATCACGTCGATTATGGATCCGAATCGTGCCTATGGGATGATGGCCTGGTTAATGGGAGCGATCACCGCTCCGACCTACGGCCATTTGCTCGGGCTGTCTGTCTACCTTGGCATTGGGCTCTTCCTCCTTCTCAGTCAAATGCGAGTCCTCAATGTCTTGGCGTTAGGCGAAGACTCCGCTCGTGCGCTCGGCATCGATACAGAACGAACGAAACGGGTACTGTTCGTCCTCGCTGCACTGATCACGGGAGCAGTGGTATCCATCAGCGGAATGATCGGGTTTATCGGGATGGTGGTTCCTCATGCCGTTCGCTTGATCGTCGGCGCCGACCATCGGCTGCTCTTGCCGGCGTCGGCCTTGGTCGGCGGTACGTTTCTTATGGGTGCCGACACGGTAGCCCGCACCCTGCTTTCGCCGGCGGAAATTCCGGTCGGTATCATCACGGCGCTGACCGGTGGTCCGTTCTTTATCTATCTCTTGCTTTGGCGAAAGGATCGCTTGGCATGAATGGGTTCAGTGACCGTCGATCGGATGCCTCGCTGATGGCTGACTCAATCGGTGCCATCATGCCAAGCGATGCGTACAATGTGCAGTTTATTCGCTTCCGTTACCCGGCGAGGGAATCGCAAGACGGCCGCTGGATTCTCGATGGTGTTTCCTTTCAGGTTCAAGCCGGTGAAGTGTTGGGTGTGGTCGGCCCGAACGGATCGGGGAAAACGTCCTTACTGAAAGTGTTGGCGAGGGGCCTGAGTCCACAGGAGGGTCGCATCAGTTTGTTCGGTCAGAACTTGGCCTCCATGACTCAACAGGATGTGGCCTGTGTCGTTGGAGTCGTGCCGCAAGACACCCAACAACTCTTTCCCTTCACTGTCGCAGAAACCGTTATCATGGGCCGTTTCCCTCATCGACCCCGTGGCCGATGGACGGGAGGGTTTGGATGGGAAAGCCATCAAGACATCGAGATCGCGGAGCAGGCGATGATGACGATGGACATCGGACATGTCGCCCATCGGGCGGTGACGGATCTCTCCGGGGGCGAGCGGCAGCGGGTCCTGATTGCGCGAGCCCTGGGTCAGACTCCAAAAGTCTTGCTCCTCGATGAGCCGACGGCGTTTCTTGATCTCCAGCATCAAGTTGAAATTTGTTCGCTGTTGCGGCGGCTAAAGGAAGAGCGCGGCCTGACGGTTGTTCTCGTTTCCCATGATTTGAATCTCGTAGGGCAGTACTGTGACCGAATCCTGCTGTTAGACAACGGACAGGTGGTGCGGCTTGGTCGCCCAGAAGAAGTGATCGAGCCTGACGTGTTGGAACGCGTCTATGGATGTCGAGTTCTCGTGGATCAGCATCCGGTGTCTGGATTGCCAAGGGTGACGATGCCCGGGCGCTGTCTGTCGGGTGGGACGTAATATGAAAACGGGCAAAGTTGCGCTGCTTCATTTAGAGACGGTTCCCTGGGCAATTGGGCAGAACCGGCATTTGATCGTCGAGGCCATCAAGCATGCCGCTACAACCGGGGCTGAGTGGATCGTGACGCCTGAGTTGGCGGTCTGCGGACTGCAGTTTGCCCACATTGTCGGTACGGAGTGGATACAGCCACAACCAGATGTGTGGATGCAGCAGGTCTGCAAACTGAACAAGACGCTGAAACGAACCATATTTCTCGCCTGTCCAGAACGAGACGGCCCTCGGCTGTACAATTCGGTGTTTGTCATCGGCCCAACCGGCGAGATGATCGGCAAACATCGCAAGATCAATGTGGCGAGCGATTCACTATCCTGGTCGAGCCCCGGCGACAGTATCGCTCCGATCGAGTGCAACGGCATCAGGGTGGGTGTGCTTGTGTGCGCCGATGTCTATACATCGAATATTGCTCGGGCCATGAAGTTTGAAGGGGCTCAGATGTTGGTGTCGCCGGCATCGTGGGGTCCCGGCATTCATGGTCCAAATGGGGAATGGGAGCAACGGACTCATGAAACAGGGTTGCCTTTGATTGTCTGTAATCGGACCGGCGCGGAAAAGACGTTGGACTTTTGGAAGGCGCCGAGTCTTGTCGTGAAGGACGGTACTCGCCTGCTCGCACATACGTCCAAGAAATCCGCTGTGCTGACGTTTAATTGGGATTTCGAAGGCATGGCACCGCGCTCTTCACGATATACGATCGATTACATCCGGAATTGATGGGTCGTTCATTCATGGTGATGCTGAGATGGTCGATGAATGGGTGCTGAGCAACGAGGATCGAGCAGCAAGATAAGGTGATGTGAACAGGAAGAGTTCGCACCGCTCTCCTGCAGAAGAAGTCAGGTGCAGAACAGTCATCCTGGAGGGATTCTTTAGGTCATACCGTCAGCGACGGGGAAGATGGTGCAAATCCATCACGGTGCCGCCACTGTAAGCGAGGAGTAACTCTGCAGAATGCCACTGTGCGCCCAGGCGCATGGGAAGGTGCAGAGAAGCTGTGATCCGCAAGTCAGGAGACCCAACTGTCGGGATCTTCAACACCCTTCGAGTCAAAGGGAGGTTTTCATGCATCGTGTTCGTCCGTGGTTTGTCTCTACCGGTATTCTGTTCCTTCTGTGGAGCTTCTTATTCTCCTTCCCCGTACGTGCTCAGGAAATCGCGATGGCCGATCAGCAAGAGGTCATCGAAGCACCTGATGTCGTGGTCAGTGCAACGAAAACAGACATGCCTGCCAAGTACGTCACCAGCGCCGTGGACGTGATCACTGGTGAAGACATGCAGCAGCGGAAAATCCGGACGGTTGGAGAAGCGCTTCGGTGGGCACCGGGTCTGGCCGTCTTCCAAAGTGGAGGACTTGGTACGGCGGTCAATGTTCGAATGCGTGGAGGCACAGCGGAGCAGACGCTTGTCTTGATTGACGGTGCGATCGTCAATAGCGCCACGCTTGGCAGTTACAACTTTGCCAATTTGACGACCGACAACATCGAAAAGATTGAGATTCTGCGCGGAAGTCAGAGCATGCTCTGGGGATCGGATGCGATGGGCGGCGTGATCAATATCACAACAAAGCGTGGACGAGAGAAGCCGAACGTCTCCGGCTTTGGTGAGTATGGATCGTTCAACACGATTCGAGAGGGTGGCAGCTTGGCTGGCAAAAAAGGACCGATTGATTTTTCTGGATCAATCGCGCGTCTGGATACGGCGGGCTTTTCAGCGATCAACTATCGACGCGGTGCGGCCGAGCGCGATGGCTATCACAATTGGCAGGGGTCGGTTCGGCTGGGAGCAGATCTGCCGAAAGATGGACGGCTGGAATTTAGTTTCCGCTGGCTGAATGGCATTGTGAATTTTGACGGATTTTCTTTTAATCCGACCACTTTCGCATCAAATCCGGCTGACGTGTTTGGCGCGAGATCAAGAAGTACCCAATATGTCTTTGCCGGAAACTATGCGCAGTCGATTACCGCCTGGTGGTCACAAAGACTGACCTTGTCACGGGCCACCGAAAATCTTGTGAGTAATGGTGGTGTAGTGGAACGTAACCTTGTGACCGGAGCCACAGGACCCATCGGGTTCCCATTCAGGTCTCAAATTGGAACCACCAGTAATCGGATTGAATGGCAGCATACGATTCAAGTCGGCAAACCACTTAGGTTGACGGCAGGGTATCAGTTTCGTGAGCAGCGGGGCGATTATCGTGATCTCCTGACAAATACGACGGTATTCGAGAACAGATCCGTCAGTAGTCACGCCGGGTTTGGAGAGGCCCAGTTGAATCTTTGGGATCGAGTGTTTGGTACGGCGGGCATTCGGCAAGATGAGTACAACGTGTTTGGAAGCGCCACAACCTACCGAGTCACGGGAGGATATCTCCATCAGGAAACCGGCACGAAACTACGAGGCAGCTATGCCACTGGTTTTCGCGCCCCGACGATCAATGAACTATTTTTCCCTGGATTCGGCAATTCAAGTTTGAAACCTGAAAAGAGCCAAGCGCTCGATGTGGCTATCGAACAGGCCTTGCCTCATGATCGAGGCAGCATCAGTGTTGGCTATTTCTGGACCCGATACCGAAATCTGATCCTGTCGGTGTTTGATCCAGCCGAGTGTACGGCTCCTGGCTCGTTTGGGTTCTGTGCACAGAACGTCGGGTTAGCTAAAGCGGAAGGTGTGGAAGTGAGCACCAAGTTGAAGCTCTATCGTGACGGGCGATGGGTGAAGAACTTGGATCTGCAGATCCAGTATACGTACGCAGCAACGCGTGATATCAGCAGTGGTTCGGACACACGCCTTCCCAAGTGGCCACTCCATCAAATTTCGACCATTCTGAGCTATCAGCCTATAGAAAATTTGCGAGCTAATTTGGAGGGGCGTTATGTCGGCGAACAGTTCGGCAATACAGGAAATGGTAATCCGACCCCATCGTTTGTCGTGTGGAATCTGTCTGCGAGCTATGATGTGACGAAGTCCGTACAGGCTTATCTTCGTTTGGACAACATCTTCAACGAGAAATACGAAGAGACTCTGTTTTTTGGCACACCGATTCGGTCTATTTTCGGAGGAGTGCGGATCAATTATGACCTACCACTCTAGGATGGCATGAAACAGTATCCACGATTAGTGATTGCCGGAACTTCAAGCGGTTTCGGGAAAACGACTGCGACGTTGGTGATTCTGGCGGCCCTGCGGGAGCGGGGCCGCCGGGTCCAGCCGTTTAAGGCCGGGCCTGACTTTATCGATCCGGGTCATCATCGGGCGGTCACCGGCCGCCCGTCTCGAAATCTTGATGGGTGGATGCTCGGGGCGGACTGTAATCGCGCGATCTTTGCTCAGGCCGCGACGGATGCGGATCTCTCCATTATCGAAGGCATGATGGGGCTGTTCGATGGCAGTTTGCCTGTGAATGACATCGGCAGCACGGCCGAATTGGCCAAGCAGTTGGAGGCGCCGGTTATTCTGGTTATCGACGGAAGCGCGATGGCGCGTTCTGCCGCAGCGATGGTCGCGGGATATGCACGCTTCGATCCTGCGCTACGTGTCGTAGGGGTCTTGTTCAATCGGGTTGGAAGTGATGGCCATTACCAACTGCTCAAGGCGGCGGTGGAACAAGAGACCGATGTGGCCACCCTTGGATACCTGAGCTCGGATGCTGCTATAACCATTCCAGATCGGCACCTAGGGCTGGTCATGGCCATGGAACAAGGCGATGGTCAACTCTATCATCGGTTGGCCAAGGCGGCACTGGATACGGTCGATCTCGATCGCATCGAAGCACTCGCCCATTTATCTGGCATGTTGCCGGAAGATGGGTTTGCGTCGGTGATCAAGAACCAGGGTCGTGCAGTTCGAATCGGTGTGGCGCAGGACCAGGCGTTTTGCTTTTACTACCCTGACAATCTTGACTTGTTGGAATCGGCCGGCGCCGAGATCGTACCATTTTCTCCAGTGAATGATCCTGTATTGCCGGATGTCGAGATGTTGTATCTCGGAGGCGGATATCCTGAATTGCATGCTGAGGTGTTGGCTAAGAACATCGCCATGCGGACAGGTATTAAGCGGTTTGCCGATCAAGGTGGTGTGATCTATGCGGAGTGCGGGGGGCTGATGTATCTCACGGAATCCATCTGCAATTGTGATGGACACTCGCATGACATGGTCGGAGTCTTTCCAGCTGAAACGGTGATGCGGAAACCAGGCTTCACGTTGGGATACAGAACGGTGGAATGTTCACGAGGCTGTCTCATTGGTGATTTTGGTGCCACGGCACGAGGTCATGAGTTCCATTATTCCAGGCTGGTTCCGAACGGGCCGCTGACGTATGCCTGTACCCTGAGCGATGCTGAAGGACTTTCAAAGGGACAGGATGGACTCACGATTGGCAATGTGCTGGCACTCTATACCCATCTGCACTTTGCCAGCCAGCCGACAATCGCGGCAAGGCTGATCGATTCAGCACGCCGGTTGGCCGCTGAATCATCAGTGATACCAGCGGGGTAACGATAATGGATCAGGCTGACCATAAAGGAAGAATGGAGCGCCTCAAGGCTTCGGTTGATCGGCGCATTGCGGAGGCGCAACAGGAAATGGCCTCGTAATCGTTTACACGGGTTCCGGCAAAGGAAAGACGACTGCCGCGCTGGGGATGGCGTTGCGTTGCATCGGGCACGGCTGGAAGGTGGCAGTGGTGCAATTCATCAAGGGTGCTTTGGATACAGCCGAAGAGCGTGCGTTGAAGTCATTCGGTCATCGAGTGGTCTTCCTCCGAATGGGGAAAGGGTATACCTGGGAGACTCAAGATCGAGATCGAGACACGAAGTGTGCGCAACAGGCTTGGAAGATGGCTCATGAGTTCCTACAAGATCCCTCCTATGCGATGGTCATACTTGATGAGTTTAACATTGCGCTGCAACATGGCTATATCCAGATCGAAGAAGTCCTGCCGATACTGCGTACCCGTCCATCTATGCAGCATGTGGTGATCACAGGACGAGGTGGATCAGCGGAACTCCTGGAAGAGGCCGATCTTGTGACGGAAATGAGGCAAGTGAAGCATCCCTTCCGAGACGGCATCAAGGCGCAGCCCGGAGTGGAATTTTGAAGGGGCCGGTTCAGAAGACCTGCGAAGGCTGCGGCCACGTCTTCGAGTGTGGCGGATACCAGTGCTGGTGCGGCAAACTCGGAATCACCGAACAGCAGATGGATTGGATCGCAGCGCGGTATAAGGATTGTCTCTGTCCGGTCTGTTTGAGACAGATTCAGAACGGCACCATCGCTCAGTCTCATCAGTCAGAACAGGGAGGATAAGGAGTATCAGATGCGCATCACCAAGGTCTATACAAGAACAGGGGACGCGGGAAAAACAAGACTGGCCGGCGGACAACAGGTGTGGAAAGACAGTCTGCGGGTCGAAGCCTACGGCACGATCGATGAGTTGAATGCGACGGTTGGCGTCGTCCGGGTGATGAATGCCGATGTCGTAGACGAGTATGCAGAGGCAGCTCAGCTCGAAGCCGAGTTGCGTTGGGTGCAGAACAAGTTGTTCGATGTGGGCAGCATTCTGGCGACGGCCCCGGGACAAACGTTCAACAATATGCCACAGGTGGTAGCGAAGGACGTCGTGCGTCTCGAGAAAGTGATCGATCGGTGCCAAAAAGATTTGGAACCGCTAAAGGAATTTATCCTGCCGGGAGGCGGAAAGGTTTCCGGGTTTTTACATCAGGCCCGGACGGTTTGTCGGCGAGCCGAGCGGTTGTGTGTGACTCTGTCAAAGTCAGAGCCAGTCGATCCGACGATCGTCAAGTTCGTCAATCGGCTGAGCGATGCCCTATTTGTCTTGGCTCGTTGGGTTGCCAAGACGCAAGGCGAACCGGAATTTTTGTGGGAGCGGGATGTCGCCAAGAAAGCGGAGTAGGCGTCAATCAGCACGGCCAGCTAAAGGTCGCATCATTCTTGTACTCGGCGGCGCTGCATCCGGTAAGAGTGAAGTGGCGCTCCGCCTCGCTGGTCCGCGTGGCCCCCAAGCGTTTGTTGCGACGGGACAGGGGTTGGATGATGAGATGATACAACGAATTGCCAGGCACCGTGCCACACGCTCGCCGGTTTGGGAGACGGTTGAGGAGCCGATCGAAGTGGAGGCTTGGATTGCCAAGCATGGATCTCGGTACCGGACGATCCTCCTGGATTGCGTCACGCTCTGGCTGAGCAATCTCATCGGAATCGGGTTGTCTGAAGCGACGGTGTGTACGCGAGTTATGTCACTCCTGCGTGCTATGCGGGCCACTGCGGCAAGAGTCGTGATCGTCAGCAATGAATTGGGACTGGGACTGGTTCCTGCGGAACCCTCAGCACGAGCCTTTCGAGACCTTGCCGGGCAGGTGAATCAGCTCATTGCTGCCGAGGCGAATGAGGTCCTGTTCGTTGTCAGTGGGATACCGCTTGGCTTGAAATGAAGGGAGAGTAAAACATGGCGATCGAAGACGTCTCTGGAAAAATTCAGCCGCTCGATGCCACGCTGCGTGTACAGGCACAAGGGCGATTGGATCGGCTGACGAAACCGCTCGGCAGCCTTGGGCGGCTGGAGGAATTGGCGGCGTCTTATGTTGCGATCACCGGTGAGTTGAAGCCGAGTATCCCGCGCGGAGTGGTCTTCACCTTCGCGGCGGACCATGGTGTGGCGACTGAGGGAGTCAGTGCCTATCCGCGTGACGTGACCCCTCAAATGGTGCTCAACTTTCTGAGAGGCGGTGCCGGTGTGAATGTGTTGGCACGGCATGCCGGTGTGGATGTGCGCGTGGTGGATATCGGTGTCGATTATGAGTTTGGTATCGTGCCCGGTCTACTTGATCGAAAGGTTATGAAAGGCACGCGCAATCTGTCGGTTGAGCCGGCCATGACACGGAGCCAGGCAGAACGGGCCGTGATGGTCGGAACCGAACTGGCAGCGGATGCTGTGCGAGAGGGGATCGGGCTGATCGGTACCGGCGAGATGGGAATCGGCAATACAACACCGAGCGCTGCTGTCACTGCCGTGATGACCGGTCAGTCGGTGGAAGAAGTGACAGGGCGTGGAACCGGTATCGACGAATCGGGACGCATGCATAAAGTGGCGGTGATTCAAAAAGCCTTGGACCTTCATTGTCCCAATCGGACTGATCCGTTGGATGTGCTGGCAAAGGTTGGGGGTCTGGAAATCGGTGGATTGGCTGGTGTCATTCTTGGCGCGGCGGCTGCCCGAGTCCCCGTGGTCTTGGATGGGTTCATCGCCGGTGCGGCTGCGCTGATTGCAGTGGGAATTCAACCGTTATGCCGCGGCTACCTCATTGCCTCCCACCGATCAGTCGAGCAGGGACATGTCGCGATCTTGGATCATCTTGGACTCAAAGCACTGTTTGATCTGGAGTTAAGACTCGGCGAAGGCACGGGCGCCTGCTTAGGCATGGATCTGCTTTGCGCCGCGATCAAGATTTACACCGAGATGGCAACATTTGAAGAAGCCGGAGTGTCTGACAAGGCGTAGGTTGTATGGGAACTGTTGCCCGTCCATTCATCTTTGCGTGGCATTTTCTGACGACCATTCCCCTGAGTCGGACTCATCATGAGCCGACCGCACCGGAATTAGCTGCGTCAATGGCGTGGTATTCCACGGTTGGCCTTATGCTCGGCGGGATCTTCGCGTTATCGGATATGTTGTTGACCCATGTCTTCGCCCAGGAGGTCGTGAACATATTGGTGATCGTGCTGCTGGTGTCACTCACTCGTGGACTCCATCAGGATGGATTGGCAGACACACTTGATGGGCTCGCAGGTGGCCGGACACCGGCTGACCGCCTCTCGATCATGCGCGATCCCAGAATTGGTGCGATGGGGGCGACCGGCCTGTTTCTGTCTTTGATCCTTCGGTATGCGGGCCTGATGGCACTTCCACAATCACTTAGGGTTCCAGCGTTGGTGTGCATGCCGGCGCTAGGACGGTGCGCTATGGTTGTGCTAGCTTGGCTGATTCCCTATGCAAGAGCAGAAGGGGGGTTGGCATCCCCGTTCCTTACGCATTTGTCGATCTTCCATGTGATGGGATCGACGTTGGTGCTTACTGTGGCACTCATGATCGGACTTGGTGTGACCGCAACAATCGTGACATTGATTGGGAGCGGCATGGTCCTTATCGCGATCCAAGCCGTGTGTCGTGCATCGTTCGGCGGGATTACAGGAGATACGTTAGGTGCCACGAACGAAATCGTGGAAATTCTCTTTCTCCTTTTCATTCCTCTTGTGCTTGTTCAGTCATGATGGGAGGAGAACTTCTCGCCGCCGCAAGTCTTGATGCCGTAGCGGGGGATCCACGCTGGTTCCCTCATCCAGTTCGTGGGATCGGCATCGTCATTAGATGGTGCGACAACAATATCAGAAAAGTTTCCCGTCATCCCTCTGTCCTTCGGGCAGCGGGGATTGTCCTGGCTCTGAGTTTGCCTTTGGGTGTGTTTGTTCTCAGCCGTGAAGTGATCGCCATGGCTGACGGTATAGTGTGGTGGCTCGGGAACCTCGTCTCGATCGCACTTGCCTGGACGACTCTCGCTGCGCGCGATCTGTGGGATCATGTCCAGACGGTGAGCGAACAGCTGAGCCGAGGGAATCTCCCTGAGGCTCGACGAGCGGTTGGGATGATTGTCGGCAGGGATACCGATCAGTTATCTCAGGAGCAACTTGCTCGTGCAACGATCGAAGCTGTTGCCGAAAGTACCAGTGATGGGATTATTGCACCATTGTTCTATCTCGCACTGGGTGGAGCTCCCCTGGCTCTTGCCTACAAGGCGGTGAACACGTTGGACTCGATGATCGGTCATAAGAATGAGCGCTACGTTGATTTCGGATGGGCATCTGCTCGACTGGATGATCTTGCGAACTGGATTCCGGCTCGGCTGTCTGCCGTCCTGATTATGATTGTCGGTGCGTTGGTCAGGGGTGAGAGTGATCGGATCAGAGCAGGGTGGCATGTGCTGCGGCGTGATGGCAGCCGACATCCCAGTCCCAACAGCGGGTGGCCAGAGGCTGCAATGGCCGGTTCGTTGGGGATCCAGTTAGGAGGGATGAATGTCTATCACGGGGTACCCAGTGACCGACCTGTACTCGGCTGGGGTGGGCGGCCACCCACCCCAGCCGATATCAATGCCGCATCTCGGATCATCATTGGTGTGTCTCTCCTTGGCCTGTTAGTGACCGCGGGAATGCTGTGGCTCGTCTAAGAAGCCCAACTCATGGCGGGAACGTCTATGCGGCCTCACGGGATCTCGGTCGTGGTGTTCACAATCTGATTGACTTCAGCGCCAGCATTAACCCGCTGGGTCCGTCTCCACGGGTCTGGCGGGCGATCGCAGATTCCCGTGATCTGATGGCGCATTACCCCGACCCAGATTGTTGGGAGCTTCGTCACACGCTCGCCACATGCTGGGACAGACAGCCTGAAGAAATTGCGGTTGGAAACGGATCAACGGAATTGATCGATGTACTGCCTCGTGCGCTCAAGATTCGGCATCTGCTCGTTGCACACCCGACCTTCTCGGAGTACGCGGCAGCGATGGAGCGTGCCGGAGGCCGTGTCAGTGCTGTTTACGCGAAGCGCGCCGAACAGTATATGCAGCCGATCGGCGACCTCTGCCATGTGTTGGATACACGACGACCGAAGTCCAGTGCTATCGATGGAGTCATGCTATGCAATCCCAATAGCCCAACTGGGCAAGCCTGCACAGTCGATGAGATCAGGCGATTGGCGGAGGTCACGCAGCGTCGCGGCATGTGGTTGCTCATTGATGAGGCATTTTGTGACTATTGTTCGGACCGGTCGTTCCTTCCGGTGGCCGCATTATGGCCACGTGTGGTGATCTTGCGCAGCGTAACGAAGTTCTACGCACTGCCCGGTCTTCGGGTGGGGTATGCCGTCGCCAAACCTGCCGTGATCAAAGCACTTCGTCGGCAGATGCCGCCGTGGTCCGTCAATGTGATGGGGCAAGCGGCAGCGTTGGCTGCCGTGAATGATTCGAGTTACGTCCAAAAAAGTGTACGATTCATGGACCGTGAACGTGAACGGGTCGGCATCATGCTGGCTGCTTTACCTGGTTGTTTGGTCACGCCCACGTATGCCAACTACTTCTTTCTAGAGATCCCTCGTGGATGGCATGTGCATGACCTCAGTGCCAAATTGCGAGACGAAGGATTGCTGATCCGCGACTGTTCAGCCGTTCCCGGGGCAAACTCTCGTTTAATTCGACTTGCGGTGCGTTCTCAACGAGAGAATGATTTCCTTCTTCAAGCCTTGTCGAAAATTTTACGGGAACACAGGCCGTGAATACCAAGACTCGTAGAGGGATGCATACCCAGCATCAGGTCGTCGGGCATACGCTCGTGATTCGTCTCGGGGGGCGAAAGCGCGTGCTTTCATCAGCGCCGCTAGGCGGAGGGTTTGGTCTCGCATCATCTATCCTGAATCATCAGGTCGAAGCGAATGGTCCCATCAAGGGGCACTACCCCACGCCGGCGCGTTACTTGCGGAAACTGGCTTCACAACTCCGACTCAGTGGTAAAACCATCGGACTCATGACCGCGGTGCCGATGACACAGCTGGTCACGGCGCAAATCGTTGCGGAAGGACTCTGGGTGGAGTGTTTTGCGACAGTCGGTGTGACCAATGCCGTCCGAGCAGGGGAGTGGCATCTTCGATGGGCACAATCCAAGAGAGTCAACAAGCCGGGCACGATCAATCTCATCGTGATTACCAATGCGAGTCTCTCAAACGCCGCAATGGTCGGTGCCGTTCAGGTCGTCACAGAAGCCAAGACGAGTGTCTTGATGGATCATGCGGTGAAAAGTACAGAAGACCAGTCTTTGGCAACCGGGACTGGGACAGATGCGGTCGTCATGGTCGGAGCCTTGCGTGGACAAGGACCGCCGCAACAATATAGCGGGACTCACACGGTCATCGGCACACTTATCGGAAAAGTGGTTGCCAGATGTGTCGCTCGAGGCTTAGCAAAGGCCGAGCAATGGCAGAAGGCCTTCCAATGAAGGCTGAAGCCCTTGCGATTCTTGGGACAGGCTCTGATGTAGGGAAAAGTGTGGTGACAGCCGGGATCTGTCGGTTGCTGTCGCGTTCAGGTATATGTGTGGCGCCATTCAAAGCTCAGAACATGTCGTTGAATTCGTTCGTGACCCCTGAAGGTCTGGAAATTGGGCGGGCCCAAGCTCTGCAAGCAACAGCGTGTGGAATTGCACCCCATGTCGATATGAATCCGATCCTGCTCAAGCCAGAATCCGATAGCTGTTCCCAAGTCGTCGTTCTTGGCAGGGCGTTCGCGAAGCAGGAAGCATCAGCTTATTTCGATGGTCGACGAACGCTTTGGTCAATTGTGGAAGATAGTTACGCTCGATTGGCAAATCAGTATGAGATGATAGTTATTGAAGGAGCAGGTAGCGCGGCGGAAGTGAATCTCAGGAAACACGATCTCGTCAACTGGCCTGTCGTCACGATAGCTGATGCTCGAGTTCTATTGGTAGCCGATATCGACAGAGGCGGTGTCTTTGCGCAGATTCTTGGAACGTTGGATTTGCTGGAGCCGGGCGAGCGCGACCGGGTGTGTGGGATCGTGGTGAATAAGTTTCGTGGTGATGCCGAGCTGTTTGCCGATGGGGTGCGATTCCTGGAATCACGAGGCGGAGTTCCCGTATTGGGAGTAATCCCGTATCTCCGTGATCTCATGCTCGATCAAGAAGACAGCCTTGGTCAGGTCGTTGAGAAACAAGCGCGTTTTGCCTCCGATCATGTCAATATTGCCGTCGTCTTACTGCCTCATATGAGCAACTTCACTGATTTCAATACCCTATCGGCAGAAGAAGATGTGGCGTTGAAGTACGTCAGCACCCCAGCGATGATCTCCGATGCCGACATTGTCATCATTCCAGGAAGCAAGAGCACGGTGGCCGATCTATCGTACTTGAGAGAGAAGGGGTTTGTCCCTCTACTAGAGAAACATCTCCAGAATAAACGAGAAATGGTCGGTATCTGCGGTGGCTATCAAATGCTTGGGCGGACGATTATGGACCCTGACTATGTGGAACAGGGTGGGACAAGCACAGGATTGGGGTATTTGAATATCGAGACGACCCTTATGAGTACCAAACACACGATGCAGGTGGAGGCTTGTCCGACCGATGAATTTATGCGTGAAGGCACCGTAGTTCGTGGATATGAAGTTCATATGGGTAACACGCGACGAATGAAAGAATTACCGTGCTTTACCGTTCGCCGTCCAACGACACAGGGTCAGGACGTTCAATCTCCGACGACCATATGTGAAGAAGGTTTCGATGGCGCCGTTCGGAATGACGGTCTCGTGTGGGGAACGTACATACACGGTGTATTCGATGAGCCCGAGTTTCGCCGTAGCTGGTTGAATCGCGTTCGCCGAAGGAAAAGGCTTCCCGCACTGGAAGTCTTCGTATCCAGGGTGATCAGCGCACGGCTACGGAACGAGCTTGACCGCTGGGCTGATCACGTGTCCCACTATGTAGACATCTCGCATCTTCGCAAGAATTTCCGCTCTCTGAATGCCTCAAGGAGATGAACGGGCATTTTCCCCTATTCCCCGACCACTTGTCTTTTCCTATTTAGCATCTCGTCTCACCAGCCCACGATGTTGAACACACACTGTCGATAATCATCGATTTCTTGCCAACTGTATACAAGTCGATACACTGCATGTGAACGGCCCGAATCGGTCATATGAGGAGGTGCTGGATGCGGGTGTGGCTGGTATCAGTCATGGTTGGAATTGTGTGTTGTGTCGGGATGGTGGACAGTTCGGTTCATGGTAAGGGAGCAGATGATGCGGAGGTCGCAGAGTTGCTCATTGAATTGCTACGGGCTGGTCGAGCGGTTGTGTCGGAGCATCAGCCGCTCATTAATGATGCATCTAAAGGAGAGAAAGGTTTCACCGATAAGTTCCTAGTAAGCCAAGTCCTCGATACATTCAAAGCAAAGACGAAGATGGACTTGTCTCGTCCAGACGGGGTTCCGCATGGTGAGATCCTCTTGGCGATGTTGGAGTCACAACATGACGTTGTGCGGGAGGCACAACCGATCATTAACAAGCAAGGAATTGGTTTTAAAGGGTTCATTCCGTCGGTATTCGCTAGAAAGGTGGGACAGAAATTTTCTGCGAAAACAGGGATCAGAGTCAAGTTGACGGGTATCGACTATCGACTTTCTGGGAATAAACCGGATGACTTTGAGGCGGAGGTGCTTCGCATGTTTGCCAATCCTCGGCATCCAAAAGGACAACGGTATGCGAAGATTACGATGGTGAATGGCAACCCGGTTATGCGTGTCATGGATCCAGAATACGCCAGCGCTACATGTCTCATCTGTCATGGTGGTCCTAAGGGTGAACGGGATGTGAGCGGGATGAAAAAGGAAGGATGGAAAGAAGGAGAACTGGCCGGCGCGATCAGCGTCGTATTGCCGTTGCGCTAGATGCTTCTGCGATCCGTCAAAAGAGGAGAACGGGCTCATGAGCAAGATTGTGGTCATCGATGATTCGCAGGCTGAGCTTCAGCTGATTGAGTCATACTTAAGGGCAGGCCACCATACGGTTGTGACATGTTCGACCACGGACAAACTTGAAGAGAAGATTGTCAAGGAGCAGCCTGATTTGATCGTCATGGATGTCGTGATGCCTGGACGAAATGGGTTTCAAGCCTGTCGGGATTTGAAGAGCGATGCCCGGTTCAACCGCATTCCGATCGTACTCTGCACATCGAAGGGCCAGGAAAGCGACAAGTTTTGGGGACAACAGCAGGGGGCGAACGGGCATGTGGTCAAGCCGTTCAAATCTGAAGAACTACTGCAAGCCGTGAAGCTGGCACTCAGTTGAGTATTTGATGGCGCATGGACCGAACAACGATGGAATTACCATGTGATCTACCGCAACTCATCTCCGACGTTGAAACAGAAGAAAGCAAAGCTTCAGGTGTTTTGAGGGTGTGCCTCATTATGATAGGAGGGGAATTATTCGCCATCGATCTTCGCCAAGTCCGCGAAGTCTTCGAACTTGAGTCGGTGACACCGGTACCTGGAATGCCGGCATCGCTGGTTGGCGTGGCCAATCTCCGCGGGACCATCGTCCCGTTGGCAGATTTGAGACAGTCTTTAGGCGCAGCGTTATCCACGACTCCTCGATATGTCATCGTGGTACGACACAAAGTTCATCAAATCGGTTTGCTGATCGATGAGGTCCCTGAGATTCGCGCGATCTATCCTGAAGATATGTTGGACTCCCCAGGGTCGAGTGTAAACGGTGGGCGTCCCTTCCTATCACAACTGGTCAGGGTGGAAGATCGTGTGAGTGGGATGCTTGAGATCCCCTCACTGTTGGCGTCTGTTGAGGAGGCCGCCACGGATATGAATATGTCAGAGAGGCGGTGAATGAAAATAGAAACTCCCAGGAAGCTCGGTGTGGCCCAGAGTGTTGAGGAGGAAGGACGTTATGCCAAAGTATAGCAAGCCGACCGTGAGGCCGACGAACTCATGGTTTCAAAACCTCAAGACTTTGCCCAAGTTGATTCTCGGCTTCTCTGCCGTGAGTGTCATCATGGTCTCTGTCGGTCTGGTCGGTTTAATAGGGCTTCTTAAACTCAAAGACGAGTTGCAGTTGATTTACAACGGATCGACCCTGGCGCTGTCGAACGTCGGTATTAGTAGCACCAACCTGGGGCTGTACCATAGTGTGCTGCTGAACGTGGGGAGGCAAACTCGCAAAAGCGATTTTGAAGAGGCACTCATCCCGCTTACCGAGCTCAAGCACCAGACCCTCACGCCGCTGGAGACACTTCAGGCATCTCACCTCCATGAGGCATCGACGGGACGCAATGAAAGTAAACATCTCGCAGAGCTTCATCAAGCATTGCGCGAGTATTTTACTGCGACAGAAGGTGCGGTCGGGGCGTTCGCAGATAGTTTTGGCTCTTCACTGACCGATGAGCAGAAGCAAGACATGCGTGATCTTGGGCAGGCCACGTTGTCCGTCGAAGTCGCGAACAAGTATGGGACTGCAACGTTACGGGTGCGCGAGCTCATGACAACGATTCGAGAAGTCGCGAAAGAGCTTAACGACAGTGGGCAAGCCGAGGCCTCGTATCGAGCCAACATTGTATTCATGGGAGCCGTGTTGGCGTTGGTACTGGCCGGTGCGATCGGATATTTTCTTGCGCGCAATATCGCTCGGAACATCGTTCATGTGGCCGATGTGGCTCAGCAAGCCGCAGCGGGAAATCTTCAAGCTCGAGCTCGGCTGGAGAGCGATGATGAGGTCGGTCATATGGCGAAGGCGTTCAACTCCATGCTTGACAGAATCACAAGTCTTGTGTCGACGGAGGAAGAGCGGGACGCGATGCAAAAACGCCTGGTTCAATTTCTCGTGCTCGTGTCCGATGTTGGTAAAGGCGATTTGACCAAACGTGGTGAAGTGACGGCTGACATGTTCGGGAATCTTGCAGACGGGTTCAACCTCATGATTCAACGATTCGCCCAACTGATGAAGCAGGTGAGGGAATCGGCAGAACGTGTGAACCGTTCTGCCGGTGCGTTGCGAGAGAATGCCGGGCAGATGGCGGGAACTGCGAAGCACCAAGCGGATGAGTCGATGAGGACGCTTGGTGCGATCGAACAACTGGCTGCCTCGATGCGACAGGTCGCTGAAACGGCAGAAGCCTCATCGGATTCCGCACGACAGGTCTTGAAAGCGACAGAAGACGGTCGAGTTGCAGTACAGGAAACCGTGCAGGACATGCAGCGCATTCGATCCGCGGTTCAACGAATGTCGAAGCAGGTCAAAGCACTTGGGGACCGCTCATTGGAGATCTCGCAGATCGTCTCAACTATTCGTGACATCGCCAACCAGACCAATCTTCTCGCGTTAAATGCGGCGATTGAAGCCGCCGGTGCGGGCGAAGCTGGCGCTCGATTTGCCGTCGTTGCCGATCAGGTCCGCAAGCTTGCCGAGAGTTCGACGCAAGCGACGCGAGAGATCGCCGATTTGGTGAAGGTTATTCAGAGTGAGACGCAACATGCGGTTGTCGCAATGGAGCATGAAACCCAAGCGGTGGAAGCGGGGTCGGCCTCAGCGCTTCGTACCGGTGATGTGTTTAAGGAGATTTCGACGATCGCGGAACGGTCTGCGGAGCTTGCTCAAAGTATTGCGTCAGCTGCGGTCAACCAGACGGCATCCACCGATCAAGTTGGCCGCTCAATCAAAGATTTTACCGGCGGTGCCGTGGCGACACAGAAGGCGACAGACTCGGCTCGCGCAACGGTAGAGGACATGGTGAAGCTGGCCGAAAGTCTGACGGCGTCAGTCTCTCAATTCAAGTTGGTCTAATCGATCAGGATCTGCAGAACGTATCCTTCCCGGTCTTAAGGCAAGCCGATGGGATTGGAATCCAACCATACTGATTTAGTCCGCGTCTTCGTCTCGGAAGCGTCAGACGGACTCAGGACGTTGGCAGAATCGCTACAGGCTGAGAGCGACTCGATTCCTGCGCCTCAAGCACTCCACGAACAGTACATTATTGCCCATCGTATTCGAGGCGCAGCGGCTCTATATGGATACGAGGGGGTATCTCGAGTGTCTGAACAGCTTGAAGCGATTCTTGAGCGGGCTGTTGAAACTGTCCCGTCTGACTGGCCAAGGGTGGCTAGGGCTATGGGAGAAGCCGTCAAGGGTCTGAGAACTCTTGTGACATTAATTGGCCAGGGTGACAGCGAAGATGAAGACCTGGTCCGGCAGTCTTTGGCGTCCTTGGAGAGCTTAAAGGACGCATCGAACCCCTTGTCTTTGGCCACCCCAGACTATGTAAATCCTGCCCTTGATCCAGAAATGCTGTCCTACTTCATTCCCGAAGCGGAGGAGTATCTCGGCACCATCGATGAGTTGATCCGTATCCTTCGCGGGAACCTAGAAGACGAAGATGCAATTTATCGGCTTTTTCGTGCCGCACATACGCTCAAGGGCTCGGCCTACACGGTCGGGTTCCAAGTCATTGGAGACATTTCGCGACCCCTGGAAGACGGCCTGATTGCGGTCAGGGAAAAACGTCTTCGTATAGACTCAGCGCTGCTCGACATGATGGCTGCGGCTGTTGGGATGATCCGTCTCATTATTCAACCGGATCACGCGAAGGTGCCGCAACTGCTGCACGATGTACCAGGTCTTATCCAACGACTCACCCAGGCATGTGAGAGTGCCGTTGTGGTTGCTTCAGAGGAAACTGTGCCACCGAGCACTGAAATGACTAATTCGAGCTCGGTCCAGGGCGAGTCCGTTGTTAGTCTAGAAATACCCGTCACGGACTTGTCCGACGAATACCTGATCCCTGATCTAGATCCGGAAGTGCTGTCCTACTTCGTTCCTGAAGCTCAGGAATATGTTGAACTATTGGAGGCCAATCTCCTGCGGTTGGACAAGGACTCTCAGAACAAGGAACTGATCAACCAGCTGTTTCGCACTGCGCACACCTTGAAAGGATCGGCGTACACTGTCGGGTTTCGACCAATCGGTGATCTTGTCCATCATGTTGAAGACTTTATGGGTGCGGTGCGGGACGGTCGCCTCAGCGTGTTGCCTGGGCATACGGATTTGATGCTACGTGCAATCGATGTCGTACGCGTGCTGATGCGGAGAGATCTCAGTGTGGTCGATGGTACGAGGCAACGATTCGATGCAGCTCGGTCAGAGTTGAAACAATTAGACCAAGGCGTGCCCGTTGAAGCGACTTCGGCACCGCGCTCACCTGAGATGTCCGACGCTAGTGCCCCACCGCAAGTCCGACGGGAGGAGCGTCATGCTCAGGATAAACCCCATGATGGCAAGACGGCAGACGATCGTGAAGTCATCCGTGTCAGTTATGCACGACTAGAACGACTGATGAATCTCGTCGGAGAGTTAGTTATCGGGCGCGGTCGATTAGAACAACGCCTACGGGTGTTGGAACAACTGTCGCAGCAGGTATTGGCATTTAAGGCTCGTTTAGTTGAGTCCGTCCAATCCTTTGCCGATAAACACACCTTTACCTATCAGGAGGCACCGAGCAGTTCGACATCATCCCCGGGGCAACCTGTTCCAGCATTCGGTGATTTTGGTAGTCTGGAGCTCGATAAGTATGATGACTTTAACATCCTTGCTCGACGGATCGGAGAAGTCACGGCTGACATCAGTGAGTCGATGTCGCAGCTTGATGGGTCCATTCGCCGATCGCATGAGGATATGAGCCAGCTGCAACAGTTGACCCTCTTAATGAGAGATGAAATCGCACGTGCCCGTATGGTTCCGATCGGTACTCCGTTTACTCGGTTCCGGCGAGCGATTCGGGAAATTGCTCGTGCATCGAACAAAGAAGTGTCCCTGGTTACCTCGGGAGAGCAGACAGAGGTGGATACGGGCGTAGTGGAGCGGTTGGTGGACCCCTTGGTGCATCTCGTTCGAAATTCGGTTTATCACGGTATTGAGCCAGCGGTTGAACGAGTGGCTAGGGGAAAACCGGCTGTCGGCACGGTCTACTTGCATGCGGCGCATCGTGGTAATTCCGTCATCATCGAGGTTGAAGATGATGGTGTAGGGTTGGATTTGACAAAGATACGAGCAAAGGCCATCAAAATGGGATTGGCCGACCCAGACAATCTACAAACGATGTCGGATGAGGAAGCACTGCAATTAATTTTCTTGCCGGGATTTTCGACAGCTGAGAAGGTGGGAGACCAGGCGGGACGAGGTGTTGGGCTGGACGTTGTCAAGCGGGTGATTGAGGGGATGAATGGACAAATCGAGGTAGAATCCATGCCTGGAGTTGGGACTAAGTTCACCTTAAACCTTCCACTCACGTTACTCATTGCGACCGCCTTGTTGGTCCGTGCAGGGACCGAACGGTATGCGATTCCTCTGCTCAATATACATGAAGTGACCATGCCAGTAGCTTCCTCGATGCGAGCAGAAGACGGGCGCACGTTGTTGCAGGTTGCTGAACAAGCCATTGAAGTTCAATCGTTGTACCACGTGCTCCGGAGGGAAGTTGGAAGCGTCGATTGGACCATGCCGGTCGTGATTGTTCGGACGGCAACGGGCCCGATGGGGTTGGCCGTCGATGAACTGTTGGGTCGGCAAGAAATCGTCATCAAGTCACTGGGAATGCTTAAACCGCTGGAGCATTCTTTTTTCGGAGGAGCGACGATCGATCCTGAGGGGCGAGTCCTGTTAGTCCTCGATCCAGCTCGCCTGGTCTCACGAGAGACGAAGGAATCAGTGGCACAGACGGTTTTGGCAGAGACCACCGTTTGGCATGAAGAATTGTTGCCTGATGAGCTGGTTTCCAATGAACGTCAGGACGCGCGCCTGTTGCTAGTCGATGATTCGTTGAGTATTCGGAAGTTTGTCGGGAAAATGTTGGAGTCAGCCGGCTATCAGATCGACACGGCGGTGGATGGGGAAGATGGATTACGGAAAGCCTCAGTGGCCGAATATCGAATGATTCTCACCGACCTTGAGATGCCGAAGCTGAATGGGTTCGAGGTCATTCAAGCTCTCAGGAGCCGCCCTGAAACGAAACAAACACCCATCGTGGTAATGACAACGCGTGCTGGGGACAAGCACCGACAGATGGCGCTCTCCATCGGCGCAAACGCGTACATTGCGAAACCGGTAGAAGAACGCGTGTTGCTGCAAGAAGTTGAACGATGGATTGGTCGGGCACCCGTGCCTAGAAGGTAACCTTGCGGAAATATTCGTATTAATTGACTGAATGTGCGTTGTTGCAGAGAATGGCTATGAGAGTGCTGACATGAGCATCCAGGAACAGGGCGTATCGGCTTCATCAGCATCCTCTTCACGGCGTTTCCTCATTGTCACGATCAGTGAAAGGTATGTGGCATTAGACGCCGGATCCGTCGAAGGGGTACTGACCAGCGCAGAATTGGGAAACAGTGAAGATCCAACAACGCAAGGTCTAGTCGATAGGACGGTCTCTCTTGTGATGCAATTAGGCAGTGCTGACGTTCCGACACATCCGACTACTCGAGTGGTGCTGCTCACTGATCGAGGAATGCGAGGCAGCATTCGAGTCAGCGATGTCCATGGGGTTTTAGAAATTCAGCAGGCTCAGATCCTACCACTGCCTCCACAATTCAGCGGTGTTGAGCGACACTGGTATCGAGGCATGATCCTGTTTGAGAAAAGCATTGCCATGATCCTCAATCTGACGTGGGTGCTTGAGGTACATGGGGGGCTCGATCAGGGTCAGGATCGAGAAACTCCTCGTACATCAGTGGATGCTTGGGCGATTGGTGTGAGCGATGGCCGAACATGCTGAGGACGGGAGAAAAGGGGCAGCGAAAAGCAACGCATTTACCATGGAATTGTGTGGTGTTTTCAATAGGTGGTCGGTGGTTGGCCGTGAAAACGTTGGAAGTAGCAGGTATTTCGCCATGGAAACCATCCATTCCGGTTGGCGGTTGCACGCCTTTTATCGCATCGGTTGTTCGGCAGAACCAGGCCGTTCTCCCGGTATTCGACTTGGCTTTATTGCTGCGCCTTCACGTTCAGGGAAGCCATCCCCTGTGTCTCAGGATAAAGCATCCTTTGGGAAATATGGCGATCTGCATCGATGAGGAGATGCCGGTCCTTCACACGTTAGAACACGATGCTGTTCAGGCCTACCGGGGGAACGATATCCCGGCTGAAGGAAGTTATACCAGCGGGCTAGATGAGATACCGATTCTCGCTCTATCACAACTCGGATCGTGCATGAAATGATTCTTCAAGAGCCCCAGAAAGACGAAAGGTGTAGGTATGCCGAAGATCCTCATAGCTGATGACAGCATCGCGGTTCGAAAAGTCGCCGAACGACTGTTAACTGAGGCGGGGCTTGGTGTCACGCTTGCGGCAAATGGTGAGGAAGCCTTGGCCTATTTGGCAAAGGAGCGACCGGATCTCGTCGTCTCTGACGTTATCATGCCGGACAAGAGTGGGTACGAGGTGTGCGCATTTGTCAGAGGAAATCCCACACTTGCAATGACTCCGGTGCTCTTGATCTCTGGTATCGTCAATGATGAGGTGACCAAGCAAGCTGAGTCCTGTCGAGCAAATGGTGTCTTGAAGAAGCCGTTCCAAGGCACATCGTTGAAAGATCGTGTGCTCGAACTGATGGCAAAACGACAAGAAGCAATACCAGAATCGCCCGTTGCCACTCAACCTGCCTCTGAACACACCCCGGCATCCGATAAAAGAGCTCCCGCGATATCGATCCACCAGCAAGACAACATGGATCAGAGTGGTATCAAGCTCAGGGAATTTGAAGGCCAACTTCAGACGGAACGGGCTCGATCAGAAGAGTTGACGAAACAGCTGTCCGAAGCAATGGAGCAGCTGGGGCGAGCCAAAGAAAGCGAAGCGCAGTTGGCAACAGCGCGTCAGCGTGTCAGTGATCTTGAAGCGCAAGTCACGAAGCTTGAACCGCAGGCCTTGCGAATTTCCGAGCTGGAAGCTGCGCTCAAGGCAGAAGAAGATCAAGTAAGGACGCTCAAGCAGGACGCTCTAAGCCTGCAAAAGACTGCCGGACGCATTGCAGAATTAGAATCTACTCTCAATGCCGAACGGGCTGCTGCAGAGCAACTGGTCCAACAGCTTGCTGACTCGGAAAAGATCTCGGCGCAGGCTCAAGATGCCGAAGAGCGACTCCTCAATGAGCAGAAACAGGTGGCTGAACTCCAGCAGAGAATCAAGATGCTCGAAACCGAGCTCGCGTCTCAACAGCGCGAGCACACCGAAACGGTCGGACTATTGCAGGAAGCGGAGAAAACTTCGACAAAAGTTCAAGAGATGGAAGGACTCCTCGTGGCTGAACGTGAGCGTAACGGAGTGCTTTCTCGACAGGTAGTGGAAACAGAGCAGGCAGCTGAGAATGCGACAAGGCGATTTGAAGAAATGGCCCGCAAATTGGGCGAGATCGCAGGGTTGGCCTCGCAACTTGGAAATGGGAAAGGGCAGTCCTGATGTAACCAGTCGAAATCGTGAATTGACTGTGTTGCTGGTGATTGGCCGATACCGATGTCTGTCGAAACCGAAGATGCGTTCCAGAAGGAACTGATTGAACTGTTCGTTCAAGAAGCACAGGAATGGCTTCAGCAGATTCATGTGGCCCTCGACGAACTTCAGCAAGCTCCCCCTGCGGAGCGCCATCGGTCCTTGGCCCAGACGATCAAGGTCGGCATCGCGAACCTTGGTGGATCTGCGGCGACCATTAATCTGAGTGATGTTGAGCGAGCAAGTTTTTCAGCCCTACCCTTTATCGAAGCTGTTCAGGAGCCGAGTGCACGAATTTCGGCTGATGATTTCCTCGCACTCTGTAAACAGTTGGGGCACATTCATGGAACGCTGACACGAGCCACCGGTGTTGCCTTTGACACCGAGACTACCCAATCCTCTGCTGACAGTACCCCGGCGACGATTGGCACGAAAGAACTGTTGGCTCTCCTCCGCGGTCTGGACGATCAAGTCCCAGCGACAGGGACCTTCGCTCGCAATATGGTTCAGGCTATGGTGGCTCAGACAGAGGGGCTTCTGCAGCGTGGAGTGGAACACTGTAACCTCGTTTCTATACAGGAATTTCTCGACCGATTGGCGGAAGGGGAGCAGGGATTTCTGGAGCTTGCTCGTCAGGAAGTCCCTCATCTATCCACCATCCTTCAGGCGCTGATGAACGGCAGCGCCTCCACAGATGTATCGCCATCCCATCTACAGAACGCGGTAGAACGCGTTGCACAGTTGTGGTCTGCCGCTCAACAGGTCAATGCCTCCCATACCATGACGTTTTTTATGGGCCTCCATAGTTTTCTCGCGATTGTGATGGACCGCCGCGTGACGGTTGACGCCAAGCGATACGAGGCGGTTCAATCTCGCCTCGCTCAAAACATCAACAGCCTCGAGGAATGGGCGCAATGCGGACAGGCGGAACGCGCAGCCATACAACGTGTATTGCCGAATTGAATCCGCTCGTGGCAACACTCGATGGGGCCGTGTGACCGACAAGAGTGAGGTAGGATGGTGTCTCTCGTTGAAGCTGTTCAAGAGCAACATGTGATTCAGCGTTTGACATATGAGCCACACTGGGGGTTACAGCTGCGCCCGTTTGAAAACGTGCCGGACCCAACATTTTACGTTCCGTCGGTAAAGCACGAAGTTGCTATGGCGCGCATGCTGTATGGAATTTATACCCGAAAAGGAATTGTCATGTTGACTGGCGAGATCGGGAGTGGCAAGACGCTCCTGAGTCGCGCGATCATTCGGAAGCTTCCTCGAGCTCGGTATGAGATTGGGCTGCTGTCCAACCCGGCCATCCCAGGAAACGAATTCCTCGGCGAGATTTTGTTCCAGCTCGGCTTGGACTCAGGTGGAACCAGGGGCGAGCAGCTACGGCGATTAAATGACCAGCTACTGGCCAATTACCAGCAAGACATCGATACCGTCGTAGTGGTGGATGAAGCACAGGCTATTGAGCATGAGCGTTCGTTCGAGGAACTTCGACTTCTGAGCAACTTCCAGTTGAACGACCGGTTTCTGATGACACTGGTGTTAGTCGGTCAACCGGAACTCCGCGATCGTATCGTGCATATTCCACAACTCGCGCAGCGTGTGGCCATTCATCACCATATCGACCGGCTCGATCGCAGTGAGACGAAAGCGTACATCGTAGCTCGCCTGACTGCTGCCGGTTGTGTTCGGCCGATCTTTTCTTCGGGTGCGATTTCATCAATTTTCCAACGGACTGGCGGAGTCTGCCGTTTAATTAACTCACTGTGCGACTTATGTCTCCATGTCGGGAGCGTCGCGGAGGTCCGTCAGATCAGGCGCGCGTTGGTGGAACGGGTTACGGGAAACATGTTGTGCCGACATGCCAGTAGCAGTTCAGAGGTGTACTCGTGAAAGACTGGTATTCGCGGTCAGAACAGGCCTTGAGCGAGGTTGCAATTGCCCTGCAAGGTCAGCACGCTTTCGCGCTGCACTCGCTTGAGCAGCTGGCGGCAGATCTGGTCTCGTCTTTACAACAGAATGATGAACTCGTCGTTGAAGCCTTATCCGGACGCTCTGGCTCACCCTTGATTACCAACTTGGTCAATGTGGCCATACTCGGAACCAAGGTAGGGATAGGATTGGGGTACTACGGAGACGAACTGCATCGATTGGCACTTACGGGGCTCGTACATGATATTGGGCTATTTGCGGTACCGAACACGTTGCTCACCAAGAGTGGCCGATTGACTCAGGAAGAACGAGCACTGATTGAACAGCATCCGGAGTCCGGCTATCGAGTCATCGAGCAATGTGGGTCAGACTATCACTGGTTGGCACGATTGATACGTCAGGTTCATGAACGATTTAATGGTCAGGGATATCCCAATCGACTCAAGGGTCGAGAGATCAACGAGATGGCTCAGATTTGTGGAGTCGTGGATGTATTCGACGCACTGGTCAGTGAGCGACCCTATCGCCGCCGCCTGCTTCCCCACGAAGCCGTGAAAGAGCTGCTGGTTGCCGAGCGAGCGACTTTCCCACGAGAGATCCTCAAGGCCCTCGTCGAGCAATTGTCGGTGTACCCGCTCGGGACGATGGTTCGGCTGACGACCGGGGACGTCGGCATCGTGGCCAAGGTGAATAGCCGCTATCCTCTTCGTCCAGTGGTGAGGGTTGAGGAGCAGCAAGGGAATGAGGGCGCGGAGGGTCGTCAGATTGATCTGAGCGTCACTCCCCTGATCTCGGTGGTTGAGACGATAAATCCCCCTGCCGTTGGCCGCGTAAAATTTACCACTCTCTCACCTCAGGTCCAGAGGTCGGTTTCCAAGGCGGTTGTTTCCGATTCCTTTACGGCTCTTCTCGAAAGTCTTGATGCGATTGCGTCAACTATGCAAGGCGTGGTTTCAAATCGTTGTGCTGGCCTGAAAGAATCTGGAGCAGACATCACCCCCCCTCATTCGGCAACGAAACCATCGTCCCATCAGCCGGATTGACGCACTGTTCTCATCTCTCGCGAGACAGGTGCGATGTGAATGTGTTCGCGCCCTCGAGTAATCCTCCCGGCATAGATTCTTTGCAACGATGACTTGCCTTAAATGGTGCTTATGTCCCCGATTATTGTAGACTTGTGAGCCCTGAACCAATTCTCAGGACCCATGGTTCTCCACTTTGCTGAAGCGAATGAGGTCGCTATAATGCGCTACAAGCTAGGTACAGTTTTGCGATATTAAGAAGGGAGCATCGTGCCGAAACTTATTAACGTTCATCACTCACAACAAACGACGCAACAGGCTCAGGAGTATGTGAAGATACACATACTCATGCCCTCTGGTTTTCTCGGTCTCATTTGTTTGGTCGGTGGGGTCGGAGGGCTAGGCTATCAGTGGTTTGCGACCGACACCTATACGTGGGATACGTTTTATCAGAGTTCCGGTTTGTTTCTGTCAGGTATTGGATTGGGGGCGGGGCATACCCTCTACCAGCGATATCTGTTGCGTGAATTTCCAGAGGTGCTGGCGGCGCGGATGAGACAAGCTTTGGATAGACAGAAGGGGAAGCTCAAGAAGAGATCGGAACCCATGGATTTTGACCATCCCGGGCGGCAGTTGGTTCCGTTCGCGTATGTCGCAGGCATCACGCTCCTGGTGGGAAGCGCCATTGCGGCGTTCGCCTACGGACACGTGTACATTGTTCCTGCGCTTTTTCTCCCTTGGGCCGGCTATTATTGGGCAAGGCTGTTCTTATGGCGGAGGGTGATCACAATAGAAAAAGTAAAGGCCTGAAGGTCTTATCTCTTTTTTGGACGAGCCTTCTGCGCTTGAGAAGTGCGTCCAGGAAATTTTTTTAGACCTGTTTCGAGCGTCGTCACGCGCGCTTCCAATTCCCTCACGAGTTGTTTCAACTCAGGCAACTGGAAAATGGCTCCTTGGACTCTGAGCGCTTTTTCACGCGGCATCGCAGGAATGCCTCCGACGATCTGATTCGATTCAACACTCCGATTGACCCCAGATTTCGCCGCAATCAGCACTTGATCGCCGATGGTCAGATGATCGGAAAGACCGGCTTGGCCACCAATCATCACATGACGGCCGATCGTCGTGCTGCCAGCGATACCTACTTGTGCGACGAGAATGCAGTGTTCACCCACGGTCACGTTATGGGCGATTTGGACGAGGTTGTCGACCTTGGTGCCCTGCTTGACCAGCGTTCGCCCAAATGTGGCCCGGTCGATGGTGACGTTGGCTCCCAGCTCCACGTCGTCTTCGATGGTCACGCCTCCTAGTTGAGGGATTTTGTGATGACGACCCTGATGCTGGACATACCCAAATCCGTCTGCTCCGATGACAGTTCCACTGTGGGCGATCACTCGAGCCCCAAGTGAACAGCCCTCGCGTACCACGACATTGGGATATAACGTACAATCGTTTCCGATCGTCACATCGGATCCTACGAAGACTCCTGGGTAGAGCGTAACCCGATCGCCGATCTTCACCCGGTCGCCCAGAGTGACAAAGGGCCAGATGGATGGATCGGCTCCCACCTGCACGTCGGAGCCTTGTGTCACATGCTCGGCAATGCCGCGGGGAGTCGGAACACGAACGAAAAAGTTCTGCGCGACCTGCGCGAAGGCTAACATTGGATTGTCAACGACGATCTGCGGGACCACAAGATCCGGCTGATGCCGATGCACCAGCAGCGCCGCGACTGCGAGATTGGCCGCTGCCTTTGCCATTTTCTCGTTTGTGACAAACGAGAGGGCCTGTGGGTCAGCCTGACCGAGGCTCGTAAGACTAAAGATCTGTGTCTGGTCATTGCCATGGATCGTACCGCCGACAACCTGATGGATCTGAGTCAGCGTGATAGGGGTAGGGAGCCGAGGGTTGCTCATCGGGCTGCGACCTTTTTCTTTGTCTTCGCAGCAGGCTTGGGCCTTGTTTTGGGTTGCTTGGCGGAGACGGGTTTTAGTTTTGTTGAGGCCGATTTGACGGAAGAGGATTTTGCCGATGTGGACCTGGATGACGCGGACTTTTTTGATCCCGACTTGGTGGATGCTGTCTTGGGTTTAGGTGATTCGGGCTTCGAGTCACCCTGAAGTTCGGCGAGACGTCGCTGCACGTAGGCTGCGACCGATCCCACTGTGCTCAGTCCAGGGAGGTCTTGGTCCGGAATCTGAAGTTTAAATCGTTCTTCGATCTCGAAGAGCAGCTCAATGACGGCCACCGAATCGAGGCCAAGATCATCTCGGAGATGGTGAGCCTCGGTAATTGATGCCGGGTCTCGTTTGAGATAGCTGGCCAGGGCATGGACGATTTTTTCTGTGATCTGGGGGTCGATCCGTTCAGTCATTATGGGTACTCCTTGAGTGGCATGAGGCTCTTCGCAGCTGAACTGGGTGAATGGGCCTCATTATCATTCGACAATTTTCTAGGCGACAAATTTCTTAAAGACAACCGTAGCATTGTTGCTGCCGAATCCAAATGCATTTAAGAGGGCGTAGCGGATCTTTCGCTCCTGAACCGCTCGACGGATCCCATCTAATCGGCAGTCCGGGTCTGGCTCCTCGTAGTTGGCAGTAGGATGGATCTGTCCCGTATGAATGGCAAGGGTCGTTGCCACTGCACCGATCGCTCCCGCCGCGCCCAAGGTGTGGCCGACAAGGGACTTCGTGGCATTGACGGCGATCTTATCCGCGCGATTCTTAAAGAGCCTCTTGATAGCCTTGGTCTCGACGGCATCACCGATCGTCGTGGAGGTAGCATGCGCGTTAATATAGTCTACTTGGTCCGGGCCGATGCCGGCCGACTTCAGACCGATTTTCATCGTGGTGCAGATTTCCTGACCATCCTCTTGGGGAATGACCATATGATAGGCTTCGCTGGTCGCGGCGTATCCGGCGAGCTCGGCATAGACTCTGGCTTTCCGTTTCTTGGCATGTGCCCATGATTCTACGATCAAGGCAGCGGCTCCTTCGCCCATCACGAAGCCGTCGCGGCGTCGGTCAAAAGGACGTGACGCTTGCTCCGGAGTGTTGTTAAATTCACTCGAGAGTGCACGTAAGGAGCAGAATCCGGCGAAGACCAAGGGGGTAATGCTGGCATCGGCCCCGACGGCGATGACCACATCGGCCTGACCAGTACGAATGCAGTGCAGGGCCTGGCCGAGTGCATGGGCACTGGAGGAGCATGCCGTCGAGATGGTGAGATTCGGCCCCTTGGCGCCATGGGCCATGGCGACAATACCAGAGGCAGAGTTCAGTGTGATCGTAGGAATGAAATTAGGGTGTACGCGATGTGGTCGTTGGGTCTCAAAGAGTTGAGTGATTTCTCGCTCTCCCATCACCATTCCACCCATGCCTGCTCCGACGATCACTCCGACGCGATGAGGAGCCTCCTTTGCCATGCTCAGGTTGGCATCGGTCAGCGCCTCCTTGGCAGCGACCAAGGAAAACTGCGCATAGCGATCCACGCGACTGGCTTGCAGGGCTGACAGATATTGCTCTGGTGCGAAGTTATGGACTTGGCCGGCCACTTGTGAGCGATACCCGGACATGGGAAACCACCCAAGTGATGGGATTGCCGTAATCCCAGACCGACCCGCAAGAGCCGATTTCCAAAATTCACTGACGCCGATCCCAATAGGAGACACCACTCCGAGACCAGTGATCACTATGCGCGAGGCCATGCTTGTTCCTCCTTCATATAGGTGTCTCCGGCGCCTTTCTTACCGGAAGACCAGAATACAGTCAACTAGGAAACCGTAGTTCAATGGCGAACTTTCAACAAGAGATAGAGTCCGAAGCTCAGGAAGAGTGCGTTTGCCATCCATCCAGCCAGCATTGGTGCCAAGGCGCCCCCTCGTCCCAGCGCAATTGCGACCGCGTTGGTTGTCCAATAGCAAAACCCTACGATGAATGCTTGTCCAATTCCCATCGCCATGCTGCCTCCGCGCACGCCGCTCCGCCGAAGACTCAAGGCGATGCCGACAACCACCATCACGACTGTGACCAGCGGAAAGGCCACCCGACCATAGTAGTCTGTCAATAAGCGGGTAAAGGAAAAACCTTCGTGTCGGAAACGCCCAATATAATTTTGTATCTCGTGGAACGTCATCGTGTCTGAGTTCCCGATGAGGGAACTGGAGAAGTCGTCCGGAATAAGCGGGATCTTGATCAGCTGTTCAGTGAACTGGACAAGCTCGGCTGTGTCGCCTTCAAGAAATCGACGATGATGCCCATTCATCAGAATCCAGCCAGTCGGAGTATAGCGAGCTTCCTCCGCCTCGGTGATGCGTTCGAGTTGAAAAGGAGGGCGGAAATAAAAAATGCGGACTCCTCGCACGGTCATGCCGGTGGTGTCAATTTCACTGATCTTCATGAGGGCATTGGCGCTGATACGAGCCCAGGGTTGGGTGGCCTGGATAGTGACTGGAGCGGGTTTCTGTTCGATCTGGATCACGCGGATTTCTTCGGCTTTCTCAGAAGCAAGCGGAATAATGGTCGAACTGAAGGTAAGAAGGACCAGTGACACGGCGCTGGCGAAGAGGAGAAAGGGGGATGACATCCACAGCAGACTGATTCCACAGCTGCGCATCGCCGTGATTTCGTTGCTGCGGGCAAGGAGTCCAATGGTCAAAAGAGTTGATACCAGTATGGCAAATGGAGCTACTTGAAACGAAATGGAGGGAATTTTTAAAGCGAAGTACGTCAGGATGGGTAGAAGGCCGGATTCGTAGCGAAGAAAGCGACGGACCTTCTCGAAAAAATCGATCACCAGGTAAATGGTCACCAACCCGGCAAAACACATTCCAAAGATTTTCGAGAATTCGCGAAGGATATAACGAAACAGGATTGTCATGACGTTATTGCCTGCTCATTCGTACGAACATCCCTACAGTAATCATCACGAAAATGATATTGGGCAGCCAGGCACCGAGGAACGGATGAAGGATTAAGGCGGTCACCAAGAAATCGCAGCCGACGTTGAGAATATAGAAGGCAATGATGATGCCCACGCCGACGGCAAATCCTCCGACACGACCGGAGCGCTTCGACACGATGCCGACCGGCACTCCGAGTAAGCAGAATACGAGGGATGCGGTCGGGAATGCTAGATCTTTGTAATATTCCATCAGGCGCCGAAGGGCCCCGGCATCTTTCCCGTCGGTTTCTGCCAGGCGTGCCATGATTTGATCATAGGATGGACGTTCCTCGGTGGCCGAATAGCTGCTCAGATTCAGGTTGATCTTGATGTCGTAACTCGCAAACGCGATCTGTCGGTACTGGTCGTCTTGACCAGGCCGGCTATGAATTGTTCCGTTGATCAACCGTAGGGCAACGTGTTCATGCTCAGAATCCATGAATACATGGTACTGCTGCGCCACGATAACTCGTGGCTCATTAGGTAGGCGTTCATCGGAGATGAAGATGCCGTCGGGAGGATGACCTGGTTCGCTTTCTGGGACATAGATCATCATATGTGGAATCGGCTCGTTGAAGGTGCCTTGCTCGAGGGCCAAGACGAGTTGGTCTTTGAGCAGATTGAGAGCAACTTTCTTCAGGTTCAGCGAACTCCATGGTTGCCCCCAGTGGGATAACACCAGTGTGAGCGTACAGACGAGGATGGAAAAAAGAAGGACTGGCTGTGAGAGGCGCAGCAAGCTGAGTCCGGCCGCACGCATGGCGACCAGTTCTTTATCGAATGACAATCGACCGAATGCCGTAATCGACGCGATCAGGCCCGCGATGGGCAGCGTGAGCACCAGACCGGAGGGGAGCAGCATAGCAATCACTTTCAAGACTGCCAAGAATCCCACCCCCTTGGAGACGAGCAACTCGACAAGACGCAGGAGCTCTCTTGTCAACATCACAAAACAGAGTGCTCCGAGACTGAGACCAAATGGAGAAAGAAGTTCGGTGAAAATGTAGCGGTCGAGAAGAGTTCGTAGGATCACAAAGTCTCTGGATCTGGGAACGGGGAAATTTCACACACTATAGGGCAGTCATTCTCCCTTGTAAATACAGGAGAAATCTCGTTTGATGAAGATTCGCTTGACAGACTATTGGTCCTATGTTACATGCTGCGCGGCTTTCCTCTGATAATGATGGGTTCCGTGAGCGATGCATCACTCCTTCAGGTGCCCGTCCATTCGACCAACCAAATTCTTGTCCGGTCTATCTTCATCTTTTACATTCGTGAAGCTATGCAGCTTTGGCGATGGCGCTACGTAACGGCTTGTAGTTGTTGACAAAAGGAGGGGTTTAGTGAAAACAAAAGGAACGGTCAAGTGGTTCAACGATCGAAAAGGGTTTGGCTTTATCCGGCTGGATAGCGGAGAAGACGTCTTTGTCCATTACTCGGCGTTGCAGGGGGACGGCTTCAAGACCCTCAAGGAAGGGGAAAACGTGGAGTTTGATATTGTGCAAGGAGCGAAGGGACCTCAAGCAGCCAACGTTCTCAAGTCGGCGATCGCCACATCCTAGAGAAGACTCGTCTCACTCTGCTCGGCTGGAGAGCCGGTCCTCCGAACGGGAGGAACGGTCTCTTCTGTCCGGCTGTTCTCCCGTCTGATTCTGCCATTTCCTAGACAAAACTCATTGAGACTGTTAGCGTTTGGCTGTTCCGTCTGTGGAGGGAATGGTTGTGCCACCGGATCGAAGTCGCGTTCTACAACAGGCTCAACTTCTGGCTTCCCGTGGACAGTTTGAAGCGGCGATTGCCGAGTGGAAGAAGCTCGCCACGGAAATGCCAGGCGACGGGAGTATTCACAATTCTATCGGAGATTTGCACCTAAAGCGGAACGTCCCGGGGGAAGCCGCCACGGCGTTTCTCCAGGCCGCATCGGCATTCCGAGCGGAGGGCGCTACCCTCAAAGCGATCGCCACCTTTAAAAAGGTCCTTAAGTGTGATCCCACGCGCTATGAAGTCTATCGCCACCTCGGCGACCTCAACGTTGAGCGAGGACTCATCAGTAGCGCGGTTCAAGACTATCTCACGCTCGGAAAGTACTATTTGAAGGAGCGTCGGGGCAAAGACGCACTCGAAATCTACAAGAAGATCGTCGTTCAGGATCCCTCGAATCTCAATGCACAACAGCGCGTCGCCGAACTCTGTGTCCAGGAAAACCAGCAGGATGAAGCGACTAAAGTCTATCTACAGCTGGGCCGCGAACGATCGGCGCAAGGTCGATACGATGAAGCGAAGGACGCGTATCTTGCCGTCCTGAGGATCGAACCTGCGAATAGTGAAGCGGCTCAGTTTGTTGAAAACATCAAGAAAGGTGGGACTGGAACGGTCAATGCCGTTAAACCAGGTTCTTCTGTGCCGACGCAGAAGCCGTCTGAACCGCTCGATCTCCTGACCGAAGCGATCCGGCGTATTGACGAGAAGCAATATGCCGGAGCGGAAGCGATCTTGAACCAGATGCTTACGCGGGAGCCTGGCAATCCGCAAGTCTGTCAGCTCCTCGCCCGGTTGCACTTGCAACGAGGGGATGTGCAAGTCGCGCTGGGCGAGTATCGCTTCTTGGCAGGAGCCGCGTTACGGGCCCATGATCCAGGGTTGGCCGAATCACTGATCCAGGAGTTTCTCTCTGCTGAGCCGAACTCGGTTCCCTTGCTAGAACTGAACGGTGAACTCTTTGAAGAAAAAGGAGATCATTCTGGCGCAGCGCTTCAATATGCGAAGGCGGTCGAACTATTATTGGAACACCCTGAACCGGGAATGGAAAGCCTCCACGAAGAACTCTTTGAAAAAGTGAGATCTCTGTCCACTGATGAGGCGTTCGTGAATCGGTTGGCTGCGAGGATAGGGGGAGATACCTCGGCGGAGCCGAGAGAATCTGTACAGATTGCTTCTGAACCCGAGGCACGGATCGATGTGCCTTCTTTAGGCCAGAGTGGTGAATCGGCGGGGACCGACAGGGAGGAAGATCTAGCAAGCCACCTGACTGCTCCAGGGATGCCATCAGTTTCTCCCGCGGTGGCGACAAAAGAACCCGCTGGGTCGCCGCCAGACCATGAGGCACACTACGCGTTAGGTGTGGCGTACAAGAACATGGGACTCTATGAAGAGGCGAAGGAGGAATTCCAGGTATCAGTGAACAGCGACTCATTCTATCTTGATTCGGCGCTGATGATGGCGGTCTGTCTCAAGGAAGAGCGTCAGATCGCTCACGCCATTCGCGGGCTGGAGACGGTCTTGGCTGATCCACGATGTGAAGGTGCGAAGGGTCAGGCCATACGGTATGAGCTGGGCTTACTGTACGAAGCCGAGGAACAGTGGGAGAAGGCCGCACATGCCTTCCAGTCGATTCCTTCGTTCCATGACGTTCCCCAGCGTCTGGCAGCCTTGAAGTGGAAGCAAGGAGGAGGGGACGCCGGTTTCAAGTATGCCGCGTAGGGTGCCGCGCCGTTCCTTTCTCATCCCTCAGTTCACCCGATTCGTAGCCGATCGGCCTTCCAGTGCAGATGCAATATTGTCAAGACAGATCAGTCCCATGCGAACACGCGTGTGAAGCGTGGCCGATCCGAGGTGAGGAAGAAGGACGACGTTCGACAGCGAGCATAGAGCAGGGGAGATCGTCGGTTCATGCTCGTAGACATCCAGTCCGGCTCCGGCGATGGTTCGTGCTTCGAGCGACGACAGCAAGGCAGCCTCATCGATGACCGGCCCTCGTGAGGTGTTGATGAGAAAGGCTGTCGGCTTCATTCGAGCGAGTTCACGTTGACCGATCAGGTGATGAGTGGTGTCGGTGAGCGGAACATGAAGCGAAAGGAAATCGGAGTGTGTGAGCACGGTATCGAGCGATTGCCACGTCCAGGAAAGACCCGGAGGACTTGAAACAACATGACTGCCAGCATAGAGTATTCGCATTCGAAACCCGGCGGCTCGTTGTGCCACCGCCTGGCCGATGCGTCCCATGCCGATAATGCCCAAGGTTTTTCCTGTGATGTCGGCCCCCAGCATCTGCGTCGGAGTCCATCCCGTCCAATTGCCGGTTCGAATCCAGGCATCTCCTTCGCCGACACGCCTTGCGACCGCCAGCAACAGCGCCCATGTCAGATCGGCGGTGGCGTCGGTCAGTACATCTGGTGTATTGGTCACGATGATGCCACGCTCAGCCGCGGCAGACAGGTCGATGTTGTTGTAGCCGACGGCATAGTTGGCGACAATTTTCAGTTGTGTTGTGTTGGAAAGCAGTGAGGCGTCGATACGGTCGGCCAGCGTACAGATCACGGCATCGGCTCGAGAAAAGCCGCACCGTAGCTCCTCGGCGGTCGCAGGTCGATCGACTGGTTCAGCCAGCATCTGATAGTGTCCAGGCATAGCGTCCATCACTGGCTGAGGCAGCGGACGCGTGATGAACAAAATCGGCCGATTCATAGTCGTGCGCATTGTAAAAGAAATCGGAGTCCAGGAACAACGACGGTGGTGCCCCACAGGCTGTCCCGGTTAGGAATAAGTCAAGGCTTATGACACCTTCTTCTCCATCATTGATCCAACCGACAAAGAGCCACGTCGTGGCGAAGGATCTTCGTGCTCTTTTAGGAGCAGAGAAAGTCTTGGACGATGGCCCCGCGCTTACAGCTTATGCGGTGGACGCCAGCATCTACCGCATTCCTCCACAAGCCGTTGTTCTGGTCGAGTCGGAAGATGATATTGCTGCGACGGTTAGCTACGCTGTGTCACGCGGCATTCCATTAACGCCTCGAGCCGCCGGAACGAATCTGACTGGTTCTGCCATCGGGTCCGGCATCATTCTCGATGTGTCACGGATGAATCGAATCCTCGAAGTGAACCGGGAAGAGCGCTGGGCCCGTGTTCAGCCAGGTATCGTTTTAGCGGAATTGAACAAGCAGCTCAGCTCGCAAGGGCTCCTGTTTGGCCCTGACCCATCCAGTGGGGACATGTGCAAGCTGGGTGGCATGATTGCCAATAATTCCTCAGGCCCACATACGTTGCGTTATGGCTCCGTGAAGGACAATATCCAAAGCCTTCGGACATGCCTGACCTCATCATCCTGGATCGAGGCTCGATCGTATGCTCTGGATGATCCGACGCTTGAACGGTTATTGACGTCCGTGCCCGCCTTGCGCGACGTGCTTGTATTAACTCAGGTTCATGCCGACCTCATTGCCGCCAAACAACCAACCGTCAGTAAGAATAGCTGTGGGTACAATCTCTTTGGGGTGGCCGATGGTTTGACCCGAGGCCATTTCGATCTCCCCAAGCTGTTTGTAGGCAGCGAGGGAACGCTGGGTATCGTCAGTGAAGCTAAGATCATGTTGGCGGACAAGCCCGCGGCGACGCTGACGGCGTTGATTCATTTCCAGAGTCTCGAAGAGATCGGTGAAGCCGTCCCTCAGCTCCTGACTCTCCAGCCAAGTGCCTTGGAAGTCATGGATGCCAACACGCTTAATTTGATCGGTCGTGGAAATCATAGCATTCCAGATAATGCGGTGGCCACATTGCTGGTTGAGTTAGATGCCGATTCGATCGAGGTCGACCTTCGTGAGAAGGCTGACGCGATGGCAGCCATCTGTCGACCGTATAAACTGGCGTCGGAACTCACCCTTGCGTTTGATGCGTCACAACGCGAGCAACTCTGGAAAGCGCGGAAAGCCCTCTATCCGACTCTCTATCGATTTGATGCCAAAAAGAAGCCGATCAACTTCGTTGATGACGTCGTCGTACCGGCTGAACGAATCAGCGAACTGATCCGATACTTAGAGGAGTTTTTTGGGGGGCAGCAGGTGCCCGTGGCGATCTTCGGCCATATCGGCAATGGGAATGCGCATATCGTTCCACTGTTGGACGTCAACGATGCCGGCGATTTCCGGAAGATGGTGCAGGCCTACCAAGAGATCCATGCGACTGTGCTGAATCGGTTCGGCGGCTCGATTTGCGGAGAACATGGCGATGGTCGCGTTCGAGCTGGGTTCGTCAAGACCATGTTCGGAGAGGAGCTGTACGACCTCTTTGTGCAGGTCAAGAAGGCGTTCGATCCTGGGAATATCCTCAATCCCGGCATCAAATTGAGCGAGGCTCCCTTCACCGACCATATCGACTACACGCGACTCTCCAAATCCTGCGCGACCTGCGCGAAATGCAACTCCGTGTGCCCCGTGTACGACGTCTTTCAATCGGAAGACATGAGCGCGCGTGGCTGGTTCGAGATTGTCACAGCCAAAGACTATAGCTATCTCAATTCTAAACGAGTGGTTGAGTCCTGCCTGAATTGCAAGTCGTGCCGTACCATCTGTCCGGCCGGTGTAGATGTGTCCGACCTGATTCTTCAGAAGCGGGCAGAGCATCCGAACCGGTTGGCGGGCTGGATCTTCAAACGCCAGGCCCACGGAGCCGCTTTAGAATCACTCTTACGGTTCCTCGGGAGCACACAACACATCTGGGACCGTCCATGGTTACGGATGCTGCTGGATCGAATCACTGCCCCGTTCATGAAGGCGCTGGCTCCAACGGCGCGTCTGCCGCATGATCTCGTGCTACCAAAGTTGGCCCAACGGCACCTTCGCGAACGGTATTCGCAGTTAATTCCTCGTGGAGCGGATGCCGCGCCGACCAGGACGGTGGCCTATTTTCATGGCTGCGCCGCCAACTATTTTGATGATGGGGTAGGGGACGCCGTGATTGAGGTGTTAAAAAAACATGGGGTGGAGCCGGCCCTACCTCCTCAACGCTGTTCGGGAACGCCGATTCAAACCTATGGCCATGTTGACTTGGCACGTGAGGGAGCGCGGTTTAATCTCCGATCGTTGGCTCCCTACGAAACCATCGTCACCGGCTGTGCCTCGTGCACACTGATGCTGAAAGACTATCCGACACTGTTTCAGGATGGAGAGGAACGACAGCGAGCTCAAGCATTGGCCAAGAAAGTGGTCCATATATCGGAATTCGTCGCTCGCTCAGCTGAGCGTCCCTCTATGGCCAAGACCGATGGGACGACCAAACGCGTCACCTACCATTCGTCCTGCCATCTCAGGGCAGCAGGCGTGACGAAAGAGCCACGACAAGTCCTCTCGTCGATGCCTGGGGTGAATTTTGTCGAGATGCAGGATGCCGACCGCTGCGCCGGAGGCGCAGGCACCTATGTCGTCAAAGACTACGACACATCGCAGAAGATTTTTGATCGAAAAGCCCGCGCCATTACGCAAACCGGTGCGAATGTGGTCGCCACCAGTTGTCCGGTCTGTATGATTCAGCTCAAGAATGGGTTGCGTGACGCCGTCCAAGTCAAACACGTCGCGCAACTTCTTCAAGACGCCTATCGAGCAGCTGAACGCGAGAAAAGCTGAGTCTGTCTTGCCGATGGTGTATAGTGCACACCGCTCTCACCGAGAAATCGCCGTCGGTGAATGACTTGTTGAGGATGCGATGGTATCGGTGCAGATATTCGGTCAAATGTTACGCGCAGCCGTCGATGAGAGCGAGCTCGAAGTCCCCGTGACAGGTCAGGCCACTGTGAAGCAACTGATCGAAGCGAACCAGGTGCAGCTGGGGGGCTTGCTCCAGTACATCAAGAGCCGCGAAGCGCTCATCACGATCAACAAGAAGATCGGCTCGGAAGATTCCTTCGTCAAAGACGGTGACATGGTGAAGTTCTCGTTCCAATCCCGTACGTCGTACGACGGGACCAGAGATATTCCTACCTGACTCCTATTCAGCTAGCAGAGGCATGTCGCATTCCCTGCATGCCGGATCAGCCGTACTTTCCAAGGAAGGAGGCGTGCTTTCTTGGCGTGAAACCGGGTAAGCTTCTGAGACTCTAATAGCACGATGCACGACTCGTCAGGCCGGACTCCCTTCCCACTGTATGCGCAAGTTCTTGTCGCCGTGCTCTTTGGTACGACGCTCGGCGTCGTATTTGGCCAAGAGCCCTATCTGGTAGGGCTAGGTAACGAGCAGCTCGGTCAGCTCGGTCAGTGGGTGGTCTGGGTGCTCAAGACGCTCGCCGTTCCGCTCATCTTCGTGGCGATCCTCGATTCGTTGCTCCGGGCCTCTATCCCGTTGCATCAGGGAGTGAAGCTGCTTGCGATCTGTCTGATCAATGTCTCCATGGCGATGCTGATTGGCCTCGCCATCATGAATGTTTGGCGGCCGGGGAAAGCGTGGAAGGGCCACGTGGAGGATCTGCTCCATGTGGTGCCAGGAACGAATCTCACCCCGACCTTCACGCCATCGGACCATCCACTCCAAGACTTGCTGGGCTATATTCCCCGTACACTCGCCGATCCATTTGCCGGCCATAACATCATCGGTGTCGTCCTCCTCGCGCTCGGACTCGGATTGGTATTGCGATGGACACGGGGTAGGAGCTGCCCTCCGCACACTGTCATCGACCGCGTGGCCTGGGCTATTGAGCGTGCCTATGGTTGGCTGGTGACCATTCTCTGGTGGGTCATCTTGGTCGTGCCGCTCGCCGTGTTCGGCGTTGTCGCAAGTGTCGTCGGCAGATCAGGGATCGGAGTGTTCTCCGTACTGTGGGTCTTTCTTGCGGCCATGCTCCTCGGCCTGGCGGTGCATGCATTGCTCTATTACCCACTCGTCGCCTGGGTGGTCGGAAAGAAACCCCCAACAGTCTATATCGGGCAGGGGGCTGATGCCATCATGACCGCCGTGTCTTGCAACAGTAGTTTGGCTACCGTGCCAATTACGCTTCGTTGTCTCGAGCGCATGCGGGTCTCGCCACAATCGGCTCGACTTGCCGCCTGTGTTGGGACGAATCTGAATAACGACGGCATCACGCTCTACGAAGCGATGGCGGCACTGTTCCTCGCCCAAGCACTCGGTTACGACCTGCCGATGTCGAGCCAGATCGTGATCGTCGTGGCTTCCATTATTGCCGGCGCTGGCGTGGCAGGTATCCCCGAAGCCGGTATGATCGTGCTGCCGCTCGTGCTTTCAGCCGCCGGTCTTCCGGACCAGGTCATCCTCGCAGCCATTCCCTTGATCATGACAGTGGACTGGATCATCGCCCGCGCCCGCTCCGGTGTGAACGTCATGAGCGACATGCTCGTTGCCATCCTGCTGGATACCGGACATTCGAAACCTGAAGCAGTCCCCATCGGCGAACGACGTCAGTAGATTGATCCCCAGTAAAGCAAGCTGAGTTGGGCAGCCAGATTGACGGGTAACACCACTCGCTCTCCAGTAACGTGGCTTCAGCGCTTCTCAGCTTCAGCACAAGCCGCAAATTGATCGATCAGTCGCCGAGTTTATCGTGTAACCAGGCCAGTAGTTCCTGCGTCACCTGTTCTGGTTTATCTTCATGGACGAAATGTCCGGCGTCCGCCATCGTGACGATCGTCAGATCGTCCACAAACTGACTCAGCCCATCGAGGTTCTGAGCCACAAGCGCCTGGTCTTGAAGTCCCCAGATCACGAGCGAGGGAATACCGATCTTAGGGTACCTCAGTCTGCGCTGACGAAGGCCACCTCCACCTCGGAGCGCGGCTCGATAGTAATTCACCATGGCGGTCAGTGCGCCAGGCTCGCAGGCCTGCTTCCGGTACAACTCCACGACATCGCTCGGTATCTGCTCGCGATCAAGCACCATGCGTTCAAAGATCTGCTGGATGATATACCCATGACCGGCCGATAAGGCTGCCTCCGGAAGCCATGGAATCTGGAAGAAGCCCATGTACCAGGAGCGGTGTAATTGCCGCCAGCGCCGAACCTCTCGTTCAAAACAGGCCGGGTGGGGCGCATTCATAATGACCAGGGCCTCTACGCGGCTGGGGTGCCGCATCGCATAGTACCAGGCGATGATTCCACCCCAGTCGTGCCCAACAACGATAGCCCGCTGTACCTTCGCGGCATCGAGGATCCCATCAACATCGTCCATCAATGATTCTATGGAGTAGGCTTCAATACCGATCGGACGTGCAGTCCCGCCATATCCGCGGAGGTCAGGGGCCCAGACCCGATACCCAGCCTGCGCCAATGGCCGCATCTGATGCCGCCATGAGACAGCCGACTCCGGAAACCCATGGAGGCAGAGGACCAGTCGATCTCCGGCCCCGGCCGTGGCGACCCGGAAGGACAATTGATTGGCAGAGACATGGCCAAACGAAAAAGCCTCGGTGCCTTGGTAATCTGGGTCCATATCGCTCATGTAGAAAAAAATTAGAAATTGCTGGTCAGATTTTGAAAGGCTCGCTATACTCACCGGAATGGAACGACCAAATTGGGTGTATTGGCCAGATCAGTGCAAGTGGCGCGCCTATCCGGAGGGCTCTCCCGATCGAGAAATACAAGCAGCCTCCTTCGAAGAGCTGCAGTTCCAGATTCAGCGGCTGAGCCAAGAGGGGACAAGAACCCATCGAGAGATTTCCCACGTCGAACGACCCAGACGGATCGTTCTTGAATTGGATGCACCACAGTATGTCCTGTCACAGGATCAAGGCAGATGGCATGGGTATCTGTTGGGCTATCCTGAGCACTCGGCAAAAGGGGAGTCTTTTGATGAGGTGCAGTTCAAGCTTGTCCAACTCTGCTGCAACCTGATGGCCACCAAACAGCTGCCTCTACGAAAAGCAGCCTGATCAAGAGCCCGTACAGAGTCCTCCACGATCAGATCCTGCTCCCAGAGGATCGACTTCTCTTCTCTCTGCAGATCGTCCTCAAGGCCTTTACTTCATCAGCCGATGCCGCACGTGATAACGCCCTGCGAAGGTTTCATCGGGGTCAAGCCGCTTCAGTCCCCATTCTGGATGGTTGAAGGCATCCGTTGCGCAGGTCATCGGCTCGATGGCAAGTGCAGCGCGTGGTGCGTCTGCAATAGCATCGCCGGTATACACGACGACCGCGGAAAAAGCCGAATCCATCACAATGTCGATCGCACGACCGCTTGCCGCATGGCGAAGAGAGGCAGTAGCCATGCCCTCTGCATCGCGCTCAAGGTGCACATAACAATGATTAAAGCGTTGCCGAGCAACCGCACGAAATTGGCGATAATCCCATGACGTCCCTACCACGTCCATAATGGAGCCTGTTGGAGCGAGTCGCTCGTTGAATTCCAGATAGCCGGCGCCTGGGATCTGCGTCTCAGCTTCATCGATCAGAGACGTTCCAACCGTGAAATAGGGATGAAATCCGACTCCCACCGGCGCCGCACGATCTCCGATATTCTTCACGACAAAGGCACAGCTCAAACTCTGAGCGTCCAGCTCATATGTCACTGAGATGTGCAAGGAAAACGGGTAGCCCCGAGCGGCATATGTCTCGGCATCGAGCCGGATCTCACAGGTCACTTTGTGAGCGAGTGCTTCCCGGACATGCCAGGGGAGATTTCGTACGAAGCCATGGATGGCATTGGGGCCTTCCTTGTCGTTACACTCCAGGTGAAATGGTCGTCCGTCGAAGGAGTATCGCCCGTTACTAATGCGCCCAGGAAATGGCATGAGCACATCACCTTGTCCACCTCGTTTCCGGCTTCCACCTGAATACCCCCACACAATATCTAATTTCTGCCCATCGTCATCGATCAGCAGATAGCGCCGTAATGACGCGCCCCAGGGAGAGATCACCGCTCGCTGATTTTGAAAACTCAAGGAGAGTTCGGTATCCGGTGTCACAGCCGTCATGGTCGCCCAGTATAGCATTCGAACAACCGATGGCGAAGAGAAGCTTGGCCCCAGTCCAGGTGCATCCAGGCCAGTTTACGATTGCGGAATCTGCGCCAGCGTTGTGAAAGGTTGTGCTTGTGCTCCAGCCGTACCCCAACGCACTGCGGTACGCCAATGGAGCGACAGATCTCGGGTTCCTTAGCGAGAAGACTCGGCGAGTGTTGCAGAGCGCCATACATATGTGGAGTTGAGAGCAGGCGCTACTTCACGAATGGATGCCCGGCCTTCTGCCAGTCGTCGAGATTCATGATGACGGCCGTCGTGTGTGTGAAGCCGAGCTCTTGGAGAGTCTGGGATGCACGCGTCGCGCGCTTTCCGCTTTGGCATTGCAGAACGATCGGCTTCTCCATGTCGGCCTTGTCAGCGGAACCGACGTGGTTCCAAATTTGAGATGCGATCAGGCCGCGCGGAATATTGATGGCTCCCGGCACATGTCCAGCTGCATATTCATGAGGTTCGCGCACATCCACGAGCAGCACTGAGCCAGGATTCTCAACAAGCGTCCGATACTCATCCATGCCGATCGTGCTCACGTGCTTCTGGGCTGCATCCACTTGTTGTTTCACAGCAGGTGGAAGCCCCTGGGCGAAAACGGGTGATGAAAGACATATTAAAGCACCAACCACGACGTTCAAAGACAATGTTGCCACTTTCTTCATGCTGCGTCTCCCTTTGCGTTGGACTGTGTACAGCCAACAATATGATTGAATTGATCGTACCGCAATTCTGCCGACGTCTCAAGGCACGCTGCGATTAGTCATGTGTACGACCTCATGAATCGCCAGCGGATACACTCGGTGGGACCGTTCGTGCCGGCGTTACTTGACCGACCTGACGATGACGGTCGTATCCGTCTGGGCTCGTGTGCCGAGCGTCACAGACTTTGTCTCGGTCAGTGTACTCACCCATCCGGTATCAACGTCCACTTCGACTTCGGCATGGTTGTCCATGGCAAGGGCGTTCGTGAATCCTTCATTCGGTACCTGTTTGCCTCTCTGTGCCGCCATATCATTTACGAGCGATCGCATGATTTGGTCGGTCTCCTCGTGATCAGCCGATTGATTCCAATGCAGAACGGCTTGTCCCGATCGCCTGTTGAACGACTTGAGCATAATGTCGGCGCGAGCTGGAAAGGAATCGCCTCCGAGTGGATGCTCGAAGAAGCCTTGATACTCGTAGGGCTGGTCCCGTGTGTAAATGCGTCCGAGAATCCTAAAATAGAGCTGCGCATCTCGTGTGCAGACTTGCTCGACTTGTGCTTTGGTCGAGAACATGGTGTCCCATTGTGCCCGTAAGTGTGCCATCATACCCTGATCGGCTTTCCCGCGCTGCGAATCGGATCTCTTGGCCAAGAGGCCATCTAGATTCCTCAGCATTTCACTGCGCAATGTTTCCCAATTCTGGACGCCGGTGATGACGCCTCGAGGATCGATCTGAAGCACGATCTGCATGCCCTGCATGAGACCGACGACTTGCCGCAGAACAGATTCGGATGGAGCCGGGGCGTCAAAGGTGGTTGTACCGACGGTCCATCCCACAAGGTATCCTTGGGTACTCGCGTGGAGAACTTCAAGGGAGAACCGCGTGTGTGTCTTTCCTGAAAGCGTCGACTTGCCATTGAGTGACTTGTCGCGTACCCGAGTGACGGTCAGATCAATTGCATCGCCTTTGTTCCAGTGAGGGATGATCTCTACGGCCTGAGGTGGGACTTTCTCACATCCCCAAAGTGGAAAGCAGAGCAAGATGAGCGTTGCCGCGCGGATGATCAATGTCACCGGACTAGCTTCACGAGCCTGAGCTGATTGTTGGCTCACGGGCGTTCTTTTTCCGAGTCGTGTGCATTGAACCGGATGCAGACCGAACGAAGCGGAGACAGATACTCATTGATGTTGGTGACATGGTTCCCAGCCATCAAATCAACTATGACAGCGGCATTCTTCTACTTCAAGAACGATTGCGTGCTCGCCGACCCATCCGAAAAGATAATAGCATGGCTATTTGACGAAATGCCGGTCTACTGTCTTCGTGGAACGCAATACGAAACCGTACAGGACGAGAGAGTCTATCTCAATGTCCGGATTGTGGAGGCAATGGAGATTCAAGACGACGACGTTGCTATGGAATCAGATTGTATCCGCGGCATGGCCTCCGGACATGAGTTCGATTCCACAGGTTGGAGGTGATGGAAACGTAGCAAGCGGCGGCAAAATGTTTATTGAGCGCCGGCCGGCCGAGTCAGTCTCTTCCAGTGGTAGGTGCCACCATGCTCGCGTGGCGGAATATTCTTTTGCCTGCCAACTCTGGTGTACCACCATATGCCTTTCGCCGCCGTGCCGTCATCTGAGAGCTGGATTTCAAACCCACCTTCTCGGTCATTGCCGGACTGAGACCATGTGCCCTGCCACAGTCGATCCGCAATTGTCGTAGTGGTGAAGCGCCCGTTGTGCTGACTATAGGGACCGTTGCCGTTGCCGTCGAGGGTCGCTGTGTACCGCTTATCATCCTCGACTTCGAGGATCTCCCATTCTCCGCTCACGTCCGGTTTTCTTGAGGTCTGAGGCTCACTGGTATGACGTAGTCGCGAATCTGCCGGTGGTGAGCCCAATGCACCACCCAGGCTGGCGGTTCGGAATGATTCGTGCCACGATAACAGTTGCCATCGGCCGTCGCGTTGTTCGAGGACGCCGGTTTCTCGCATGGGGAGTATCGTCCGTTTTAATTCAGCTCCTTCAGTGACATAGCGGATATAGTCAAGTTCCATGGCATACCAAGCCAGGTTGTCTTTCGTCCATACTTTCAGCTCATTGATGGGAATCTCAAGTTTCTGAGCATTGAGGAACTCATCTTTTATCCCCTGTTCAAGCTCAGACCAACCGACATACTTACGGCCGGCGACTCCATAACTGATGATGTCTGCGTCGTGGGCCATCATTCGAGAAAGTGTGGAGAAATCTTTTTCGGCATTCGCGCGTACGAGTTGTCGGATGGCTGACGCCGGATCTGAAGTTTCCGACGCCAGTACGGTCATGGGAACGCCAAGGAGTAATGCAAGGAGACTAGGTGCCAGAAGTCCACGCATCATCGCGCAGATCCTCCTATTGCTGAGAATTATTTCTTACGACTATGCGCAGGGGCAAGGAAAGCAACTCAGCGATCCCATCGATACCCAACGAGAAAAGGCATGACGGTCAATACACCGAGTGCTCCGATGGGCAAGGTTCCCACAACAGGATCTTGTATGGCAAGGTACTCGTCGAGCGAGAGACCGTGAAAGGGGAGGATCATGATCCATTCCATGACCAGCCAGAGACTGAGCGCGACAAGACCCACGGTGAGTCGGATGCCGGGGAAGGGAGGCAACGTGAATCGGTCGATTACCCAGCGCGCGGCGATAATCATGGCGAGAAGATGCGCGGGAATTTCCATCACTTGAGCCATGCGCGGGCTGAAATGGAGGGCCACAACTTGAAGCCGAATAACCTCCAGCACAAATCCTGCCCCAAGTGCGATCAAAAAGTAGACAGCGCCGGCCTTCAAGACTTGCACCAGGCCAGACGACCGATCCTCGTCAGGTGTGCTCTCCAGTACTGACATCACGTGGCGTGTCGGCTCGCCGATCAAGTCGGTTGAACACGGCTTCTGCCACTCACGCACGTTTCCAAGTTTGGCCATGATTATAGAATCAGTCTAGCCGAAAATTTTGAATACATCCATCATTCTGCAATTACGTAGCAACACAACGCAGAGGTCACCAATGCAATTGAGTCCAAGGATCCAATCATCTATAGAGACGCAATTTGCATCGCGCTATATTGAAGGACCCCAATGCCCTGACTACTTTTAGTTTCGACGCTCCAAACATGACCGACATGAAGAAGTGTTCTGGATGGTATTCGATAATGATGGTCTCTCATTGGCGGATGGGATGCCCGCTTCATGATAGTCCAGGATGGGACTTCGGCACACGTATCAACCTGATGGTCCGCATTGAGCAGGCATTCGGCGTGCAATTCAGGGGGACTGAATTAGCTGAATTCCAAGATATCAGAGAACTCACCGCATTTCCGACGAGCAAGGGCTGCTGAGGGCTCGACAACGTGGAATGGGGATCTTGAAGCGGGCAAGAGCCCTCAACGAGAGGGGATAACTCACGCCCCCTTTTGATCGGCCTAGCACGAATCAGAGGAAGCGACTAGTGCGCTGTTAATATAATCCCATCGGTATGGCTCCGACCTGTGGAAGGGATTTCCTTTTTTGAGTCAAGCGATCTGAACCGGTCACCTCTATTGCACAAGAGTCCACGTCTGCCCATGGGAGACTTGCGCTCGATTGCTGAACCGAAGCGATTGCGAGTTGAGCGGCAAGGCCATCATGAAACGATGCGTCTAGTTCGGAATTGAGTTTCCCTCGGTGACAGGCCTCGACAAAGCTGTGTAGCATCAAAGTCAAGGAGCTGGGGGCACCAGTTCTAGCTTCTCTCGGCAGTGGCAATTCTTTCCAACCTGGGTTTGAAGGATGAGCCACCCGCAGGATGTCAGTGCCGCCTCTGCTCAATGAGGCTCTCAATGTCCCACCATCTCCAACGACTTCGACATGCCCCTTCTCGCCAAACCACGGCATGACACGGCTAGCAAACCATTGGCCACGTAGACCACTCTCGTAGCTAAACCAGGCAGTCGCCATATCATCAGTTCCTGTATGGGTAGACTTGCCTCGGCCGTTCAGCTTCGGTCGTGAAACATGCTGGCAAAATCCTATGACTGATTGAATGGGGCCAAACAAGAATCGAGCCAGGTCGAACAGGTGTGGCCCCATATCGTAGAGCACCCCACCTCCTGCTGCACGACTCCCTCGAAATCCAAGAGCGGAGGTGGACTGTAGACCATCCCAAGAGTTATGATGCGCACGCAGGTGATAGGGCTTACCAATATCTCCACGGCGCACTCGTCGGCGGAGTTCCTGTATTCCATAAAGATAGCGGTATGTGAATGCCATTTGGTGAATCTTTCCACTTATCTCTGCGGCATGGATCATCTCTTGTGCCTGCCGCACATCCGTTGCCATCGGCTTCTCACAGAAAACGTGTTTCCCTGCCTCGAAAGCGGCTTTGGCTTGCGCTGCATGTTCACTATTTGGTGTGACGATTGTTATCGCATCGATGTCTGGGCGGACACATAGAGTACGATAGTCGGTGTATACGCTGGGTATTTTGAATTGGGCCGCGAGCGATTGCAGCCGCTCCGGTCGACGTCCACAAATTGCCACAACCTTGGCGTGAGGGTGCGATTGAAGTCCTGGCAGATGGCACTCTTCGGCAAATCGCCCAGTTCCGATTACACCGATTCGTAGTCGCTGCCTGCGTCTTGCCATAAGGACACCTCTACTCCTAATTCGACAGGCATGTATCACATGTACCAAATGAGCTTGATACACGAAACGTTCAAGTAGGGCGATTCCCCTATATCCTCATCACCTGCCATCAAAACCATACAATGATATAGGAAGCACATTCCATACCGTCACAGGATTTAATGAATTCACCATCTCAAATTGACCGAACAAATTGAGACCATGCTAGAAACACAGATGCCATTCCAGCATTGCATTACTACCCAGTTTATTGTAACTCCATAATAAGTTGTCGATTATTGGTTATGTACTCGCTACAACACGAGTGAGGTTTGCCAAGACAAAGGCCGTTACTCGCTTAAATTTTTTGAGGGTCCGACCTGGTCATCATGAAATTGAGAGTGAATGAGAAGTGTAGGTCTGTATCCTATAGCCTTCACATTTTTCCCATTAGAGTTTGACGATGTATGAATAACAATACACAAGGAAAGACTTGGAAAGCAACAAGCTCATCGCCCTAGTAGTTAAGCCAGCCCACGAGCACCTTGCCATGTTCTTCCGCTTCGGCAAGGATCTCTTCGAGAAGTCGCCTAACAGCGCGCGAAACAACAACGCGTGATAATTTGACTAGGACGGGAGGGATGGGTGAGCTTTTTATGTCGTCAGTCAGGGTTGTCGGTTGCGGTCAATCGAAAACTCTGGCAGCAAAATCTAGCTGACGGGCATGCACCGTGATATTTTCGCATCTGGAAGCTGCCCGTGCAACAGACTGTTGACGACGGCGACGGACCATCGCCTTGCAATCGAATGAGCCAGTGCGTACAGCCTGAAGCAATAACCCAACCGGGTGATGAGACCGGCGTATCCAAGGCCTTAGCCACCTGAGCCGTCCGAGGTCAGTTGACGATTCCGGACGCCGCCATGCGCCTGACTATGTCGGGCAACACGCTCAAGAACTGGCTTGCTCCACCACTCCGACCGTGGCTCCCCATGTTGTGAGGGCGCACCCTAAACCAGACACTTCACGTGCTACAAAACAGGACAGATGATGTGCTAGCTACACTTCGAGAGCCTGCTCTTGCATTGCTGGTACAAAGAGAGGAATATTGTTCGCATGGGAATGCGCAAGAATTCAGCGATATTCCCAGCACAGTAGGCGTGTGAAATGAGCCCCAATTCGAACCGCCAGGTACAGCCTACAAACATCCGCGACCTCTTCAAGCGCTATCAGATTGGACGGTGTTTCGACGAAATGTTCGAGGCATCTGATCAGCCTCGTCCCCATTACCGGCAATTATATGAGCAACTGCAGTCGCTCTCGGTCGGCGAACTCACCCAATATCAAGAGCAAGCCGCCAGAGCGTTTTTGGACCAGGGGATTACGTTCACGGTGTATGGAGACGCGCAGCAGACCGAACGTATTTTCCCCTTCGATCTTTTGCCCCGCATCATTCCTAATAGTGAGTGGCGACACATCGAACAGGGTGTGCGACAACGAATCCAAGCCCTCAACGCTTTCTTGCTGGATATTTACGGCGAGCAGCGCATTGTGCGGGAGGGGATTATTCCACGTGAATTGGTCGAAGGCGCCGCAGGCTTTCAACGGGAGTTCGTCGGATTCAGACCGCCCCGCGATCTGTATATTCATATCGCTGGGATCGATCTCGTCCGCGACACGGATGGCACGTACCTTGTGCTGGAAGACAATCTGCGGACCCCATCAGGTGTATCGTACGTATTGGAAAGCCGGGTAATCATGAAACGAGTCTTTCCCAGTCTGTTTGCGCAAATGCGGATTAGGCCGGTCGATCACTATCCCAATCAGTTGCTAGAAAATCTTCGCTACCTCGCGCCTGAGATTCGAGAGAATCCCACCGTGGTCCTCCTGACGCCGGGGGTGAATAATTCAGCCTATTTTGAGCATTCGTTCTTGGCGCTTCAAATGGGTATTGAACTCGTGGAAGGCCAAGATCTGATCGTGGAATCCGACCGTGTCTACATGAAGACGACCCAGGGATTGCAGCAGGTGGATGTCATTTATCGACGGATGGATGATGTTTATCTGGATCCGGAAGTGTTTCGCCGCGATTCATTGTTGGGAGTGCCGGGTCTTATTCGAGCGTACCAGGCCGGAAACGTGGCCTTGGCAAACGCAATCGGCAACGGCGTGGCGGACGATAAAGCGATCTATGCATACGTACCACAGATGATTGCCTTCTATTTGAACGAGTCTCCGGTGCTTCCCAACGTCCAAACCTATCTCTGCAGTAGAGAGGAGGATCGGAAGTATGTGCTCGACCATCTTCCCTCCCTTGTGGTGAAGGCCGTGAATGAATCGGGTGGGTATGGAATGCTGATGGGACCTGCCTCGAGCACGGCGGAGCAGGAAGACTTCCGTGCGCGCATCCTCAATAATCCGAGAAATTATATCGCTCAGCCGATCGTGTCGTTATCGAGATCGCCGTGCCTTGTCGACGACCATGCCGGTGGGTTTGAGTTCGCTGGACGCCATATTGATCTACGTCCCTTTGTACTTTCTGGCAGGGATATTACCCTCTCACTGGGAGGATTAACGCGTGTGGCGTTGCGTGAGGGATCGCTCATCGTGAATTCCTCACAGGGCGGTGGGAGCAAGGGCACCTGGGTGCTCTATGGGGAAGATTGAAGATCTATGCTGAGCCGGACCGCTGAATCATGCTTTTGGATCGCCCGCTATACTGAACGGGCTGAGTACACGGCTCGGCTCATCAACGTCCACTATGATCTGCTCTTGGAGAGCCCGAACCAACAAGATCAAAGCGTGATTTGGCGGTGGTACCTGGAGAGTACCGGACAGCTCGCATTGTACGAGGAGCGAGGACAGCCTCTTGAAACCATGTTGGTCATGGAATTCCTCACGTTGGACTATGCCAATCCTAATGCCTTGGTCAATTTGATCAGTGCGGCCAGAGAAAATGCGCGAGGCATTCAGGATCAACTGTCAAGTGAAGTGTGGCACCATATCAACCGGGTGCACCTCGCATGGAGAACCTACACGCCTGCCAGCATCGCCGCAACTCCGCATCGTCTGCTGACGGAAGTCCAGGACACCTGCTACACCCTTCACGGAATCATGGCCAGTACGATGCTGCACGACGAAGGGTGGACGTTTTATCGACTCGGCAAGGATATCGAGCGCGCGAACCACACGACTCGGTTACTCGTGCATCCCATCCTGCTTCAGATGTCTCCGGAGTCCACGGAACTTTCCGATTTGCATCAATGCGTGGCTATTTTGAAATCGGCGAGCGCCTACGAGGCATACCGAAAAGTCTCACGCTCGGTGGTGTTGCCAGAGAAGATCGTCGAGTTCTTATTGTTGAATCAATATTTCCCGCGATCCGTTCGGTTCTGCGCCAGGGGATTGCGTCAACATGTCGAACGGCTGACGGATAAGTCATCACGAGTGTCCAATCGTGAACCGGCTCGGCTCGTGGGACAAATGGCCGCTGATTTGGACTTTGTGACGTTGGAAGAGATCCATGAGATCGGACTGGAATCGTTCTTGACCGATGTGCTGCGGCAACTTGATCGGATTACCACGGCCGTTTCACACACCTACTTCAGGTCGGAAGCACCTCAGGATGTCAGAATTTCGAGCCCGCGTCGACACTTGCGATTAGAGCACCACGAGACGGCAGTTCACGATGTGAAGGCTTTACTCTCTGCTCGCCTCCAATTCACCTACGCCTATGAGGCGCCTGTCACGAACGTCCGGACCATCATGCGCGTGGCCCCGCATCAACATTACGGTCGCCAGCGACGGCTTGATGTTCGGTGGCACATGGACCCACCGGCCGATTACCGGCATTACACTGATGCGTTTGGGAATTTGGTGTGGCAGATGGACCATGCGCGTGTGGAAAAAGAAATTACCTGTACCGTCGACATGCGTGTAGAAACTCAAACTGGCTATCTCAGTGACGGCATGCTGGCGGTGCAAGGCACCGATCCGCAGGACACGGATTGCACGGTTGCATCATCAGAGTTCACCAGGCTCACGCACCTGGTCGACCGGTCCGACGCACTTGTTCGTCTCGGCGAGCGACTGCGGGGCAGAGGAGGATCGCCGGGCAAGCTTGCAGAAGCTATCCTCCATCATGTTCACGCTGCATTGCGGTATGAACCGGGCCGAACGCACGTCCGAACGACGGCCTCTCAGGCCATGGCCCTAGGGTCAGGGGTTTGCCAGGATTATACGCATGTGATGCTGGCACTCTGCCGTTTGGCCAGCTTACCGGCTCGCTATGTGTCCGGTCTGCTCCCCGGCGAAGGACAGATGCACGCCTGGGTTGAAGTCCTACTGCCGGGAACAGGGCAGAAACTTCCCATGTGGGTTGGGTACGACCCAACTCATCAGCGACGCTGCGATGAACGGTATATCACCGTTGCCGTCGGACGCGACTATCAGGATATTGCCCCAACCAGCGGATATTACGAAGGCGAAGCCCAAAACCGTCTCGACATGGCGGTATCTGTCACGCTGGAGTCTCATGGTCCGACGGAACGTTGGTATAGTAGTCACACTCAGGCCACCGCTTCGACATCCTACCCAGACGAACAACAACAGCAGTGATCGCAACTTGGGTCGAGGGACTCCCTAAGGGCGTTTAATCCCAGACGCCATTCCATCCCTTGGCGCTCGGGCGCCACAGGCATAGACGATGACCTATTTGGAACGGCCACAGGCCTGACGCAGGAGCTTCTCATCGGGCTGGCCGATCTCGATCCACCAGTCGATGGCTCCGGTCACATCCCGTTGCCACAGGGCTGGTTCATCATCAGTGCCTACTCCGCGGCCGAATGACAAGGCCTCGTCTGCATGGAGCGCAAAGGCCAGCACTCGTATGATCATACGTTCCTCAGTTTCAGACGGATGGCGCGCCAACGTGAGTGCATGGTCCTGGAAGCACTGCCGATCCATTTCGGCGATCTGCTGGTGATCCCTTCAAAAAGACGACGCCCGGCATTGTAGCTTTGGCCCGCCCTTGATCAGCCTGCGGTGTTGCGCTTGCTCAGGTTGGCAAGATGAGCAAAAGGGGTGAAGGGGCGATCCGGCTCACGGCTCGACGGCGATTCGTTCGATCCGTTTCCGACCTGATCGCGCTGATGCTCATTGTCGTGACAGTAGAGGCAAAGCAACTCCCAGTTGCTGCCGTCCGGCGGATTGTTGTCATGGTTGTGGTCCTTGTGATGGACCGTCAGTTGGCTGAGCTTCCTGCCGTCAAATTCGCGTCCGCAGTGGGCACAGATCCAGGGGAATAGTTTCAATGCGCGCGCGCGGTAGGGCTGCTCTTGGTTGCTCTGTCCCATACGAACCTCCATGAGAAGGACGACCCGGCACAGAGATAGTTTACACCAACACCCCGCTACTCGCTGCGAAAACGGATTGAAGTACCGTGTCCTCTCCCTGAAGAAAGTGTAAAGCAAGTCACGCACGGGAAATAGTTTTCCATGTTGTCTCCCGTGCAGGGGTGGGATGGAGGAGGGAAACTCATTTCGGTGCAATTGCCTGCCTGATTGTGAAGACCCCCACACCCCGCGTAATGACAACCTGCCCTCCACGGCTCAAGCGAGATACTTCGGAAAAGAGCTCGTTCCAGGTAAACTGCGGCAAGCGAGTCACCAAGGTCTCAAACTCACATTCAGCGGAACCTTGGAGCGATTCGAGAACCCGACTGGTAATAGGCATCTGCTGTCCCATCATGACTCCTCCTTGTTCGAATTGAATCTGAGCTGAGACTCGACCAGAGTGTCCCGACGAACGTGCGAAGAGCGCTCCCGGCATTGGAGCAGCGGAGCCTGAATGATCGTTCGCCTGAAGAAGACGAGGAAGCGAAAAGATGAGCCAGACGACGTAGGTACCAGGTCTTGAATGTATGCTACGCGTCAAGAGGCAACAGGGTCAAGCCGTCATGCGCATGAATGTGTGTTTCGACGTCTGACAACAGGTAGGAATTAGACGGACCAGGTTCTCGCCACACGTGCGGAGCTGGACACGTTTCTATTCCTTCCAGCAAATCAATACGCAACCTGGACTCCAAAGATTTGTGTACATTCTCGTCGTTGGGGGAATGAGGACATTTCCATCAGCAGATAATGAATATTACCTCTTCAATCGTCGATCCCTGTCTCGCGACCCGATTCGCACGGTTGGCCAAGTGGTTGAAATGATGAAGAAGGGGGAGAAGCATTCGCCGTTCAGATGACGGACATTATAAAGCTCGCTAAGTCACTGAGAAGCGCCTATGGTCGAAGAGAAGGCAATAACATAAAAGAAGGGAGCCACCATGGATATTAACCTCTTCACATTAGCAGTCGCGTTGCTTGGGCTTGTGGGCGTTGGTATGTGGGCCTACAAGAAAGGAACGTGATTCCGAACAGTAGACCGCTAGAGTTCCCGGTCATATCTCGGGAGCGTATCTCGTGAAGTGTTATAATCGCAAAACGAGATGCGCTCTCTGAACTCCCCCCGTCACAGACCTACTCCGGAAACCACGTGGCCGGCATCTTCTCCAGGCGAGCCTGTCGTAAGGACATTGGTTGGAGACGGCGATCCCTTCGACATCGCTATGTGAACGGAAAAGAGCATTCCCCACAGCGACAACGCATGTCGCAGGATATTCTCTTTGCGTGAGATCGATCCGACACAAATTGGCAACTCATCTAATCGTAGATACGTGCTCCACGCTTGAGCCAGATACCCCAGAATTTTGAGTAGGCGTGTATCTTTTGCGTTTCGGCGCCGCCCGCAGTCACAATGGGGCGCTTCGTGTTGACCCATTCGAAGATGCCGCCATAGACATTGACCACATTGGTATACTCCTGTTGGCGCAGCCGTTTCGCGATGCGTTCACTGCGGTATCCCACCGAACAATAGACCGCTACCGGTGTCTGTTTGTCGATTCCTGCCAACCGATCCACAGTAAAATCCTCGTAGCCTACCCAGGTGGCTCCACCAATATGACTCACTTCAAATTCCCGGTATTCGCGGGCATCGAGCAATCGAAAGTGTTCTGATTCAAGCCGGTCGACCGACACTACCGGCACGCGCTGCGACAACAGGGTGGACAGTAGCAGGTCATAGGCTCGGTTACTCACATGGATCGGCGCCTGAAGATTGCGTCCCCACAGGAAGAGGAGCAAGCCCAGCAATACCAACCCAAGAATCATGGGATATCGCATTGGGATCGATCACGAGAACGTTAGCGAGGCCTCTACCATGAGGGGCAAGCCGTACGTGCGCCTGAAGAATACGCTACACGGGCAGGAGTCTATGTTCAAGAACCTTTCGGGCGTCCCCGAGGGCGCAAGGTTGATTCCATATCAAAGCGCTTCGCCATCCGTTTCACCCAGGCCTCTTCGCCGAACGGCCGGCCACGTTGGACGCTGATCCGGAGCGTCTCCAGTTCCTCGCCGGTCTCAGGACGATTCACTCGTGCAGCCCAGTTGCGAGGTCGATCCACCGGCCAGTCGCTGAGCCAGGCTGCAAGTTTGGGATCGCCTTGGGCTCGTCGCCATAGGCTGCACCAACGCCAGTTTTCAGCCTGCCGGACCAGTTTCGCCCGCAGTGCATTGCGCTCCACATAGCGTGCGACAGTCAGAAAATGCTCATCGGTTTGGACCGGAAAGGACCGGAAGCGGCCTTGATACACCGGGCCAGTTCCAGCGGTGTCATGGTGGGAATGCCAGCGTTGGGTATGGGTAACGGTGATCCACCGGAGAACTTTGGAGAGTTCTCCGTCCTGTCGGGGCCACAGGAGGAGATGCCAGTGATTCGGCATTAAGCAATAGGCGGCGATGCGGATGCGGGATTGGGCATAGGCCTCAGCCAGGATCTGTTCAAACGCGGCGTAGTCGGCGCGCTCCTCAAAGAGGGGGAGTCGCCCGACCCGACGATTCAGGACATGGTAGGCGAGGGCTCCAGCAACAAGTCGTGGGCGCCGTGGCATGGGACGATGTATAGCAATATTGGCGCGATCCTGTCAAGAAAAGAGTCCCGACCCCTTTCTAATTTCGCGGGAGTTCTCCACCTGGCAGGGTGGGGGTGTGAGCTGGGGGCCGTCTGTTGCTCGCCTGGTGCGATGATGGCCGTCGATGAAACTCCATCGACAGGCCCATGTGGTGTACAAGACCCAGTACCATGAGGTGTGGGTGACGCGGTATTGGCGGAAAATCCTCGTGCCCGGGGTGGCAGAATATGTGAAGAAGGTA
>Ga0224505_10000089_pt1 | contig 68284 bp, 56 predicted proteins | sample SF_Jan12_sed_USG_FD_169102 | JGI IMG/M metagenome (GOLD analysis project Ga0224505, IMG submission 169102) | Sediment microbial communities from San Francisco Bay, California, United States - SF_Jan12_sed_USGS_4_1 | ecosystem: Environmental > Aquatic > Marine > Sediment | place: USA: California...
CTGGTAGCCGACGAAGTACGTCGACAGCTGTGCGGAAGTGAGTTGCGCGCGGACCCACTTGCCGGCGGCTTCACGCTCTTCCTGGAAGCCGGTGTCGACCATGAGCTTCATGGCTTCGTCCTGCGTCATGCCGTCGACGTGCATCGCCGAATCCATGATCGCGTTCGTGATCGAGCGCAGGTACCACTTGAGCCGCACCAGCTGCATCAGCGGGTCGCCGCCGCGAAAACCCTGCTCCTGCATCACGCGCTCGGCGTAGACCGCCCAGCCCTCGACGAACGGGCCCGAACCCAGCATCGCGCGCAGGACCGACGGATAGCGGTTCGAGTGCGCGAGCTGCAGGTAATGTCCCGGCATTGCTTCGTGGATGGTCAGGTTCGCGATCGAGCGCGTGTTGTATTCGCGCAGGAACGAATCGACCTGCGCGTCCGTCCATTCCGCCGGGATCGGCGACACGGCATAGAACGTGCGCTGGCCCTTGTCGAGCGGCCCCGGCGAGTCGCAGTACGCGACCGCTACGCCACGCTGGAACTCGGGCATCAGGATCACGTCGAGCGGCTCGTCCGGCACGGTCACGAAATTCCTCGCGCGCACGAACTCCGTCGTCTCGCGCAGCGTCTGCTTCACGAAATCGACGACACCATCGCGCGGCGCGCGTTCGGCACTCGCCAGGTCGAGCGCCGCCTTGATCGCGGCCTGCTGCTCGGCCGGCGTGGGAGTGACGGGAGCCGGCGGCGCGTCGGCGCGCCCTGCGAGCACCCTGCGCGACACCTCGTACATCTTCGCCCGCGTGGCGACGGCCTCGGCTTCGGCGCGACGCCGGATCTCGCTGCGGTTGAGCGGCGACATCAGGGCGAAGCCGAGTTTCTCGTCATACAACTCGCGGCCGATGCGGAAGTCGCCCTTCGCCTGCGGCACGAGCGTCTGCTCGAGCCATTGCTGGTGCGACTTCACCGCGGCGCGCGCAGCCGCAATCGCGCTTTCGAGCCGCGCGCGGTCGCCAGCCGGCAGCTGCGCGAGATTCGGCACGACGAATTCGTCGACCAGGCTCAGCACGCCCGGGTTCTGCTTGACCGCTGTCTCCGCGTGGATCGCCGGGACGCGCGCCAGCACGACGTTGGCGCGCATCTGCTCGAGCAGGCCGGGCAGTTTCTCGAGCCGGCTCGTCACCGCGGCGAGGCGCTGCGGCAGCGGCGCGAACTCGCGCGCGAGCAGGCCATACAGCGATTGTCCGGCGAGCTGCGTGTAGACCAGCGGATCCCACGACCAGTCGCGGTACCTTTCCTCGGACCACGCCGAGTAACGCAGCTGGTTCTCCAGCATCGCGGCGTCGACCTGGTTGGCGCGCGACAGCCTGGAGCGATCGATGCCCTGCAGATCACCGAGGACACCTCTTGTCCACTCGAGTGCGCGAGCGCGCCCCGCCGCACTCAGGTCGTCGAGTTCGCGGTCAAACCGGTGATCGCCGAGCTGCGTGGCCGACACCGGCGAATAGCGACCGAATTCGTCGATGTAGCGCTTGCTGAGCGCATCGAAGCGCGCGTCGGCACTGGTTCCGGCGGCGAGTGCGGCAGGCTGCGGCGCGACGCAGAGCGCCACCAGCATCAGTGCGGAGCAGGCGCGGACGAAGCTGGCAGGTCGGTGCATCGAAGACGACTCCGGGGGCGGACGCGCACGTCGCTGTCTGCGACGCAGACGCAGGAGGACGGCAGTCCGATTGTCGCGTGAAGTCGTGCCCCGATGCTACAGGCTGCCCACGCCCCGAGCGCGCATCAGCTATCCTGCCGCGCACCGATGAGCATCCAGTCTTCACGCCATCGCAGGTCCGGCCGCGCATGAAGCACGAGAGTCGTGCGCTGCTGCGCAACGCGGACTTCACGCGCTACATCCTCGCGCGATTCCTGGGCTCGCTGGCCGTGCAGATGCAGACTGTGGCCGTCGGCTGGCAGGTGTACGAGGTCACGCGCAGCCCGCTCGATCTCGGCCTGATAGGGCTGTCCCAGTTCCTGCCGTTCGTGCTGCTGATCCTGCCGGCGGGGCACTTCGCGGACACCCGCGACCGCCGCCGCATCATCACCGGTTGCTACGTGCTGCTGCTGCTCTGCGCGCTGCTGTTGCTCGCCTGCGCATGGCGCGGCCTGCACACCGCGTGGCCCGTGTTCGGGATCATGACGCTGTTCGGCGTCGCCCGCGCTTTTGCGATGCCGGCGAGCCAGGCCCTGTTGCCGAACCTCGTCGAGCGCGAACATTTCGGCGCCGCGGTCGCGTTCAATTCCTCGCTGTGGCAGGTCTCGACGATCGTGGGCCCCGCGCTCGGCGGCTTGTTGTATCTCGCGGGTGCCACCACCGTCTACGCAACCGTGGCGACCTTGCTCGCCGTGTCGCTGGTGATGCTCGCGACGCTGCGTCGGGGGGGCGAGGCTGGCGCGGCTGCCAGCACCGCGCCGCTGGATCGCAATGCGCTCCTCGAAGGGCTGCGCTTCGTGCGCGGCCATCGTCCCGTGCTCGGCGCGATTTCACTCGACCTGTTTGCCGTGCTGTTCGGCGGTGCCACGGCACTGCTGCCCGTGTATGCCGCGGACGTGCTCCACGTCGGCCCGAGCGGGCTCGGCTGGTTGCGCGCAGCACCGGGTGTGGGCGCCGCGTTGACCGGGGTCGTGCTCGGCGTGCTGCCCGTGACCCGGCGTGTCGGCCACTGGATGTTCGGCGGCGTGATCGTCTTCGGGCTGGCAACGCTCGCGTTCGGCGTCTCGACGAGTTTCTGGATTTCCATCGCCGTGCTCACGGTGCTCGGTGCCGGCGACATGGTGAGCGTCTACATCCGCCACCTGCTCGTGCAGCTCGAGACGCCTGACGACATCCGCGGCCGCGTCAGCGCGGTGAACTCGGTGTTCATCGGCGCGTCGAACGAACTCGGTGAATTCGAGTCCGGGCTCGTGGCCGCGTGGCTCGGCGCGGTGCCGGCGGTCGTCATCGGCGGCTGCGCGACGGTGTTCGTTGCGCTCGCGTGGACCCGCCTCTTCCCCGAGTTGTGGCGCATGGACCGGTTCCCAGACCGGGCGTGACAACTGTATATTCATACAGTACTCTTGATGCATGCGGCGGGCTGACCGGCATCAGGTGCAGAAAGGCCGCGGCGCGGTCTCGAACCCGGCCGGTCGCTTCGAGTCGACCACGCTCACGCCGGAGGATGACGGCTGGGGGAGCCTCGATGTGCCCCTGTCGAACCCGGCGACGACGCTGATTGCCGAGTTCCCCAGGCGCGCGATCACCACCAATCGTTCGCCGGACGTCCCTTTCGACCAGTCGCTGAACCCTTACCAGGGGTGTGAGCACGGCTGCATCTACTGTTTCGCACGGCCAGCGCACGCGTACCTCAACCTCAGCCCCGGACTCGACTTCGAGACGCGCATTTTCCATAAGCCCGGTCTTGCGGCGCTGCTGCGGCAGGAGATCTCCTCGCCGCGTTACGTCTGCAAGGTGCTGCACGTCGGCGGCAACACCGATCCTTACCAGCCGGCCGAGCGCAAGCTGCGCTCCACGCGCGCAGTACTCGAGTTGCTGCTCGAGCGGCGGCATCCGTTGTCGATCATCACCAAGGGCGCGCTGATCCTGCGCGACCTCGACCTGCTGCGCGCGCTGGCCGAGCGCAGGCTCGTCGCGGTCTTCATCAGCATCACGAGCCTCGACGAACAGCTCAAGCGGACGCTGGAGCCGCGGGCCGCGTCGCCCCAGGCGCGGTTGCGCGTAGTGCGGGAACTAGCGGCGGCCGGCGTGCCCGTCGGCGTGATGATGGCCCCCGTGATACCCGCCCTGACGGACCACGAGATCGAACACCTGCTCGAAGCCGCGGCCGCGGCAGGCGCGCGCCGCGCCGCGTTCCTGATGCTGCGGCTGCCGTTCGAGGTCGCGTCCCTGTTCGAGCACTGGCTGCGCGAGCACTACCCCGCACGCGCGGATCGCGTGCTGAACCACGTGCGCGAGATGCGTGGCGGCCGTCTCAACGATCCGCGATTCGGTCATCGCGCGCGTGGCGAAGGCGCTTATGCGGCGATGATCGGAGCCCGGTTTGCGCGGGCCTGTCGGCGCCTCGGCCTCAGCCAGGAGGCTGCGCCGCAGCTCGATACGCAGCAATTCGAACGCGATCCCGGCGCACCGCAGCAAGGGGGATTATTCGACTGAAGTTGACTCCGGCGAAGCTGTATTTCCGGTCCGAATCCTTGACGTATACTCGGTCGTCCCAACTTCGTTGCCGCTGCGCGGGTCGCGCGGCCGCAGGAGGACTGCCATGACGCACGCAAGGTTCGATCGCCGCCTCCCGGCGAGCGGCCGCGCGCCGTGGCGCACCGCAGCGGGGATGGCCGTGCTCGGAATCGCGGCGTCCGGCTGCATGACGTCCAAGGTGGACGAGACGCGCCAGATCGCAACGCCCATCCAGGCCAACGAATCGATCGTCCTGCTCAAGAAGCCGCAGCTCGAAGGCGTGGGCACCGAGGAAGACTTCCTCGACTGCATCCAGGAGCGCCTCGGCGGCGAGCTGGTCCATCCAGAGAAGGGGCAGAGCGCGCGTTCGGGCAAGGCCGCGCGCACGGCGTTCAAGATCTACGGCGAACAGGAATTCACCGACGCGTTGTTTCCGTGGTTCGAACCGAGCACGGCCCCGGCCAACGCGGATGGCCTGCACGTGCTGCTGCAGCGGCCCGGCGTCACCGAGCGGCTGCAGGAGATCCGCGTCCGCTACGTGGTCTGGATCGACGGCAACACCCGCAAGACCGACGGCGGCGGCAGCGTTGCGTGCGCGATCGGGCCGGGCGGCGGCGGCTGTTTCGGCGTGGGCTGGTGGGAGAAGGAATCGGGCTATGTCGCGACCGTCTGGGACATGCAGAACGCGAGCGAAGTCGGCACGGTCAGCACCGACGTTACCGGCACCTCCGTGCTGATCGGCGCCATTGCACCGATCCCGATCATCACTCCGGTGCGCAACACCGCCTGCAATCGCCTGAGCGAACAGCTGCGCGCGTTCCTCGTCGGGGACGACCTGGTGACCCCCGGGGCGGCCGGTGCCGCAGGTTCGCGTTGACGGTTGAACCGCCGGCCTCCGTACGCATCCAAGCACGTAGGACCAGGGCTGCGGGATCGTCCACGCCGGCCACCGTCCAGGGGTTTCGACGCATGCACCGCATATCAGGACTGACGGCGGCAGTGTTCGTGGCAGCGGCTGCGCTCGCCACGAGCGGGTGCCTGACGACGAGTTCCAGTTCGATGCCGAGCGGCATGCCGAGTGGCATGCCGAGTTCGTCTCCCTCGTCACCGTCCTCCTCGGGCAGTTCGTCGCCATCGAGCCCCGGTTCGGGCGGCAGCACGGGCCAGCAATCGCCCTCGTCGTCGGGGAGCCAGGGGTCGTCCTCGCCCTCGTCGCCCGGGAGCTCCAGTCAGCAATCGTCGCCTGGCGGCTCCGGCTCTTCCGGCAGTGCGGGGTCGTCCTCGCCCGGCGGAACCCAGTCCGGCGGATCGCCTGCGGGCGGCGGCTCCAGCGCCGGCGGTTCCGGGCCACCCCCGCCGCCGCAGCCGCAAGGCTGGCCCACACCTCCATCCGAGGGCGGCTCGCAGGGCAGCAAGACTTCATCGTCTGGATCACCCGCCGGAGGCGGCGCTGCCGGAGGCGCGCCCGGCACCCAGGGCGAATCGACACGTAGTGGTGGCCCGACAGGTTCGACCGGTTCGCCAGGTTCGACCGGTTCGCCAGGTTCGACCGGCCCGGCGGGCACCGCTGGTGCGCCTGGCCAGCCCGGCGCCGCGGGCCCGACTGGCCAAGGCGGCCAGGGACCGACGCCCGGCAGCGCGGGAGCCGGTGGCAGTCCGGGTGGATCGCAGTCGTCGGGTGGCACCAGCGCCGGTTCCGGCGGTGGTGGCGGCAGTGGTCCCGTGACCGCGGAAGACAAGCGTGCGGAGATCGATCGCCGCTTCGACGAAACGTTCGCCGTGTTCGACGAACGCATGCGCAAGGAACAGGAGACGATTTCGCAGGAGCGCGCCGGCCGCGAGGGCTCCGCGGGCGGCAGTGGCGGCGAAGGCGCGGCTGGCGACGACACCGAGGGCGGCGGCGGTGCGAATGGTGACGGGTCGGGTGGTGAAACGAAGGAGGCTGCTGGCGAAGGCAGCGATACTGGCGCTGGCGCGTCCGGCACGGGCGGTGAGGGCGGACAGGGCGGCGACGTTGCCGCTGGCTCCGGCACCCAGGGCGGTGGCGGCGGCGTAGGCGGCGGTGCGAAGGGCGGCGGTGGTCCCCGCGACGTGCCGGCCGACATCCCGGACGGCCGGGACGACGACATCGTCGCGCGCCAGTTGCGCGAGGCGGCGATGAAGGAAACGGACCCCGAGCTGCGCGAGCGGCTCTGGGAGGAATACCGCAAGTACAAGCAGAGCACGCAGTGACGACTTCGATCATTCCCGCTGTCTCCGAACGCGCGTGGCGAGCGTGCTGCGTCGTGCTGGTCCTCATGCTCGGCGCGGCCGGCTGCGTCGTGCAGGACGAGCGCCCGATGGCGCCCGTCGTCGCGCAGAAAGCGACGGCCGAGATTCCGGCCGCGGAATTGCTCGACGTCGGCGTACGCATGTTCGATCCGAACATCCCGCAGGACGTGGCCGAGCAGGAAAAGCGCCGCATCTACCCCGACGTGCGCAAGGCCGAGTCGCGCTACATGCCCGTCCTGCTGCGCGACACGCTCGAGAGCACCGGCCAGTGGGGGCAGGTGCGCGTGCTGCCCGCCGAGAATTCCGGCAGCGACGTGAACATCGGTGCCCGGATCATCGAATCCGACGGCAGCGTGCTGAAGCTCGCCGTCACCGTGACGGACGCCACCGGACGCACCTGGCTGCGCAAGGACTACGAAGCCCTGGCGGACACGCGCGCCTACAAGGACGTGCCGGTCAAGCCGCGCGACCCGTTCGACAACGTGTACGCGACGATCGCGAACGACCTGCTGGCCGCGCGCAACGAACTCACGCGCGAACAGCGCGTGCAGGTGCACCAGGTGGCGAACCTGCGGTTTGCGTCCGAGCTCGCGCCGTATGCGTTCCGGCCATACCTGGCGCACGACGCGAAGCGCGACACGTATGCCATCGCGCGCCTGCCGGCGGAGGACGATCCGGTGGTGCAGCGCATGGATCGCGTGCACGAGCGCGATTACGCGCTGATCGACACGCTCAACGAGCACTACACGAATTTCGGCGAGTCCATCGACGACGCTTACGGCAACTGGCGCAAGTACTCGCACGAAGAGCTCGCGGCCGAAGATGAGGCCAAGCGCAAGGCGATGGCGCGTGGCTTGCTCGGCGCCGCGGCGATCATCGGCGGCGTCGTGGCAGGACAGAACACCAACAGCAGCGCGGGCTCGGCGGCTGCGACCGCGGCCGTCATCGGCGGCATCTATGCGTTCAAGAGCGGCCTCGACATGCGCTCCGAGATCAAGATGCACGGCGAGTCGCTGAAGCAGCTCGGCAGCTCGTTCCAGAACGAAGTGCAGCCGAGCGTGGTCGACATCGAGGGCCGCACGCTCGAACTGAAGGGCTCGGCGGAGCAGCAGTACGCGGAATGGCGGCGCCTCCTGCGCGAGCTGTACGAGAACGAGACGGGCCTGCCGGCGACGACGGCGGAAGTCACCCAGCCGGCGGCCGGCAAGCGCTGAGTCCAGACCGATGACGAAGATGACGACGCTCGCAGGCGGGCAGGTCGTGGCTGCGCGATACGAGCTGGCGCGACCACTCGCGGCCGGGCACGACGGCGCGACGTGGCTCGCGCGGGACACGCATGCCAACCGTGACGTCGTGCTGCGTTTCCGCGCGGGCGACGACCTGGCCGGTGAACGCATCCGCGTCGTCGTCGATCACGCGGCGCTGCTCGCGCCTGTCGCCACGCACAACGCGGGCGACCAGTCGTTCGATGTCTTCGAGTATCTCCCGGGCGGCGAGATCGGCCTCCTGCGCGGGCGACCTTGGACGCTGATCGCGCGCCGGCTGCTGCCGGTGATCGATGCGCTGTCACAAGTCCACGCAGCGGGCTGGGTCCACGGCGATCTCAAGTCGGCCAACGTGCTGCTCGACGGCGACGGCCTGGCGCGGCTCGTGGACCTCGGCAGCGCGCGCAGGATCGGTTCGACCCAACCGGCCGGCGCGTCGCCGTATTCGACGAGTCCCGAGCGGCTCGATGGCGCTGCTGCGGCCGAGCCGGACGACATCTATGCCCTGGGCGTGCTGTGCTATGAACTCGTGAGCGGGCACCCGCCGTTCTACCCCGACGTGACACCGGCCCGCGTGCATGACGAAGTCCCGCCGCCGCTTGTCGGCAGGCCGGATCCGCCCGAGGCCTTCCGGACGCTGGTCGCGAGCTGTCTCGCCAAGCGGCCCGCTGACCGGCCGCCCTCGATGCGTGTCATCCACGAGGAACTGCAACGGATCCTCGCCACGGTATCGATGGCAGCGACAGCGGCCGCGGCACCGGACGTTGCGGCCTGGCAGCCACGCCCGCCCGCTGATGCCCTGCCACTGCAGCCGCACTGGCGTCGCACTACCGGCGACGCACCCTCGGCAAAGTCGCTGCGCAGCGAGGGATTCCGCCGCGGCCTGCTGGTCGGCGCGCTGGCGCTGGCGCTCGCGGCGGCCGGTTTCACCTTCTTCGTCCTGCCGGGTCTGGTCGGTTCGAAGACGCCGGCACTGCAAGCGCCCGCGGCTCCCGTGGCCGCGGCACCGGTTGCGCAGCCGATCGCGGATTTCGAGCGCCTTGCGGCATTGAAGCGCGAGGCGGAGGAGCGTCGCGGACCGTTGCCTGCGCGTCTGGAAAAACTCGAGCAACGTGACGTTGCCAGCTGGGGTGGGGCGCCGTACGCGCAGGTACGCAGCGACCTGGCTGCCGGCGATGCGGCGATGACCGGGCGTGAATTCGAGTCGGCGCTTGCGCACTTCGACGCGCTGGCGCGCGGCCTCGATGCGCTCGAGCAGCGTCTGCACGTGGTGGTTCGTGAACGGTTGGCCGCGGCGCAGGCAGCGTTCGCTGCGGGTCGCGCCGCCGAGGCGCAGGAAGGATACGCGGCGGTGCTGCGGGTCGCGCCCGACGCTGCCGCTGCACGCAACGGAATCGCCCGCTCGCGCGTGCTCGACGAAGTGCTGCGCGAAACGACGCTCGGTGCGCTTGCCGAACAGGCGGGCGACGCCCAGGCCGCGATCGCGGCGTACCAGCGTGCGCTGAAACTGGATCCGGAGACGACCGTGGCGCGTGCAGCAATCACGCGACTCGGCGCACGCGCGGCCAGCGACGCCTACGCCACGGCGATGGCCCGGGCCATGGCCGCATTGGCGCGTCGCGACTACGCCACGGCGCAGAGCTCGTTCGAACAGGCGGGACGCATCCGGCCCGGCACGCCGGAAGTCGCCGATGGCCTGCAGCAGATCCGCCGCGCCACCGAAACGAAGTCGCTGACCGCCATCGTCGAGCGCGCCGCCGCGGCCGAGCGCGCGGAGCAGTGGTCGCAGGCGCTCGAGCTGTATGGCGAGGCGCTCAAGGCCGAACCGGCGCTGCGGCCAGCGCAGGAAGGGGTCGAGCGCGCGGAGCCGCGCGCCATGATCGATGCCGAACTGCAGTCGTTCATCGACAAGCCCGAGCGGCTCTACAGTCCTTCCGGCCGCGACGTCGCGCGCAACGTGCTCGAGCGCGCAGCCCGCGTGTCGACGCCGGGCGCGCGTCTGCAGGCCCAGCAGACGCGACTGGCCGAGCAGTTGCGGCAGGCCGAGACGCCGGTCAAGGTCGCGCTGGCGTCGGACAACGCGACGGACGTGCAGATCTACCGGATTGGTAAGCTTGGGCTCTTCGAACACCGGGACCTCGAGCTGATGCCGGGCCGCTACACTGTCGTTGGCACGCGCCGGGGCTATCGCGACGTGCGCAAGGAGCTGAACCTGTTGCCGGGTGCGCAGCCGCCAACGCTCGTCGTCCGCTGCGAGGAACCCATTTGAGCCCCGCCGAACTGCTCCTGCGCGATCCCCTCGGCGAGCGCGCGCTGGAGGCTGCAGATTTTCCCGTGAGTGTCGGCGGTCCGGGGAACATGATCGTGCTGCCGGGCGCGAGCGCGGGCACGCTCGCCTGGATTGCGCTGCACGACGGCCAGTTGTTCCTGCAGCCGGCGCAAGGATGCGAACCCCCTCTCTGCAATGGCGCGCCCGTGTCGCGTCCGACCTGGCTGCATGAAGGCGACGTCATCGACGCAGCACGTGGACGACTGCGTGTCGGTGCGCGCGATGGCCGGCGCATCCTCGAGGTCGAGGATGGCAGCGGCGGCAACCTGACAGTTCCTCCGGCAGCGCCGCTCGTCGACGTAGTCAGCGGCGGCGGTGCCGACGGTGACGAACGGATCGACGCCGTAGCGTTCCGTCGACCCGTGGCGCAAGCCGCGTCCGGTCGACGCAGCGGACCATGGTTGGTCGGCGGCTTGCTCGTCGCCGTGCTGGGGTGGTCGACATGGTTTTTCGCGACCGGTCACGCCGTGAAGATCGATGTCGTTCCGGCGGATAGCGCGGTCCGGCTGCACGGCGGGCTCGTCCTGCCCGTGGGCGGCAACCACTTCGCGCGTCCCGGCGAGTACACCGTCGAGATCCAGCGCCAGGGCTATGCGTCCCTGCGGGCGCCGATCAAGGTGACGGATGCGCCGAACCAGTCGTTCCGGTACCGGCTTGCGAAGCTCCCGGGCGTCCTGCAGGTGCAGACACCCGTCGCCGCCCGCATCAGCGTCGCGGGCAGGGACGTCGGCTCGGCCCCCGGCGAGGTTCTGTTGCCGGCCGGTCGTCACGAGATCCTGATTACGGCCCCACGGCATCTGCCGTTCAAGGCGACCGTGGATGTCAAGGGCATGGAACTGCGGCAGTCGCTGACGGCGAAACTCGTCGCCGCCTGGGCCCCCGTGACGGTGCTCACCGAACCGGCGGGCGCCACGGTGCTGGTGGACGGCACCGCGCACGGCGCCACTCCGGCGAATCTCGAACTCGACGCGGGCACGCATCGCATCGAGCTGCGCCAGGCGGGATTCAAGCACTGGGTGACCGACCTGCAGGTGGTCGCGAACCAGCCGCAGACGCTGGGCCCGGTGCGGCTCGGTCTGCCCGACGGCACGCTGCTCGTGCGCACCGATCCGGCGGGCGCCAGCGTCAGTGTCGGTGGAGCTTTCCGCGGTCGTGCCCCAGTCACGCTCGATGTGCGGCCCGACGTCACGCTGGCGCTGGTGGCATCGCGCGAGGGCTACGAACCGAGGACCATGCAGTTGACGGTGGGAGCGGGCGAGCGACGCGAAGTGCAGCTGTCGCTGACGCCGATCTTCGGCGAGGTCACGGTGATCGCGGAGCCGGCGTCAGCCGAGGTGTTCGCCAACGGCCGTGCGGTCGGCAAGTCCGGGCAGGCCATCAGGTTGCCGGCCGCACGCACCGACCTCGAAGTGCGACTGGCGGGGTTTCGCACCGTTCGTACGGCTGTCACGCCGCGCCCCGGCCTGCCGCAGGTGCTGAATGTGCGGCTCGAAGCGGGGCGGGGCCCGACCGAAACACCGTCGGCCACGGTTGCCGCAGCGGGTGGCGAAGGCGCGACCGCAGCGGCGTCGAAAGCCGTCGCGCGGACGATCCGCACGAAGTCCGGCGCGGAGTTGCTGCTGCTCGGACCGGCAACCTACACCATGGGCAGCCCGCGCCGCGAGTCCGGTCGCCGCGCCAATGAGGCGCAGCGCGCGGTGGAGCTGCAGCGGCGCTTCTACCTGGCGGCGCGTGAAGTCACCAACGGCGAATTCAAGCAGTTCCGCACCCAGCACCGTTCGGGGTTCGTCGGGCAGAACACGCTCGAGCTCGAACGCCAGCCCGTCGTCAACGTGACGTGGCAGGACGCGGCCGAGTACTGCAACTGGTTGAGCCAGCAGGACGGCCTGCCGCCGGCCTACCAGTCGCAGGGCGGCAAGCTCGCACCCGCGCAACCCGTCACGACGGGCTATCGCCTGCCTACCGAAGCCGAGTGGGAATGGGCGGCGCGCGCGAACCGTGACGGGTCGCTGCGGAAGTATCCGTGGGGTGACGCGCTGCCGGTGCCGGCGGGCGCGGGCAACTTCGGCGACCGCAGGGCGCAGCCACTGCTGCAGACGATCCTCGAAGACCTCGACGACGGCTACCCCGCCACGGCACCGACGGGCTCGTTCGCAGCGAACCTGCTCGGGTTCCACGACCTGGGCGGCAACGTCGCGGAATGGACGACGGACCTATACACGGTGCAACCTGCGAGCAGCGCGGTGGCCGTCGATCCGCTGTCGGCCGCGCCGGGCAACATGCACGTCATCCGCGGCTCGAGCTGGCGTCACGCGACCGTGACGGAGCTGCGGGCTGCCTACCGTGATACAGGCAACGGCCGGCGTGACGACGTCGGCTTCAGGATCGCACGCTATGCCGAATAGAAGAGAACGACGCGCCACTCCCGTTTCGCTGGCGCCGCTGATCGGTCTGACGATCCTCGCGGCCGGCCTGGCGTTCGCGCAGCAGAACCTGCCCGTGCCGGCGCCTGCGCCGGCGGAGCCGACGGCGCAGGAACCCGCTGCCGGCGCGGAGGCCGCGGGTGACGACGCAGCCGCCGCCGGCAAGGCGGGTGACGAAGGGCCGGCTGCCAAACCGGCTGCCGCGAAAGGCTCGCCGCAGCGTTTCGAACCTACCGAAAAGGTCCGTCCCGACTTCGACGTCGCCTTTCCCGTCGACATCTGAACCACAGGCGCGAGCGCACCATGAAGAAGTTCAAGACCAGTGAGTTCATGTTCGAGGTCTTCTCGCTGATCGTCATCGTGATCATCGTGCAGGGCTTCTACGCCACCGTCGTGCGTCCGCGGGCCGAAGCGGCCGCCGCCGTGGACACTGCGAACATGGCCAGGGACCCCAACTACGCGCCGCCGCGCAACCTCTACATCATCATCAAGGACTACGAGCAGGAAGTCTGCTTCATGCTGGCGTTCTGGTCCGTGGCGATCATGGGGTACAAGGGCTTCCTGCTGCGGCGTGGCCGGCAACTGCTGGGCGCCGACCTGCTGCGGCTGCCGGAAGGCATGAAGATCCTGCCCGAGGATGCGCGCGACTACGCGCGGCAGGTCGAGGCCCTGCCCGATGACATGCGTGGCGAACTGCTGCCGCGCGCGCTGATGAGCGGCCTGCACCGGTTCGGCGCCACGCGCAACATCCAGGACGTTTCGTCGGCGATTCACGATACCTGCGAACTCGAGTTCGGCCGGCTCGACGCAGAACTCGCGATGGTGCGTTACGTCGCCTGGGCGATCCCCGCCATCGGCTTCATCGGCACCGTGCGCGGCATCGGCGAAGCGTTGCAGCAGGCGCACAAGGCGGTCGAAGGCGACGTCTCCGGCGTGGTCGCGGGCCTCGGCCTTGCCTTCAACTCGACGCTCGTCGCGCTGGGCCTGAGCATCCTCGTGATGTTCATGCTGCACCAGATCCAGCTGCGCCAGGAGCGGGCCGTGCTCGACGCCGAGGCGTTCCTCGACGAACACGTCGTGCGCCAGATGATGGTGAGATAAGCGGCCGCGCCATGAGCCTGCTCGCGGTCGAACTGAATGACGCCGGACTGCTGCTTGCGAGAATGGGCGGCGACGGCGCTCCCGTGCTTGCCGGCGAGGAAAGCCCGGGACTCGGGGTGCTGCACGAAGGTCGCGTCCACGTCGGCGGCGACGCCGTGCGGCGCTACCGTATCGCGCCGCTGCACGCACAGAACCGCTTCTGGCAGTCGCTCGGCCTGGATCCGTTGCCATGGTCGGCCCGCGGCATCGCGACGGCGGCCGATCTTGCGCACGCGCACCTGTCTGCCGTGCTCACGGCGGAAGCGCGACACGGCGCGGAGGAGTTGCTGCTCGCCGTGCCCCCAGGCTATACGCGGGAGCAGCTCGGCCTGCTCGTCGGCATCGCCAACGAGTGCGGCGTATCGGTGCGTGGGCTCGTGGATGCCGGGCTTGCCGCTGTCGCCACGGTCGCTCCGGCTCCCTGCCTGCTGCATCTGGACCTGCAGCTGCACCAGGCGGCGGCGACTCTGGTCGAGGCGTCGCGCGCCGAAGGCGTGTTGCGCCGGACCCGCTACGAGATGCTGCCCGGCGCAGGCGTGCTTGCCCTGCGGCAGGCGATGGCCGAGAGCATCGCAACGGCGTTCGTGCGCGAGACCCGGTTCGATCCGTTGCACCAGGCGACGTCCGAGCAACGCCTGCACGACCAGCTGCCGTCCTGGCTGCAGGCACTCGCCACCGCCGACGAGATCGCGGCCGGGATCGAAGTGGGCTCGACCACGCACCGCATTTCACTCGCGCGCGCGCAGCTCGCGGCGGCCGTGGAACCGCTGAGTGACGACATCCTGCGGCTGGTGCAGGCGGCGCGTCCGCCCGGCATCGCCCTGCACCTCTGCTTCTCGCCCCGGGTGGCGGCGATACCTGGCCTGGTCGGCCGGCTCGCCGCATTGCGGGACTGCGTCGTCGTCGAGCTGGCGCAGGGCGCGCCGGCCCTCGGGGCTTTGCGCGCAGCCGCAGCCATCGTCCGTCCTGCGGACGCGATCGCGCTGGTGCATCGCTTGCCGCTGGCCGATGCGCACGACTCGACTGCGCCCGTCGAGGCGGCGCCATTCGCGGTGCCCGTCGATGCCGTGCCGACGCACGTGCTGTTCCGCGGGCGCGCCTGGCCGATCACCGAGGTGCCCTTGACCTTGGGTTGGTCGGTGGGAGCCGCACCTCGCGCGTTGACTCTGCCCGCGGGTATCGCCGGCGTATCGCGCTCCCACTGCACGCTCGAGTTGCACGACGGGCAGGCCTGCGTCGTCGACTGCAGCACCTATGGCACGTTCGTCAACGACGAGCGCATCGGTGGCCGGCTCGCACTGAAGGTGGGCGACGTGCTGCGACTCGGCGCACCCGGTGTTGCGCTCGAATTGATCCGCGTGTTGCCGGACCATGGCGCGGCGTAGAAAAAAGTTCGACATCTTCAGCATGTCCTTCCTGGACACGATCTGCTGCGCGTTCGGCGCGATCGTGCTGCTGTACATGATCCTGAATGCGCAGGGCAACAAGGCTTTCAAGGAACACGACTCGGAGCTGCGCGCCGAGGTGAACCGGCTCGAGGAGGAAGTGCTGCAGGGCTTTGCCGACCTCGTCGTGCTGCGCAACAGCATGAAGGCGACGACGACCGAGGCCGAGCGCGCCGAGGGACTGTCTGACCGCGTGCTGCAGGAAACCGAAAAGACCAGGGAGCAACTCGCGGACGCGGACAAGACGACCATCTCGCGGCGCGAGGCGATCGAGAAGCTCAAGGCCGACCTCAGGCAGATCGAGGAGGAGAAGAAGCGGCTCGTCGCCGGCACGCCGGAGCCCGGCAAGCCGGGCAACCGCGTGAAAGGGTTCGTCGGCACCGGTGATCGCCAGTACCTGAGCGGACTCAAGCTCGGCGGCGAGCGCATCGTCATCCTCGTCGACGTCTCGGCGAGCATGCTGGACGAAACGGTCGTCAACGTGATCCGGTTGCGCAACATGTCGGAAACACGCCGGCTGATGTCGGAGAAATGGCGACGCACCGTTGCCACGGTCGACTGGCTCATGACGCAGATCCCGCCCAAGTCGAAGTTCCAGGTGCTGGCGTTCAACGTCAAGGCATGGCCGGTGGTGCCGAACAGCACCGGGCGCTGGCTCGACGGCAGCGACGCGCAGGCCCTGACCGACGTCGTGGCGAACCTGCGCCGCACGGTGCCTGCGGAGGGCACGAGTCTCGAGAACGCGTTCACGCTGATGAACTCGCTGAGCCCCGCGCCCGACAACGTCTTCATCATCACCGACGGCCTGCCGACACAGGGTGCCACGCCACCGGCCATACGCAAGACGATCGATGGTGACGGGCGCCTCAGGCTGTTCGAGCGCGCACTTGCCAGGTACCCCAACCGGATTCCGGCCAACGTGATCCTGATGCCGATGGAAGGCGATCCGGCCGCGCCAGGCGCTTTCTGGACGCTGGCCCGTCGCACCAACGGCTCGTTCCTGATGCCGGCGAAGGACTGGCCATGAAGCGCCGCCGCGCGCGCGATTTCGAAGTCTTCAGCATGTCGTTCCTCGACACGATCTGCTGCGCCTTCGGCGCCATCATCCTGCTGTTCATGTTGAGCAAGTTCGGCGAGCCTGCGGCGCTCGAGAAATCACGTCTGGATCTCGAGGCTCGACTGCTGAAGCTGCAGGAAGAGCGCTACGACATACGTGGCCAGACCGAGATCCTCAATCGCGATCTCACCGAACGCGAGCGGCAGCTGTCGGAGGTGAAGCAGAAGCTCGCGCGGCTGCGCGGGGATCTCAGCGACGTGAAGGGCCGGTTCAAGGCAAGCGACCAGGACGCCGAGGTCGCGAACAAGCTGCAGGGGCAGCTGGTCTCGGCGCAGCAGCAGCTCACCGAAGAGATGAAGAGGGTGCTCGGTGCGCAATACCGCCGCGCGCCGCAGGATGCAGTCGCCGGCCTGCCCGTCGACAGCGAATACATCATCTTCATCATCGACACGTCGGGTTCGATGGCCAACTACGCGTGGCCGCTGATGCTGCGCAAGATGCAGGAAGTGCTCGACGCCTACCCGCAGGTGAAAGGCTGGCAGGTCATGAGCGACGAGGGCACGTACATGTACCCGTCGTATCGCGGCCGCTGGCTGCCCGACACGCCCGCGCAGCGCAAGCTCGTGGTCGACCGGCTGCGCGACTGGTTCCCGTTCAGCAATTCGAGCCCGGTCGAGGGCATCGTCGAAGCGATCCAGACGTATTACGGCTCGGGACGACGCATCAGCCTGTACGTGCTCGGCGACGAGTTCACGGGGTCCTCGGTGGACTCGGTCGTCCGGACGGTCGACCTGATCAATCGAGAAGACCGGACCGGGCAACGCAGGGTGCGCATCCATGCGCTCGCGTTCCCGGTGCGTCCGGACGCGCCGCAGTTCACGAGCGTGCGTTTCGCGACGCTGATGCGGGTGCTCTGCGCGCGCAACGGCGGGACGTTCGTCGGGCTGAACGAGCCTGCCAGTTACCGGCGCTGAGGTGTATCTTGGCGTGCATGCCTGATCTGTTCACTGCGCGCGCAGCATCGCGCGCGTTGCGCTCACTGCGAGCTCCGGTCGCGGCGTTGAGCATGACTCTGCTCGCAGGCTGCGCGCCTACGACGTTCGAAACCCAGACCGACATCCCGCCGCCCCTGATCGAGAAGATTCCGGTCGTGATCGGCGTGCACATGCCGGTCGAGTTCACCGACAAGGTGTACCAGGAAAAGCGCGCAGGTGGCGGCGGCGAATACAGCATCGGCCTCGGCAAGGCGCAGTCCGCGGGGTTCATGCGGGTCCTGAACGCGATGTTCAATCGCGTGGTGCCCGTCGCTTCACCAGGGGACGCGGCGGCGACCGATCCGGAAATCCGCGGCGTGCTGGAGCCCGTCCTCGAGGATTATGCGTTCGTGACACCGGCCGACTCCGGCACGGCGTCGTATGCAGCGAGCCTGCGTTACACGATTCGACTCTACTCGCCGGAGGGCAAGCTGGAGGAGAGCTGGACCTTCACGGGGTACGGGTCGCAGCCGGCGAGCCAGTTTCCGGGCAAAGGTGGCGAGGCGCTGGCCATGGCCACACGGCTCGCGATGCGCGATGCGGGTGCGAAGCTCGCCGCGGAATTCCACGAACAGGCGATCGCACGTGGACTGCTGCCCTCGGTGCAGGCGGTTACGCCGCGAGAAGTGGAACTGCCGCCGCCGCCGCGCAACTAGCAACAGGTGCGGCAGCCGCGTGACGGCTGTTCACGCGGGCGCGACAGGTCTATTCGCCCTGTTTCGGCGGCTCTGGATTGGCGGGCTCTGCTGCCGGCGTGCCCCCGGATTTTTCGACAGCCGCGGGCGCTGCCGGAGGCGGCAACAGCAGGATCCACGGCTGGCTGAACTGTACGCCCGGCGTCGCGACCGGTTCGCCGTTCTCCAGGCGCGGGCGATAGCGCGCCGTGCTCTGCAGCGTCAAGGCCGTCTTTTCGCCGCGCCTCGCGTCGCCCGAATCGTCGATCACGTTCGGCGCCTCCACGCGGCCCAGCGCGCTGACGGTGTACTCGACGACCACGTTGCGCGCCTCGACTTCCGACGGCGGGCGCTTCGGGTACCGGTTCCAGCCCTCGGGCCGGAACAGGTGCAGCAGGATGGGCTGGCCGAAGATCGCCTCGGTGTAGCTCTTGCCATTCAACTTGTCGGTCACGCGCGCAGCTGCCTGCCACGCCTGCTGGTAATGGCTGCGCGCGCGATCCGGCTGGTTGCGCACCTGGTACCAGTCGCCGACCTGGGTCCGCACGTTCAGGACCGCCACGGGCGACGGCTCCGCGGCCTGGTCGACGATCTGCGCCGCGCGCAGCAGGGATCGCTCGCCCTCGCCCGCCAGCGAAGAGGGCGAAGCCTGGGCGGGCACCAGCATCGCAGACGGGTCGTGATACAGGGCTGAGCGTTGTTCGTCCGGGGACGCCAGCGGCTGCGCCGCCGGATCGAGCAGCTGCCTGCGGTTGCAGGCGGCGATCGCGAGCAATGGCCCCACGAGCCGCTGCGAGTTCGGTCCTTCGGCGGCTTCCACGATCTCGATCGCCTGCCGCAGCGTGCGCCGCGACTGGTCGTACGCCCCGATGCTCGCGTACCAGCGCCCGATCTGTTCCAGGGTCGGCGCAAGTTCCGGGCTGCTCCCGCCATACTGGCGCGTCGCGATCCGCAACAGGTATTTCTGCGCCTTCAAGGCCTCCGGGTAGCGGCCGAGTTCGGTCAGTGAATCGACGTACTTCTCGACCAGCGGCACCTGTCTTGCCGTGAGCAGCCCTTCGTGCCTGCGCGTGAGGGCGATCGCCTGGTCGAAGCTCTGCACCGCGAGGTCGTGCCGGTTGCCGTCGTGATAGGCCGAGGCGAGGCCGGCATGGGCTCGCGCGAGCCGGTCGCGCAGCGGACGGCCCGAACTCTCGATGAGCTTGATCGCCCGCAGGTACGTCGACTCGGCGCCCACGTAGTCCTGCGCAAGGTTCTGGACCATGCCGAGGTTCATCAGCGCAACCTGCACTTCCTCGGCCGTCGGCGTGGTCGCCTGTGCCTCCGCGAGCTTGAGTACGCGGTCGGCATGCGGCACGGCTTCTGCGTAGCGTCCAGCGTCGAACTCCATGCGGAAGCTCGTGTAGGCGTCGGTCGCGCTGGCGGTGGCCGGGTTACCGGCGGCGTCGACCGGAGGCGCTGCAACCGGGTCCCCGGGCGCTGGGGTGACGGACTGCGCGAGCGCTGTGCCCGCCACTGCGAGCCCGGCCCACGCGGCCGCGACGAACCATGGGCGCCGTGCGCTGGTTCCGGGCACCACGGTCTGGAGGCAGTCACTCACCACGCCAGACTGACACGCGCGCGGCGCACCTTCAATCGGTCAGCGGCGCTGGAACAGGTAATGCGAGACGATCCATTCTTCGCCACCGCGATAGCCCCACAGTTCGGCGCATGACATGAAAAAGACGCGCCAGTACACCCACCACTTGCCGGCGTCGGCCTTGCCGTAGGTGGATTCGAACAGAGGCAGGATCGAGTCGCGGGCCCGGTCCATGTTGGCCAGCCAGGCCTCGGCGGTCTTCTGGTAGTGCACGCCGGGAACGTGCCAGTGCTCGCGCAGCAGCAGGTCGGACTGGAAGTACAGCAGCAGGTCGTCGCTCGGCATCATGCCGCCGGTGAAGAAGTACTTCGCCATCCAGTCACCGGGTCCGTCCCCGGAGCCCGTGAATTCGAACGGGTAGGCCAGCTCCTTGTGCGTGAAGATGTGCACGAACAGCGTAGCCTGCGGGCGCATCCAGCCGGCGACGCGGTGCAGCAGTGCCTCGTAGTTGCGCATGTGCTCGAACATCTCGACCGAGACGACGCGGTCGAAGTGCCGGTCGGCCGGAAATTCGAGCACGTTGGCGTCGCAGGTGATCACCTCGACATTGCGCAGCCCGCGCTCTGCGGCGCGCGCGTCGATGAATTCCTTCTGCGTGCGCGAATTCGAAACGGCAGTGATGTGCGCCGCGGGAAAGTGCGCCGCCATCCACAGCGTGAGCGAACCCCAGCCGCAACCGAGCTCGAGGATGTCTTCGCCATCACGCAGCCGGGCACGTTCGCAGGTGAGGCCGAGCATCGCCGCCTCGGCGTCGTCGAGGCTCTTCACGCCGTCGCGGTAATAGCACGACGAATACTTGAGGTGCGGGCCGAGCACCTGCTGGAAGAACGCGGTCGGCACTTCGTAGTGCTGCTCGTTGGCCGCGTGCGTCGCGATCGCAACGGGGCTCGCGCGCAACCGCTCGACCAGCCGCATCAGGCTGGCCTGCTGCGCCTCGACGTCGTCCTTGCGTTCCTCACGCAATCGCTCGGCCAGCAGCCGGCGGATGCCGAAGCGGATCACGGCATCGGGCAACAGGTCCCGCTCGAGCAGGCGCAACGACAGCGAAGGCATGGGTGGTCTCAACGGGAGGGGCGCAGCAACACCCTGGGCACGATTGGGCCATTCATGTCAGCCGGTTCGACAGCCGTCGCGGCGTGGATTCGGCTTCAGTCGCGGGCGTAGAGCGCGAAGCTGCCGTAACCCACGACGCGCTGACTGTCCCCGGCCGTGTCGCCCGAGGTCCGGCGGTCGAGCAGGCGCACTTCGAGGTCGCGATGCCGCGCGACTTCCAGCAGCCCGTTGATGCTGTCGGCCCCGCAGGCCTGCGATTCCGACAGATCGCTGCGGCGCTCGACGATGCGCTGCGCGGTCTGCTGGTCGAGCGCCTGCGCCTCGGCGTGGGTGCGATGGTGGCTCAGGTCCGAACTGACCACGATCAGCGTCTCCGGGCCGCCCCAGACCGCCTCGAGCGCGCGTCCCACCTGCTCGGGCGGGGCGAGTCCCACCGCAATCGGCAGCAGGTCGAAGTCCGTGAGTACTGACTGCAGGAAGGGCAGCTGCACTTCGAGCGAATGCTCGAGCGCGTGCGGCGCATCCGCAATGCCCGCGAGTCCGAGTTCCCGCAGGCGCCGGCGGCCCTCATCGTTGATGCGCACCTGGCCGAGCGGAGTCGAGAACCAGCTGCATGACGGCAATGCGAGACCATGCATCTTGACGCGATGGCTCGGGCCCAGCAGCACCACGTGACGGATCGAGGCCGCCGCCGCGCCGTCGAGCGTCCGGAACGCCGAGGTTGCGACTGCGCCGGAATACGCATAGCCCGCGTGCGGCACGATGAGCGCTTTCGGCAGGCGAGCGGCGGTGGTGCTGCCGCTGCCGAGCAGCGTCCGCAGCGCGCGACGGAGGCCGTCAGCATCCCTGGGGTAATAGAGGCCCGCCGCGGAAGAGGGCCGCACGCCGCCTGATTCGTCGCTCGGAGCCGACATTCCACCCCCTGCGCCCAGCGCGCGCTGCGGTTGACTATGTCGCCCCCGGCCGCTCGCCACCAATCGTACGAATACGCATGGTGCGCGCGGGCAATTCCTACAGCACGGCTGTACAAGTGCGCCCGTGCGCCGGGTGACCCCTACCTGCGTCGTGATCCGCGCGACTTCGCCCGCAACGAGCCTGGCAGGTTTGCGTGCAGCTCATCGAGCCAGGCCGTCGCCGGCGAATCGCTCGGTGCCCGCCAGTCGCCGCGCGGGGAGAGCGACCCGCCCGAGCCCACCTTCGGACCGTTCGGCATGGCCGAGCGCTTGAACTGGCTGTCCTGGAAGAACCGCCTGAGGAACACCTCGAGCCACGCGGTGATCGTGACCAGATCGTACGAACGCCGCTCGCCGTGTGGCACCGTGTCCGGCCACGCGCCGGTGCCGGCATCGCCCCACGCGCAATGCGCGAGGTACGCGACCTTGCTCGGGCGGTAGCCGAAGCGGCTGATGTAATAGAGGTGGAAGTCCTGCAGTTCATACGGACCGACGACGGCCTCCGATGATTGCCCCGGCTTGTCGCCCGCCCCCGGCACGAGTTCGGGCGAGATCGGCGTCTCGACGATGCGTGTCAGCACGCCGCTGGTCGCGGCATCGAAGTGCCGGGCGCCGACCAGCCAGCGAATCAGGTGCCGGATCAGCGTTTTCGGCACCGACGCATTGACGTTGTAGTGCGACATGTGGTCGCCCACGCCGTACGTCGTGAAGCCGAGCGCCAGCTCCGACAGGTCCCCCGTGCCCAGCACGAGCGCGTCATGCCGATTGGCGAGCCGGAACAGGTGCGAGGTGCGTTCGCCCGCCTGCACGTTCTCGTAGGTGATGTCGTGCAGCGGTTCGCCCTGCGCGGCCGGGTGGCCGATGTGCTGCAGCATCAATTCGGCGGACGGGCGGATGTCGATCTCGCCTGCCGTGATGCCGAGCGCCTGCATCAGCGCGTGCGCATTCTCGAATGTCTGGCGGCTGGTGCCGAAGCCGGGCAGCGTGTAGCCGAGGATGTTGGTGCGCGGCAGCCCGAGCCGGTCGAAGGCGCGCACGGCGACCAGCGCAGCCTGCGTTGAATCGAGCCCGCCCGAGATGCCGATGACGACGCGCTTGAGTCCAGTGGCTGCGAGCCGCTTGCGCAGCGCCTCGACCTGGATGTCGTAGACCTCGGCACAGCGCTCGTCGCGCCGTGCCGGGTCGGACGGCACGTAGGGAAACCGCTCGATGCTGCGATCGAGCCGCACGGGGTCCGGCGGCACGTCGAGCTCGATCTCGATGCGGCGATAGCCCTCGAGCTGCCCGCGATGCGCCTGCACGCAGTCGCCAAAGGTCGTCCAGCGCATGCGCTCCTGGCGCAGGTGGTCCAGGTCGAGGTCCGCCGTGATGAAGCCGCCCTGCAACGGAAAGCGCAGCGACTCGGCCAGCCGTGCACCGTTCTCGTAGACGAGGGCGTGGCCGTCCCAGGCCAGGTCGGTCGTCGATTCGCCGGGACCGGCCGCCGAGTACAGGTAGCCCGCGACGCACTTCGCCGACTGGGAAGCGCAGAGCAGCCGGCGGTAATCGGCCTTGCCCACCGTGACGTCGCTCGCCGACAGGTTCGCGATCACGGTCGCACCGGCCAGCGCGGCATAGGTGCTCGGCGGCAAGGGCGCCCAGAGGTCCTCGCAGACTTCGAGGCTCAGCACGAAGCCGGGCACGTTGCTTGCCTCGAACAGCAGGCGGGTACCGAAAGGCACGGTCTGCCCGAGCAGCCGGATCGACGTGGCCAGGGCCTGGGCCGCCGGCGCGAACTGCCGCTTCTCGTAGAACTCGCGGTAGTTCGGCAGGTAGCTCTTGGGCACGGCGCCCAGCAACTCCCCGCGGCGCAGGAGCACGGCGCAGTTGAACAGCCGGTCGTCGACCCGCAGCGGCATGCCCACCGCGAGGGTAATGGCGATTTCCTTGCTGGCCGCGACGAGCGTGCCCAGGGCCTGGACCGAGCCGTCGAGCAGGGCATCCTGCTGGAACAGGTCCTCGTTCGAGTACGCGGAGATTCCGAGCTCGGGGAATGCCACTAGGATCGCCTGGTTTGACGCCGCTTCGCGCGCGATCCGGATGATTTCGACGACGTTCGCGGCCGGTGAAGCCACTTCCACGCTCGGGGTGGCCACCGCCACCCGGACGAAGCCGTGGCGGTAGATCGAATGGAACGGCAGTTCCGAGAGCTGTCGCACGCGAGGGCGGCTGGTTTCCAGGGTCGGGGGCATGCGGGGGTCTCGTGCAGTCAGGCTGAAAGTGTCGGCTTCCCCACCGGGGCGGGCAAGTGCGATTCTGCGACCTGGGCCACAGCAGACGAACCATCGGTGCGGCTAGGGTTCGCTCGAGTCTGCAAGGAGCTGTCGTGGCCACCTCCATTTTCGACCGCGCCAAGGGTGTGTTTTCGCGTGCCCCGCCTGTCGTCGCCGACAAGGCGCCCACGGTCGTCGCAAAGAAGATCACGCAAGCGTTTCACGCCGTGAGCATCCAGCCCGGTATCCGTTGCTGCCACCAGGCGCGGGCGCTGCAGGGTCAGCGCTTCCTTTCGCGGGAGGCACCGGCTTTGCCGCTCAAGAACTGCAATTGCGGCAGCTGCACGTGCCACTACGAGCACCACGACGATCGCCGCGCCAGGCCCCGGCGTGCGCGCGACATGGGCGTGGCCATCGACGGCTGGGATGAAGTCGACCGGCGTGTCGAGAAGGGCCGCGGCCGCCGCAAGACCGACAAGACTGCCTGACCCGGCCGCGGCTCAGCCGCGCCCGGATGCCAGGACCGCATCGCTGACGAACGGGTTCGTCCGCCGTTCGGCCCCGAACGTCGACATCGGCCCGTGCCCGGGCACGAAGCGGACGTCGTCGCCGAGCGTAAACAGCCTTTCGCGAATCGAGTGGATCAGCGTGTCGTAGTCGCCTCCCGGGAAGTCGGTGCGGCCGATCGAGCCCGCGAACAGCACGTCACCGACGAAGGCGATCTTGTCGGCGGCGCAGTAGAACGTCACGTGGCCCGGCGTATGACCCGGGCAATGCTGCACGTCGAAATCGACGTCGCCGACCTGCACCTTGTCGCCCTGGTCGAGCCACTGGTCGGGGACGAAGCTTTCGCATTGCGCGAGGCCGAACATGCGGCCCTGCTCGGCGATGCCGTCGATCCAGAACTGATCGGCGGGATGCGGGCCGATGATCGGCAGGTGCCAATCGCGCGCGAGCTGCGCCGTGCCGCCGGCATGGTCGATATGGGCGTGCGTCAGCAGGATCTTCGTGAGTTTCACGCCGTGCTTGCCGGCCGCGGCGAGCACCCTCTCGAGATCGCCGCCCGGGTCGATCACCGCGCCGGCCAGCGTGCGCGGGCACCAGACCAGCGAGCAGTTCTGGGCGAACGGCGTGACGGGAATGACGACGGCCTGCACTCAGGCACTCCCGGGCGAGGATTCCCGCGGCGTCGACGGCAAGTTGCTGCGCACGCCCCCCATCAACGCGATGCGCATGCCTTCCTCGACCGAGAGTGACGTCGTCTCGACGAGTTCGCGCGGCAGGAAGATCGTGTAGCCGCCCACCATGTAGCTCATGGGCAGGTAGACGGCGACCATGTCGTCGCCGGCGGGCTGCGAGCGTCGCAGCATTTCGTCCGACTCGGCCGTGACGAAGCCGATGACCTTGCCCGGTCCGAACTGCACCAGCACGACGCGTCGCAGGTCGTTGCCCTGGCCCGACGACGGGAAGAACCGCATGAAATCGCGGATTGCGAGGTAGATGGTCCTGACCACCGGGATGCGCGCGAAGAACGCGTCCGACATGCGCAGCACGCCGGTCACGAAGTAGGCATTCACGGCGAGGCCGACGAAATACAGCACGATGAGCCCGGTCAGCAGCCCCAGGCCAGGCCAGTAGTAGTGCGCCGGTACCAGCAGCTTGATCAGCGGCGCGAACAGACGCTCGGCCGTGAGCGCGAGCCAGTACACGACGTAGACGGTGAGCCCGATCGGCAGGATCGCCACCAGTCCCTTCAATACGGTATTCCAGATCTTGCGCATGCTGTTCCTGCTTCGACGGGCAGCGAGTATGCGACAGCGCCGCCGCGCGCCGCCACCGCATCGCTTATGATTCGTGCGCCCACGAAGATCGAGTTCGATGCGCCCCATCCTGCCCCGCCTGCTGCCGCCCCTGCTGTTCTGCGCCGCGCTGCTCAACGCGTCCGGCGTCGCGGGCGCGCGCGACCGCGACTACCTGCCGGCCGAAGTCGAGCAGGCCATGAATCGGCAGAAGGTGCCGGGCACCAGTCTCAGTGTCTTCGTGCGCGAGGTCGGACGCGAAGAGCCCCTGGTCAGCTACAACTCGACCGTGCCGCGCAACCCGGCGTCGACGATGAAGATCGTCACGACCTACTCGGCGCTCGAATCACTCGGTCCCGCTTATGCCTGGCGGACCCGCGCCTACGCCACCGGCCCGATCCGCGACCAGGTGCTGGAGGGCAACATCGTGCTCGTTGGTGGCGGCGACCCGTTCATGACGCACGAGCGCTGGTGGGCATTCGTGAGTGGCTTGCGCCAGGCCGGCGTCGCCCGCATCGCGGGCGACGTCGTCATCGACAACACCTACTTCGCGTCCCCCGGCGACGATCGCGGCGCCTTCGACAACCTTCCCTACCGCACGTACAACGTGCTTCCCGACGCCTTGCTGGTGAATTTCCAGACAGTCACACTCAGCGCCGTGCCGGATGCGGCCACGGGTTCCGTGCGGGTCAGCGCGAACCCCTGGCCGGCAAACCTCACGATCGACAACAACGTCCGCCTCGATCCCGGTGCGTGCAGGCGTGGCGCCGGTGGCATCGTGGTCGCAATGCCCGAAGGCGCGACCGGCAACCGCATCGAGCTGGCAGGCCGGTACGCGGCGGGGTGCGGTCAGTTCTCGGTTTCGCGTGCCGTGATGAAGGCGCCCGATTACGCATACGGCCTGTTTCGCACCTTCTGGCAGCAATCGGGTGGGACGATCGGTGGCGGCATGCGCCTCGGCACGCTGCCGGCCGATGCGAAGCTGCTCTACTCGCACGAATCCCTGACGCTTGCCGAGGTGATCCGCCTCGTCAACAAGTACTCGAGCAACTCGATGGCGCGCGCGCTGTTCCTGACGATGGGCGCCGCGCGTTACCCAGGCCGTCCGGCAACGACCACCGCCGGTCGTGAAGCCGTCCTGGCATTCCTGGCACAGCAGGGGATCGCTGCCCCGGAACTCGTGCTCGAGAACGGCTCGGGACTCTCCCGCAACGAGCGCATGAGTGCGGCGACGATGGCCGAGGTGCTGCTGGCTGCCTACCGCAGCCAGTACATGCCCGAGTTCGCCGCGTCGCTGCCGCTATCGGCCACCGACGGCACCCTCAAGCGCCGGTTCAAGGCGCCTGAAATGCAGGGCCGGTTACGCATGAAGACCGGGTCGCTCGAGGGCGTCAGCGCGCTCGCGGGTTTCGTCAACGCGGCGAGCGGACGGACTTTCGTCACCGTCGTGATCCTCAACCACCCTGCGGCTGACAAGGGTCCCGGCGACGCGATCCAGGCGGCCCTCGTGCAGTGGGTTTTCGGCCAGTAGACGGCCGGCCTCGTCCCGTGGTCGCATGGCGGTCGGGCCGTCGCGGGACCGCCGCTATACTCGGCCCATCGCAGACCGGAGAGCGGGGTTCACCGACATGGCTTATGACACCAGCAACGTCTTCGCGCGCATCCTGCGCGGCGAGATTCCATCGCACAAGGTCTACGAGGACCAGCACACGCTCGCGTTCATGGACGTAATGCCGCAGGCGGACGGCCACACGCTCGTCATTCCGAAGGCTCCGGCCGAGAACATCCTTGACGTGCCGCCGGACGCGCTGGCCGCGACGATCCTGACGACCCAGCGCGTCGCCAGGGCCGTCAAGCAGGCCTTTGCGGCGCCCGGCATCCTGGTCGCACAGCTCAACGGCAGCGCGGCCGGCCAGTCGGTGTTCCACATTCATTTCCACGTGGTGCCGCGCCACGCGGGTCTCGACCTGCGCTTCCACGCGCGCGACATGGCAGATCACAACCTGCTCGCCGGGCACGCCGCACGCGTGCGGGCTGCGCTCGATTGACGGTGTACGCGTCCCGGCACGAGCCCGGGCGCAGGGGAGTCTGACGATGCACAAGCAGCTGTACGAAGTGCCGCCCGCATTCGCGGCCAGGGCCCGCTTCCGCAAGGACGACTACGAGCGGGCCTACGCCGAATCGATCCGCGACCCGGCAGGCTTCTGGGGCCGCATGGGCCAGCGCATCGACTGGGTGCAGCCCTACACGAAGGTCAAGGACGTCAGCTTCGACGCGCACGACTTCCACATCCGCTGGTACTGCGACGGCAAGCTCAACGTCTCGTACAACTGCCTCGACCGCCACCTGGCGGCGCGCGGCGACAAGACCGCCTTCATCTACGAAGGTGACGATCCCGAAATCTCGCAGCACCTCACTTATCGCGAGCTGTATCACCGTGTCTGCAAGCTCGCCAACGCGCTGCGGAGCCTCGGCGTGCAGAAGGGCGACCGCGTCACCATCTACCTGCCGATGATTCCCGAGGCCGCCGTTGCGATGCTCGCGTGCGCGCGCATCGGCGCGATTCATTCGGTGGTCTTCGGCGGCTTCTCGCCCGATTCGCTCGCCGGCCGCATCGCCGATTGCGCCTCGACTGTCGTGATCACGGCGGACGAAGGCGTGCGCGGCGGCAAGAAGGTGCCCCTCAAGGCCAACGTGGACCAGGCGCTGTCGGCGCCCGGCACCGGGACGGTCACGCACGTGCTGGTCGTGAAGCGCACCGGTTCGAGCGTGGCGATGTATCACCGCGACCGGTGGTACGACGAGGTCGTCGATGCGCAGCCGGATGAATGCGAGCCGGTGGCGGTCGATGCCGAAGACCCGCTGTTCATCCTCTACACGTCCGGCTCGACCGGCAAGCCGAAGGGCGTGCTGCACACGAGCGGCGGCTACCTGGTCTACGCGGCGCTCACGCACGAGGCCGTCTTCGACCTGCGCGAGGACGACGTGTACTGGTGCACGGCCGACGTCGGCTGGGTCACGGGCCACAGTTACGTCGTGTACGGGCCGCTCGCGAACGGCGCGACATCGTTGATCTTCGAGGGCGTGCCGAATCATCCCGGCCCGGACCGCTTCTGGCAGGTCTGCGACAAGCACAAGGTCACGATCTTCTACACCGCGCCGACTGCGCTGCGGGCGTTGATGCGCGAAGGCGAGGGCCCGGTGAAGAGGCATTCGCGCTCCTCGCTGCGGCTGCTGGGGTCCGTCGGCGAACCGATCAACCCGGAAGCCTGGGAGTGGTATCACCGAGTGGTCGGCGACGGCCGCTGCCCGATCGTCGATACCTGGTGGCAGACCGAAACCGGCGGCATCCTGATCAGCCCGCTGCCGGGCGCGATCGACCAGAAGCCGGGCTCGGCGACCAGGCCGTTCTTTGGCGTGGTGCCGGGACTCGTCGACAACGATGGCCAGCCGCTCGCGGGCGCCGGCGAAGGCAACCTCGTGCTGCACGACAGCTGGCCGGGCCAGATGCGCACGGTCTTCGGCGATCACCAGCGTTACATCGACACTTACTTCCGCACGTTCCCCGGCTGCTACTTCACCGGTGACGGCGCGAAGCGCGATGCCGACGGCTACTACTGGATCACGGGCCGCGTCGACGACGTGCTGAACGTCGCGGGTCACCGTCTCGGCACCGCCGAGATCGAGAGCGCGCTGGTGGCGCACGCCAACGTGGCGGAAGCAGCCGTCGTCGGCTGTCCGCACGACGTCAAGGGGCAGGGCATCTACGCCTACGTCACGCTCGTGCACGATGCCGAGCCCACCGAGGCACTGCGCAAGGAACTGCGCGAGTGGGTGCGGCGGGAGATCGGTCCGATCGCGACGCCCGATTACATCCAGTGGGCGCCGGGGCTGCCCAAGACGCGCTCCGGCAAGATCATGCGCCGCATCCTGCGCAAGATCGCCGCAAACGAGCACGAAGCGCTCGGCGACATATCGACGCTGGCGGATCCCGGCGTGGTGGCGCAGCTCGTCGACAACCGGATGGTGCGCGGGTAGCACTGTCGGCTTGCGCTCGTTGCACGCAACCGATCCGGTGCCTTTACCGGTGCTTGGAAAGGCAGACACGCGCGTCGGTGCGGGCAATCGATCCGGGACCTACCCCAGAGCTTGGAAAGGCAGACACGCGCCCTGGGGTAGGTCCCGGATCGAATGCCTGACGTTACGCGCCTGAGCGCCTTTTCCACCGAGCCGGAAAAGGCGCACGGCGCAAGCGGCTTCACCGCATCGCGACCCAGCTTCCGGCGGGCCGCCCGCAGCACGTAATGTGGGCGCATCTGTCTGGCTGCATGCGCCGTGCGGGTCGTCGGGCGCGAGTAATGTCGCTATTGCCGCTAATGTTGTCGCCCGACGAGCCGCTCAGGCGCCGTCTCGCAAGCGGTCGATCCGGTGCCTTTCCCCGAGCGCGTGTCTGCCTTTCCAAGCTCGGGGAAAGGCACCGGATCGACCGCCCGCAACTATCGTGCGTCTGCCTTGCCGCTCGCCGGAAGAAGGCAGGAGCTGCGCCCGACTCTCGCCTCGCCTGGCCGGACTCAGCCGATCAGGTACGCGAACAGGAAGATCCCTAGCATCGTGAAGACGAGCGCGAGCTTCGCGAGCGTGCCGAACAGCAGGCCCATCCACGTCGCGAGACCCGCCTGCGTGGCCTTGCGCCACTCACCATGCGAGAGCATCTCGCCGGCGACCGCGCCGACGAACGGCCCGAGAACCAGGCCCGGGATGCCGAGGAACAGTCCTCCCAGCGCACCGAGCGCGGCGCCCGCGATGGCGAGCCGGGAGGCTCCCACGCGCTGCGCGCCCATCGCCGTGGCAGCGAAATCGATGACGAACGACGCGACCGTCAGCATGCCGAGCAGCGTGAGCGTGATCCAGCCGACGCGCTGGAAGTCGTCGGCCCAGGCCGCGACCACCAGCCCGCCGAACACGAGCGGCACACCTGGCAGCGCCGGCATTACTGCGCCCGCCAGCCCGCCGAGCACCATGAGCAAGGCGAGGCCCCACATCCACGCGTTGTTCCCTTCCATGAGCCAATCATGCACATTGCCGGCGCGTTAGTCACAGGATCGCCCTCCGCTTGAGCTTTTCGCTGCCCGCCACCCCGATCCTCGACGCGCTGCCCGCATTGCGAGCGGCCCTGCGGGCGCATCGCAACGCGGTGCTCGAGGCACCGCCGGGTGCGGGCAAGAGCACGGTGGTCCCGCTCGCGCTGCTGGATGAGCCCTGGCTCGGCGCGGGCCAGCGCATCGTCATGCTGCAGCCGCGCCGGATTGCAGCGCGCGCCGTGGCGCGCAGGCTCTCGCAGCTTGCCGGCTCGGAGCCCGGACAGCTCGTGGGCTACCGAACCCGGCTCGAAACCCGCGTCAGCGCTGCGACGCGCATCGAGGTGGTGACGGAGGGCATCCTGGCGCGCCGGCTGCAGGACGATCCAGCGCTGGAGGGCGTCGGTTGCGTGATCTTTGACGAGTTCCATGAGCGCAACCTGCAGTCGGACCTCGGCCTCGCGCTGGCACTCGATGCGCAGCGCCACCTGCGCGACGACCTGCGCCTGCTCGTGATGTCGGCGACGCTGGACGGCGCTGCGGTGGCGGCGGTGCTGGGCGATGCAGGTTCCGTGCGATCCGAGGGACGCGCCTTCGACGTCGCTACGCAGTACGCGGCGCCGGCGCCGGCCGGCGTCAACCGCTGGCCCGAACCCATCGAGCAGCGCGCTGCGCGCGTCGTCCTGCGCGCGCTGCAGTCCGATCCCGGCGACGTGCTCGTCTTTCTGCCGGGCACCGCGGAAATACGGCGCTGCTGCGATGCCATCGCTGCTGGAGCGGACGATCCGTCGCTGCAGGTCTTGCCGCTGTATGGCGATCTCGACGCCGCGGCACAGGATGCCGCGCTGCGTCCCGCGCCAGCGGGGCGCCGCAAAGTCGTCGTCGCCACGAACCTCGCGGAAACCAGCCTCACCATCGAGGGAGTGCGCGTCGTCGTCGATGCAGGACTCGAGCGCCGGCAACGCTTCGATCCGGGCAGTGGCATGAACCGCCTCGAGACCGTTGCGATTTCCCGCGCCTCGGCCGATCAGCGTCGCGGTCGGGCAGGACGCACCGCGCCGGGCGTGTGCTACCGGCTGTGGTCCGAGTCCGCGCACGGCTCGCTGTCGGCGCGGGCTGCTCCGGAAATCCTCGAGGCCGATCTCGCGCCCCTCGCGCTCGAACTCGCATGCTGGGGTGCGAGCGATCCGCACGCGCTGGCCTGGCTCGACCCGCCACCACTCGCGACCCTGGCGCAGGCGCGAGAACTGCTGTGCCGGCTAGAGGCGATCGACGAGCGTGGGCAGGCCACGGCGATTGGACGTCGCATGGCCAGCCTCGGCACCCACCCGCGGCTCGCACACATGATCGAGCGCGGCGCGGCGCTGGGCCTGGCTGATCTCGCCTGCGAGATCGCCGCGCTCGTCAGCGAGCGCGATCCGTTGCGCGCGCAGGGAATGCAGCGCGATCCCGACCTGCGTCACCGAGTGGATGTCTTGCGCGGCGCTCCGGCACCCCCGGGTTTCGCCGTCGATGGCCGGGCGTTGCAGCAGGTGCGGCGTGCCAGTGAATTGCTTGCCCGGCGCGTCAGCCGCGACAGCTCGGCGGGCATCCAGGGTCAGCCGCAACTCGCACGCGACCAGGCCGTCGGTCTGCTGCTGGCATTCGCCTACCCCGACCGCATCGGCATGGCACGTGGCGGCGAGGGCGGACGGTACCTGTTGAGCCAGGGCCGCGGGGCGGCACTGCCGGGTCCGTCGGCGCTGGCACGCAGCGAACTCATCGTCGCCGCCGAGCTCGATGCCGGCGCGCGCGAGGCGAAGCTGTACCTCGCGGCGCCCCTCGAGCGCGAACTGCTCGAACGGCATCTTGGTTCGCTCGTCACGGAGCAGGACGAAGTGGCCTGGGATACACGCACGGGCGCCGTCGTCGCGCGTCGGGTGCAGCGCCTCGGTGCGCTGGTGCTCGAAGAACGCGCACGGCGCGGCGGGACCGAAGCCGATACGCGTGCGGCGATGCTCGCAGGCATACGCGAACTCGGGCTCGACTGTCTGCCGTGGACCAAGGAGCTGCAGCAATGGCGCGCGCGGGTCACGTTGTTGCGCGACAGCGCGACGACGGCGGAACAGGCCACCGAATGGCCCGACGTGTCGGACGCCGCGTTGCTCGCGACGCTCGAGGACTGGCTCGCGCCGTGGCTCGATGGCGTCACTCGCCGCGATCACCTTGCGCGCGTCGACCTGCGCGGGGCGCTGCACGGCCTGCTCGACTGGAACGCGCAGCGCCGGCTCGACGAATGGGCGCCCACGCACCTGACCGTGCCCAGCGGTTCACGGATTGCAGTGGATTACTCCGGCGCGGCGCCGGCCCTGGCCGTCCGGTTGCAGGAGGTGTTCGGCTGGATGGAATCACCGCGGCTCGCGGGCGGTCGCGTCCCGGTCACGCTCGAACTGCTGTCGCCTGCGCGGCGCCCGGTGCAAGTTACCCGCGATCTCGCGAGCTTCTGGGCCCGGGGCTACGTCGACGTGAAGAAGGAGTTGAAGGGTCGCTATCCCAGGCACTACTGGCCGGACGATCCGTACGCGGCGACTCCCACGCGCAAGGTCCGGCCTCCCGGTGAGTGAGCAGGTTCAATGAGCGGGGATCGCCAACGCCATTTCGCGCTGCCGCAAGCCCTGGCAGTGCTGGCGCTGCTGGCGAGCGGGTGCACCCCGTTCCGCCCGGGGATGCCGTCCGGCCCCGCGGCCGGCGAGGAATCACCGGCATCGCAGCTGGGCGTGGGCACGGTGATCGCGCAGCAGGCACTCGCGCAGCTGGGCGCGCCGTATCGTTACGGTGGCGCAGATCCGGCTAAAGGCTTCGACTGCAGCGGTCTCGTCAGTTACGCGCACTCACGCGAAGGCATCAGCGTGCCGCGCACGGCCGCGGCACAATTCGCCGCTGCGCGCCGGGTGGATCCTGCTGCGCTGCGTGCGGGCGACCTGGTCTTCTTCCGGCTCGTTCCGGGCAGCCGCGAGGTGACGCACGTCGGCATCTACACCGGCCAGCGACGCTTCGTGCACGCGCCACAGACCGGCAGGAGCGTGGGCGAAGCTAGCCTCGATGATCCGTACTACCGCGAGCGCTTCGCAGGCGCTGGACGGCTGTATCCGGACCGGCCCGGCGAGGGTCCGCGCCTCGAATCCTCGCCTCGTTGAAGTCGCCGCCGCTCAGGCGTAGTGCGCGCGGCACTCGGCCTCGCGACCGCGTACGACGCGCTTGCCGGCGAGCGGTCCGTGCGTTTCGGTGACCACGGTGTGCTGGCCCTCGGAGTTCTCCGAGTCGTAATGGAAGATCCTCACCCAGTCGCGAGTACGCTTCAGCTGGTGCGCCAGGGCGGTGTTCGAATACAGCGCCGTGAATTGCCAGCCATCGCGCTCCGCATGCAGCACGGGCAGCCACTCTTCGTGCGCCGGATTGAAGCGAATCGGGGCGATGGTCGGCAGCGTGCCGGCAGTCGCCTGCTCGCGGTATTGCCGGTCGATCGCCAGCAAGGCCCCGACGGAGGGCACGGGTCCCGTGGCGGCGGGCGGCGCGGAACTGGCGTCACGACCGCGCACCAGCATCGCGCGCAGGTTGGCGCGGATCGCTGCGGCGCGGCGTGGGCCGACGCCCGGCACGTTCTCGAGCCTGCCGTCATGCGCGGCCAGTTCGAGTCCTTCGAGCGTATCGACGTGCAGTTCTTCGTGGATGCGTTCGGCGAGGCGATGTCCCAGGCCTGGCACCACGGTGAATAGCGCTACCGGATCCGCGGTGCCGCGCAGCCGCTCGAGCTGCGACCAGTGCCCGGTGCGGACCATCTCGATGATCGCCGTCGCGATGCCTCTGCCGACGTGCGGCAGGCGATCGAGGCCTGCGACGCCTTCGCGATCGACCAGCACGACGATTTCCGCGGCAGGCAGACGGCCGATCGTGTCGGCGGCCTTGCGGTAGGCGGCAACCCGATAGGGATTGGCTCCCTGCGCATGCAACAGGTCCGCGGCTTCACGCAGGCGGTCGGCAAAATCGAGCGCATGCGAACCGGATGCCGGCGAGACCACAGTCTTGACCGCGGTCTCGGCCTCTGCTGCCGTGATTCGTTCCATCTCCCGTTCGTCGCGCCCGCGGGGGCGACCTGTATAGCGAACTGAATGCTCGCGCCGATTGCGAGCCGCGACCATTCGGGTTTTACGAGAGGCAAGACAAACCGACTATGATCGGCTGGAACGATTCCGGGAATGCAGGGGAGCAGATCGTGCGCGCAGTGCTGCGCTGGCTGGGCCGAACCGTGGGGTCGTTGCTGACCGGGGTGCTGCTCGTCGGCCTCGGGTTCTACCTGCATTTCCTGTGGGCCGGGCCCGAGCTGAAGCCCTGGCACCGCGTGCGTCACACGGCCGAATTCACTGCAGCCGATTACGCCGCAGGCCGGGTCACGACGCTCGCGCAATACCGTGAACGCGAGCAACCGCTTCTGGACCAGGTCCGGGACGACATCACGCGGCACCTCGTCGCCGCCGACCGGCTGCCCTACAACCGGTTCAATCCGGGCAGTCTCAGCGACCCCGGCGTCTGGCCGTTCAACTGGAATCGCACGTTCGTCCTGCAGCCGGAAGGCGCGGCCATCGGTGGCGTGCTCTTGCTGCACGGCCTGACGGACTCCCCCTACAGCCTGCGCAGCATCGGCCTGGCGCTGGCAGCGCGCGGCTATCGCGTCGTCGGCCTGCGCCTGCCGGGGCACGGCACGGCGCCGTCGGGGTTGCTGACTTTCGAAGTGGAAGACCTCGAGGCAGCGACGCGGCTCGCGATGCGTGACCTGCGAGCCTCGCTGGGCGGGTCGCGGCCCATCCACATGATCGGTTACTCCAACGGTGCTGCGTTGGCCGTCAGCTACGCGCTCGACGCGAGGACGGACGCCAGCCTGCCCCGACCCGCAGGGCTGGTGCTGATATCGCCCGCGATCGGCATCAGCAGGCTCGCCGCCGTTGGCCGCATCCGTACCGGGCTGTCGGACCTGCAGGGCTTTGGACGCGCTGCGTGGCAGCTCATCGAATCCGAAGTCGACCCGTACAAGTACCAGTCGTTCAGTTTTCACGCGGCGGGAGAGACGCAGCGACTCACGAGCCGCCTCGCCAGGCGCATCGCCGCGATCGCAAGCCAAGGTCCGGTGCGCGGCATGCCGCCGATCCTCGCCTTCGTTTCGACCGTCGATTCGACCGTGCAGGCACCCGCGGTCATCGATTCGCTGCTCGGTCGGCTCGCGCCGGACGGCCACGAACTCGTGGTCTTCGACGTGAACCGGCTCGCGGTCGTGCAACCGATGCTGATCGCGGACCCGGCGCCGCTCACACGGCAGCTGCTGGCGCAGACGCATCGCCCGTTTGCGCTGACTCTGATCACGAACGCATCTGCCGCCACGCTGCAGGTTGCTGAGCGGCGGTCGCCCGCGCTCGGAGCGCCAGCGACCGAACGACCGCTCGGCCTGTCCTGGCCGCGCAACGTCTTCTCGCTGTCGCACGTGGCGCTGCCGTTCCCTCCCGACGATCCGCTGTACGGTTACGCCGCGCCGGTGTCGAGCCGCCACGTGCAACTCGGCAGGATCGAGATCCGCGGCGAAAACGGCGTGCTGAACGTCCCGAACTGGATGCTGACCCGGCAGCGCAGCAACCCGTTTCATTCCTACATCCTCGAACGGATCGAGTCCTTCACGGCGGGCGTGCCTTAGGAGCAGGCCGGGTCGTCTGGTAGGATTCGTGCAGCCGCGCAGGGGTGGACGCGCGGACCAGGACGAAGAATCAAAGGGGATCCGACCATGGCCGAAACGACTGCCGCTGGCAGCCAACCGACGACGCCCGCGCCGTCGCTGAAGCCGCCGCGCCGCAGCTTCAAGTCGTTCTTCTGGGGCAGCCTGGTCGGTGCGCTGATCCTGATCGGGCTCTACACGATGTTCATGCTGTGGTGGAGCTACTCCGAAGGCGAACGCGCCGGAGTGCTGCAGAAATTCTCCAGGCGCGGCTGGATCTGCAAGACGTACGAAGGCGAAGTCGCGCAGTACGTGGTGGGTGGCGTGGCGCCGCAGATCTGGTATTTCAGCGTCCGCGACGCCGCCGTTGCCGAGCAGCTGCACAAGACCGTTGGCCAGCAGGTGCGGATGCACTACGAAGAGCATCGTGGCTTGCCGACCACGTGCTTCGGCGAAACCGATTATTTCGTCGACCGCTTCGAGATCATCGGCGCGACTGAACCGGTCAGGCCGCCATCGGGTCGCAGCGTCGAACCCGCGGCGGCGCCCGCACCGGCACAGCCTGCTGCGCCACCACCCACGCAGCCCTGACGGCCAGTTGCCGGGGTGACGGCCGGTGGCCGCTCGCGACACAGCGGGCGCCGGTCCGGATTCGCGCTCTTCGACGTCGAGGCAGACGACCCGGCAGCCTGTTCCCGCCAGCGCGAACCTGGCCGGAATCGGGCCGCCGTGAAAACGTGCGGTCAGCTCGCTGCAACGACCCGCGATCGAAGCATGCGGAATCTCAGGCAGTGCGGCGAACGGGTAGGCACCGACGATGGCGAGCGGCCCGCACCCGCGACCGCGCTGGTCGGGCCGTCCATTGGCAATCTGCGGTTCGGTCCGGTCCCGATCTGCGGTTCTCGTCCAGGCGATCCCTGCGGTCGATCAACGAACTTCGTCCACCCTGACCCATGCCGAATACTGCGTCGAATCCGAACGTGTCCCCCAGGTGATGAGCCCGCTGCCGGAGCCGCCGGAACTATCGGCAGAGCCGCCGATCTGCAGCCATTCGCCGAGTCTTCCGGTCACCGTCGTATTGACGCTGCCGGTCGATACAGGCGCGTCATGGCCTGCACTGGCCAGACTCTGCTGACGCGACGAAATCTCTAGTGTCACGCGGTCACCGTGGACGCGCGGCGTCGCGTAAAACCCGGTCTGCACGTCGCGGAAGCCGGTCGACTGCGACACGACCGGCGGGTAGTACACTCCGCCGGTGACCGTCATGGACGTGAACGGGCGCGACTGTCCGAGCGAAACGTAGGTCTCATAGCCTTCGAGGGCCCGCACGCTCGCGACGTTGCGGATGTCGTCGCCCGCCGTGCTGTGGCGGACGACGACCTGTCCGCCGGCGCTGGTCGCGGGCGGGCGGTTGACGCCGATCTGCACGTCGCCCGACCCGACCGTGCCGGAGCCGCGTACCGACGTGCCGCTGCCCCGCGCGCTCGTGGCCTGGCCGACTGTAATCAGCAGTTGCCGCGGTGCGCGGTCGAGCCTCGCGACGGCTTCACGCAGCTCACTGAGTGTCGCCGCATCCGTGCGTACGAGCAGCACGTTGCCGGTGCCGGTGATGGCCGACCCCTGCGGCACGAGCGGCTGCAGGATCGGCAGCAGGTCTTCCGCCGTGCGGTAGCGCAGTGGAATCGTCTCGAGCGACTCTGCCTGCACGACCGGCGCGACGACCAGCATGAGGTTCAGGCAGCCGGCACACAGTGCCAGCAGGACGAAGACAGATCGCGCAGCGCGTCTCATGCGAGCGCCTGCTCAATGGTGGTGATGAGCAGGTCCATGCCCGCCGGCTCCTGATCGTGCCGACAGACGAAGCGCTGGTGCGGCCCGAGCTTGTAGTACCGGAACGGGCCGCGATCGAGCGCAGCGACCGCCGGCCCGGGCAGTCGTACGAACAGCATGTTGATATCGACCTTGCCGACCAGCTCGACCCCCCGGATGGCCTGCAATCGGCGGGCCAGCCGGGCCGCGTTGGCATTGGACCGGCGCGCTCGCTCGAGCCAGCGCTCGTCGGCCAGGTAGCGCTCCAGCTGGGCAGACAGGAAGCGCGCCTTCGACACGACCTGGCCGCCACGTTTCATCAGGAACGGTACCCGCGCAGCCACCGCGGGATCGAACACCAGCACGGCCTCGGCGTTCATCGCGCCGTTCTTGGTCGCCCCGAACGATACGACGTCGATGCCGGCACGCCACGTCATCTCGGCCGGACTGCACCCGAGTGCGGCGATGGCATTGGCGAAGCGCGCGCCGTCGAGATGCACGAGCAGTCCGTGACGATGCGCAACTTCGCCGAGTTCCCGCAGCTCCGCGATCGAGTACAGCGTGCCGAAATCCGTCGGTTGCGTCAGGTTGAGCGCGAAGGGCTGCACGCGCGTCGCGTCGCCACGGCCCGCCAGCGCGAGCGCTGCATCCAGCGCAGCCGCATGCAGCTTGTAGCTGTCGCCGGCGAGCCCTGCGAGTTTCGCGCCGGTGAACAGTTCAGGAGCGCCGCACTCGTAGACGTTGATGTGCGCCGTCTCGTGGCAGTAGATCGCGCCGTACGGACTTGCCAATGCGGCCAGTGCGACGGCGTTGGCGCCCGTGCCGGTCGCCACCGGGAACGCCACCAGCCCGTCGTGTTCGAACACGCGGCGGAACCGGGCGGTCATCGCGTGCGTGAAGTCGTCGTCGCCATACGGGGCGGCCGTCCCGCGGTTTGCGGCCACCACGGCCTCGAGCAGCTCGGGCGCGACGCTGCCGACGTTGTCGCTGCGGAAATCGTAGACTTCGACGCTCATTGGGCGCGTGAACGAACCTGTGACAGTGCACATCCTACTTGAGACCGGACGGCTGCGGCTGCGGCGATTTGGTCCAGCTGACGTCGACCTGCTGGTGGCGCTGGATGCGGATCCGCAAGTGATGCGCTACATCACCTACGGCCGGCCGACGCCGCGTGCGGCTTATGTCGAAACCTACCTGCCGCGGTGGTTCGCCATGTACGAGACGCAGCCGGGACTGGGGTATTTCGCCGCCGAACGCCGTGACACGGGCGAGTTCCTGGGATGGTTCCACCTGCGCGACGATCGTATCGAGCCGGAGTACGTCGAACTGGGCTACCGCTTCCGGCGCTCGGCCTGGGGCTTCGGGTATGCAACCGAGGGCGCCCGCGCAATGCTCACGCACGGATTCGACGGGCTGGGAATCGAGCGGATTTCGGCCCGCACGCTGCTCGGCAACCGCGCCTCGCAGCGCGTGATGGAAAAGTGCGGGCTGCGGCGCGCCGGCGCATTCGTCTACGCCCAGGACGTCATCGATGGCCGCAGCGAGGCAGAGCGTGCGGCGGTGAAATACGCGATCACGCGGCCTGAGTGGGACGCGCTTTCGCGGTAAGGAATTTCTCGCAGCTGGCGCGGCTCGCGTCTTGCTCCGGCAGCTTGCGGCAGATCTCGCCCGTGCGCGCGCGCAGGGCAGCGACCACCCTGGCCGCCTCGCCGGTCTGGCCCCATTCCAGCAGCTTCGCGTCGAGTTGCTCGAGCCGCATGCGCGTGCGCTGGTAGAACGCGTCCGGCGTCCCGTCGAGTTCGCCGAGCACCGAGAGCCCCGCCCGCTCGATGCCCTGCACGTCCTCGGGCGTCATCTCCAGCATGCCCACGAGGTAGTTGTAACCCCACTGGAAGCGCGTGGCCGGCCCCTTTGCCCCAGCGTAAGCACGCGCCAGCCAGTCCACGGCTTCCTGCTTGCGGCCCGCCTTCTCGGCGAGGTCGGCCAGGTCGAGCATGAAGTAGTAGGGGGCCCGGGACTTCTCCAGTTCGGCGGTCAACAGCGCGTTGGCCTCCGCGTCGAGGCCCGCTTCCCAGTACAGGTTGGCGGCTGCATTGATCGCCGCCTGCCGCGCGTAACCCGCCGGCGTGGTGGCATCGACGTGCGCGACGGCCTGGCGTGCCGCGTCGAGCAGTGCCGGCGGCAGCGGCGCGTCCGGAGCGTCGAGCATGGCGAGCAGCACGCGCGCGCGAACGCGCAGCAGTTCTTCCGGCGCCGACAGCGGCTTGGCTTCGCCGCCGAGCTGCGCGAGCGCGTCGCTCCACGCGCGCGTGAGCTGGGTGCGCTCTGGGGTGTTGGCACTCGAGAGCACGCCGATCACGTCCTCGGGGCCGTACAGCAGGTTGTCGACGTTTGCCGCCTGGACCGCCGGCGACGGCAGCACGCCCAGCAGTCTGCGGCGAGCATCGGCGCGCTCGAGCCCGTCGAGGGCCGGCTTGCCGGGTTCCGACGCAGCGGCAGCGGCACCGAGGTAATCGAAGAAGAATCGCGCGCATTCCGCCGGCAGTTCGGCGGGGCAGCGATTCGCGAGCGCGCGGAAGGTGGCCGGCTGCCGGCCGGCCGGCAGCACGTGGCCGGCGTCGGTGCTCCAGGAGTAATACGCGAGCAGCTTCCAGTCGTTCGACGTGACCGCTCCGCCGCTGCCCGCGGCTGCAAGGATGTCGCTGACGGGACGCGCACCGGCGAGCGCGACGTCGAGAATCCTGGCGTAGCGCGCGACGTCGACGCCACCCGGCAGGCGCGTGATTTCCGTCCCGTCCGGCTTGAACAGGATCATCGTCGGGTAGCCGATCACGCCGAAGCGCTCGCCGTGCCGCTGCGCACCGGGCGTGTCTCCGTCGAGGTAGACGGGCACGAACAGGCGTGAGCGTTCCTGGAACTCGCGCTTGCTGAAGATCGTCGTCTTGATCTGTGCGCAGGGCGGGCACCACTCGGCACCCCAGTACAGGAACACCGGCTTGTTGGCCGCCTTGGCGGCCGCAAACGCCGCGTCGACGTCGCCGCCGAACCAGTCGATGCCCGGCGGCAGGTGGCTTTCGCCGGCGCCTGCCTGCGCGGCGGTCGTTGCAGCGGCCGACTTCGGCTCGGGCGGTGGGGGCCGCTCGTCCTTGCGCCGGTCGCAGCCGGCCAGCAGGAGTGCGGCGACGAGGGCTCCGAAGACGGCTGATTGCAGCTTCATTGCAGGCATAGCGCGCGGGCGCGGCGAGGTAAGGGACGCGCAGGATACGCCGTGTCCCCGGGACGCCGCAAAAAGCCGTCATTGCGCCGGCCGGCAGCTGCCTCTATCGTCCTCGCTCCGCAAGGAGACCGTCGCATGGCCGATGCTCATGGCTCGTCCGCGAGGGCGATCCTCTACGCCTTCCTCGCCAACTTCGGCATCGCCATCACCAAGACGGGCGCGGCGATCCATACCAATTCGGGCAGCATGCTCGCCGAGGCGATCCACTCCTACGCGGACTGTGCGAACCAGGCGCTGTTGTTCCTGGGCTTGAAGCAGGCCGAGAAACCGGCGACGCGCGACCACCCGCTCGGCTTCGGCAAGGCCACCTATTTCTGGAGCTTCGTCGTCGCCCTGCTGCTGTTCAGCATGGGCGGGTTGTTCTCGATCTACGAAGGCTGGCACAAGCTGCACGCGCCCGAACCGCTCAACAGGGTGTGGATCGCGCTGTCGGTGCTGGCCGTCGCCATCGTCCTCGAAACGGGCAGCCTGCTTGGGGCGCTGCGCGAGATCCGCAAGATCCGGCGTGGCCGCCGGTTCGGGGAGTGGCTCGAGCACACGCGCAATGCCGAACTCGTCGTCGTGCTTGGCGAGGACATCGCGGCACTCGCGGGCCTGGTGATCGCGTTCGTGTTCCTGACGCTTGCGCTGGTCACCGGCGACACGCGCTGGGACGCGGCCGGCTCGATCGTCATCGGCACGGTGCTGATCCTCGTTGCGGCCTTCATCGCCGTGCGCATCCAGTCGCTGCTGATCGGCAAGTCCGCGGAGCCGCGGCTCGAACAGAACATCCGCGGCATCATCAACCGCGACCCGGCGATCGAGGAACTGCTGAACACGATCACGCTGCAGATGGGGCCGAAGGTCGTGCTCGCCGCGAAGGTGAAGATGCGGGCAGGCCTGTCGATCGAAGAGGCCGTGGCTCACCTGAACGAGCTTGAAGTCGAGATCAAGCAGCTGCACCCGGAGGTCGGCTGGTGCTTCGTCGAGCCCGACGTCACCGACTGATCGCTGCCAGCTCGTAGACGAGCCGCGCGGCCGGCGTCGCCGTCGACCGCATCCACGCGGCCACGCCAGTCGCTCATGTCATTCTGCGTTTCGTTCATGCGTCACGTTCCAGCACGATCTCTCCACTGCGCACGACCATGCTGCACGGATTGAAGCCGATCCAGTAACCGAGTTCGTCCGGCGTATCGATCGACCAGGCCGCGAAGTCCGCCCGGAAACCTGGCGCGACCTGACCGAGCCGAGCACCCAGCCCGAGCGCGCGGGCCGCATGGCGCGTGACGCCGTCGAGCACCTCGCCGCTCGTCATGCCGAACAGCCGGCGCGCCATGTTCATCGCGGTCTGCAGCGACGCGCCGGGCGCCGAGCCGGGATTCGCATCGGTCGCGACGGCCATGGGCACGCCGTGCGCGCGGAACAGGTCGAGCGGTGGCGGGCGTGGGTCGGCCAGGACGTAATACGCGACGGGCAGCAGCACCGCCACGGTGCCGGCCCGCGCCAGTGCGATCGCGTCTTCAGCCTTCGCGTATTCGAGATGATCGCAGGCGAGCGCACCGTGACGGGCAGCCATGCGACTGCCGCCGATGTTGCTGAGCTGCTCGGTATGCAGCCGCACCGGCCAGCCGTGCGCCCTCGCGGCGGCGAACAGCCGGTCGCACTGCGTCGAGCTGAACGCGATGCTCTCGCAGTAGGCATCCACCATGTCGACCAATGGCGGCCGCCGCTCCGGCGCGAGCGGGAGAAGGCCGGGGCGAGGGCCGCTTTCCTGCGCGAAGCGCGGCAACCACTCGCGACAGACCAGGTCGATGTAGTCGTCCTCGCGTCCCGTGAATTCAGGCGGCGTCGCGTGGGCCGCGAGCAACGAAGTCACGACGGTCACCGGCAACCGTTGCTCCAGCACGCGGGCCGCGAGCAGCATGCGACGCTCCGACTCGAAATCGAGGCCGTACCCCGACTTGATCTCGACCGTCGTCACGCCTTCCTGCAGCAGCGCGCGCAGGCGTGGCTCGCTGCGACGCGCGAGTTCATCGACACTGGCGGTGCGAGTGGCGCGCACGGTGTTCAGTATGCCGCCGCCCTCGCGCGCGATGTCGGCGTAGCTCGTGCCGGCGGTGCGGCGCGCGAATTCCGCGGCGCGCTGGCCGCCGAAGACGAGGTGCGTGTGGCAGTCGATGAGCCCGGGCGTCAGCCAGCGACCCGCGAGCTCGACCGTGCGTTCGGCGGCGATGCCGGCCGGCAGGTCTTTGGCCGCACCGACCCACGTGATCGTGTCGCCCTCGGTGACGACGGCGCCGTCCGCGATGACGCGGCGATCGTCGTCGCAGGTGAGCAGGGAGAGGTTGCGCCAAATGCTGCGCATTTGAGGGGATAGGGGTTGGGGGATAGGGGTTAGCCGGAGGGGAAGGCGCAGGCTGCAACTGCAGTGGCTTCAATCAAGAAACGGGAGATTCAGGCCGTGCTCGCGCGCGCAAGCAGCCGCGATCTCGTAACCCGCGTCTGCATGACGCATCACGCCGGTTGCGGGGTCATTCCAGAGCACACGCTCGATGCGTCGTGCCGCGGCGTCCGTGCCGTCGCAACAGATGACCACACCGGAGTGCTGCGAGTAACCGATGCCGACGCCACCGCCGTGATGGATCGACACCCAGGTTGCGCCGCTCGCCGTATTCAGCAGCGCATTGAGCAATGGCCAGTCGGCGACGGCGTCGGAGCCGTCCTTCATCGCCTCGGTCTCGCGGTTCGGGCTCGCGACCGAGCCGGAGTCGAGGTGATCGCGCCCGATCACGAGCGGCGCCGTGAGCTCGCCGCGCTGCACCATCTCGTTGAACGCGAGGCCGAGCCGATGACGCTGGCCGAGCCCCACCCAGCAGATGCGCGCCGGCAGGCCCTGGAACTGGATGCGTTCGCGCGCCATGTCGAGCCAGCGGTGCAGGTGCGGGTCGTCGGGGATCATCTCCTTCACCTTCTGGTCGGTGCGGTAGATGTCCTCGGGATCACCGGACAGCGCGGCCCAGCGGAACGGGCCGATGCCGCGGCAGAACAGCGGCCGCACGTACGCGGGCACGAAACCCGGGAAGTCGAACGCGTTCGTGACGCCCTCGTCGAACGCGACCTGCCGGATATTGTTGCCGTAATCGAACGTCGGGATGCCGAGCTGCTGGAAATCGAGCATGGCTCGCACGTGCCGCGCCATCGACTTGCGCGCCGCGCTTGCGACGGTTGCCGGGTCGCTGGCGCGCAGCTTGTCCCACTGCTCGACGGTCCAGCCTGCGGGCAGGTAACCATTGATCGGATCGTGCGCCGACGTCTGGTCAGTGACGGCATCGGGACGCACCCCGCGTCGCAGCATCTCGGGCAGCAATTCCGCGGCGTTGCCGAGCAGGCCGACCGAGATCGCCTTGCCTTCGCGCATCGCACGCGCGATCAGTTCGAGCGCTTCGTCGAGCGATTCGACACCGACGTCGAGATAACGCGTCTCGAGCCGCTTCTTGATGCGATCGCGGCGGCACTCGATCGCGAGCATCGAGGCGCCTGCCATCGTTGCCGCGAGCGGCTGCGCGCCACCCATGCCGCCGAGTCCCGCGGTGAGGATCCATTTGCCGGTCAAGTTGCCGTTGTAATGTTGACGACCTAACTCAACAAAGGTTTCGAATGTTCCCTGCACGATGCCCTGGCTGCCGATGTAGATCCATGAGCCGGCCGTCATCTGGCCGTACATCATGAGCCCCTTGCGGTCGAGCTCGTGGAAGTGTTCCCACGTCGCCCAGCGGCCGACGAGGTTCGAGTTCGCGATCAGGACACGTGGCGCATCGGCGTGCGTGCGGAACACGCCCACGGGTTTGCCCGACTGCACCAGCAGCGTCTCGTCGTCGCCGAGTTCGCGCAGGCAACGCACGATGCGGTCGTAGGACTCCCAGTCGCGCGCGGCGCGGCCGATGCCGCCGTACACGACCAGCTCGTCCGGGCGTTCAGCGACGTCCGGATCAAGGTTGTTCATGAGCATGCGCAACGGCGCTTCGGTGAGCCAGCTGCGCGCGCTGAGTTCCGTTCCATGGGCAGCGCGGATCGGACCCCGCTGGGTCCGGTAGCGGTTCGAGTTGTTCATGCGCGCCTTATAGCACCCCTGCCGTAGCCGGATTGAGCCCCAGTGGGTCTGCGTCAGCGCGGGCGGCGGGCGTCATGACGATCAGGCCATTACGCGCACGACCTCGCGTTCGACGAGGTCGGCGATGCTTTGGCTCGCGGCGAGGAGGTGCGCGATCTCGGTGCCGGCGCGCTCGTTGAATTCGGCATCCTTGATCGATTTCAGGTTGATGCGCGCGTTGTAGGCCGCACCCTTCACCCCCGCGAGGGCGACGAGGGCGCCGACTCCGGCGTCGGTAATCATCACGTCGTTGCCGCAGCGCGCGGCGAGCAGGCACAGTTCCAGTGCCATGTGGCACTGCCGGGCGGTCTGCAGCGGGACCTCGGTGGCGTGCCTGTAGCCGGCCTGCAGCGCCTGGCTGCGCGCGGCCTTCTGGTCGGGCGTGTCCTTCGGCATGCGCAGGGCGTCCATGACGCCGTTGAAGGCCTGCGTGTCCGCGTCGACCGCGGCCAGCAGGAGATCCTTGACGCCTTGCGCCCGTGCGGCCAGAGCGTCCAGTTCTTCGTAGCGGCCGGCAAACTCGGCCTTGCCGGCCGTGAGGTTCGCGACCATCGCGGCCAGCGCCGCGCCGATCGAGCCTGCCAGCGCGGCGATCGAACCGCCGCCCGGAGCCGGTGTGTCGCGCGAGACCTCGTCGACGAACTCGCCGACCGTCTTGCGGACCAGGTCACCGGCGGGGCGGGGCAGGCCCAGTACCTTCTTCTCCGTTTCGAATGGCGCGACGTCGCGCAGGCCCATGGCCTGCACCGCGGTTTCGATCACGTCGCCCACCGGGAGCCCGGTGGACTTGCGCATGCGACGCAGGTAGTAGCGACCCGACTCCAGCATGGCGTCGAACGGGACCACGCCGACGATCTCGGAACCGGTGACCGCAATGCCGCGCTGCGCGGCCTCCTCCCGCGCGGCCTCCAGGACCGCATGGGCCGGCGTCACCTTGAAATTGGTCAGGTTGGTGGAGATCTGCGCGCGACGGTACTTGTCGACCACCCAGCCGACCGCCTTGACGTGCGAGAAGCGGCCGTCCGCGTACACGGGCCTTCCCTCGACCGTCTCTGCCGGGTAGCCGAGTGCGGCGTAGCGGGCGGCCAGGTCCCTGTCGTGGGCGTCGCGGTAATGCGTCGCGAGCGCGTCCCATGACTTCGCGACATGATCGCAGGCGCCGCAGGGGAAGCGGTCCCTGCCGAACACCACCGCCTCGCCCTTGTAGTAGAAAGGCGCGACGTTGCCGCTGCGCTTGTGGCGGCCGCGCTCGCGCAGGTTGTAGGCGATGTCGTCCGCGTACCGCTTGTCGGTGGTTGCAAGGTTGACGTTGTAGGCGATCAGGAACTCGCGCGCGCCGATGATGTAGGCGCCGGACAGCGGATTGTGCCTGGCCGGGCCGAAATCGGGCCTCCAGTCCGGCTGCGCCAGCCTGCTTGCCAGCCCCTCGTACTCGCCGGCCCGCACTGCGGCAAGGTTGCCGCGGGACGGGCTCGTTGCGGCGTGCTCGTAGAGGTACACCGGGATGCCGAGGTCGCCGATGCGGCGGCCGCATTCCCTTGCCAGCGCCACGCAGTCGGCCATGGTGACACCGGCGACAGGCACGAAGGGGCAGACGTCCATCGCGCCCATACGCGCGTGGCTGCCGTGATGCTGCGTCATGTCGATGGTCTCGGCGGCGCGCTTGCCGGCGCGGAAGGCCGCCTCGACCACCGCCTCCGGCGGGCCGACGAAGGTGACCACCGTGCGGTTGGTGTCTTCGCCCGGATCGACGTCGAGCAGCGTCACGCCACGGACAGCCTCGATCTCCGCCGTGATGCTGCGGATCACCGCGGCATTGCGCCCTTCGGAAAAATTGGGCACGCATTCGACCAGCTTGCTCATGTCCGGCTCCGCAACGCTTGTGACGTCATAGGGTACTGACAGGTTAACTCGTTGCACGCGGCCGCGTCGTACACCACGCCGGATGACGTGGGACGTTTCGGACCGGCACAGCGGCCGACTCGCGTGGAATCCGTACGGGATATCATTCCGGCCGTCACTGGAGCCGTCCGCTCCCGGAGAGCCGCATGATCCGCGCCTTTTTCATCCTCTCGCTGCTGCAGCTCGTCGCGTTCTGGAAGATCCTGCCGCGCATGGGCTTCCCCGCCTGGCTCGCGATCATGGCGTCGATTCCGCTCGTGAACCTGGTCCTGCTGTATTACATCGCGCTGTCGCCGTGGCCGCGCGAAGGCCGCTGGAACGGCCCAGGGGACAGCCAGGGCGACGCGAAATTCTGATAACGTTGCCCGGCATTCGCCGCGCGTCGCGCGGCACGAAACCACCTTAAGGACGCAGACATGGCCGGCCCGAACGCACCCGATCCCCGCATGGACGTCAATGACCTCTATCGCGAAGACACCTATTCCGATCGCAAGGTCGGCACGATCCGCGTGATGACGCCGGTCAGGTCGGACGGGTCAACCGATCCTGCGCGCGCGTCCATCTATGTCGGCCAGGCGCAGATCATGACGCCGGCCGGAGTGCTGCCGCTGTCGTTTGAAATCCCGGCGGCCAACCTCGCCGAGGCCTGCGCGGGCTTTGCCGAAGGTGCCAAGATCGCTTTCGACGAGACGATGAAGGAGCTGCAGGAGATGCGCCGGCAGCAAGCGTCGTCGATCGTGATTCCGGATGCCGGCGCCGCCGCTGCGCTGGGCCAGGGCGCCCCGCCCCGGGGAAAGATCCAGTTTCCCTGAGGGGAAGGGGTTAGGGGTTGGTCAGAGGGCCGGCGATGCCGGCCTTCCGGCATTTGACCCACGCCCGGCGGCCCGTCCTTCAGGCCGTGTTCCCTGTCGATGATCCACTAGTCGCTTGCTCCTTTTACGTAGCCGGCTGAGGTGGTTACGCCAAAGTGAGACGCAGTTTTGCTGCAGAGCAGCAAAAAGGGTCTAGGATCTCTTCAAGTCGATGTTCCGGCGCGCCATTGCGGGAGACCAGACCCGCGGATTGCACGGCGCGATGACCGCCAGGCGGCACGCGCGGCACCGACGGAGGAGACGATCATGGAGATGTCCTGGCTGGAGACTTGCCAACTGCTTGGCCTCGACCTGCTGGCCGTCATGCTGGTCGTCCTCGCAGGTCTGGACCGGCTCGAGCATGCGTGGCATGCGGTAGGGGGAAAGGCGCGCAGCCAGCGCCGCCGGAGGCCTCAGCGCCCGAGCGAGGCGACGCAGGTCGCGACGGTCTGCGGCGAATAGTCCGTAAAGCGGCCCTCGCGCGACCTGCGCTGCCGCCATTCCCACGGCGCCACCCGATCGGCCGGTGGCAGCCGCCAGAGCCCCCGTCCCAGGTCCCGCGCCGCTTTTTCATAGGCGCAGTACGCGGGTTCGTCGGCGTAGCGGCGGTACGCCCATGCATCGCCGGACTTGATCATCGCCGCATTGATGTCCTGCCCGTCGAGCCACACGCGCGCGACCAGCCGGTCATAGCGATCCTGCTCGAACGGTTCCACCTCGACCGCCTTGCCGAAGATGAGCTGCGACAGCGCGGCCTTGGCCGCCTTGCCGTGCGGCTCCCCACGACCAGCAGCAGAGCGAGCAGGGAAACGACGGTTCGCAGCGTGCGCATTGCCGCATTCTGCCTGCGTGAGACGGGAATCTGCGGCAACTGCGGCCAAAATCGCGGCGGCAGCCCGCGGTGCAATTGCTAGCGTGCTGCGTGTCGGGCCAGGACGGCCCCTCACTGGAGGTTCGCTTGGACGCTTCCCCGTTTCCCACGCCGGCACGTGCCCTGCGGTGGTCCAGCGGCATGCGGTCGGCGGGTCTCACGCTGCTCTGCCTGGGCTTGTTGTGTGTCCCGCCAGGTGCACTCGCGCCGAGCCACGCCGCTGGTGCGTGCAGACCCGGCACGTCACGCCAGGTCTACGCGCCGCGCAGCTTTCTCGGCTACGCCTGCCGCGACGATCGCTGCAATTCGCACAAGGCCGGTTTCGACTGGGCGGAGCGCAACGGGATCGCCGACGCTCGTGCCTGCACGTCGCGAAACGACCCGGCATTCGCGGAGGGATGCCGCGCCTTCGCGGAGGAGGCCGTGACCCCGGAGCAGGCCGGCTTCGAGTGGGCGCGCGAGAACGAACTGGAGGATCGCTGCCACTGCGCCGGCGCCGGGGCGGGCTTCGAGGCGGGCTGTGCGGCCTACGTCACCGGGTTTGCGCGGTGACGGTGGGACGAGCGGTGCGCGCTGTGCGACGAATCGTTACCGGGGCTCAGGCCGCCCCGCTAAGCTCCCGCGGTGACCCTCGACGACCTCCGCCGCAACCGCAACCTGCTCTTCTGGGCACTGCACACGCTCGGCTGGAGCGCGTACCTCATTACCCAGTACCTCGGTGCGCTGCTGTATGAGAAGCCGACGTCCTACATCAAGGTCGTGCTCGCGGCGGCCGGCGCCGGGTTCCTGCTCTCGGCGCCGTTGCGCTACCTCTATCGGCGTCTCTGGGGACAGCGGTTCGTCGTGGTCGTCCCGGCCGTGCTGTTCGCGTCCTGGTTCGTCGCGCTCGGTTGGCGCGTCATCATCAATTCGTCGTACCTGCACTGGGTCGAAACCGGGTCGATGGCCGGCGAGCCGTGGTACGGCATCTTCGTCGGCACCCTCAGCTCCACCTACCTGCTGCTGTGCTGGTCGGGGCTGTACTTCGGCATCAAGTACTACGAGGCGCTGCAGGACGAGCGCGAATCGATGCTGCGCGCCTCCGCGCTCGCGCAGGAGGCCCAGGTGAAGATGCTGCGTTACCAGCTGAACCCGCACTTTCTCTTCAACACGCTCAATGCCATCTCCACGCTGATCCTCGACAACCAGGGCAGGATCGCCAACCAGGCCGTCGGACGGTTGTCGGACTTCCTGCGCTACACGCTCGACCAGGACCCGATGAAGAAGGTCACGCTGCGGCAGGAACTCGACGCACTGAACCTCTATCTCGGCATCGAGCAGTTGCGGTTCGGCGACCGCCTCAAGCTCGACTACGACGTCGACGAGAGCGTGACGCAGGCCCTGGTGCCTTCGCTCGTGCTGCAGCCGCTGGTCGAGAATTCGCTCAAGTACGCCGTGGCGCCGCGCGAAGAAGGCGGCCGGCTGCGCATCGAGGCACGCGAAGAGCAGGGCCGGCTGAAGCTCGTCGTGCAGGACGACGGCCCCGGACTGCCCGTCGGCGTTGAACTCGGTGCCGGCCGGGGCGTAGGTTTCCGCAATACCCGCGAGCGGCTCGCGGTCCTCTACGGTGACCAGCAGAAACTCGCCGTGCGCTTTTCCAGGCCGGGCCTGCGGCTCGAGATCACGATGCCATTCGAACGCGCGACACAACCGACATGACGATCCGCACCCTCATCGTCGACGACGAACCCCTGGCGCGGCGCGGCCTCGAGCTGCGGCTCAAGGACGCGGCCGACATCACGATCGTGCGCCAGTGCGCCAACGGCCGCGAGGCAATCGCCGCCATCGACGAGGAAGCGCCGGACCTCATGTTCCTCGACATCCAGATGCCGGGCCTGTCGGGGCTGGAGGTGGTCGCGCAGGTGCCGCAGGAAAGCATGCCGATGGTCGTGTTCGTGACCGCATTCGACCGCTACGCCATCAACGCGTTCGAGGCCCACGCGCTCGACTACCTGCTCAAGCCCGTGGACGACGCGCGTCTCGCGGCCGCCCTCGACCGGGTTCGCGCGCAGTGGCAGCAGCAGCAGGCGATCGCACAGCGCGAGCAGCTGATGGCGCTGCTCGCCGAGGTCCAGGGCAACGGCGAGCTCTCGCCGGAGACCGCTGCTGCGGCCGGCGCTGCCGGTGCGGCCGGCAGCCGCCGCTACGCGAGGATGCTGCCGATACGGTCGGGTCGCGAGACCATCCGGCTCGACGTGACCACCATCGACTGGATCGACGCCGCGGGCGACTACATGTGCCTGCACGCGGATGGGCAGACGCACGTGCTGCGCGCAACGATGAAGGAACTCGAGGACATGCTCGATCCGCAGGTGTTCCAGCGCGTGCACCGTTCCACGATCGTCAACCTGGCTCGCGTGCGCTCGCTGCGGCCGCACCTGAACGGCGAATGCTTCCTCAAGCTGCAGTCGGGACAGGAAGTGAAGCTGAGCCGCAGCTTCCGCGACAAGGTGGAACTGTTGCTCGACCGGTCCGGTGCTGCGCCGGGGAAATAGTGGGGAAGGAAACAGGGAAACAGGGGACGCTCACCTGTTTCCCTACAGTCGCGCTGCGAGCCGCGCTCCCTGGTCGATTGCGCGCTTGGCATCGAGTTCCGCGGCAACGGCCGCGCCACCGATCTTGTGCACGGTGATGCCGGCGTGCCGCAGTGGCTCGTACAGGTCGCACAACGGCTCCTGTCCCGCGCACAGCACCACGTTGTCGACCTCGAGCAGCGTGGGACTGGCGCGTGCCTCGCCGAAGCTCACGAGCAAGCCGCGTGCGTCGATGGTTTCGTAGTTCACGCCACCCATCATCTCGACGCGCTTCATGCGCAGCGCCGCCCGGTGAATCCAGCCGGTGGTCTTGCCGAGGCCCTTGCCCAGCGGTGTGGCCTTGCGCTGCAGCAGGTAGACGCGGCGTGCCGGCGGTTCGACGGCAGGCGCCGCCAGTCCGCTGCGCGCCACTGCCGGATCGGTGACGCCCCATTCGCGCTGCCACGCGGCGAGGTCGAGCGCGCTCGAATGCCGGTCCGAGACGAGGAACTCGGCCACGTCGAAGCCGATGCCACCGGCGCCGATCACGGCGACGCGCGGTCCGCATTCGCGACGACCCAGCAGGACCTCCGCATACCCGAGCACGCGGCCCGACGCGCGGTGCTCGTCGGCCCCGGGAATCGAGGGATTGCGGGGCGTCACGCCGGTCGCCAGCACGACCTCGTCATAGCCGCCGTCACGCAGCAACGGCACGTCGGCGCGCACGCCCAGGCGCACGTTGACTCCCGTGACCTGCAGTCGCCGCCGGAAGTAGCGCAGCGTCTCGCCGAATTCTTCCTTGCCCGGCACGCGCCTGGCCAGGTTGAACTGGCCGCCGATCTCGGCGGCAGAGTCGAACAGGTCGACCTGGTGGCCCCGCCCGGCGAGCACGGTGGCGCACGCGAGCCCGGCAGGCCCGGCACCGACGACCGCGAACCTGCGCGGCTTCGTCGCCGGTTGGTAGCGCAGTTCCGTTTCGTGGCCGGCGCGCGGGTTGACCAGGCACGAGGCGATCTTGCGCTGGAAGACGTGGTCGAGGCAGGCCTGGTTGCAGGCGATGCAGGTGTTGATCTCGTCCGCGCGTCCCGCGGCCGCCTTGTTCACGAAGTCCGGGTCTGCGAGCAGCGGACGCGCCATCGACACCATGTCGGCATCGCCGCCGGCGAGAATCTGCTCGGCGACGTCGGGCGTGTTGATGCGATTGGTCGCGCACAACGGAATGCCGACCTGCCCCTTGAGCTTGCGCGTGACCCAGGCAAACGCGGCGCGCGGCACGGACGTCGCGATCGTGGGCACGCGCGCTTCGTGCCAGCCGATGCCGGTGTTGATGATGGTGGCGCCCGCCCTTTCGATCGCCTGCGCGAGCTGTACCACCTCGTTCCAGTCGCTGCCCTCGGGCACGAGATCCAGCATCGACAACCGGTAGACGAGAATGAAGTCCCTGCCGACGGCGGCGCGCGTGCGCGCGACGATCTCGAGCGGCAGCCGGATGCGGTTCTCGAAGCTGCCGCCCCAGCCGTCGGTGCGCCGGTTCGTGTGCGCCGCGATGAACTGGTTGATGAAATAGCCCTCGGATCCCATGATTTCGACGCCGTCGTATCCGGCCTCGCGTGCCAGCGAGGCGCAGCGCACGAAGGCGCGGATCTGTCGCTCGATCCCGCGCGCGCTCAACGCGCGCGGAGTGAACGGCGAAATCGGCGACTTCAGGCGCGAGGGCGCGACGGCCAGCGGGTGATAGCCGTAGCGGCCCGTGTGCAGGATCTGCAGTGCGATGTGGCCGCCTTCGGCGTGCACCGCAGCCGTGATCGGCCGGTGCCGCGCAGCGGCAGCGCGCGTCGTGAGACGGCCGGAGAAGGGTGCGGCCCAGCCTGCGATGTTCGGCGCAAACCCGCCGGTCACGATCAGGCCGACGCCGCCGCGCGCGCGCTCGGCGAAGTAAGCCTCGAGGCGCGTGAATTTCTTCGGGTCGTCTTCGAGCCCCGTGTGCATCGAGCCCATGAGGACGCGATTGCGCAGTCTGACGAAGCCCAGGTCCAGCGGAGCCAGCAGGTGCGGGTAGGGGGTGTTCATGCCACGCAGCTTAAGTTGCGGCGCTCCGCGGTGGTACCGTCCCGGCATCGCGTGCAACGACGAGGCGCTCGCGGACCTGCAGCGCCAGTGGTTTCTCTGGCCGATGCACGATCCCCGCGAAATCGATCCAGGTGCGGCACGCGGCGGAGGCTGAATCGCGGTCGGGCCGGGCCGGGTCAGAGGATGAGCCGGCCGAGGTAGTAGGCCAGCGCGGCCATGATGGCCGCCGCCGGCATCGTGACGATCCAGGCGATCACGATGTTGCCTGCCAGGCCCCAGCGCACGGCACGCACGCGCTGCGCCGAGCCCACGCCGACGATGGCGCCCGTGATCGTGTGCGTCGTCGAGACCGGGATGCCGAGACTCGACGCCATGAACAGCGTGATGGCGCCGCCGGTCTCCGCCGCAAAACCACCGACGGGACGCAGCTTCGTGATCTTCTGGCCCATCGTCTTCACGATGCGCCAGCCGCCGAACATCGTGCCCATCGCAATGGCGAGGTAGCAGCTCACGATCACCCAGTTGGGGGGCATGGCCGCATCGGCCGACGTGACACCCGATGAAATCAGCAGCAGCCAGATGATGCCCATGGTCTTCTGCGCGTCGTTGCTGCCGTGGCCGACGCTGTAGGCCGCGGAGGAGGCGAGCTGCAGGCGCCTGAACCAGCCGTCCACCTTGCGTGGCGCGGACCGCAGGCAGATCCACGAGACGGCGACCATGATCAGCCCGCCGAGCAGCATGCCGAGCACGGGCGAGACGAAGATGAAGGTGACCGTGCGGACGATGCCCTTCATCACGAGCGGCTCCACGCCTGCCTTGGCGATCGTGGCGCCGATCATGCCGCCGATCAGCGCGTGTGACGAGCTCGAAGGGATGCCGTAGTACCAGGTGACCAGGTTCCAGATGATGGCGCCGATCAGCGCGCCGAAAATCACGTAGTGGTCGATGGCGCCGGGATCGACGATGCCCTTGCCGACGGTCGCGGCCACCTTCAGGTGGAAGATGAATATGGCGACGAAATTGAAGAACGCGGCCCAGGCCACCGCGTAGTGCGGGCGCAGCACTCCGGTCGAGACCACCGTCGCGATGGAGTTCGCGGCGTCGTGGAAGCCGTTCATGAAATCGAACGCGAGTGCGATCATGACGAGCAGCACCAGCGTCGCCAGCGGGATCGTGAGCTCGGCGCCCATCAGACGTTTTCCACGATCACCGATTCGATGACGTTGGCCACGTCCTGGCACTTGTCGATCGCTTCCTCGAGGTACTCGTAGACGTTCTTGTGCTTGATCAGCTGGCGGACGTCCTGTTCCTCGCGGAAGAGGCGGGAGATGCCGTCGCGCGACACCTTGTCGGCGTCGCTTTCGAGCTGGTCGATTTCCTCGGTCAGCGCGAGCGCCTGGTCGGCGTCGTCCATCGACTTGAGCAGCGCGACACCCGCCTGGACCCTGACCGAGCACTTCTGCAGCAGTTCGGCCAGCTCCAGCGAGGCAGGCGGCAGGGTCTGGATGTCGAACAGGTGCATCGACTCGGCCGCGTCCTGCATGAGGTCGAGGATGTCGTCCATGCCGGAGATGAGCCGGTGGATGTCGTTGCGGTCGAACGGCGTGATGAACGTCGAATGCAGGACCGAAACGGTCTCGTGCGTGATCTTGTCGGCACTGCGCTCGATGTCGCCGATGCGCTGGATCAGCTCGGCGCGGCGCGACGTATCCTCGTAGCGCTGCACCAGCTCGACGACGGCATTGGCGCCCTCGACGATCAGGGCGCCGTGGCGGTCGAACAGCGCGAAAAAGCGCGTCTCGCGCGGCATCAGGGCGGACAACCAACGCATTTCGAACCCCCGGGCCTCTTGGTCTCGTTCTGCGCGAAGTATCTGCGATCCGGACGGATCGTGGTAGCGTTACGCGGCCCGTAGTTTCCCCCGGGCCCCCTCGATCCCCATGTCAAAGTCGCCCCACGACAGCATCCGCATTCGCGGGGCCCGGCAGAACAATCTGCGGGGCCTCGACCTGGACGTTCCGCTCCGCCAGCTCGTCGTCGTGACGGGCGTTTCGGGTTCGGGCAAGTCCTCGCTCGTCTTCGACACGGTCTATGCCGAGGGCCAGCGCCGCTACGTCGAGACATTTTCGCCGTACGCGCGGCAGTTCCTCGATCGCATGGACAAGCCGCAGGTGGACCGCATCGAGGGCATTCCGCCGGCGATCGCGATCGACCAGACGAACCCGGTCCGCACGTCGCGCTCCACCGTGGGCACGATGACCGAGCTCAACGACCACCTGAAGCTGCTCTATGCGCGCGCCGGCCAGCTGCACTGCCGGGGCTGCGGCGGCCCGGTTCGCCGCGACACGCCCGATTCGATCCGCGCCGCGCTGGCGCAGCGCGCGCAGGCCGCGGGCGATCCGCGACTGCTGGTCACCTTTCCCGTGACGGTGCCGGCCAATTTCACGGCAGCGGAAGTGCTCAAGCTGCTCGAGCAGCAGGGCTATACCCGCGTGCATGCGAGCGCAGCGGACAAGCTCGAGATCGTCCAGGACCGGTTCCGGCTCGGCAGCGTCGACCGCGGCAGGGTCATCGATGCCCTCGAGGCTGCGCTGCGTATCGGACGCGGCCGGGTGAACGTGCGTACTGCTCCTTCCGCATCGGCGGGCGAGCCGAGGGGAGAGGGCTGCGAGACCGTCTGGCGCTTTTCGGCCGACCTGCACTGCGCCGACTGCGACATCCACTACCGCGACCCGACCCCGAGCCTGTTCTCGTTCAACTCCCCGCTCGGCGCATGCGAGACGTGCCGCGGGTTCGGCCGCGTGATCGGCATCGATTTCGGGCTCGTGACCCCGGACACCGGCAAGACGCTGCGCGGCGGCGTGATCAAGCCGTGGCAGACCGAGTCGAACCGCGAGTGCCAGCAAGACCTGCTGCGCTTCGCGAAGAAACGGGGTATTCCCGTCGACACGCCGTGGCGCGAGCTCACCGAGGCGCAGCAGCAGTGGGTCCTCGAAGGCGAGGGCCCCTGGGACAAGAAGGTCTGGTACGGCGTGCGCCGGTTCTTCCAGTGGCTCGAGACCAGGAGCTACAGGATGCACGTGCGCGTGCTGCTCGCGAAGTACCGCAGCTACACGCCGTGTCACGCGTGCAATGGCGCGCGGCTCAAGGACGAAGCGCTGCTGTGGCGGCTCGTGTCGCGCGAGCGGCCCGGAGCCGGCCTCAACATCCACGAGCTGATGCTGTTGCCGCTCGACGAATGCCTCGCGTTTCTTGCCGGCATCGCGCTGCCTGCACCGCTCGACGAGGCCGCCGACCAGCTGCTCGGCGAGGTCCGCTCGCGGCTCGGCTTCCTGGTCCGCGTGGGCCTCGGATACCTCACGCTCGATCGCCAGTCGCGCACGCTTTCGGGCGGCGAAGTGCAGCGCATCAACCTGACCACGGCGCTCGGCACGTCGCTGGTCAACACGCTGTTCGTGCTCGACGAGCCGTCGATCGGTCTGCATCCGCGTGACATGCGCCGCGTGATCGAGGTGATGCACCGCCTGCGCGACAACGGCAACTCGCTGCTGGTCGTCGAGCACGACCCGCAGATCATGCTGACGGCCGACCGCGTCATCGACATGGGACCCGGCCCCGGCGAGCACGGTGGCCAGATCGTGTTCCAGGGCACCCCCGCCGAACTCGCGGCCCGCTCCGACACGCTCACGGCAAGGTACCTCTCGGGCCGCCTCGATGCAGTGACGGCGGCCGGCAAGCGCGGTGCGCCGAAGCCCGGTGCGCCGGCGATCAAGGTTCGCGGCGCGACGGAACACAACCTCTGGAACCTCGACGTCGAGATTCCACTGCGACGCCTGGTCTGCGTGACGGGTGTGTCAGGTTCGGGCAAGTCCACGCTGGTGCAGGACGTGCTCTACGCCGGCCTGCGACGCGCCCACGGCAAGCCGACCGAAACGCCGGGCGCACACGAGGCACTCGAAGGCGCGGACCTCGTCGCGGACGTCGTGATGGTCGACCAGACACAGATCGGCCGCACGACCCGCTCGAACCCGGCGAGCCATGTCGGTGCGTTCGATGCGATCCGCAAGCGCTTTGCGCGCGATCCCGTCGCAGTCGAGCGCGGCTACACGCTCGGCACGTTCAGCTTCAACTCCGGCAACGGGCGCTGCCCGACGTGCGGTGGCAACGGCTTCGAGCACGTCGAGATGCAGTTCCTCTCCGACGTCTACCTGCGGTGCCCCGATTGCGATGGCAAGCGTTTCCGGCCGGAAATCCTGGAAGTGCGGGTCCGTCGCGACCAGGGCCCGGCGCGCAGCATCGCCGACGTGCTGGAGATGACCGTCTCCGAAGCCGTGCTGTTCTTTGCCGATGACCGCGAAGTGCTCGACCGGCTCGAACCGCTTGCAGCGGTCGGCCTCGACTACCTGCGGCTCGGCCAGCCCGTGCCGACGCTGTCCGGCGGTGAGGCCCAGCGCCTGAAGCTCGCGGGCCACCTCGCCGATGCGAAGCCCGCCGCGCGGAAATCGGTGAGCGTCCCCAATTCCCCGGCTGTCGGTTTCCGGGGCACGCTATTCCTCTTCGACGAGCCGACCACCGGCCTGCACTTCGACGACGTCGCCAGGCTGCTCGGCGCGTTCAAGCGCCTGCTCGATGCGGGGCATTCGTTGCTCGTCATCGAGCACAACCTCGACGTGATCCGCGCGTCGGACTGGATCCTCGACCTGGGCCCGGAAGGCGGCGCCGCCGGCGGACGGCTGCTGGTGGCCGGCACGCCCGGACAGGTGATGGCCGAGCCCGCATCGCACACGGGTCGTGCACTGCTCGACTACGACACGCAACGCGCCGCGGTCCTCGAGGCCGGCCACGCCTCGATCCCTGCACTGTCACTGCCTGCCGTGGTGCGGGATGCAGTCGCCGACCGCGCGCGCGATTCGATCGTCGTGCACCGAGCCCGCGAGCACAACCTGCGCGACATCGAAGTCACGATCCCTCGCGACGGCATGACCGTACTGACTGGCGTGTCCGGTTCCGGCAAGTCCACGCTCGCCTTCGACATCATCTTTGCCGAGGGCCAGCGGCGCTACCTCGAGTCGCTCAACGCCTACGCCCGGCAGTTCGTCCAGCCGGCATCGCGTCCCGACGTCGATGCCATCTTCGGCATTCCTCCCACGGTCGCGATCGAGCAGCGCACCAGTCGTGGCGGTCGCAAGAGTACGGTCGGCACGCTGACCGAAGTGCACCACTTCCTGCGGCTGCTGTACCTGAAGCTCGGTGTGCAGCACTGCCCCGATTGCCACGTGCCGATCGAGCCGCAGAGTGCCGATTCGATCGCCGCGCTGCTGCTGCGCGAGGCGCAGGGCCGCAGGATCGAACTGCTGGCGCCGCTGGTCGTGTCGCGCAAGGGCTATTACACGGACCTCGCGAAGTGGGCGCTCGCGAAGGGCTACGCGGAACTGCGCGTCGACGGCGCCATGTTGCCGACCGCCCGGTGGCCGCGTCTCGACCGGTTCCGCGAGCACACGATCGAGTTGCCGGTCGGCGCCGTGAAGGTCGGCGCCGCGACTGAGGCCCCGTTGCGGGCCGCGCTCGACCGCGCGCTCGATTTCGGCAAGGGCGTGGCGCACGTCGTCGACAAGGGCCGCACACGCGTTTTTTCGACCCGTCGCGCCTGTCCGTCGTGCGCGCGCAGTTTCGCCGAGCCCGATCCGCGCATGTTCTCCTACAACTCCAGGCACGGCTGGTGCGAGGAATGCTTCGGCACCGGCCTGCAGATCAGCGGCTTCGACCAGGAGCAGTCCGGCGAGGAAGTCTGGTGGAACGACTGGTTCGAAGGCGAAGCAACGGCGTGCCAGGCCTGTGCGGGCCAGCGGCTGAATCCCGTCGCACTCAATGTCACGTTCAAGGGCAGGTCGATCGCCGAGCTGTCGGCGCTGCCGGTCGAGCAGGCGTTGTCGTTCTTCGCCACGCTGCGACTGCAGGGACGCGAGGCGGAGATCGCGCGCGACCTGCAGACGGAAGCGAAGTCAAGGCTCGCGTTCCTGAGCGACGTCGGGCTGGGTTACCTCGCGCTCGACCGTTCGGCCCCGACGCTGTCTGGCGGCGAGGCGCAGCGCATCCGGCTGGCCGCGCAGCTCGGCTCGAACCTGCAGGGCGTGTGTTACGTGCTGGACGAGCCGACGATCGGCCTCCATCCGCGCGACAACCGCATCCTGCTCGACTCGTTGCAGAAGCTCGCGCGCAAAGGCAACACGCTGCTCGTCGTCGAGCACGACGAGGAGACGATCCGCCGCGCCGATCATCTGCTCGACCTCGGCCCGGGCGCCGGCACGCGCGGCGGTCACGTCGTGGGCGAGGGCACGGTGGACGACCTCATTCGTTCCCCGCAGTCGCTGACCGGCCGCTTCCTCGCGCATCCGCTGCGCCATCCACTCGTGCCGCGTCGCCCGGTGACACGCACTGCACCGAGCCTGGTCGTGCGCGGTGCGCAGCTGCACAACCTGCGCAGGACGAAGGCGCGCTTTCCGCTCGGCCGACTCTCGGTCGTGACCGGGGTGTCGGGCTCGGGCAAGTCGACGCTGGCGCGCGACGTGCTGCACGCGAACATGAGCGTTCGCGCGTCGAAGCAGAGCCGGCGCAAGGAGCCGCAGTGGGTCGGCTGCGACCGCATCGACGGCAGTGAGGCCATCGCCCGCGTGCTCGAGGTCGACCAGACGCCGATCGGCAAGACACCGCGGTCCTGCCCGGCGACCTACGTCGGCTTCTGGGACGACGTGCGCAAGCTGTTCGCCGGCACGACCGACGCGAAGGTTCGCGGCTACGGTCCCGCACGCTTCTCGTTCAATACCGCGGGCGGGCGTTGCGAGGCCTGCGAAGGCCAGGGCGTACGGACGATCGAGATGAGCTTCCTGCCGGACGTGAAGGTGCTCTGCGACGTCTGCCGCGGCCGGCGCTTCAACGCCGAGACGCTCGCCGTGGCGTGGCGCGACCGCAGCGTCGGTGACGTGCTCGCCATGAGCGTGGACGACGCCGCGGGCTTTTTCGAGGCGCATCCGAAGGTGCACCACGCACTCACCCTGCTGCAGGACGTCGGCCTCGGCTACCTGACCCTCGGTCAGCCCAGCCCGACGCTCTCGGGCGGCGAGGCTCAGCGCATCAAGCTCGTCACGGAGCTTGCGCGCCTGCGTCCGGGCCGCGAGGGCGCGGTGCAGACGCTCTACGTGCTCGACGAACCGACCGTCGGCCTGCACATGGCCGACGTCGAAAAACTGATCCGGGTGCTGCATCGACTGGTGGATGCCGGCAACACCGTCGTGGTCATCGAGCACAACCTCGACGTGATCGCGGAGGCTGACTGGGTCGTGGACCTGGGTCCCGAGGGCGGCTCGGGCGGCGGACGCGTCGTCGCGGAGGGGCCGCCCGAGCAACTGGCCGTGGCGCCGCGCGCATCGCATACGTCGCGGGTGCTGTCGGAATTCCTGGCCGAGCGGAGCCAGACGCACTGACGCAGTGTGCAGCCCCGTCCCGCGTGTGCCTGCACCGGAGTTCAGGCCGGGACGCCGTAAACCCGTCCATGGGGGCTCCGGGCGCGGGGTCCATGCCGCGCACGGCCCGGCCTTGAAACCCGGTGCAGGCACACGCGGGACGGGCCTGCGTCACCCGCGCTCGTATGCGCGGCGCACTTCCTCGGCGAGGATCGCGATACCGGCCCGCACGCTCTCCGGAGGTTGCGCGTAGCTCAGGCGCAGGCACTCGTGCTGATGCGGATCGTCCCGGCCGACGCCCGGGAAGAAATGATGTCCCGACAGCACCAGCACGTCGCGCCGCTTCAGTCGCCGATAGAGCTCCTCGCTCGGGATCGGCAGGCCCGGGAACCACAGCCACAGGAAGAACGCGCCTTCGGGCCGGTGAATTCGCAGCGGCAGGCCGGCGCACGCCTTGCGCAGTGCCTGCACTGCCGCGGCGCTGTGCGCCGCGTAATGCGGTCGCACGTGGTCACGGCAAAGAGCGGCAAGCTCGCCGCTGCGCAGCAGCGGCTCGACGATGACCGGTCCGGTTGAGGGCGGCGCGAGTGCAGCGGTCGCATTGAACGCGGTCAGTGCCTCGATGACGGATTCGTCCGCGACGACGATACCGGTGCGTGCGGCCGGGAGTCCCAGCTTGGACAGGCTGAGGCACAGCACGACGTTGGGATTCCACAGCGAGTCGAGGTGCTCGTGCTGGATGCCGGGGAAGGGCAGGCCGTAGGCCGCGTCGATGATGAACGGCACCTTGTGCGCGCGGGCCAGTGCATCGAGGCGCTGCATCTCGTCCAGCGTGAGCACGTTGCCCGACGGATTGGTCGGGCGCGAAACGCAGAGCGCGCCGATGTCGGGAGGCACGTCGAGCCGGTCGAAGTCCACGAAGTACTTGAAGTACCCGTCATCGAGTTCGCGGATGCCTGCGGGTTGCGCGTGCAGCATTCCGGGCGTCAGGCCGACGTCGGCGTAGCCGATGTACTCCGGGGCAAGCGGCAGCAGGATGCGGGACAGTCCGCCGTCGGTGCGCTCGCCGGCGAACAGGTTGAACAGGAAGAAGAACGCCGACTGGCTGCCGCTGGTCAGTGCGACGTTGCCTGCCGTGACCGGCCAGCTGAACTCGTTCCACAGCGACTCCGCCACCGCCTCGCGAAACCCGAGATCACCTTCCGGTGCGGAATAGCCCGCGACGAACCGGCCGAACTGGACAGGGTCCGCCGCGATCTCCATGAGCCGCCGCCGGTAGACGGCTTCTACCGGAGCGATGCGCGCGGGATTGCCGCCACCGAGCATGTGGATGTCGGCTTCGCCCCCACGCGCCGAGGCGGAGCCCAGGTCCGCCATGAGTTCGAGCGCGCCCGTGGGCCGCGCCATGCGCTCGCCGAACCGCGTACCGAACGTCCTCATGTAGACTCGCCGCCTGCGTGAATGCGCGGCGCATCATACGGCAATCCTCATGGGCCGCATCCGGGCGATCATCTTCGATCTCGACAACACCCTTTGGGACGTCCAGCCGGTCATCGTGCGCGCCGAACATGCGATGCACGACTTCCTGGCCCTCCACTATCCGCGGGTGACCGAGCGACACGACCTGCGCTCGATGCGCGACGTGCGTGCCCGCATGGCGACCGACCATCCGGCGATGCGGCACGACTTCACCTGGTTGCGCCTCGAGGCACTGCGCCTGCACGCGCGCGAGGCCGGATACCCCGAGACGATGGCCGGCCACGCGTTCGAGGCGTTCTACCGGGCGCGCAACGAGGTGACGCTCTACGACGACGTGCGTCCCGCACTCGCGGGCCTGGCGCGCGACTATCGCCTGTTCGCACTCAGCAACGGCAATGCCGACCTCGCCCTGTGCGGCATCGGGCAGTACTTCGAGATGGGCCTGGCGGCGCGCGAGGCGGGAATGCTCAAGCCCGATCCGCGCATCTTCGGCATCCTGCTCGAGCGAGCCGGGCTCGGTGCCCACGAAGTCGTGCACGTCGGCGACGATGCGGAGGCCGACGTCGAAGGCGCGCGCGCCGCGGGCGTGCTGCCGGTCTGGTTGAACCGCGCAGCCTGCGCATGGCCGCGCGAATCGGAGCCGCCGGAGTTCACCATTCGCGGGCTCGATGAGCTCGCTGCAGCGATCGCCGGCGCGGCTCAGGCCCGCGCGAGCACGTAGTCGAGCACCGCTGCCGCGTCATCGAGCGGCAGGCATGACAGATCGCAGCGCGCAGCGAAGGTCGCGGCGTCGTCGGTCGCCACCGCCAGGATGCCGGCGTCCTCGAATGCCAGCGGGGTCTGCCCGCAACAGCTGCGGTACACCTCGAGCCGCAGGTTCACCTCGCGCTTGAACCCCTCGACCAGCACCAGGTCGCAGGGCGCCAGCTTCGGCAGCAGTTCCACCAGCGGCGGTTCCGGCGCGCCACGATGCTCGTGCAGCAGTGCCCAGCGCCCGGCCGATGCCACCAGCACTTCATGCGCGCCAGCCTCTCGATGCAGGTGGCTGTCCTTGCCGGGGCGATCGATGTCGAACGAATGATGCGCGTGCTTGATCGTCGACACGCGCAGCCCGCGTTGCGAGGCGAGCCGCAGCAGCCGGGTGACCAGGTGCGTCTTGCCGGAGTTCTTGCGACCCACGATGCCGAAGACTTTCATGTCGCGCCGCCGTTGAACGATTCGTGCATGGTACCGATCCGTGCGCTGGATCGCAGAACACACGGCGTGCCCCTTGAATTGTCTGCGCGACTGCCGTTAGTTTCAGCCAGGTAGAACGAGGCTCGCGGCGACGCGATCTGTTAGCAGGCGCGATCGCTGGCTGCCAGAGGCAACGCAGAGGAACGCGGCATGACGGACGACCCGACGATCGACGTGCGCAACCTGCGGGAGTTCTTCCGCGATTCGGTCCATGCCGCGCTCGAGCGGCAACGGGTCGAGGTGGAGGACCACACCGAGCATTACGTCGTGAACCTGCTGACGATGTTCGCGCGATCGGAGGCGCTGTTCGACGGCGCGTCCGGCCGGCCGCAACTGAAGCCCCTGGCGCTGATGCTGGCAGAAGCGGCCGATGCGCCCACGCGTGAAGACCGCCTGCGCACGCTGCAGCGTCTCGGCGACGTCTCGCTGTTCATGGCCGGCTTCTTCGCCCAGAGCTTCGCGCGCAGGCTGGTCGACATCGACTATCACATCGCAATGGGTGGCCGCGCCTACGGCACGCTCGCCGATTCGTGTCGCACCGGTGCGCGAGGACGAGCGCTGGGCATCGTCTTCACGGAGCTCGCACAGAAGTTCCAGCGGCTCGTCGACGCGCTGAACGACGTGAGCGAGATGGCGCACCGCCACGATCACCGCGACGTGCTGCGCCAGTACGAGATCTGGCTCAAGACCGGCAGCCCGCGTGCGCACGGCATCCTGCGCAGCCTCGGTGTCGAGCCAGCCGTCGTGCCGACCGGGCGCAGTCCCAACTGAGTCTGGCCCATGGCGTTGCTCGGGCAGATGCAGTCATTGCTTGCGGCGCTTTACGACGCGCCGGTCGAGTACGACGTGCACGACTACCTGATCACCGATCCGGCGCGCGCCGCGGCACTGCAGGAGTTGCCGTCACCGCCCGGGACGGACGAGCAATTGCTCATCGCCGCAACGGACGACGGCATGGAACTGGGGTTGTACCTCGATGCGGCCGTGCTGGAGCGGCTTGGCCGGCGCTGTCCGCTCGTCGCGCTCGATGAATCCAACCTCGGCGACTTCTGCACCGCGCTCGAGGGGGTGAGCCATTTCCACTACGTGACGTGGAGCACCGGCTGCGACCGCAGCGTGTCGCTGCTCGAACTCGAGTTGCAGGCCGAGGTGGATAAGTACGCGAGCGCGCTCAGCCTGCTGCTGGAGCAGCGCGAGGGGCGCTTTCCGGGTGAGCTGTTCCAGCGGTTGTTCGCAAGCTGCCGGCTGCTGCCGCACCTGACGGCCGCCGAGCGCGACCGCTACACGGAAGCCCACCGTTGTGCGGCGCGATTCTGCGAGCGGCTGGAGACGAGATTCCTGCGCAGGCGCCAGGCTCGCCCCGCCGCATTGCTCGCGGAGTTGCGGTCGTTCTATCGGCTGGGGAGCCACGCCAAGCTGCGGCACGCGCTGCACTTCGCGTGAGCGAGGGCAACCCGGGCAGTCACCCGGTCGGGTCGTCGGATCCTTCGGTCTTGCGTTTGGTCTCGATCCATTTCGAGAGCTCACGCAGGTCCAGCTTCTTCATTCGCGCCGTCTTGCCGAGCGACCCGCTGTTGTAGGGATTGTAGCCGACGTGCAGGCCCGTCGGGTTGTCCCGGACCGGATCCATCCGTCCGTAGTCGTCGGCTACGTCGAGTCCCGGTTCGACCAGGGCGCGCAGGCGCTCGATGGCACCGGCGGTGTCGTCGGCCTGGAGAACTTCGTCGTTCGCCCATTGCCAGGTGATGTTGCCGCGGTCGTCTTCGACCAGGCGACCGGGCTCGCGCGGCTCCGTCGGGTCTGGCGGCAGAGCCGGGAGGTCCGGCGGCTTGCGAGTAGTTTCGTCGGCCATGTGGCTGCATTCTGTCATCTGACGAACGTCGACCGCGATGTTACAAAATGCGCAGGCCCGGCAGCGTGAAATTCATCACGTTCTGGATCGAACGGCCGCCTCGGCGCGCCGCTCGGCCTGCAGGCGGGTCTGGGCCCAGATCAGGCCCGTGATCGTCTTGGCGTCCCGCAGCCGGCCATCCGCCGCCAATGCCGCAGCCTCGGCCATGGGCACCCAGCGCCTTTCAAAGACCTCGTGCTGCTCGGGCGCCGCATCGCACGGTGCCAGGCCGCGGGCCAGGAACACGTGGATGACCTCGGTCAGCACGCCGGGCGAACTGAAGAACTGTCCCAATGGATCCCAGAGCCGGGCGGTTACTCCCGCCTCCTCGGCGAGTTCGCGCCTGGCGCACTCGAGCGGCGGCTCGCGCTTGTCGATCTTGCCGGCCGGCAGCTCCGTGATCCAGCCGCCTGCGGCATGCCGAAACTGGCGCAACAGGCAGACGCGCTCATCCGCGTCGACGGCGACCACCACGGCGCCGCCGGGATGGTGTGCTATCTCGAGTTCCGCGACCCTGCCGTTCGGCAGCTTCACGCGCTCGATGTTGAGCTTGAGGACCTTGCCCCGGTAAACGTTGCGAATCCTGCCGGTCATCCGAATCCCCGCGCCGTCGACGCGGCATTCTGCATTTGGTGCGGTGCACCATGCCAGCCCGCCGTGTGGTAGCGTTGCGGAACAGCGGCAGCGGATGCCTGCCGCGGGGAGCTGGGGATGACCATCACGACCACGATCCCGGACGCGCTGCAGCGGCTGCGCACCACGTTTGCGTCAGGCAAGACCCGCCCGGTCGAGTGGCGGCTGAAGCAGCTCAGCGAACTCGAACGGATGGTCCGCGAGCACGAGCCCGACTTCGCCGCGGCGCTGCAGGCGGACCTGCACAAGGGCAGTTTCGAGACGGCGCTCAGCGAGCTGGGTTTCGTCGCGAGCGAAGCGCAGTACGCGCGCAGGCACCTGCGCCGCTGGGCCAGGCCGAAGCGCGTGTCGACGCCCATGATGGCGCTCCCGGGCAGCAGCCACATCCAGCCCGAGCCCAAGGGCGTAGTGCTGATCATCGCCCCCTGGAATTACCCGCTGTCGATGGTCTGCGCGCCGCTGGTGGGCGCGATCGCCGCCGGCAACTGCGCGGTGCTGAAACCCTCCGAGATCACGAGCCAAACGTCGGCCGCGCTCGCCAGGATCATTCCGCGCTACCTCGACAACGATGCGTTCGCGGTGATCGAGGGCGGCGTGGCCGAGACCACCGAGCTGCTCGAGCACCACTACGACCACATTCTCTACACAGGCAACGAGCGCGTGGCGCGCATCGTCATGACCGCGGCCGCGAAGCACCTCACGCCGGTGACGCTGGAACTCGGCGGCAAGAGCCCGTGCCTGGTCGACAAGAGTGCCGACCTCGACGTCGCGGCGTCGCGCATCGCGTGGGGCAAGTTCATCAACGCGGGGCAGACCTGCGTCGCGCCTGACCACGTGCTGGTGCACCGCTCGGTGGCCGCGGAGTTCACGGAGATCCTGGCGTCGAAGATCAGGCAGTTCTACGGCGACGACCCGAGCCAGAGCCCCGACTACTGCCGCATCGCGAGCGAGCGTCACACCGCGCGGTTTGCCAGGCTGCTCGAAGGGCAGAACATCCACACGGGCGGGCAGGTGGACGTAGCGAAGCGCTACGTCGCGCCGACGATCGTGCTCGATCCGGATCCCGCGTCCGAGCTGATGCAGGAAGAAATTTTCGGCCCGGTGCTGCCGGTCATCACCGTCGACGAGATGCACCACGCGATCAGGTTCGTCGCCGACCGCCCGAAGCCGCTCGCCCTGTACCTGTTCACCAGGAGCAAGGCGCTGGAGAACGCCGTGCTCGACGGGCTGAGTGCCGGCAGCGTCTGCATCAACGATGCGGTGATCTTCATGGTGTCGCCGGAACTGCCGTTCGGCGGCATCGGCAACAGCGGCATGGGTCGCTACACGGGCTGGTTCGGCTTCGAGACGTTCAGCCACATGCGGCCGGTCATGAAACGCAGCTTCCGCTTCGACGCGCCCATGCGGTACCCGCCATACAACGACTTCAAGCGCAGGATCATGGAACTCGTCCGCTGAGGGCGCTTCATTCGATCCGGGACTGCAGGGCGATGGCTCCGCCTGGCGGAGAGCGCACCTGCGGTGGGGCAGGTCGGGGCACGAAGACCGGATAGTATCTTTGCGACCGCGTCCGGGCTTCCTGTGCCACCGCGTCGGCAGCGTATTCGACCGCTTGCAGGGTCCTGGCCCGTTGCCGATCTGCTTCCCGGGCCTCCTCCGCGGCGAGTCGTGCATCCCGGGCTTCGGCCTCAGCCGCCAGCCTTTTCGTTTCCCGCATGAAGCTGCCCGGTGCAGGCCGCATCACGATCACTCCCTGCTCCGCCTGGCCCGAT